>TARA_R110002003_G_scaffold9_26_pt1 | contig 24881 bp, 36 predicted proteins | sample TARA_R110002003 | Tara Oceans TARA_R110002003 (sample SAMEA4396441) | marine metagenome | biome: Westerlies Biome; feature: [SRF] surface water layer (ENVO:00010504); material: water (ENVO:00002006), including particulate matter (ENVO:01000060) such as... | depth 5 m
GAGGAAGGCATGAAGAACAAAAGGCAACCAACGCGACCTCGGCAACCACCACCTAGCTTCCACAGCAACAACTGGACATAGCATAAGCATGAATCCCGCATCGCTGTCAACATCAACATCTCCACTACTTAATTGTCATGCTCTGAGTTGCTTATCAACCCACCCTCCCCAAACCCACCAAACCTCTCAAACCCCCCAATCCCCCTTCCTCCCTCCTTCCCTCCGCCAACCTTCCCAAACCAGCAACTTCACCACCCCCCATCGATTCCCCCACTAGCCATCATGCACGCAAAAGGGGGTTTCTGTTCGCATGGAAAAAGTGGCCCAGTCCTAGCGCGAACGGCGAGCGGGAGAGGCGTTTCACGATGGCGAATTTTTGCGGTGCGAGCGGGGGGGCCAAGGGGAGCCGGGATCAGGGTTTCTACGATGACTAGGTGACACACGGCGAGGGGGAGGCGGGTATAATCACGGTGATAATGTGAGGTCGTGTGCTTTGAGGGTGGAGGTTTGATTATTGGTAGTGTGCTTGGATGTCGTTTTAAGTTTGTGAGGAAGGAAGTGCTTGGCCATGCATTTGGGCATGGAACCTGTGTTACAACGCAAACTTCGTTATCAAGAGCGAGTGTGGAAAGTACAGCAGCGAGCAGTCGAACGATTTTGAACTTTTTACTGGCCATTTTGAAATATTTGGGTTGATATGCCTTGATATCATCTTTCTTCCCACCCTCTCCTCTCCTCCACTCACAACACCTGTATTCTTCCCTCTCTTCCCTAAACATTAAGGGAAACAACGCCCAAAAATCACCCTGGCAGCAATTCATATCCCATTGCCGCTCACATCACCAATACCCAACTCGAAACAAGAAGAAGGATCCAACAACAAATAATGCCATTGTATCAGAAACGAACGGAGCGCCCCTGCAAGCTCCACATGCCCAAACACAAACACAAATCCAACATGCATCCAATTCGAACGCGAAAATGCTTTGTACAGGCGATGCATCCAGGAAGAAAAATGCCATGATATACAAGTCGAGGGCGCCGTATATGTTCCAAAGTGCACACGACAACCGCCGGGGAGATTAGAATATAGGTGGTGGCGCCAATCATAAACGCCAATGCAAATGCTGTCTTGTGGCTCCAAGATAAGGAAAGGAAACGTCTAGAATTAACGGGCGTGCTTTTTGTGCGAAAGAGGTCGATAATCCATGTTTGCATGCGAAGAAGTGGGTATTGTCGTGTTTGCCGTGGCCACATTAGATAGTAGTCGACAGAAGGAGAAACAGTGACGGAAACAGGAACGTGTACCAGCAGTTCCGTTGGCGATAAAGATGCTGTTGTTGAGGTCGAGCATGCGAGCCTCACTCCTTGCAGTCATGCATGAAGGAGTTCTTTGGCCAGTCAAAGCCAGTCGATTTCCTGTCGTACTGTTAACATTGCTCGCATGTCTTCTAAGTTACAGGCTTACCAGTCAGTGAGGTTAGGGTTTGCGTATGGCTCGGGGTGCTTGCGGATGTAGTCTGTGGTCGGGTATCCAGGTGGATCGCAAGTCATGTAGTCGTCATCGTTCTCTTGATCCGCGTCCTGGTAAATGCGGATATAGTCGATGCGCATGAGAGAAGGCAAGCCTTTATTGATCGTCTCAACGTCAATGGCGGCGAAACTGTTGGACATGCCAGAGTTGGCGATGATTGTCATGGGCTCTTCAGGGATGACTCTAGTGCCGATGTTGCCGTTGGGACGTGTGGCTGGGGCTTGCATGGTCCAGGTCTTGTCCGCACCCACATACCAGGTGATGTACCCGTCGCTTCCAGTCTTGTACTCGAACGCGTATGTTTGATATGACTTGCCGTCGTACCAATCGTTGTTCAGGTTGGTAAGACCGGAGATGGCCTGCTGGAAAGGTCCACCCTTGTAAGCGTTCATCATGGTGACTGTCGTATCGTACACCTCTAGGTAGTCTATTGACTTGTCAGTGGACATACAATCGAAAAGAAGGAGAAGGCGTACCATAATCGGGCTGGTACCAGGTATCGAAAGGCGCGGCTTGGAAAGACTGTGACACTACACCGACAGCGTTGGTGTTGCCGGGTCCGATGAAATGGACTGAGCCTTCCAAAGCATCGATTTCGGGAGCGCTTCGAGATTTGCCTGGGCTAGGGTGATCCTCGCCTTTGCACGTGCAAGCTGGTAGCTTCATTCCAGGAAGGTAGCTCAAACCGTCGTACGAACTTTGGTTGGGCGTGATGCCCATGTCACATTTGTCGTGGTAGCTGTAAGGCCAAAGACCTTCAGTCGAGCCGAGGTAGCCAGGACGAGCCAAATTGCCCATTGTCCAGAAACCGGGCCAGAAACCACTGACATCACCCTTTCCAGGAAGTGAAATGCTGGCCTCCAGATGTCCGCCCTTGTAACAAAGCTTGTTCCACGACTGGATCATGCCTGACCGGTACTTGAGACCGTGATTCTCAAACAGATCGAATTTGAAGACCAGAGTGCCGTTCTCGGTATATGCTGCGTCGGGATCGTACCACTGTAGGGCGTTAGAATTGCTCATGAAGGCGTGTGATTCCATCATTTACCTCCAAATCCTGTGTAGCTCCATACCAAATGTCTACAGCTTGGAAATACGGATCGTCGCCATCATAAAATGTGCGTCCGTCGGTGTTGAACTCGTCGGAGAAAACGAGCTTCTGCTTCTTTCCCTCGTATGACGTCCGTGTCATGGCGCTCTCTGGTGTGTCCGGGTCGATTAAACCTCTTCGGAGGTTTTGCAGAAGGGGCTCGCTTTCTTTGCCCTTGATGCACAAGGGGTTGTTTGTGCACGGCCCTATCTCTGGTTTTGTCATTTTGTCGACGAAGGTGCTGAATGCGTGTTAACCAAGTACGGGCGCAGTGCCAATGGTGGGAGAGGACATACAGGATCGGGTAACCGATGAAAAGGAACAATATGCCTAGCGCAAGAATCGCTAGACCGCCGACATTGACAACACCTCTGCGCGTGAAGATGTCACAATCCCGCTTCTCCTTCTCGTTCGGGTCGGGGTTGTGCAGGTAGTCGTCCTTTTCCACATCCTCCGGGAACAATAGTAGCCCTGCCGACGGTAAAATGTTGAACTTCTCCGACACGGTCTGTGTGTTCAGGTCGTCATCACTGCCTGCTCTCGACGGCGCTCTCGAGTCGTCGAATGGCGAGGCAAACGGCCCTCTCGAGTCGCGTGTCATGTCTGAACTCCAACTTGAGCGTCGCGACGACATGGCTGAGGGCGACCGCATCGGCGACTCGTCACGATAGGTCCGCGTCTTGAGCTTCTTCGGCGGCAGCAACATCTCAGCCGATTCGGCAATGCCTGCATTCTTGTACAATGAGGGTGCGGTGGGCGACCGCAGACTGGGGTTGTATGGTGCTGTGTTGGGGCGCATGGGCTGTGTCAACGAGCGCGCCGAGTTTGTCCTTGCGGTGGTGGGCCGTATCTGGGGCGGCGAGTTGTCGTCGGTCATGGCTTCTTGTGTTCCTGAGTTGAGGCGGATGTGCGGCGGGCCGTTGCCTCGTGGCGATTGGGGCGTGAGCGACATGGCGAGCGAGCGTATGGGGTGAGTTGGTTAACGGATGTGTGCTGCTAGGGCGCCAGAGCGCTGGTGGGTGTTGTGAAAAGCGAGTGTTGTGGTGGGCTGCGGCACGCAACGGTAAATTCCAGCCAAGGGAGCGTCCTGCAAGTGTCCTGCGGACGGGGACGGTGACGGGGCAACCAGCGGCGCTATGAGGAACTCAATTCCTCCCCCTCCGGATAACGAAGCGTGAGGCCGAAAAGCTGCTTGGTATTGCTGCTGGTGAGGAGCAGGAAGATGTTGGTGCGGCGGAAGAAAGGATTCCACGTTGACAGGAGAGCTTCGTCGCTCCTGGACCGAAAGGGTAGGTTGGCCAGGCACGAGCGCTTGGCACTTTAAACGTGCGTCCGGGAAGGAAGCCTCGACGTTATCGCCGGCGCAGGCTAATCGGGGGGTGTGCGGGAAGGGAGTCGGCGCGCAAATGTGAATTGAGCAGAGCGAACGAGTGTGAAGTGCAATGCAGTGCTGTGGAGGAGAGGCGCTGCGAAACAGGCACGCGCAGTGGCAAGGCGGTTGAGCAGCGAGCAGGCAATCTGGCAAGCTCTGGTCCCTGTCCGGCTTCAGGGAGCGAAGATCTCGAAGCTCGATCAAGGCACAGCCAATGGGGCGCGGCCAGGCGCTTGCATGCGGCGACTCTTGGTGCTGCCGCTTACGCACTCATGCGGGATGGCTATGCTAAAATTGTAGTGGCTAATCGTGTCAACGGCTGTAGCCCACTCAACAGGAAAGCCTGGCGTTTTGCACGCTCGCTCTCGCAGCTCCCTGCTGAGGTGCAGCCTGAGAAACATGATGTGCACCACCAAGATTGTCCCGGTCCAGGTGCAAAACAGCGGTGCTTGGCCGTCATTTCAACGCCGTCATGCGCCGAGGTGGTAGCCCAGGCTGCCCCTGACCACCGCCCGTCGACGATCGCCCCTCGAATCGCTGCACCACTGCAAACTCTCGTCATCGCGGCCGCAGACTTGTTTCTCAGCAACCATCCTGCGATCCGATTATAGCTGCTGCATGTCACTCTGCCCTCGCATGCGCTCGTGCTGCTCACAGAAGCATGGCAAGCTTCCACCGCGCCGGGCGCAGAATTTGAGATTGAGATGGGCGCACATTGGCATCTCCGATTACGCGTCGCACCACATATAATAACTCTCCCTGCCCAGCCTCTCCGTCGGTCACGCTTGCCGAACGTGTTCAGACCTCCTGGGCTGTTAGTATCGATAGCTCGAAATGGTTCACCGTGCTGTGCTGTGCAGAGTCTATCGATACTATCGCAGTCATGTCGTACTGTAGTCACTGACTGTGAGGCCTGCTTCGATCTGGCCTTTCTCGTGTTCCAAGGTTTCGCTATCGTGTCGTATCGCGGGCAGATCCGCCGTTGTGTGAACACGCCCTCTTGATCCTTCGCTTCTGCCACTTCGTGTTGGCCTCATTGCATCATTACCATCCTTCTGTGCTGGAGGCAATGCTTGCATTCGACTCCATCTTCATGATCCCAGAGTATCATTCGACCTTTGATGCATCCACATGGCGCCTCGTCCAGCACATGAGCAAACTCTCCTGGCGCCCCCTCGCCAGTATCCGCAAAGCGCCTCTCGCGAAACATCCGAAATTGCGGCGGCGAGGCACAATTGCGACTTTGCCGAGGGGGGCGTATGATTGGGCGCACTGCTAAAGAGCAGCCAGCGAATCAGCGTGCGCCGCGAGTCTCTGTAGGGCTGAGTCGCGTGTTCGCAGCTGAGGGTATCGATAGAGCTGAAGGGTACAGCTGCGTTGTACATGAGGCTGTTGCATCATGTCACGTTCATCGATGTTGAGTTTGAGGTGTCTTGTTATGCATTTGGTTGCCTCTGATATACATGTCTCATCTGGGGAGCCACGAGCGCCTTCACTCACTCAGTGTCACGACTCAACACTCAGTGCCTTCAATCCCACGACCCTACCCTCCTTCTCGTCCACAGCAACAACATAGTACTCCGCTCTAGTCTTGTCAATCTCCACTCTGAACACCTTGACGTCCCCGCTGCCCGCCTTCTTCACCGCATCAATGACCTTCTTATACTGGCTCTCAAAATTCTTCGGCTTCACTTCCTCCACGTCCTTGCCACCTAGGAGCTTACTCAGATCATCTATGGACTGATTAGCCATGTCATCAATCACGTTGGGCGACAGCAGAGTGCCGCGCGCATGGAGTACGTACCTGCTGATAGCTCGCTACCATCGAACTTCAGCGCAACGGGCTCGAATGGCTCGTCTGCATCACTGACGTAGTACTCCTCTACCTGCTCCAGTACCTTCGGTACCGCTGTGTCGACGCTCTTTGTGCTGTAGCTCTTCTTCTTCGACGAGGCGTCCTGTTGCTCTGCGGCGCCTGTGTCCTGGTTGGCTTTATCGAGGAAGGATGCGTAGTCGGCGTCGGAGGACATTCTGCGCGCTGCCTGATTTGTATGTGTGATGTGCGATATGACTAGTTCGCTCGTGCCTCTCGAAACTGGGCGAAAGAGAAGGGCTGAGGCTACGGCGCTGTGCGTTTGCGAAGATCGCCTGAAGGTGGTTGCGGGTGACTCAACGTTGGCTTTGGTGAGAATGAGTCTAGATGTGCGAGATATGCTTGCTCGTAAGTGGCTGTATGGGTCTCCAAGACGATTTGCTGTGTGTTGTGGTCGCAGCGAGAGCTTGCGCATGATGTGAAGCTTCCGATCTGCGATGACGCAACTGTCAAGCTACACGCGCAGGCAGGTGCGATGCGGGTTGCAATCTTGACGAGCTGGCCCCACCATCCGCGCTCGAGCAAAGCAATCAGCCCTTACATGTCGAATCAATTCCGGCTTGAAAATCAGTCTGAAAATATGTGGGTTGTTGCGAAATATTTTCAATTTCTTATGTAAATTTTGGCAGAACTAGGAGCAGCAATTGCTGAGTACAACTCTGACGGAAGCCAGTCAACTTCCTGTTGCCCATTATCGCCCCGGTGTAAACGCTTACAAAAGAAACGAACTGGCCACGGTCAGAGGCTTCACATGACCAAACTAAGCAAGTCTAGGTCCTGAACAAGATCGCGAAATGTCCCATCGTGATGTTCATCATACGTAACGCATACAATACGCGAAAAGGTGTGGTGTACAAGAGGATAATATCCTGAAAGTATCGAACTGAAATCTGCAGAATAATATGCTTTTGATGGTAGTCGAGCCAACCATTTGCATGTGCAATTTTGAGTAGCAAGTACCCAGTCATGGTGAGAGCAAGAATTCTTCCTATGACTTCTGCTCAACTGGTGTTGGGACATGAGAAGCACCGTTAACGGAAGCATTGCGCGGGCTGCCGCGCTCAGATTTCGGTGCAGCTGGCTTCGGCTCCTCACCCTCATCGTCGTAGTTCTCATCGACGTCCATGTGTCGAGCAGCTGGTTCATGGTGCTCGGGTCGCTCTTGTTTTGGAGTTTCTGACATGCGAGGCAGTGGCGGTGCCGCTCCCATTGGCGGCAGTGATGGTGCGTGGTGTGCAGCCTCAGAAGGGTGGTAACCATCATTGAATCGTCGTGCATCTGGAGTACTATGAGGACTATGACGAGCAACCTGGGGCGACGGTATAGGGTGGGGTGGAGTAGGACGGCGACTGTGAGGCTCCTCGAGCTTTTGTCGCTTTTCGTCATTGGAAGGTGGCTTCGGATTGACATGGTCGTTGTCTTCCCACTCGCGGTGTCGCTTGGGTGGTGCGGTTGGAGGGCGATCATCGCGGTCTCTTGCAGCAGCCTCAGCTGCGACCATGGCCGACGCAGGAGGAGGAGCACCACTAGCGATGCCGCTGCTAGCTGAGGGATCAGGGTGATGCTGATATGGTCCCTGGTAGCCATTACGAGGGGATCCTGCTCGATTCTCCACAATTGGACGCACTTCAGGTAGTGGGCTGGCTGGACGACCGTAAGGCGGTATAGGACCCTGGCCTGGTGGACCTTGAGCGGGCGGACCAGCCAAGCCGGTCGGTGGTGGTGGAGGAGGTGGTGGCACACTACCAACACTGCCAGCAAGAGGACCGTAATTTGGGTTAGAAATACGTGTCGGCTGAGGCGGCTGCTGGTGATGAGGCGGAGGCTGCGCCTGAGCTGCAACAGGCTGCGGTGTGAGCTGAGGAGGTGGAGGGTGGTAGGGACTCGGTGCGACATGGTGAGTCTTTGGGGAAGGCGACATTCCTCGACGCATAGGGCCGGGGCCGGGTGGTGGAGGACCACCAGGACCAGACGGCCCAGGCCCATTTGTGGGAGGTCGCGGTGGCTCTCCATACAACCTAGGAGGCTCGCCCCTTGGGCTGATGGGACGTTGAGGAGCATGCTGCGTTGGTGGACGTACGCCTTCACGCTGCTCATAGGGGTTGAGCTGCTGGGGAGGCAATCCAGGGTCTCGAATTTGAGCCAGAGGTCGGTCCCATCCACCACCAGCTAGTGCAGGTGGAGCTGGGCCCTGAGGCGGCTGCTGGGGTTGAGGGGCACCCCACTGAGGTGCGGCCGGTCCGTGAACCGAAGCAGGTTGGTACGCCTGAGGGTGAACATCCTGAGGCACGGGAGCATTGCCATTAGGAGCGCCGGCAGTCGACTGGCCGTTCTGCAGGAGCTGTAGACGAGCCTTGATATGGACGTTCGATGGATCCAGGTCTGCTGCACGCTGGTACGCGTCAAGTGCGTCGGCAGTCTGATTATTGCAAGACTCGTACTGGCCCATTGTTAGCGTACTTGTCAAGGGAGGCAGATCAGCAAGTATTTACCAAGGTACCGAGGTCGTACCAAACCTCTGAGATGTTTGGATTCAGCCGAATTGCTCGGGAGTACGCGTCTAGTGCATCGCGATACTGGTTGATTTGGTAGTACAGTACGCCAATGCTGCACCAAAACGTTGGGTTTCTACCGTCGCGATACACAGCTTGCTGATAGGCTTCGTACGCTTTTGGATATTTCTGCTGTGACATGTAGCAACGACCAAGCAAGTACCAACTTTGTGCGTCGGTTTGGTCTAAAACAAGCAGTTAGCCACATGCGCCTGATCCGTGATGGTAGTACATAAACTCACCGGAAGCCACTGATTTTTCAAGATACTCGATAGCCTGCTCCTGGCTTACATAGTTGGTGCTCTGCTGGTGATGGAGCCAGCCCAACTGCTGGAGGACCTTGGCATGATTCGGATCGCGCTCAAGCACCCTGCGATAGGCGCCCTTCGCTGCTTCGAATTCTTTCTGCTGTTCGTACACGTGACCGATCTGGAACCAGATATCCTCTTCAGTCAGCGGCCGAGGAGGATTGGTAACGATGTACTTGAAGCACTACAAACATGTCAGAGTGGCTCGGAGATCATAGCACATGCAAACTTACATCTAAACTCTGGTTGAACTTCTGCTGCTGTTTGTAGATTATGCCGAGGCGGAAGTAGATCTCATTGGCCTTTTCAAAGTTCGGCTCCATGCGCATAACCTGTGAGAAGGCCTCCTCGGCGTGTTCAAGAGAGCCATAGCGATCGTAGAGAATGCCAATGCCATACCAAAGCTTGGGTTCCTGATGTACGATGAGTGTTGTGTCAACAGAGACAATGTGGAAGGAAGTACCTTTGGGTCAGACAGATGGTACAAGGCCTGCTGGTACGCAGAATACGCCTGCTGCAAGTCGTCCATCATGAGGTAGCAATGGCCTGTGCATGTTAGACATGGTGTGCATAATCCGCAGTTCTGTTACTTACCTAGGCTGCCCCAGACGTCGCCATTGGCAGGGTCGACCTTCAAAATGGTGCGCAGATACTCGACCGCTGCTGGAAAGGCGTCTTTGGTGCGCAGGATGCATGCAATGCCTTGCATAGCGGGCACAGACCACTGGTTGAATTTCAAGGCCTGCTCGTAGCATTGCATGGCGCCGTCGAAGTCGTTCATTTGCTCTGAGAGTGAGCCTGGAAGTAGTTAGCAAGATGATGCCCGCGCGAGTCCAGTCCGAAGACGGATGCGTACCCATTTGTGTCCAGACGGCTTCGGTCAACTGGCCGAGATACTGCGAGGGTGTCTTGGCCTGGTTGACATGCGCCGGATGGCCGTTGACCTGCGCATGCGCTGGGTGTGGGCCGCCATGGTGCGGCGGGATGCCCGAGGTGGGCGACGGCTGCTGGTGCGCCATGGACATGTGCTGCGAGCTCGTGTCTGCGAGGTGAGCTGCGCGCCTTGCGAGCACCAACGTGGTTCAGACGGCAGGCAGCGAGACAGACAGGCCGAAGGGCAGTGCAGTATTGCTGCGACGCGGTCTATTAGCAAGAACATTTTTAGACAGAGTGGGAATTAATAGACTCACTGCGCCGTGTGGTTGCGGTGCTGGCGGGCTTACCGACGGGTGCGAGTCGAGGCGTGGGGAAGGACGCGGAGAACGACAGCAGCGCGCAGAGGAACACCGAGAAGGTGGACCCGAGCACGAACAGACTGATTGTCAGGGATGCAATACTGTTGCGGCTGATGATGCGGCCGCTCGTTGTGATGGGACGTCGAGATGCAAAGCCTGGTGTGGAGAAGCAGAGGGAGGGAGCACTGGGCGCGAGCGAAGAACGAAGGGGCAGGGCGGGATAACGCTTCTCTCATGTCGACCGACAAGGACGTCGTGGGTTAGGGTTCCTGTTCGACGCCAAACGATCCCTGTCGGTGCGAAGTGTGGTTAAGGATCCGTGCGGTAACCGTGGGTCTGCCACCCTGGGGCGCCAAACGCCCTAGCGCACGCCACCTGCACCCACGCAGGGAATCGGCCGTCTTGTGCGACCCGTTGCCAGCAAATTGCGCTCCATCCCGCTAGGCCCCTACTGGCCGCTCGCGCCTTCCTCTCGCAGCCGCACCTGCCATTGCTGCGTGGGCCGCCTCGCCAGCACGAATGCCTTGCTTGCGACCACAATGCGATGAAACACAGGGCCGCGATGCAGAGGCAGCGGCTGGGCCGTCGCGAGAGTCGGACGCGGGCTTGGAGTACCCGGCCTGCCTCCCGATCGCGCCTGGCCGTTCGTTCTGGGATCACGTCGGCTCCGCGCCTCGGTTCTGGAGAGCTAAGGGTGCTGCCGCCGCATCACCCAGCTGAAGTCACATCAAACACCACCACTGCCGTCCTGTGGCAGACATCACGAACAGCGCGTATGGATGTACAGTACTTTGCCATCGCTGTCGGCTACGCTTGCCTCGTGCTTGCACGCGACGAACGACGGCGCGCACCATGCCCTCCGATTCGCCTGCTTATTTCCACTCGATCATGGGCGAGCCAGATGGCTGAACATGCCTCTGCGTCCCACGGTTGGCTGCTCGCCTGCGGGGCCTCATCAAGCGGATGGGAGGCGTGGGCGATTCCCGCGTCCCCAGCCACTCTCATTCCTTCGCAGGCCTTATGAGGCGGAATGCTCAGCTTTTTGGTGCGCTGTCTGCTCGCCAATCCACAGCACGACCAGCTGCCCTCAATTCAGTCACGGGAAGCCGTGGGGTTTGTCGCATCGCGAAAAGGGGCATACAGCGATGCGAGCAGTTACATAGACACGCCCGCTCTGAGGCGCACAGCACCACGCCTTGGCCGTGCAGCTGCAGCGCTGACGGCGTCGCCCAGGGCCGGGGCTCCAGGCAAACGGCGCCTTGCAGCGCCTGACGGGACAAAGGCCGCAGGCAATGGTGGTGACACGGGGGCGCACGAGGTGCATGGAGCACTGATTAGCGATGGACATCGCCAAGCCGCCCTCGTCTCTCCACATCCTCGCATCACTGAAGCTTCCGGTGCTTGTGCTTAGCTCGCCTGGGCGTGCATCCGCGCAGTGACGCATGCTGCCCTCCGCACCCGCGTCGTCGGCAGAAAGTTGTGTCACAACCAATCGACCCCTGCTCCACCGCCCATCTGACAACAGCCGGCCAACGGAGCGCGCATGAGCACGCAGCCGGGATTGTGCTGCCCAAGCTGCAGCGGACAGCAGCGTTCCTGGCCCTTGGTGCTGCCATGGCACCTCGACCGATGGTTGCATGCCGCCTTGCTTGGCCGCACCGCAGCCGGGACGTGACGAGAGCGCATCTGTCGATGCCATTTCTGCCCGGAGGTAGCGTGACCGAAAAAGAACAAGAGACCCGCCGCTAGAAGAAGCCACAAAAAGGCTGGGCTGCCGGGGTTTTGAACCGCAGCCACGTGAAACCTTCTTCAGAGCTGGTCCACCGCCACACACTGTGGAGCCAGGGGAGGCCTGCGCGTCATCAGAGTGCCGTGCCGGCAAGCGTGCCATACGAAAACGGACTCCGTTGCACCGAATTGGGAAGCCACGTGACTGGTGGAGCAAACAGCATTTGTTGGAGACTTGCTGAGTGCATCTCGCCGACTTATCATGTCGCGGCCAACACGTAAGCATCATGTCGGCTTCTTGGCCGTCTGTTGGCTTTGGACTGCTGACGAGGCTGTGCAGACACACTCAGGGCAAGCGTCACCAACCGGCATGAGGCGAAACGCCGACAGTTCGTTTCATCGTGTCAGAGCGGAACGTCAAGGCGCAGATCTCCTCGATCCCGCCGCCTGAGTCGCCATTTCCCCGGCAGCAGCCCGGAAGGTCTGGCAATGCGATTCGCATGATTAAACGTGGCCCTTTATACTTCGGCATAATTGTCATCCACATCGACTTTCGAAGCTGCCTCCGGAGATCATATGGCCTTGCTTTCAGCTTCAAGAAACTTTCAATCGCTGACCGGTGCACTGCACCAGCAGCCAATCCTCAGCCTTGCCTTGGCACTGTTACTGCCCTCCATGCTTTACTCAGTAAGAATAGTTACGCCCGAGCCTGGATTCAGACTCAAGACGCCTGCTGCCGTCCCTCGCTGCCGCCTGGCGTTCTACCTTGACTGGCGTCGCAGATGTCGTCGCTTGTGTCACCAGTCGTTCGTATCCGCCTCGAGTAGCAAACAATCCACACGCAACCTCGGACACGAGAGCATGGATCGGTCGCAGGTAGGATTCGCCCTGCAAGCGCACCTCCTACTTTAAGACATAGCACACTCGTAACCGCCTACCTATTTAGCCAACATCGCATTCCCGCGATACTGGGAGGTGCTGACTACACGAGCCCATCGGCTCCTCTATCGCCCCTCACATGCTATATATCCGAACGTTATGCGGCGTCTAAATAATGCTTGTGCGCCGCCTGCATGCACGGCAATTTACAACATGGCTGGGCAATAAGTCGTCTTCCGGGAACAGACATGCCTTCCGTTCATATACCGCAATCAACGTTTCGTCTAGCGCCCGAATTCTGGAACCAAGGTCCGCGGCGCGATGTTCTCCCCTTTGCGACACTTCCGGGAAGGTCTGCATGGCGCTACTGCGGCCGATCGGCAGACCCTGTGGGCAGCATGATTTGCGGGTCGTGGTTGGGATTTGCCGTTGGCTGACAAGTCCCGGATGACGAGGTGATGAGGTGGAGTTGCTTAAGTCTGACTGATCCACCACACCGTGTCGTTGCCTGCATTGTGGTGTCCGCTAAGCCCGCCTTCGGTTCCGATGTTGTCGAAGCAACGGAGGGTGCCATTGCGACGGTGACTCGCTGGAATTCGAAGGGTAGCGGGAACAAGCATGCATTCCATCCAAATCCGACGCTCCCCGCCCTCTCGCTTCCCTGCTGTGTGCCCATCCCCTGAGGTAACACAGGCTCTCGCATGACGCTCGCCTACTGCGGATATATGCGGGCCGATCTCATTACGAAGAGCGGTCTCTGCGAGTCTGGGGTCATTAGCTCAATCTGCAACGGTTTTGCGCATGTTTGTCTTTATCAGACAGGATCAATCAAGATCCTGGCCAAGCCCCTACTAAGGAATAACCGGTACGACATTGATCATGAGGCTCCGACCATCCAACTCGATCACGTTTCTATCAAACTTCAATACTAGCAAGAGCAGGTCGCATGCGCAAAACGTAGTGATAAGGCGCCGACATCTCTTACACAGCCCTAGTAAAATTATGATCATACCACGCAGAGTGCAAATAGTGACAACATTACCGTGCAACAAGAGACGCCGTTTGAAACGAGTATGGCGAGACCTAGAGGAGCGTTGAAGTCGCATCAGTCATTCTTTCGTTGTGAGCGGTCAATACGTGCACATGATAGCTGACTTAATCCGGCAAAGCTATGTCGAGCGGTATGTACATGCCTCATACCAAACTCCCGGGTGTTTGCTGCTTCAAAAACCACCAAGATGTCGATATATTGCTGTAAGAAGTTCCTGGGAAATAATGGTATCGACACAAGCTGTTTCTCAGTCCACCAGCCGTAGGTGCAAAACAGATTTCACTACGAAATAACCAGCCTGCGTCCTTCGTCCAGCTATTAGCTAGTCTGTTTTTGTTCTCTCCTAAGAATGGTTATCAGGGAATGCGGAGCCAGATAGCAGAGAAGTTAGCCTCGACAGTGATTTTGCTTGGAAGGTTGCTAAAGCAAAGACTATGGCATTGCATACATCCCCGCGATCTAATTTCAATACGACTGTTACGACTACTGTAGCCAGCTACATGCTCATAGAAAATCTTGATCTGCATCTCGCTGCGTTTCATCGCTCTGATTTTCGCTACTTTGAAGAATCTTGAAGGCCTAAGAACTGCGCCTTTCCAACAATTACGAGCTTACCTTCTGCCGCTTGGAGAGCAAACCCTAGGCGACTCCGGTCCGAACGGCTTCATTCAGAAGCGTCTCATCGAACCAAAACAGGAGTTTCCTTTTGCTCGCATATGGAGGGCAGCAAATTCTCGTCGTCGACTCAAACACGCTCAAGAGTCAAGCCCTGCTTCGGAGTATCTCGACAGTCAAGCGCCGCTTCAAGCCAATGAGATTCGCACTTCCTGTTGCTGTACGCAGACGCTGCGCTGGTGCAGTATGCAGCTAGCAACCACGCGCAAGCAGAGTACTCGAACAGCCCTCGCTGCTTTACTAGCCACGTCCAGTCTTGCATGGAGATGTAGTCGAGACGGACCTCTCTTCACTGCGTATTCCATTGCCACATTGACCTGTGGTGATGCAACATCACACCTCATAGCCGCGTGGTCTCGCCGTGTAGGAATGCTGTCCACAGCGGACTCGATGTTCAGCACTGTACGTTTTCATCCAGGACCCAGCTAACCACCACAACGCCACTCCGTAGACGTGGCGACAGAAAGCCGGTGACATGCCCTGCTACAGGATTTATATATCACCAGACATCCAGCGATCTACCCTGTTGCGAGCGGATGCTCGCCTCGGCCCTCGAGGCGAGTTGACATGCAGCCAAGTACTACCTGGCACAGAAGGAGACTGCGATCGATCTACGGGGTGCAGGTTGAGGGAGGCAGTTCGCCAGCATTTTCCGTGTCGCCGGTAGCGGCGGTTGCGATGGAAGGATCTTCTTGGACACCAGCACTCCTACATCGTCTAGAAGAAATCTTTGCTGAGTTCGGCATCTCTTGCGCTGGCGTTCCAATCTTTGCTCTTGAATCAAGACATAGTGTGCCGTCGAGCGACGTGCGGTAAGGAGTGGTACTACGCAAGTAATTCCTTAGTTACATGCCCCGGGATGGTATGGCGACACTCCACTTATCTGCTTTCTCCCGAGGTACCGAGATGTGTGTCTCTCTTTGCAATGTCTACGTCAATTGAAGGTCAACGCCACAGTCGTCCGAAGGGGAGCCTATGTGGCCGATCGGCTCTGCGTATTCATCTTCGCAAGATCTTCATTCTGGTCGACAAAGATCGATCTTCTTATCAGAGAGCGCAGCTCGTCCGACTCCACCTCTTCTCTATTCCGCATGTCAATACATGAGTAATATGCTGTGCTCTTCAAGGCGGCTGCAAAGACAATACCATCAGTAACCTGGAGGTGGTCGGCTATATGCTCGTGGAGCTGGCGTCAAGATCCATTCTCGGGCCAGTAGACATGATTACGGTCATTAATTCTAGAGTCAAATGTGTCTTGCGAAGCGCTTGATTAGCCATCAAAAGCTGCTTTTTGTGAACCCGTGAGAAGTCTCTGCCCATGGCCTTGAGCTTAGGCTTCGTGTAAAGCTCAAGGTTATTGAGTACAATTGCTTCCATGAATGTTGTATAGGGCCAGCGGTCCCCTGGATGGCCTGCTAATTGCATAGCAAACATTCGAATATGCTTGGCAATGGTATTTCAAGCTCATCTAGGTAGGGTACCAATTCCGCGAATACCATTGATGCTTGTTTGACTTTTGCCTTGTATGCTCCTGCTGCATGGAAAAATTACGAACCAGTAACATGATTGATGATGTGTCGGTGAGGAAGAGGGTAACGATTGCCTTCAATTCCGCCAGTGATGCCTTGCAGATGGCAAGGGACGGGATGAGCCCAGTCTTTTGCCATTCAAGAAGTATATGTTCCGATCTGGCTTCAAGAAGAAACCTTTGACGATTCTGTGCAAAATGTCGGCCTGGAATCTCTAGTAACCGTCTGGATAATGCTGCGTAACCTCGAGAAGAACTTTGCAGCGCCTGTTCACCCGACGAGCTATTTCAACAATCACACTTTCGACATCTTGCGCTTTGTGGGCCTTAGTCTGCACTGACATGGCGAGGTTGGGATGGTCTTCCTCCTCCTCTAGATATCAGTATGTCAATGGCGATGGTGGCTCGAGTGCAGCAAGTGCAGCTTGAAACACGTCGGCAGTGTGAACGCGGTATGCTTGATCCATGGACAAAACCTTAAGGCGGAAGACTTGGTCAAGGTCGCTAGGAAATTGACGTAGTCGTGTGCGCAGCTGGGAAAATCGATCACGGGGTCTGAAGCCCTCGATCAGGGACCGCACTACCAGGAAACGCTAGAAGAAACCGCCCTTCGACTTCTCGAATATCCCCGTAGCAATGTCGTCTGCTTCTGCATCACTTGCTTGCAGCTTCTTGGAACCGGTGTGCCTCTTATGCTTGTCCATGACGTACATTCCGATATCTTGTCGGTTGAAGTCTTCTAGGTAGATCTTGTATTTGGAGCCCTGCCCGAAGCATTCCATGGTCTGCTTGCGGTCCATAGTTTCACGTTCAGCTTCGTAAGTCAACGAACTGTTTCCATTAGATTGTCGTGGTCGCCCTCATATCATCTCATTCACCATTGCTAATGGTATAAGCAAGCAAATGAACACTCGAAACGTTTTGCACTTTGAACACAAGCTTGTACGTCGGCGCTCGTCTCATGGACACGGAGCGCTCACAACCCATGACATCACGAAACACAGGTGAGAGTGTGGCAAAGTACGTGAACCAGAGCTGCATTGCTGATCGATCGATATGATACAGGTACTCTAGTCACCAATGCTAGACTCTGATCCCAACTTGCCACGGCCTTGGAAATCACTGCATGCTTTACTCGGGTCGAGAGCTGTCTACTGGTCGAGCCTGTGGGGGAAGATTCCGGCCTCTATGCGGATATCAGTGTCTGTTCCCGATGGCATTTGCATGGATGGAAGCTACTCACCACGCTGCTCGTCCCATCGTGTTGTCCAGCCGTTGGGGCAAAGGGATCGGTACGCCAAAAGGAACTGCATCTATCAATATTCACATCTTCGTGGGATTTGGGCTTCCACGAACCTGGCGGCAGGGCGCAAAGTCCTCGCCCTTGGCGATGATGCACTTGTGGTAGTCGACGTAGTTTTGCCAGCAGTGCTTGGTCTGGTTCTGGTTGGGGAAGCGGGCGTCGAAGCCTACAGCGCGCCGGAGCTTGTTAGAGTATCTTGCCACATATCGGAAGCTCTATAGCTGAATTTTTGGGGGCAGGATGGGTAGCTTCGGAGCTCAAGGAGGCGTACCAGCTGTGGTATGAGGTGTTAGCTTGCGGTCTTCAAAGGGAGCGGAGGCGCGGGGAATGCTCACCAGTGACGAACTTGAAGGGCTTGGTTACAAGCTCTTCGCCGTTCTCGTTGTTCTCGTTGTCAGACATGATTGCGCGAGTATATCGGGTGCTGCGGGTGGTGGTGTTGCGGCAATGGCTGGTGGGTAGAGGGTCGTGACGAAGTGAAGTTGGAGATCTTGGGATGGTCTGACCGGCGCATTGTCCAATTAGCGACTCGGCGTTTGCCGGACCGACCCTCAAAGAGAGCTCTCCAACGTTGCTGTGACGAAACGCCCATTCTACCGACGCTCGACACTCTCCACTCACCAATTCGACGGACGACGATCAGACACCATGTTCAAGGCTACGAGGGTTCTGGCTATGCAGCCCACGCGCATGATGATGATGCGCCCGACACAGCAGATGTTCATGAGGGCGAGCCCCCAGCTGTTCATGAGGCAAACGCTGCGCATGCGCAGCCCTACACCGGTACGACCACGTCGCCATGTAGAGAGCTGAAGCACTGGCTAACTTTGCGCAGAAGGAGGAGCAGGGCGGTAAGCCAATTGACTGATTGAGGGGCAGCTGGACACGCAATGACAGCATATAGCCCACACCGTCTCCCAGCGCATCCGCCAGCTCAAGAACATCCCCACTGAGATTTGGCCATTGAGTATGCCTCCACACACATCCATTTGCATCCACGAAACACGCTAACAATACCTGCAGTTGTCGTTCTCGGGTAAGTCCCTCGGTTCACGATATGTGGGGTTAATTGGACGGTGGTCTGATCATCCATAGCGTCGCTGTCGTTATGGCCTTTGTCTCGCTCATCCGCAAGCTCTTCGTCGACAAGACACTCCGCCTCAACAGGCAAGGCAAGCACGAATAAGTGTATCAGACGGCAGGAGAAGCAGTGGCAATACGGTTACGCCCGCGGGGCAATGTGTATAAAATGTAGCTGGTGGACAAGGGGAGGTTAAAGTTCAGAATCAAGCATAGTATTTCCTTTCTGCTGCGCGGTACACGATTCGCGTGACGAATGGCGGACGTTATTGCAACGAATTCAATACGTGAAAGGCCCCAGGGCCTCGGCATCATTATTGCCACACTGATGTCTAAGCTACCTGGAAGGCTCTTTTTGGAAGTAGGAGACATCCATGTTTTTGTGCTCATCCCGAATAAATGAACCGTGGTATCTCGTCCGTGTACCAATGCGCCTGAACACCAGAGACACCTTACTTTGCTCTGCATCTAGAATTCGCGAACTTTCGGGAACCACCATCCTCAAGGACGACATTCTATGCCATTTTCGGTCCAGCTTCATCGAGACCCTCCAAGCCCTGCATAGGGTCCATGGGCCCATTTGACTCTTCTTGCGCTTGCTCCGTGGCTTGACGATCCTCCTCGCTCACAGCATGCTTTGCAAGCCATCCTTCCTACGAGTACATTAGCATGATAACAGCTGGCTCAAATTGTAGACAATATACTTGTTCCCATATGGCAGTTTTGCTACCAAGCCCCTCGTTCGCATCTTTCTGCGGCTTTGCGGCCGCTACCTTGATGACCTGGCCATAGAGCTCGCTACGATCCATGTTGTCGATGGCATCAAGTGCATCTGATGCTGTTTCGAATTCGACATACCCGAATCCTCGATGCTCTTCTTTTGCGCCTGGCAGATCAGGTTTCGGCAGGTTGACTTCGACAATATCGCCAAAGGGAAGGAAGGCGTGGTAGAGTGTTTGCTGGGTTACTGCTGGGTCCAGGCCGCCGACGAAAACTGTGGCTTTCAGCCGCGATGTATCTGATAGACTGGACATGGTTGTTGCGCAGCGGTTATGCGTGTTTATTCCAAGCAGCAGTCGCAACGTCGAGAATTCGATATCACGTGTCAGAATTGTAGGCGAGACCGGGATCATCGTAGCGGACCCACCCATGTCTTGGCATGATGTTCCGCAAGGACAGGTGGATGGTCTGGAGAAAGCAAGTCGCTGCCTTACCTCCAGACACATTGCGGACCACGTTGCTTCCACATAAAAGCCCGACATACAGATTCCAAGCCTCCGTATTCTGACACCATATTTTGATCGCTCAGGCACACCAATCGCTATTCAGACGCCTTGGTGCGACCGCCGCCCACCATGGTCCGCTTACGAGAAATCCCTAGGACCGCAACCTTCGCTTGGTCGCCGGGCTCCAAACAGCCACTGATAGCTACGGGAACGAAGGCTGGAGCTGTAGACGCCGACTTTTCCAACGACACGCAACTAGAGCTCTGGGAGCTCAAGCTTGACGATGCGGAGCAGGGAGTGGAGCTACAGCCGGTTGCTACAGTCAATGTCGAGTCTAGGTACAGCTTCACTTGCCTCGATAGCAGCTCATGATTGACTAATCATATTCAAGATTCAACGACATTGCTTGGAGTCAGCCTAGCGAGCAGCACCCGCGGGGTATCGTCGCTGGAGCGCTCGACAACGGTGCGCTTATAATATGGGACGCGGAGAAGCTGCGGACAGGCGCAAGGTCTGGGCTCACAACACAGCACGCCCCAGACTGAAATACTGACCTCCGACAGCGACGCTCAGATACAGCAGATCGACAAGCACACCGGTCCTATCCAGGCATTGCAGTTCAACCCGTTTCGACCCAATATCCTCGCCTCTGCAGGCGCCAAAGGCGAGCTCTTCGTTCACGATCTCGACGACGAATCCAAGTCTTTTAGGCTGGGCAAGGCTGGAGCCAATCCTGATGAATACACCACGTTGGATTGGAACAAGAAGGTGGCGCATATTTTGGCGACAGGCAGCAGTGGTGGCTTCGTGACTGTGTGGGACGTCAAGGGCAAGAAGGAGAATCTGACCTTGAACCACTTCGGTCGGAAAACAGTCAGTGCAGTCTCGTGGGACCCCGATGTTCCCACCCGCCTCGTCACCGCAATTCCGACCGATCAGAACCCGCTTGTGCTGGTGTGGGATCTGCGCAACACCAATGCGCCCGAAAAGACACTTCAGGCACACGATCAGGGCGTGCTCTCCCTTTCGTGGTGTCCTCAAGATAGCGACATATTACTGTCTTGCGGCAAGGACAACAGAACTATTGCCTGGAACCCACATAGCGGAGAGCAACTAGGTGAATTTCCGGTCGTGACAAACTGGACGTTCCAGACGAGGTTCAACCCTTCCAACCCGAATCTGCTCGCAACCGCATCTTTCGATGGAAAGATTGCTATACAGACTCTGCAGAACACTGGAGCGGCTGCCGACCAGAACAAGGCCGCGAAGCAAGCACCAGAGGGCGAGGACTTTTTTGCGCAGACACACGCAGAGCCTCAAGGCGCGTCCTTCTCGCTCAAAACGCCTCCCAAATGGCTGAAGCGCAGGGCTGGTGTTGCGTTCGGCTTCGGGGGCAAGCTTGTGCGATTTGGCATTCATGACTCGAAGTCAAAGGTCACAATATCCACTTTCGCAGCGGACTCGGACATTAGCCAAGCTAGTGAGGACTTCGACAAGGCTCTGGAGAAGGATGATCTTACATCCTTCTGTGAGTCAAAGATTGCGAAAGCGAGTACAGATGAGGAGAAGGCAGATTGGACTGTGATCGAGACTCTTACTTCGGACAACCCGCGCACCAAGCTGGTCGAATACCTTGGCTTCGCGGATACACTGGAGGAACAACCGGTCGAGGCGACGAAGAACAACCAAACCAATGGCGATACTGACGAGGGTGCGTCTTTCTTTGATAATGCAACCGACGAGGGCAATTTCCTCTCGGATCTCGCAGCTTCCAAGGGCGCAAAGACGAACAACCCATTCCAGGTTTACACTGGATCGGAATCAGAGGCGGACACAAAGATCACTCGTGCTCTCATGCTCGGAAACTTCGATGCCGCGCTAGATGTATGTTTGAAGGAAAATCGCCTTTCGGACGCCTTCATGATCGCCATCTGCGGGGGCGAGAAATGCGTTGCCAAGGCGCAGGCTGCATACTTCAAGAGGCAGTCGGACGCGCCAAACTACTTGCGACTCCTCGCGTCGGTCGTTGGGAAAAATCTGTGGGACTTCGTCTACAATGCCGATCTTAAAGACTGGAAAGAAGTTATGGCTACGATTTGCACTTTTGCAGATCAAGCTGAATTTCCTGACCTTTGCGAAGCTCTCGGTGACCGTCTAGAAGAAGCGTTTGCAGAGGGATCTGGTTCGGCCCGGAAGGACGCATCATTCTGCTACCTGGCTGGCTCCAAGCTAGAGAAGGTTGTTGTCAACTGGGCTCAGGAACTCCAGGAGAATGAAAAAGCCGGGCTTGAACAGTCTGAAGCAGACAACAGCTTCTCGGTCCATGCTCGTTCGTTGCAAGACTTTATCGAGAAAGTTACAGTATTCCGCAAGGTCACTCGGTTCAAGGACCTTGAGCAGCAAAAGGACGCCGAATGGAAACTCGAACCACTGTACGCAAAGTATGTCGAGTATGCCGACATTGCATCCTCACATGGTCAATTAGCTATTGCCGAGAAGTACCTGAATCTTCTACCTCAACAGTACCCTGCGGCAGAGGTGGCCAGAAATCGTGTCAAGCAAGCAACGCAGAAGAGTGCACCGCAAGCTACTGCTACTCGGAAACAACCAGTGCCTGCCATTGGCCAACGTGGTACGCGCGTGGTGCCACAATACGGAGCTGTTGACCAACAACCACCGGCACCACGAGGCGCGTCCACTTATGCTCCGGTTAACCCTACTCCTGCTGCCGGCACGGGCGCTCCATATGGTGTACCAGCGGCGCAACAACCTCCAGCTCGAAACGCATACACTCCGGCTGGTTACCAACAGCCAGGGCAGTCAAACAGTACCACTGGCTATGGCGGCTACCAACAGCCTCAGCACAATCCTCTCCCCCCGCCCCCGCAGAACTTCTCGAACTCCAACGCACCCTCCATCATACCGGCAGCAAACCGCGGCCATATCCCCGCTTGGAATGACACACCGGACTTTGGTCCGCCCAAGCCATCTTCACGTCGCGGCACCCCACTCAATACTGTAGCCTCACCGTTCCCGAACCAGCAACAGACGTATGGACAACCGGGTATGGCACCGCCACAGTCAAGACCCACGCCGCCACCTCCACCGAAGGGGCCTCCTCAAGGCCCTCCTCGCATGACATCGCCGCCACAAGCTAACCCATATGCCCCAACTACTCCTAGCGGCTTTGCTGCCCCGCAACAGCCTCCAGTGCAACGCGGAGCATCCCCATACCAACCGCCCACCGCTGCAGCGCCTCCGTCGAACCGCTATGCTCCCGCCCCAGGCTCGCAACCTTCTGCACCATCGTACAATGCCGGAGGCATGCCACCTCCACGCAACATTGCACCTCCTCCAGGCCAGTTCACCCCTGGTGCCTCGCCGTACGCGTCCGCTGGATATGGTCAACCACCAGCCCAACAAGCGCCACCCACTGCCGCAGCGCCACCTCCAAGAGGACCACCACAGGGCCCGCCGCGTGCCGGACCTCCACTAGGCGGCCCACCCAGACCTGACTCCCGACCAGGCACGGGACGGTCGCAAGCTGCCTCGCCTGCTGCGTCTAAGCATCGTAAGTTCACCAATTGCAGGGAATGCAATCTGCTAATCATTTACAGCCGCCGGCGACCGTTCACACATTCCAAGCGATTCTCGTCCCATCTACGAAGTCCTTGAGTCAGAATTGCAGCGCGTGAAACCAAAGGCACCCGCACAATTCAAGCAGCACATTATCGATACCGAGAAGCGACTCAACATTCTATTCGACCACCTCAACAACGAGGACCTGCTCAAGCCCGATACAATTCAGCAGATGAATGAGCTGGTTCGGAGCATTCAAGCTAGGCAGTTTGAGGAGGCAATGGCGATCTTCTCGGACATCATGACGAACAAGAATGACGAGGGCAGCAACTGGATGGTAAGTTGTGCATTCAAAAGGGTAACTTGGATGGCGCTAACAACTGAATAGGTTGGTGTTAAGCGGTTGATCCAGTTCAGCAAGCAGACGCCGATTTGAGAGGCCGAGAGGAGGTCGAGGGGAGGAGGATAGAACGTGCCCAAGCATCAACTCGAACTTTATGTGAGCGATAACGTCAGCATGGCAGGCATGTGTGAGCATGTAGAATCATGATATTTAGCGCAGTACATCGATAGGAAAATGGAAGACATGTCTCGCCGATGTAATTGTTGCGTGAACATGCATTCCTTTATAAAACTTCTAGGGCGGATTGCTGACTTCCTCGTTCGAATTATGAAGACTTGACCTTCTACTATTCTTGCTAATGCTTCATGCTTAGTGGTGGTTGTCACCAGCACTACCTCATTCAGTTGTTCTTCTTTAACGTCGTCTTCTGCACCATCACCTGCCGCACCATCATTGACTGCCACCAAACTTGGCGAATCTTTCAGAGTGGTTGAATAATTTGCAGCGCCGTCGTGAATCTTGGCCAGCTCCTTCAGTACCTCTTTACACAACGCAAATGGGATATCCCCGACGCCGAATCTTGCGGTGAGCAGACCAGAACACGTATGTCAAAAGTGGGCTTTCAATACCGCAACGGCCACATCAGAACTTGTCACTATGCTAAAGTATATACTCGTTGTGCGTGAAAATGCACTCTCGATCTGTGGCCGGACAGACCGTCAATATAGTACTGTCCTCATCAAAGCATTGTATTAAAATTTGCACGTTCACATCTCAAACAACATAAGCGAGTGTCGTTGCATGGAGAAGTGTCTTTCCCCTGACCTAATCCCCTATAACCAGCAATAATCACATCGCACCACTTCTAGACCGTCGCCTTGTCTAGATATTTCCGCATTGGCTTGCAGCATCAAAGTCTACCAACTTGCCGTATCGCGTGTGTCTTCAACATCTTATAAAAAAAGGATAAATGCCATTGCCGTCCCTGGGAACCACCTTGCCCAGTCCCTCACGAACTACCGCCAGACCTAATATCATTCTCCAACGCAAGTCCGCAAATCAATGTCTAAAAGATAGTAGTGGACCGACACACGCTCGAGCTCTTTCAGATGCCATCCTATTCTCCCAATCCCCACCCCCATGCAAAAACCCAATCCCCAATTGCTCCTCCCAGCTGTGACGATATATAGCAGCACAAAAAGCAAAAAGAAATGATGACTCAGCCGAGGTTTGAACTCGGGACCTTCAGTGTCCGAGGGCGAGTGCCTTGTTAGACTGACGTGATAACCAACTACACCACCGAGCCTGATTTGATGAAGAAATTTATTTTAATACCATATATATACCCTTACACCGTGTATGAAATTGGTTCAACCAGACTGTTTGGGTACCTACACCGTAGGAAGATTCCAGCGAGGAGTGGGGGAGGTGGGGCACGCAGAAAAGTAGAGCGCGACAAAATCTTGGCGTAATGGACACAACTTCCTCGAGTTCCATGCGCGTGCGGGGGAGGAGTCCGGGGAAA
>TARA_R110002003_G_scaffold1048_10_pt1 | contig 24859 bp, 29 predicted proteins | sample TARA_R110002003 | Tara Oceans TARA_R110002003 (sample SAMEA4396441) | marine metagenome | biome: Westerlies Biome; feature: [SRF] surface water layer (ENVO:00010504); material: water (ENVO:00002006), including particulate matter (ENVO:01000060) such as... | depth 5 m
CATGCCGCTATACTCAGGAAGAGCGCGTTGGTGGGGCGATGGTCGGACCAGAATATGAGCAGGATGGGAAGTTCAATATTGCCCTGCGTTGATAGGTACTGTTGGAATCTCCAGAGGTTATTGTCGAACAGCAGTAACTCAAACACCTCTAAGCTGGTCAACAGACAGACAAAGAACGGCAGTGATTGCGACTTTTCCGATTTTGACCATGCCTGAGATCAAAGTTCGACATACCTGGGACTCGAAGTCAATTTACGACTTTAATAGACATAAAGGCATGTCATATTCAACGCGGTAGTCAGGGAGTCTGTCAGGCTTTCGTATGCTCGGATTATGCCCGTTTGAAATATGTAGAATGGTAGATGGTACCTGGGATTGGACATATAGCGGAGTGTCAAGCTGTACCTAGCACCAACACGTTACTATTTTTAACGAGAACCGGTGCTGGCCCGGTGAAAAACGTTGCTTGCTCACTTCTGAGGCTTATGTGCCCGACGATGTGAAGAAGCTCGTCGTGCGAGAAAGCTCCATTGATGAATTCACCCGCACGTGCACCCCATCGGCCCTTCTCCGCTCGAACCGCCGACCAGTCCCAAAATTTCCCAAAACATCCACCCACAACGTCATCTTCGACATCTGCCAACCCCTTCCCAATCGCACGCACCACCACCTCCACCAATCTACCCTAACCTTTTTTCCTTCTCAACCCATTCACGCACATCCACAATGTTCGGCGGTCCGTTTCCCCACGTTGCTCACTCCAGCAGCACACCGCTAACACTGCACAGCACCACCACAACCCTCGAAGAGAGAGCTCGAAGCCGCCGAAGCGCAGACACTGACGGACATCAAGTGGACGGCTGCGAGTGCGGTAGTGCTGTACTTTTGTAAGTTCTGGGGTGTGGAGAGTAGGAATTGGGAATTCGGGAGGGAAGGCTAATAGGGTGCAGCGCCACATCTCGTCGAGTACGTTTCGAAGCTATTCTAGATCACCATCTATATGCGGTGCCAGCGGCCAAGTTTTCGATTGCGCGCGAAGCTGGAATGACGAGCACATGATGAGCGCAAAGTACGAAGCGCGTGGGCGAGGAAGCGGCGCATGTAACGATACTGAAGGCGGCATGCCAAAGGACTATACGGCATCATAATGAGGACGGGCAAAATAGACGTCACGCACATTGTGAACAATAAATGTAGAGGCTGCTGGAACTGCATGTCAGTAATGCGACATGTATAAATGCAGCGGAAGCCACCAATGCTAGAATGAACTCGAATACAGTTGCGACGCCTATCGCTGGTATCCTGCAATGCCCAAACTTTTCGCCAACGAAATGTCTCCAGATGGTCTATATTCGTACAGATCGATGCGGTCCGCTTATCGCTTGGTTGGCCGCGACTGCTGCTCCGTCTCCCATGTATCGTATTCTTCCTTTGTATCGCCGACCCACTTCTTGAGATGTTCGAGCTGCTTGTCGAAGTCTCCGAGGAGCTGTAGCGCGTCGTTAGCATTCATATTCAGTTCGTGTGTCACAGTGGCACATACCTTCTCAATCGCCTTCTGGTCGTCTTCCGACAGATACTCGCCGTTCTGCTGGCTCTCAAGCGTTTTGCCCACCTTCTCCGTCTCCTCTTGCAATATCCGCGCCCGCTCGCGCACGCCAGACATGCGCGCCCAAATCTCCTCCTGGCGCCCTCCAAGTACAGGATCGAATGTCTTCTTCTCCAGCTCAATAAGCTTCTTCTTCAGCTCCTCTTCCTGCTGGTCCATCACGTAACCTCGATTCCTCAGTATCTGCACCTTGGTCGCAAGGGCCAGGGTTCGCTGGGTAAAGACGATATGCTTCCGCTTCGCTTCGGTAATGCGCGATGCTACGTTCAGCTCGTGTGTATCCTTCAGCACCGTCAGACTGTTGTTGATCTCGTGCAGTCGGGTTCGTAGCGCGGTGACAGCGGCGGCTTGTTGACGAATGCGCTCTGCGACCTGTTCGAAGCCGCGCGCAAGAACCGGAATGGCGCCTGGGCTGGGCTTGTTCGACAGAGCTTCCTCCCATTTCCTCTCGTCCTCACCGGGTGAAGGACCGTAAAAGGGCGCTTCCTCAGGCTTGACCGCATTGTAAAAGTAGTGTTGGAAGACGCAATTGGGGTTCATGGGGTCCCATTTGTCGTTCAGGACTCGAATTTGCTCGACGACGGACTTCTCCCCTAGACGACGTCAGCTTGATACCTCATGGCAAGGGTGTCACTTACTCGCACCGCTTACGGAACCACCAGCAAAGGGCTGTGCGGATGACTGTCGTAATTGGGGAAGGCCCTCGCGCTGCTGCTGAATGCTTTGCGCCTGAGACTGATTCAGCGGCGGTGCTGGCTGCAGAGATGCTCCGAACAGGCTATTGTTGAAAGGCTGCTGCTGCTGGCCCTGTTGCTGTTGTTGTGGAGGCTGACCCCAAAGGCTAGATCCTGCATTTGGCTGTTGCTGCTGTTGTTGAGGCTGTCCGAACAGACTGGAGCCGCCGGCGTTCTGCTGTTGGGGTTGTGCAAAGAGACTTGAGCCCGTGTTCTGCTGTTGGGGTTGTCCAAAGAGACTTGAGCCCGTGTTCTGCTGTTGGGGCTGCCCGAACAGACTTGAGCCACCAGTATTCTGTTGTTGCGCCGAGCCAAATAGACTAGGTTGCGTGGTATTTGCTGGCGGTTGTTGCTGTTGCGACTGCCCGAAAGGCCTCCAGCGGGTGCCGTGGTGCTGCCAAATAGCGTGCCCGTCTTCTTCTCCGCGCCACCGGGATTCCCAAAGCTGAAGGACATGTTGGTGGATAGCCTGGAGGTCTGCGACCACCGTGTGAGTGTACGGGAGGTGGTGATGAAGTCTCAGAGGAGTAGCTGAGAGCTTTGATTATTTGTTGACGGACGCGCTTGGAGACGCGATTGAGGACACTCGGAGAGCGAAGTAGCGACAGACAGCATAGGGCTCAATTTGTACTCATAGCGACAGCATAGGAGTCGTAGAGGTTTGCGCAATGTGGACCGGCGGTGTTGCAGCAAGGAACAAGCGCGTCAAGGCTTCTTTGACGGTGCAGTGAAAGGTACCCGCACGGGCCGCCATCGCGGACAAGCCAAGACCGACGACGTCCGTACCCTCAAAGTGACTTCCGAACAGCTGCAAAGCACGCCGCCCGCCATTGGCACCCCCCGCTCAACATGTCGTCGCGTCAGCCAAGGTACCCGAATACTCTCTCTCCTCACGCAGCTTCACAGGCTAATTGGGCGCAGGTTCAACCAGCAAGCCCTCATCGACACCACCCCTCTACCCGACGACATCCCCAAGGTCCAGGAGCTCGGAGCCAGTTCTGCGCCTCTGCTCAGCGCCTCCTTCTTCATTGGCGCGCGATGCAAGGACTACAATGATGACTACATGATGTGCAAGACGGAGAGCAACGGCCGGGGCGAATTGGACTGCATGAAAGAGGGTCGCAAGGTCACCAGGTGTGCGGCTAGCGTGTAAGAGCCCAGGGAAGCCGCCATCAGATAGACCCGAGTCTGACGTATATTGCAGTATCAAGGATATCAACGAAAACTGCCTCTCGGAGTTTCGGACCCACTGGCAATGTCTGGAGAATCACAACCAACAGCTGTGGAACTGCCGGTCAGAAGAGAGGAGGTTGAACAAGTGCGTTTTCGAGAAGTTGGTGAGTATGCGAATTAGACCATGGTACATGTGTGCTGATCTATTTAGGGCTTGGAGAAGAAGATACCAGACACACCAAAGGGCGAGACCCCAGTCCATCTGCGGAAAAGCAACATCTTTGCGACGCACTGAGCTTTGTATATATACCGTTCGGGGGAGCAAATCAACGATAATAGCTTCAGGGCTCGAACTGACACTAATGACCCTAATGTCCTACGTTTGCTTCTCGTGACGAAGCCGCCAGTTTGCTGCAATGACACTCACGTACAGCAGGTGATATCCGAAGATTCAAAAACCCAACACTCCCTGCGTCAACTGTGATACTTGTTCTTGTGCGCATTCGCTTTGCTACCCCCGGAGGTCAGAGACCGATGGTGGTGAAGCTCTGCAACCCTCGCACACTTGAACGTCAAGCACAGCTTCACCACCTCAGTCTTCACCTTCATCGCTCACTGGAAGCACACATGTCACTCCTTCCCTTGTCGTCAGTTGCCAACCACCCTTTTATTTCGCTGTCCTTGCTCCTCTATTTTCCTGCTCTCTCACACTTCTCACACAGAGTCTGCAGTGTTACCTGAGACTCCGACCACCCTTCCCGGATTCAATACCGACAGCCTCGGTCACCTCAAACACGAGAATCGGCGTCCAAAATGAGCAGCGAGACCAGCGTCAGCGTCACGATGCTGTCAGGAAACCCTTTCAGTGACTCCTTCGTCATCGACACTGAGGGTCAACCACATCGCAGCACAGCCCTTCAGAAGCCTACAATCCAAGTTCCCATCCTCGATCCGCTCCCCCATCTCACAGTCTGGAGCCCACAGCCCAGCATCTCCACGCTCAGCACCACTCCATCACCGACCCACTCAACCTTCGACGTCCCCATTACCTGGAACAATGCAGACCTACGTGCGTATCCCCGACACCTACATTCCCCCATCCTAACACCAAAACAGTGTACCTCCTAAGCTGTCTCCACCCCGACCTCCTCCTCACCTCGCAACTCATCTTCTCCCCACCCCTCGACGACCTCCCCACCACCCCATCACCCATCCACCTGCGCCTGTACAAGACCCTTCCCATCGTCGCCGCGCCACCATCCGCATACTCCAAACACGCACCCATCGGCACCGGACGCCCGCGCAGCAAGCTCCTCATCGCCGAATCAGCCAAACGGTGCCGCACTGCTGACGACGCACGTCGCTCCCTTGCCGAAAGTCTTCTGGCGAATCAGCAACATGCAGCCTACATGCTCGACAAGTACAACGTCCTCGCCGCGCTGTATACTAGCTCGACACCGACGCTGCGCTCGCTGCAGCGCGGGATGGTGGAGATGCTGGGCGTGGCGGAGGAGGAGTGGTGCGAGCGGTTGGAGCAGTTGGGTGGACGGGTGGATGGGGCGTGTTCGCTGGAGGCACGGATGGAGGTATTTTTGCTAGGGGTTGGGATGGCGGAGACGGAGGAATGGGTGCGGAGTATGGATATGGTCGTGGGGATGGAGGAGGGGGAGAGGAGTGCGTGGGCGGAGGTGTATGAGGATGCAGCGGAGTTTTTGTGGAGGGTGTGCGGGGAGGTGTATGGGTGATGGTGGGTATGGAGGAATTGGCTTGAAAGTGAAATTGTGGATTTGTGACTAGCTATGGGGTATCATGTGTGGCTCGTAACGGCGTGGTCTCGTAGTTATATGCTCACCCTGGTGTGATACGCGGGGCTATCTCAACCTCTTCTACCTCCCCTCATAGCGCCCAAGAACCGATCTCTCAGACTCCCCCTCGATGCAGCTGCAGCAGGCGAACTCCGGAGGAACGAGCTGCCCTCCATGATCGAACTGCTTCCGTCCATCCCGAAGCTGCTGCGTCCTTGACCCAGATCAACGCCCAAATTCAGGCCCCTGCCCACGCCCAAGCTCGATGATCCTCCCGGCCCCGGCCCCATGCTTAACTGACTAGGAAGACCTGAACTCCTCCGTCCACTCGTCCTCCTCGCACTCTCCCTGCGTGACCTCCTCGACCTCACCGAACTCATCCCCGGCGGCCGAGTCGACTCGTCATCACTCTCATCCTCCAACTCCGAATCCGTGTGTTCATAGCTCCCCGCCTCAGGCACATCATCATCCAAATCCCTCTCATCCTGCAGCACCCCCGCCATTTCCGCTTCTTCCATCTCCAGCATATGACTAACCTCCGCCTCCAGCATACTCCCCTCGATGAACGAATCCTCATTGAACGGGACAGTAGTATCGTTCTCCCCCTCGCCATCTTCGCTCCCCTCCTCATCAGACGAGTTGCTCAGGCTCTCACTCGGCGTCGTTTCCGCCTCTGGAACCTCATCATCCAGATCGCGCTCCTCATTCTCCTCCGCCTCGCCCTGCTCCCGCGCCTCCGCATTCGCAGCATCTTGCTGCGCAGCTGCGAGATCCAGCATAACTTGTTCTCTGCGCTGCATCATGTCCTGCTCTTCTTTCTCGAGCTCTTCGTCCTTGAGCGCTTGCAGGGTTTTGGCAACGCCAGGGGGCCGGATCCAGCCGGCGCCGAAGCGTCGGACGTTGAGTTTGCGCTGCTCGATTGTGTTTTCATCGTGTGTGAGGGAGGCGAGGAGCGCGGACTGGTGGGCGCTGGGGCGGTGGTGTGGGCCGTGGTGAGAGGTGGGGCGGCGGTGTGAGGTGTTGGGAGGCGAGGTTGAGGACTCGTCCATGTATGGGGAGTGGGTGTGGCGGTGGGATGGCCAGAGGGAGGAGTCCTGAGAGTTCTGTGAGTATGTGCGACTCGGAGGTCTGGAATCTGAGTGATGCGCAATCGATTGTTTTGGAGGAAAGGAACGTACGTACCGCTCGTGGTGGTATCATTGGTAGTGACAGCATTTTGATGAGGCTCGCTGCTGTGAACCGTGCATATAGCGATTGTTTGTGTAGAGATGTTTATACACAGTAAGAGACGCGATGGAGGACGCGAGCCAGTGATGCCATAGCGGGCCTCGGCCGCCCCACTTCAGGTAAGGCCCTGTCGATCACTCATCCTCTCACTCCGACCTCACGTCTTTCGAAGTGCAAACGATACTTTTTGGTTATTCACAATAACCAGCTACGAATAATATGAGACTCTTCTCTTGGATGATCTAGTCAATCAGCATGAGTTCTGTCGCTCTATGATTCCGGACTAGCAAGTCCTGTCGTTCTTCATCACTTAACTTGGACTCGAACGACCTCATTATAACTTGCCTGCGAAAGAACATTGCCAATACAGTGCAATCATTTCCTCCACATTAAGCTTACAGCGAACTCAGAGATGGCTTTTGCTGCGCCTTATCCAATCTTGAATCGAACTTCGCATCGACAATAAGAGAATTGTTCAGGCCCTTTTCTTCGTACTGTCCAACTTGTCCTTCACGTGCCTATGAGTCCTACGCCCAGCTAGGCGTACTGAGGTAGTATCTTCCCAGGCTTGCTTGGGAATATTGAAAGCTGCGCTGTATATTCGGTTCTGTCAAATTGCAATCGGGTTGCTCATGGTGGATTGACCTGACCAGGGAGAAAGAGCCAAGTCTGCGGTGAATTGGACAATCAGCTTTGGTTCATGAAAGCCACAATGCGAGACCCAATCACTGACACGAAGAGCATTGCTAGCATCTGAATTAACATGACTGGTGTCACGTATGCTTGTGTACGGACTTAGAAGCCTGTGAGCCACTATGCATAGCGTCACGAAGAACCTCGTTATCTCAGCCCGACAACGCGTGAGCCATCAAGAACGGTGAAGTGGTGCCCTAGCCGCTTCAGCTTCATACTAGTTGTCGTATAACCAAATGCCTCAGAGATTCTGTGGTGAACGACACTAAGATCAACGTAGTGTTCAAGCTCTTTAGCCTGCTTTGCAAGCCATGAAGGTTTCGAGATTAGAATCCCGCACAAGGATGAACCTTCGCTCACGTCAAACTTCGAGCCTACACTACTCAGCGTTGTCCACACGGCTTGCTGTTCATGACAGCGACTCATTCATGATCATTTTGACTCGCTGGGTACATGACTGTCGGCTCTGACAAGACATCGGCATCGTTCTTGAGTCGCCGAGAAGATGGGCCAGACCCCAAAGTCCCCTGTAGCGATGCCGCTCTGCAAACGCTCTGACGGTTATCGCTTTGTCCAATTTCCGCAGCCTTGAGCAATGTTACCTCGTGGTTGTACCTCTACTTACTCGCCTCCAGTTGAACTTCTTTTATCCACGGCTCTTACCTTGACCCTAAAAGTCCCGGCCCGCAACTAGCCATGAGGCCTATGCGGCAAAGGTAAGCTTGGAAAAAATCTTAGCCTAATGGCACCACCTCGGGACGCTACAGAAGCCACTGATTACAACCGGTATGCCATCCGTTTATCGGCAGATTCCGTCTTGAATAATCGCGTACCCGAACACCAATTCTGCACTTTAACCGCGGCAGAACTTTCAACTCGAGTAAGTTTGCTGTCGTCTAGTACGAATCCACAACGGCTTTTCCGGCAGCGTCCCGGCCCCCATTCATGACTCTCGAAAGCGCATCCGCGGAGCAGCGACGGCTACTTGGCGAAAAAGCTTGTAATTCTGAATGCTAGTGAGGTTGTGGATTAGTGTTGTGAGCTGGCGTCGCCACGATGGTTCGAGACTCTTAACGTGCAGCGAGGCGGAATCGCGGCTGAGGTAAATGTGGCATGACGAGACGAGGTGCAGCAGGCATCATGATATGGATTGTGCCGGTGCATCGGAACGAAGGATGCAGATGAGAATGTGTCGAAAGCGGGAAGAATTTCCATACTCGTGGTTTCGATAGGAGGTCTGAGGGTTGGGATGCTGACTGATACCGTACGACAGGGTAAGGATATGGACGGAGTAGCTCCAATTAGCAGGGCGTTTGCGCGTGCATCAATGTCTGACCATGCGCTGTGTGGTGGTTGCGCAAGCACGATGCAGGAATGAGTTGGAAGTGGAGCAATGTCCTCGTATGCTGCTGAGAACAGGAGCTTGTTTTTCAAGAACCGGTTCTTTGTGCCGTTCGCAGGTAGGAGCAGCCGCATCGCGTGTGGCAGAGTCTTTCAGAGAGCTCTGGACGCGACTAGCAGGCTGCGTTTCAGTGTCGAATCCGTTTCGAAACGTAAGAGGCGCCGGCTCGATTGAGACAGCAACATTGACTGGCTGCATGGTGCACGATAACGGCAAAAGCGCAAAGCACTTGCTGCTGCGAAGAACTCAGCAATCGCTCGCTATCACGGCAAAGGAGGGGTAGAGTACCAAGTAACTTACCTCTGTACTTATATCAGGGGCGTTATTTGCTTCCTTCTGCGGGGTGTTGAGCTCGTGTCATGCAGTTGAGCTATCCTATCGCACATCGAGATGGGAAAAGCGGCATGCCTGAAAACGGGCTGGCTGTTCGCACACCGTGCGCACCTTGTCGTCGATGACAGGCAGGGGAAAGCGATGTGGGCACGGTTGCATCCTGTTAGACGAGGCTTGGGTGCAGGTTGGGTTTGGCAGCTGAGGGGTTTGTGCGTGGTTCTGAGGTGGTGTTGCGGGACGATCGCCTATTCGTGGGTTCGACTAAGCGAGCTATTGCGAATACAGTGTGCATAACGGTTTTTACTTTGATAGAGCGTCCATCTCCGCTGGCGATGTATGGACTCAACGTTGAGGGAGATGCATGATCCGCCGCGGGCTGCTTTAAGGTTATGAAGCAGACTTTGAATTTGGGTCTTCTTGATCCATTAGGTTCACACCAAGCACAAACGGATTGATGAGACTGCATCGCGTTTGACACATCGATCACTAAGGGTCTCGATTTGTCTGTTAGCATGAACTACTGCAAAGTGGCCGCCTGCCGCTGTTCGTCTATGAGAGTACAGTGAAAGTATGCACGAGCGGCACGATGCAGCGGGCTATTGAGACCCTGAGGCTTGTTCTGCGCGCAATCGGTCGATCCAGGAAGGTTAATGTTCGGTATGCTCCACAACAGCTGTCGTCCTGAAACCACAAGTGGTCGTAGCTCGACATACTTGAGTGGAAGGGAGACGCAGGGTTGCTCACCGTTCAAGCCCGACATAGAGCGCTTGCGCTGTCGCTGTTCGAGGCATCCGAAGCTTGGGCAATGACAGCGATCGTTCAGGCATACCAAAGTGAGAGCGTTCCGGTCTCTGACACGTGCTAGAGCTCGTCTGGAGTATTGACTGACCCACACTGCTGCAAGCATCCTCATGAACCTTAGTCAGCACTTGTACAACATACTAGATAGTTGAGCAACTAGATCAGCGCCCACTGGGTCGCCCAAGCATACCCATGTCATCAGTCGGGGCCAGAGACACAACATGAGACGAAGGCTCGCATGCCGATCGCGAGTCTGCCATCGCCGAGCCGTCTCAAGGGCAACAATGGGGTAAAGATAGTCTTAAACAGTTTGTCATCTTTGTTTGGTGTAAAAGAGCTCGCACCGAAAGCCAGCGGTCTTTCTTGTCGAGGTCGAATTCAACGGTCGAACGATCTCTCCGCGTAAGAACCACCATAACGCAAGGCACGTCCTGCGCTGCAGGGCTACTCAGTGGTAGATGCTGTACAGCGTGGCACTCTCGTGCTCGTGTTCACAGCATACTGAGACGTATTTGTCGAATTGTCAGGAGGCGAGCGGCGTTTGCCTCATAACGACACTTATGTCCCTACCCGCTGCCAACGGCTGCAGGGACACGAACTTTAACTTTGGTGGCAGCAAGACCTAGCTGTGGTGTCGCATGAGGATGTTCATCGTGAAAGATGACATTCAAATATTGTGTGCTTCTCTGGGTTACTTGGATTGTGGCCAGGCGAGTGTGGAGATTTGAACTTACTGGTCCTATGTCCGGTACAATTCCACTCCAGTAATGCAAACGGTTGCCATCACCAGTAACACTTCTACTAACCAGGCTATTACACAATCGGCGTTAGTGATAGATGGAGCCGAGTCTTCCACTTGATTTCAAGCTTCGAGGAGAGGTTGACAGGAAAATGGTCAGCTTCATCGGCCACAAACTGATCCATAATTTGTACCCCATAACCGATCCTGACTGGATATGAAGCCAAGACTGTGAAGTCGTAGTTTGGCATAATGTACACCTACATACTGTAGGATGGTGCTAAAGGTCAGCACCACGGTAGCTAACAGCGCTATGATTGAGACACTGCGCTGGACTCATGCCGCTTTATGTTATCAGAAACATCCCGCACTACAGAGTACGGAGAATCTGGGGATTGGGGGAAATACCGAGCTATGTTTGCCGCTATCTTGATGGTTCCACGGTTCGCTGCGATAAGAGCTGAGATGCAATCGCGTGCCGACCACGCGAGTGTGCCAACATTGAAGTCAACGACACGAGGTATCGCTACGATTCCGCCCGCGACGAGCTAATGAGTATTAGATGAGGTGGAGATTTGCTGCGGGTAGATCCCCTCGCTATCGCGGGATTCCTGAGTCGTTACGAGCTTGCGAGACGACCCACCGAACATGTTCAGCGTCGGGTTCCCGTCGGACCCACATTTGCGAGCGCGAAGACTTCATGTGTAGCTTTTCAGACGAATCACGGACAGGCTGGAGTGCACGAACAACCGTCCACATATGCCAGGCCGGTCAGCAGAGTCGGAAGACTGCTTGCGGCTGCGTCTTGCTGGTAGTACGTGCATGTCGTCCCAATCTACAGTGTTTGAGTTGGGCGTCGTGCAATAGTATGCATCTACTGGCACTCAGCATATCGGAGAATTGCGTGATTATCGGACGTCTCTTTGTAGGACTCGCCCGTGAGGCAGCAGATGAGGCTGATTACTGTATAAGGCAGTCCCGCTAAGGACAACCGACAAAGATCCAATCAGCTTGCACTCGTCTGAAGATGGAGCGACGTGGAGGACGACGTCGTTGCAAGACCGACCTCGCACTGTGAGTCGTTGCATTCCGAAAAACTCAGCGATGGTGCGAGTCTGTTGCCACTGGCGGCGGGGGCTAGCGGTCTGCACTCTGGGGTTTAGGCTCTGGCGTGCCATTGATAGACGGCCGCCTCGTCATCAGCAGCAGTTTCTCTTACGCAGCCGAATGCGCGCAATGGACACATGCAAACATGTGCCTTTGAGGCAGAGTTTGCAGGTGCGCGCGCAGGGGCTTGTCGTGTTGGCGTGCTGTTCGCTCATGGGAGGGCGGCGCAACGGGCTGGGTTCCCACCGCAATGCTCAGCCCTGCGAAGCAATTGGCACAGGCATGACAGGCCTCCGTGCGGACGTCCCTTCGAGGCCTCTGGAAGCGCGCCCAGAGAAGAGGCGCGGCGCTTTTCGGTTTGGCGGAACCAGGCCCGCCTGCTAGGGCAGCGCTGGCGTGTGTGGAGCGACGGAGCATGCCATGGCGCGCATGGCCCATCGTGCAGGATGATTCGCAGCGATACGCTGCAGGCCCATGGACGCAGTGCAGCGCTGTTAGATGAAAACATAACGGCGCAGTTGCACCACAGCAAGCCGAGTCTTTCCGCCTGCGCAGCGCGATAAAGGATGGCGACCGGGGTAGGATGGCTGCAGCTGCAGCTAGCCGTTGGCGTCGCGTTGTCGAGGTTCAGGTACATCTCCCGCAGCCTGCGTCGCTGCGAGCATGGCATTATTTGCACTCGAGACGGTGCTCCACGAGGTGCTGTTGCAGGCGGCTTGGAGCGCTCGCCAGGGCCGCAGCGGTGACGATTGGCAGCGCGTGTGCAGGCACACCGGTCGCGCGAAGCCGGCGCCGGCAGCCCAAGCCGGGCGTGTGTGCACGCCGTCGCGTTCAGGTCGTCGAAGGTACCTGTACACAGCGCCCGCTCCAGCGCTTGGTGTCTTCGCAGCCGGCGACAGGGGGTCCCTTGGCGATTGACGTTGCTTGGAAGGCGGCGAACGGACGGAGGCCTCAGTGCTGGGTGGGGGGAGGCCCGTTAGCAAGAGAAATACAGCCCGCGCCTGCCCAGACGACTGATATTCACCGCGCGCAGTCCACAGTCCGCATTCCCTCTCCACACCCCGCTTCGTCCACCACGACCGACGCACAGCACGACACGACGAGCACGCACTCTCTCCTCGAGTGTTGCCGTGGTCCTCGCCTTGCCTTGACCCTGAACCCCGCCCTCCGCCCAGATCTAGCAGCCCACTAAGTTTTTCGCCGCACATCACTGGGCCAGCCGCCTCCCGGACTATAACATCTTCGCTGCTGCCCTGCACCCTCTGATTCTCGCAAAACCCTCCCGCCAGCACTCCTGCCCACGACAGCAAGCTCGACAGCCATTTTCGTACGCAATCTGCCGACGGTCGCTCCTCCCCCCAGGTGGATCCTTGCTTGATTTCTTGATCTTACGACACTCGTTTAGCGGCTGCTAATCACGGTTGGCCGTCTCCACCCTGCGACTCTGAGGCGGGCCGCCATTGCTCTCCGACCGCGTCGTCACCATGGATTATTCTTCGCATCAGAACAATTTCGTGAACCCTGCCGACCTGTTCGCTTCCGACGTCTTCTGCGACGGCTATAATGCCGCTGATATCGACGCCAAAACCCAATTCGACTTCCTCGATACCACGCTTGGCGCGAGCGACCCCAATGGATGGGCCAGCCCCAACGACCTCACCCGCAGCCACCAGGACTCTGGCGTAGATCTCCGCGGCGTCTATGCAACCGGCGCTGGCTTTTCTTCACTGAAGACCGAGGACGCGTCGGAATACGACAACTTTCTCAACACGCCCTACTCGACGCCCGCTTCCAACACATCCAACACCCCTTCGCAGCACGGCGACATGATCTTCAGCAATGCCAACTCCCCAGGGGACTACACTCGCGACCAGAGTCAGACCAGCTCTCCCGAGGCCAACAATGACGTTCCCAAATATGCCAATGACTATGCATCGACCAACGACGACTCGATTGCCATTCCACAGTCGGTTGATCCACTCAAGGTGCAGATCTTGTTCGACAAGACCAAGACTCGCGCCGAAACCCAGATTAAGACCTTGTTGGTCATAAGCCCATTGTCACGCCAGACCCAGTGGATCCGCTTTCCTCGCCACACTCTGTCCAAGTCCAAGCAGCTTGCAAGCCAGGAAGAAATCGAAGCCAATGAAAAGCACAACTCGGCCATTCGCGTAGAGCTCACACTTGTCTGCGCGACTGCAGTGGACAAGCCGCAGGATTTGAACCGGGCGTTGCGACGTGCCAGAGAAGAAGAGCCGACGCCAAGAAGAGCCCGCGGGACCCAAGTCTCCGAAATCGAAAAAGACGATCCTGCACATCCTCAGAACGGTGGCGCGGTCGTCATCTGCGAGGGCTGCAAAGAGCGCGAACGCAAGAGGTACGACCGAAAGAAGAAGCGAAATCAAGACGAGGAGAACGAGTGGACCAATTATGAAGATGATCGAATCATCATGATCAACGAAAAAGAGTTCAAGCGCCTTCAAGACGTCGAGCCCGAGGCTACAAATGGCGCAGATGCAAAGAAGGTCGAGTTCGCCATGCGCATAACCTGCTACTGCAGACATCAAGAGGAGAAATCACCAATGGGTTACAAGGTCATCTTCACCTTCAAAGACTCCCACAGAACGGTACTTGCGCAGCAAGTTTCCGAAATCATTCAGATAACGGATGACCATAAGAACAGGGAGCTACCTGTTGTGGAAAGCATAAGGACCGATCTCAACATTCAAGTCCCTGGTCAACAGGAGCCTCTTTCCGCCCAGTACACTGTTCCCCTGTACAGCTATTCGAGTGGTCCGGTATATGGCATGTACTCACAGCCTACTACCCCCGTCATGCCGCAATTCCAGAGTCCGCTGTCCTCGACAGAGGGCTACTACCCTCAGAGCGCCAGCGCTGCTGTACCCTCTCAGGCAACACATCAGTCTGCCTTTACCTTCAACGCAGGACCTATCGCTGCGCCTACGCCTGCACCGTCATATGCGAACCATCAACGCTATCAGAGCTACTCCAATACCCCAATGCTAAGTCCCACCGAGCAATTTTCGGCTCAGACTGGCTATCCACTAGTCCGACCCCACTCTATGGACAACTTCTCGGTTGCATTTGGAAACATGGCCTACCCGACCCAGCAGAATACATACAACCATAACTTTGCTTCGCAGCCACCGTCACGCAATGTATCGCGACCAGCCTCGCCATCATGGGACCAGGGCCCTTCTCGATCAAAGAAGATGCGGGCTGTGCCTGGCTTCTTCATGGTGGAAGATCCCGACAATGAATAAGAGGATCATGTTACGATAGCACGACTGACGTTAGCGGACCTTCATTACAGGTTACTTGGCATATCATTGGGTGGCGTTGGGGCGGGTTTTCGACCTCTATGGATCGATTAGGTTGGGACGGGATGATCACGAAACGGCTTCGGCTTGCATATTCGCCATGTGGCGCAACGTTTGTTTAAGTTTTCAAGGGCTGGAAAAAGCACTGATTGGCAACGGTCAGGTTGTTCTCGCTTTGCGCAGCTTGGTCGCTGATAGTGACTGCTGTTATTTCTCTCGACGTCAGGTCGTTGAGACCGTTACCACGTATTATGCTTTTAATTACTAGACCATGCTTGGGAGTATCTGCCAGGTCCTCTCGCGAGGACTCGCGGACGCATCAATAGACTAAACAATAATTCAAAACAACAGCGACTTGTGCCTGTGATGCAATCCCAGGGCCGCGAGCTAGACGAGTGAGGTCCGACGTGGTCCCACCTTTCCTACCCATCTAGACCGCGACGTCCAAATGCATTCCCATACCGCCTTCCCTGCACACCTACCACAACGACAACAACAATCTCCAAACACTAATTTACGTAACCGTCCGCCGAAAGAACGCTCGTCTCGATCCAGCATGCCATCAAACTCCATCCAGTAGGTACGGTATGTGCATGCATATCAGCACATGCCCTGCTCGTCTTGTGTCACAAATGTCGCAATCCAAACACTTGAACCAGGCCATGCACGTCCCATACCGTTAGATCACGCATCACGCATCACAGATCAAGCATGCGCAGGCCCCCTCGTCAGCAGCAGCAGCCACATCATACCATCGCCCGCTCGAACTTCTGCTAACCCTAACCTAAACCATTGAATCTCGAAATCGTACCATGCACGCACTGAACTGAAAATCTGAGTGCGTGCACTTTCCCCGGCCGCTCTTCTTGTGTGTTGAGCCTAATATTCCAACGAGCAAGTCGACGTCAAGTCAGACTGCCCAACGGAACTCAATACAAGCATCGTTGGAACAAGCAATCAGAGGCAAGGGATGCACGTCCGAGGACGTTGGGAGCATGCGCCAGGTCGATGTGCTGATTTGCTGCGTGCGAGGGGGCCTTGGTAGGCTCGGAAGCTCGGAGTGGTGTGGACGGGATCCGGGGCCGCAGGGTTGGGAAGAGGTGATTAGGGGATTAATATGCGGATAGATGAAGGCGTGGGAGGGTGATAAGGGCTGCGGTGCGTGGGGCGAGGGCAAGTGTACTTGTGTGATCAGGTACGCGAGGGGGAGAGTTTGTAATTCGGCATGTTTCTAGTTCTGCTTGTCTTGTTTGGTTGTACGTGATACATTTCTAGACTTCTGGAGATATGGTAGGGAAGAGATGTCGTGGGCGTATCAGATCAGATCCTGCACATGTTGAATTGATATGCAGATCTTCTACGCGACGCCGATACACATGTCGTACAACGCATCCACACTTTAGCCAAACTTTCCCAACGACAAGCCGACCGACACACGCCGTTCGCAGCCGAATCCCGCGCCTGCCACCGGGATCTCAACGTCCCTGCAACGGGCCGAGGCCGCGCATCCACGTATGGTCCAGGAACATGCTATATAACCACCTCGACGGTGCATCTGCACGATACTGTATGTACGCTGTGTGTGCGATGGCCAACGATGCGAGGTTGGTGGCGCAATTCGCCAGGAGCAATGTACAGGCTAAAAGCCCGCAGCGCCAGCTTTTCTGTATTCTTCAAACGAGCTGACGGCTTCTGCCGAATCTTCTTTGCGTCGAAGCTCCTCGTCCCACTTCTCTTCTTCCTGGGCGAGCGTAGCCTGGAAGGCAGCGGATTGGCCGCGGTGGAAGTACAGCGGGAGGCATTTGAGGAGTGCTGCATCGCGCGTGACGAGGATGTGCTTCACGCTTGATCCTGCGTTCGGTCAGCTTCTGGATGCATGATATGCGTGGGACGGTATGTACCTGGCGTCTCGTACTTGGCCTGCAGCAACAGGTGGTCGACGACATGGCGAAGTCCGCGTGCACCTGTCCCCATTTTACTGGCTTTGCGTGCGATTTCTCGCAATGCACCCTGAGTGAAGCGCAGTTCGATGTTGCGCAGAAAGAACTTGTGCTCTTCCTGGCGCACAAGACTGTCCTTGGGCTCCGTCAACACGCGCACCAATGCCTCTTCGTCCAGCGCTGCTACGGCGCAGGTTGTTGGTATTCGGCCAATCAGCTCGGGGATGAGGCCGTATTTCTGGAGGTCGGCGGGCGTAACGTGGTCGAGGACATTGACTACTTCTTGTCTTCGTTGCTGCTTAACACCGAACGGGTTTGGCTTGTCAGCTTCCTGTGGAGTGAAGAACGGCGTGTCTTTCTTAAACATGACGGCTTCTGCACCCTTCAGCATCACTCCATCAGCCGCAGCGTGTGCGTTCGATGACCGGATTGACGCTCCGAAGCCCATGCTGCCAATGGCCTTGCGGTCGATGATGATCTTGTGGAGGTTGGCGAATGCCCCAGTGCAGATGAAGAGGATGTTGTCAGTCCGCACGTTGAAGATCTCGCCCTTAGCACCTGGGGGTCCTGGACTGCTGCCAGACATGGACCCGTCGTGCGGACTGCTTCCACCTAACCTGCTTCCAGGTTTCCTTGCCGCACTCTTCTCAGGTTTCGCTTGCACTTGCACAGTAGTGCCTTCGATGATCTTGAGCAAAGCTTGCTGGACTCCCTCGCCGCCAACGTCTTTGCCATAGGATATCTTGGCTCCAGCGATCTTGTCTATTTCGTCTAGCACGATGATGCCTTGCTCGGCCGCTTCGATGTCGTAGTCCGCAGATGAGAGGAGACGGGCAACGCATGATTCAACATCATCACCAATATATCCAGCTTGTGTGAAGGTGGTGCAGTCCGACATGGAGATGGGAATGCCCAGTGTTTTCGCTAGGGTCTTACACATCAGGGTCTTGCCCACGCCTGTCGGACCCAGTATGAGCACGTTGGACTTCTCCAATTGTAACTCATGCTCGCTCGTGTCCAGCAATGGCTCAGTGTCTGTTCGTGATGCGGACGAGCCGTAAGAGTGGGCTTCGTTGTACGAAGGGGTTTCGCCGTGATGGTATAGCTCTACCGTGGCCTGCTGACCTGGAAACTCATCTGGGCTGGTTAGACACTTTCTGCAAAAGCAAGTATGGAAGGACCATGTGATGAGACTGGAACTACCTTCTACAGGATGTCTGAATGCTGATGCGCGCCTCTGCGCCTGGGCCTCCAACCTCGCCGCCTCGTCCTTGCGCCTCTGGTTCTCCTGGTTCCGCAGATAATGCTCGTGTACGGCAACGCTCAAGACAACCTTGGCGCGGTCCTGGTCGACGACGAATTGGTCCAGGTGCTGTCTCAGCGCCTTGGGCGTGACGTGAATCTGGCCCACATTGCTTGTGCCGCCCAACGGACCTCTCGTGGGCTGGTCAGTCTCGTAGAAGCTGGAGAAGCCCTGCCCGCTGAAGTCGTTGCGATTGTATGACGACTGGAGAGGACTCGGAGCGGAGAAGGCGCGGCGGCCAATGCTGTAGAGAGCGAGATAAGACGCCCGGGCCTGTGGCGACACAGCGACAGTGAGTGCTCTTCGCAGTATCATGGTGAGGACAAGAATGCGCGATGGGTCTTCACATTGCGCCGCTGAGACTGGAGGTCACGAGCGCGCGGACAGACGCCAAGCGATCAGTGGATGGGAGGCAGTACACGGTACACGGTAGACAGCAACGTGGTGGTGAGTCGCGAGCGAGCTCTCCGCATTGAGCCGACGTGACATGTGCGGGCACGGCGGGGCACTTCCGGGGTTTGAGCAGCGCCTGTCGGCCCGTCTCCTCTGTGACGGACAGCCCACATGCGAAAACATGCGCCTTGCACCGTCTTGGAGGAAGACGCGACGCTTCTGGAGCACTCTGCGAACGCATGGCCGTGCAAATCGAAGCGCAAATCCTTCCGGCGCCCCCAATGCGGCGCGTTGGGAAGCATGGCGCGGACGCGATGCCATTTGGCGACAGGTGCACGATGACGTTGAGCTAGGATTGGCGATCGCATGCTTTGGTTGAGAGCTGCAGCCCTCAGCAATCTTAGGCCAGGACCCCGCAAATGAAGGCTCTTAGACTGCTTGCATGCCAGTCTAAATGCGAGACTGTGCTTCCTTGTTAAATAGTAGCATTTCAGCACGTACCCGTTGCTGCAGATTGCACACTGATAGCAAACTTCGAGCTGCACCGAGCTCTCTTCCTCCTGTCCCCACACAATGGAGCTCAACAACGCTGCGGCGAACACAACGCAAAGCGGCGCACCAGGCGACATCCCAAACGACGGAACTGGTATGGCGGTTGAAGCATTGTTATACGCCAATTGACTGATCTGATTGTGCAGGTATCATCCAGCTCGATGGGTACCTAGAACCATTCAAGGGCGCCCTGCAGAGCAGATTCGCCAAAGCACAGAAATGGATCAAGACCATTGACGAGACTGAGGGCGGCCTGGAGAAGTTTTCGAGGGCAAGTAGCTTTCTCAGCATTAGGAAACTTCTGGCTTACCGTCTGGGCAGGGATACGAGAAGTATGGCTTTCTCGTCCAGCCGAATGGAGACGTAGTATACCGCGAGTGGGCGCCGAATGCCTTGCGAGCATACCTCATTGGCGACTTCAACAACTGGGACCGCGATGCGACGCCCATGACCAAGAACGAGTTTGGTGTGTTCGAGGTGACTGTGCCTGGCAAGAACGGCCAGCCTTCCATTCCCCACGACTCAAAGATAAAGGTATGATCAGCACACTGTACACCTAGGAGGGAAAATAACAGTGACCCACAGGTGTCCTTCGTCACTCCCAACGACCACGCCCGCCAGGAGCGCATCCCGGCCTGGATCAAGCGAGTCACGCAAGAGCTCAGCGTGTCTCCTGTCTACGATGCTCGCTTCTGGAACCCGCCACAGAAGTACGTCTGGAAGAACAAGCGACCGCCGCAGCCCAAGAGCGCTCGTATCTATGAAGCACACGTGGGCATCTCATCTCCAGAGCCCAAGGTCGCCACATACAAAGAGTTCACGCAGAACATCCTGCCGCGCATCAAGCATCTGGGATACAATACTATACAACTAATGGCTGTCATGGAGCATGCGTACTACGCCAGCTTCGGATACCAGGTCAACAGCTTCTTTGCGGCGAGCAGTCGGTACGGTCTCCCAGATGATCTGAAGGAGCTCATTGACACGGCGCACGGTATGGGCATCACAGTCTTGCTGGATATGGTGCACAGCCACGCCTCCAAAAACGTGCTGGACGGCCTGAACATGTTCGATGGCAGCGACCACCTGTACTTCCACGAGGGCGCCAAGGGACGACATGAGCTGTGGGACAGCAGGCTGTTCAACTATGGTCATCATGAGGTTCTGCGCTTCCTGCTCAGTAACTTGCGATTCTGGATGGAGGAGTACCAGTTCGATGGTTTCCGATTCGATGGAGTTACGAGCATGCTGTACACCCACCATGGCATTGGAACGTAAGTTTGGTCCAAGTATGAAACTTGATTCGGCGCTGACTAGCTACAGGGGCTTCTCTGGCGGCTACCATGAGTACTTTGGCCCCTCGGTCGACGAGGAAGCTGTCGTCTATCTCATGATTGCTAATGAGCTGCTGCACCAAATCTACCCCGGTGTTATCACCATCGCGGAAGATGTGTCTGGCATGCCAGGTCTCTGCGTGTCACTCTCGCTAGGCGGAATTGGGTTCGACTACAGATTAGCCATGGCAGTTCCCGACCTCTACATCAAGTGGTTGAAAGAGAAGCAGGACATTGACTGGGACATGGGTGCTCTCGTCTTTACTCTCACCAATCGAAGACATGGCGAAAAGACGATTGCATACGCAGAGAGTCACGATCAAGCGTAAGTCGAAGAGAACCTCACGCCCTTGTATCGCTGCTAATATGCAACAGGCTTGTTGGAGACAAGACTTTGCTCTTCTGGCTATGCGATGCCGAGATGTACACCAACATGTCTCAGATCTCCGAGCTGACACCCGTCATCAATCGCGGTCTATCTCTGCACAAGTTGATTAGACTGATCACGCACAGCCTCGGAGGCGAGGGCTACCTGAACTTCGAAGGTAACGAATTCGGCCACCCTGAATGGTTGGACTTCCCACGCGAGGGCAACGGCAACAGCTTCACCTACGCCCGCCGCCAATTCAATCTTGTGGATGATGACCTCCTCCGCTACAAGTTCCTCAACGAGTTCGACAGCAAGATGCAGTGGACCGAAGAGAAGTATGGCTGGCTGCACTCGCCACAAGCCTACGTCAGTCTCAAGCACGAAGGCGACAAGGTCATCGTGTTCGAGCGCGCAGGTCTACTTTGGGTATTCAACTTCCATCCTCAAAGCAGCTTCACCGATTACAGGGTCGGTGTCGAGCAGGAGGGTACTTACAGGATAGTGCTGAGCACAGACGCGAAGCAATTCGGTGGACACGGCAACGTGGATGAGAGCACTCGGTTCTTCACCACGCCTTTTGCGTGGAACGGCAGGAAGAACTTCCTCCAGGTGTATATCCCGTCACGGACGGCGATTGTGCTGGCGCTTGAGAGCACTTTGTAGGAGATGGGGGACTAGATTGACAGATTGTAATACGTACCGAAAAGCATAGCGCAGAGCGAAAAGCCGGGTGGCTTCAGTCTATAGAAAACATCCATGGATGAAGAACTTGTGTCGTCACAACAATCCATATCTAGTTTGCCGACAAGTCATGCTATGCTGTTGGCTGTGGTGTAGGATCGAAGCAGAGGCTGTCTATCTTAGACCTCACCGGCTCGGTTCACAAGTGCCCTAGTTATCTAGGCGGTCGGGAGACCGAAAGTCCGATGCAAACTCCGCTCCCAACGCCCACTATATATCCATCGGACCAATCCGGAAGACGTGAAGCTTGCTTGGATTGATGCTCTGGTTGACACTATGCCGCAGCGCATGAAGAGAAGCAGATGAGCAGTGCGCTCAACTACCTCTTGCGCAATTCTAGTTACTTTTCCTTTCCAGCGGCGGAATTGTTGGTTTTGGCCATGCGAGTTTTAATATTGTTGAAACTCTGTATCGGCTTGTGTGGAGGCGCGGTCCGATAGTAGAGCCTGTAGGTAGATACACGCGATTGTTTCGATCTCTTCGTTCAGCACAGAGATTCTTCGTGAGGATATACTGGCTTTACTATATTGATCTTTATAGGAGTTGACTAGAACGATAGGTGGCCTTGGATAGGTAGGTGGATGTGCATTCTTAGCACTTGAATCTCCCTACACCCGACATTGTTACGGGGGTGCTATTTTACATTCTATATGTCTCCACTGATGCAGAGGAGACAGTCACAAAGACCAAACTCTTAAAATTCAAGGATGAACTCACGGTGCATGCTGGTGACGGTTTTCATAATCTTCTCGTCGTCCACACCACGCAATAACTCGGGCGCGCTCGCTGCGGATCCAAGCTAACACAGAGACTTGACTATCCTCACCATTTTTTCTGTTACTACAATGCATAGCCAACAGGTTCGGAGAGTATACAGGATTCTGGTATGAAGTATTGTCAGCACCTGGTGTCCTCGGGTTGCGGGAGCTCGAAAGACGCTAGCCACTTTCAACGTGGCCCGTGCTTGCCCCGAGAAAGCTCTCAACCTCGTCTTCAGTACCTCTCCTCATCACTCTCCCCTCCACCACATCCGTCTCTACCACCCTACACAATGCTGAAGAGGTGAGAACAGCGCCCTCGGCACCCAATTGATGATGACAGGAGCGCTAATCAGATGGAATTGCAGCGGGATCCTGCGCGCCAGCGCCAGCCTCCGCCGCCCGGCGACTGTTCGCAGCGCCTTCCAGCCCATCAAGAAGTCTTTCGCGCCAGCGCTCAGTGCGAGGCTCGCATCGACCGACGCATCGTCGGCGAAGGATGGCAAGATCTACCAGGTCATCGGTAAGGACCTCCCAGCGTCTCCGAAAAACTTTTCCGACCGCCGGCATTGGAGCTCCGCCTGAGCCATTGCGCATCGCATCGTCAATATAGCCGCTGACAAACCGTCTAGGTGCCGTCGTCGACGTCAAATTCGACACTGAGCAGCTCCCCTCGATTCTCAACGCCTTGACAACCGACAATGGCGGTAAGGAACCCGCGGCCGAGCAGCATGCACACACACTGACGCAGGACCAGGCCAGAAGCTCACACTTGAGGTGGCACAACATTTGGGCGAGAACATCGTCAGATGCATTGCCATGGACGGTAAGCCGATCATTCTGCGCACCTTGCAATGGGCAAAACTGACGGCACAATGCAGGTACCGAGGGTCTTGTCCGAGGCTCCAAGGCCACCGATACTGGTGCACCCATCATGATTCCCGTCGGTCGCGGTACCCTCGGTCGCATCATGAACGTCACCGGTGACCCCATCGACGAGCGCGGTCCCATCAAGGCCACCAAGATGGCTGCCATCCACGCCGATCCCCCGGAGTTCGTCGAGCAGTCCACCTCCGCTGAAATTCTCGTCACTGGTATCAAGGTCGTCGATCTGCTCGCTCCCTACGCCCGTGGCGGAAAGATTGGTCTTTTCGGAGGTGCTGGTGTCGGCAAGACTGTGTTCATTCAGGAGCTGATTGTAAGGATCTCGAGCGGCAGGGCATAGCAGCAGCTAACAGCGTGGCAGAACAACATCGCCAAGGCCCACGGTGGTTTCTCCGTCTTCACTGGTGTCGGTGAGCGTACCCGTGAGGGTAACGATCTGTACAAGGAGATGCAGGAGACCTCCGTCATTCAGCTTGACGGTGACTCCAAGGTCGCATTGGTCTTCGGTCAGATGAACGAGCCCCCGGGTGCCCGTGCCCGTGTCGCGCTCACTGGTCTTACCGTGGCTGAATACTTCCGCGATGAAGAGGGACAGGACGTGCTGCTCTTCATTGACAACATTTTCCGTTTCACCCAGGCCGGTTCCGAGGTGTCTGCGCTTCTCGGTCGTATTCCCTCTGCCGTCGGTTACCAACCCACTCTCGCCGTCGACATGGGTGTCATGCAGGAACGTATTACCACCACCTCCAAGGGTTCCATTACCTCCGTCCAGGCCGTCTACGTGCCTGCTGATGATTTGACTGATCCCGCGCCTGCCACCACCTTCGCCCATTTGGACGCCACCACTGTCTTGTCCCGTGGTATCTCCGAGTTGGGTATCTACCCCGCCGTCGACCCTCTCGACTCCAAGTCCCGTATCCTCGACCCCCGTGTCATCGGCGAGGAGCACTACAATGTCGCCACCAGGGTGCAACAGACTCTCCAGGAGTACAAGTCGCTCCAGGATATCATTGCCATTTTGGGAATGGACGAGTTGTCGGAAGCTGACAAGCTTACCGTCGAGCGTGCCCGTAAGCTCCAGCGTTTCTTGAGCCAGCCTTTCGCTGTCGCTCAGGTCTTCACTGGTATCGAGGGCCAGCTTGTCGACATCAAGGAGACCATCCGATCCTTCAAGGCTATCTTGAACGGCGAGGGTGACGACCTTCCCGAGGGTGCTTTCTACATGGTTGGTGACCTTGCATCAGCACGTGCCAAGGGTGAGAAGATTCTTGCGGAGCTCGAGAAGAACTAGATGTGTGGTGTGGTGGGTGAGATATGAGGGTCAGCCATGGTGTCGAGCGCATCTTGCCAATAGTCTCACTTTGTACAAAAGATATACCTCAAAACGTGGGATGACAAGCGGGTGCTGGACGGACGTGGCTTTTGTAATCTATCTTGCATGCAAAGAGACCGCTTTTTCGATTGTTCAACATATGTTTAGTAGTCGATGATTTTCTGTGATGCGTATGTGCTGTCTATCGTTGAAAGCTCAGAGCACCAGATACTAACGCCTCAATACAGAGGCCAGCCTATCCTCAGCATACTTTCCTGTTTTTACAATGCGTAGACAAAGTATCAGA
>TARA_R110002003_G_scaffold96_10_pt1 | contig 24847 bp, 22 predicted proteins | sample TARA_R110002003 | Tara Oceans TARA_R110002003 (sample SAMEA4396441) | marine metagenome | biome: Westerlies Biome; feature: [SRF] surface water layer (ENVO:00010504); material: water (ENVO:00002006), including particulate matter (ENVO:01000060) such as... | depth 5 m
CCAGCCAGGTCACCAGGAAGTGGAGTTGATATAAGACGATCGTGAGCGCGCAAAGAGGCCGCGAGGGACCTGCTCAGCCATCGATTGGCTGAACCGAGACTCTAATGGATGCCTGTGTACAGCTGTTAGTGTGGAATTGGAGGAGCAAGGGCTGGTTGTGATCGTACCTATAGACATGAAGAGACGAAGGAGGATCGCAGCCGTGAAGGGTTTTGAGGTGCGCGGGCTTGGCGGCGACAGGGGTGTGACGCGCTAGGGTGGAACCTTGAGCCGCTGCGTCGCGACTGTTTTGTTCGTGGTGATTGGAACTACGAACTTCGTCCACAGTTGCCCATACACAAGAAGTTCTTTGCAAGCATTGCTTGTCCCTTCCAAGGCCAGCATTTATCGCCGCTAGGTCTTGTAGCTGAGCGACACTGCAACATGGCCTCGTTCTCTTTCGCGCGCCAGGCGCAGCCAGCGCCAGCTCAGGTATGTCTAATTCGAGCTTCAATAAGCTACATCGTACTCAGTACTCACAAGTACAGACAAACCATGGTGGGCTATCCTTGGGCCCATCCCGAAACGCAAACGGCGCAGCCCCGAACGATCCTCTCCAGCCCCTTCGCACAATGGCCGACAGAGTTGGGAAAGAGGTGGAGAAGTTTGCAGAACGGGTCGACCATTGGCACACGCACGGCAATGACACCGATCGAACAAAATACCAGACAACAGTCAAGATGATTGGCAAGTTTAGGGATGTTGCGGAGAGTCAAGTGAAGGAATTGAAGAAGGCGCACGCTGCCGAACACAAAGGAGCGCAGGACCGCAGCACCCGAAGACGGATACAGGACATGGCGGAAGCGCCTGATGCGAATGCGCCGAGCACGTTCGGGCAATCTACCAAGTCCACCGCTGTGTCGTTCGACTCGAATACTGAAGAATCCGAGTCTCTACGAAACCTTCGACAGTGGCAAGCAGAGCTAGCGACGTGGGAGCTTGTACGTATTGTAATCGATCGAAACCATCCCGAGCCCGGAACCGACGTAGCCGCCGAAAAACAAACGCGCTTGTCCAAGGTCGGTGGAAACAAGCGATATAGCCCGAACAAGGAGATCTGGGACCGGTTCTTGGTGGAAGACGATCTAGCCAAAGAGAAGGCTGTCATTCTACGGTGGCTTGAACAGACCGCGCGGAACGACAGGCACGGCGTCGAATCTATAACTGCGCAGCTCGAGTCACAATCTGGCAAGGGCGAACTCATCTGGACGAATGGTTGGCTGGACACAAAGAGCAAGATTAAGCAGGCGAAGCGGTTGGAGGGATCAGACCAGCCACTTCAGCCGGACGGCATAAACATCAAGACCGCAGACCGAACTCAGAACCTCGTCACGCAACTAGATCCTGATGCTCCTACTAGACAGAAGCGTGTCCTTGAAAAGCAAGACGAGTTCTTTGAGCGCGCATTGTGGATGGAATGCTATGAGATGCTTCGTCGTGGAACTTCATGGAAGGACATATGCGAGTGGGCGCAAGAGAGGAACGAGGCGTGGCGTGGCGTTAGTGTAGGAGCTGCGTACGAGGCACACCCAGACGGTGGGCCCAATGTCGCCGGTCCGACCGTTGGCTACCTGTTCCGTCGCATGTGCTTTTACGCTGCAAGAGGGGCGCGCATACCCTATGAAGGCGCTGTCTATGGTCTCCTCAGTGGTGACCTGAAGCAAGTACAAGTCGCTTGTCATTCTTGGGACGACCACCTCCACGCACACTACAACGCGCTTTTACTCTCCAGGTTTGACAGGTACTTGCAACAAAACCACCCGGACCGAGTCAATCAAAATCTTGCCCAGAAGTTTGTATTCCAGGATGCCGCGGCCAACATTGGAGATTGGGAGACCGCCTCACGAAAAGTCGTCGATCTATTGAAGCAGCAGAAGTCAATAGCCCACGAGGCAACACAGCCGATAAAGCTTATTCAGGGTGCTCTCATCGGCAGGACTTTGAACGACCTAGTACTCAAAGTTGGAACGGCCATCGCAGACATGCTGGTAAATGACGAGCGACCGGTCAACCTGATCCTGCACCCAGATTGCGATATAAAAGTTCCAGGATCCAAGCCTGTGGGCGATGAACGTGTTTATACAGCAGAGCAGTATTACCAGACCCTAGCAAGCGACCCGCATGCATTCCGGATCCTGGTGCATCTCTATATCGCCTTTGGGAAAGGTTTTCACGTGCTTGGATCAACTAACATGTCGCGCTGGATTGCAATGGACAACATCATGGCAGCATACATCGAATTTCTCCGCGTTTCGCAGCGGATTCAATTGATACCCCTATATGCAGCACAGCTGTTACCGGAACGTGCAGCCCACTGCCTTGCTCGTGTGTTACCAGATATCAAGAACACCGGGGAGCAGCGGCGATGTGTTGCGCTCCTTGAGCAATACAGGATCGACGTTGTGGAAGTCATAGCACAGAGCTTCACCTTCGCCTTCAAGAATAGCGGCTTCACGCACTTTGACGAAAATACCTACACAGTCATCACAAAGCCAATCAAACGCTCCAAGATCCTGAAGCGGGTCGCTGGCGAATCTGCATTATGGCCGGGCTACAAAGTGCAGCGAGAGTTCGACGGCGATACAATAGAGCCAAAGGAAGAGGCTGTCATTGAAGCACTGCAGTGGTATCATTACGTTGGTAGCGACTCCATACAGACATTCGAGCATCTGAAGATCGCACTCATTATCTTCCTGCGTAAGTACGTCGTCACCCATGACGCATTCATGCTAACATGCCTCAGTCAATGGTCGGCTCGGAGCCGCCGAGAAAGTTGTCAATGATCTCAGCGTCGAAGCTCTCTCGCTGTCCCGCACAGAAGCCCTCTGCGGCTACCCGTTCGACTTCACCCAGCCCGGCAGTGAAGAGCAGGACGAAACGCTGCTCCACGATCACCGCAAGAACCTCTCCCCCTCGGCGCTCCGCTCCGCAATCCCGTACGAGTCCCTTCCCAACGCCAAAATGCACGCCGCCGTCGTCCAACACCTTCGTGAAAAAAGCTCAGGGTACTACGACCTCCAACAAGTCGTGCGCCTCCTCGTCCTCTTCCGCGAATGGCGACACGAAGAAGACATCATTGTCCAGTTTCGCAACGACCAAAGCAGACAGAGCCAAGACGGCAACGCGAAGACAAAGGCAGACATGTCACACATCAAAGACCTTCTCGAAACCATCGAAGCAGTCTTCACCTCCCTCATCAGCGGCATCACAACCGCCGTCCACACGCACCCAGAAATGGAACTCCACGACGACGACTGGCGTCTCAAACTCGCCTACATCCCCGAAATCGTGCTCGCGTACCTGTCCATCTTGCATACTGCCGCCTTCTTTGTCAAACGCGATTCCGCCGTCTCGTCGGCCGTCAAGGCCATGGAGATTGCGAATCTGGTCGCCGATGAGGAGAACGAGTGGTTGCAGCGCGTGTTCTTGGAGACGGGCCGCATGACCGAGTTGGTGGATGCGTTCGCGATGGTGAGTAAGGCTATGTTGAGGCTGGGCGAGCATGAGCCGCGGAAAGGGAAGAGTGGAAAGAGGGATAGCAAGGGCGAGACGTTGAGGATTTGGGATTTGAATGTCGGGAATAGGGCGTAGAGGTTGCAAGGGCGGGGATTCGATGGATCTTGGATCGGACATGTGTAAGAATATACCAGAAAGTAAATGGGGCCTCAAGAGCATATTATGCATCAAGCGAGAAGCAAAATTTTACGATACTTGATTTGATTGCATTGACAAATGTGTCGTTTCACCGTCCATACTCCGTCTGACCTGTCCCATCATCGCTACTTGATCCCAAAAAATAAATAGCAACGCTCAAGATGCCTCTTTTCAATACCAGATGAACGCCAATGACCCCATGCAAACATGCATCGCTCCAACGCTTCAAACAAGCAACACAAACGCATGAACAAAACGAGATAATGAAAACCGAAAGTGCTGCAAAGTCGCTATGCATATACGCTACAGAAATGGACCGACAATGAACGATACTCACGAAACCAAGGCCCTAGAAATCAACACTCCATCTCAATCTCGGATCCCGCTTTTTGGCGCCTGCGCTGTCAAAGGGCACCCGAGTACTCATCTCGTCGTTCTCTGTCCAGCTTCGCTGCATGCCAAACCCGCCCTCGACCCACGACTGCTTTTGTTGTAGTTTTCTCGCTTCTTCGTTGTCCTCGGGTGGAAGGCGGATCTTGGCTTCGACCAGCGGTGCGGAGACGAAGCGCGATTTGAGCAGGTCGCGCGGAGACACGAGGTCCTGGAGGCAATTCAGGGACGAGACGTCAGAAGAGCTGAGGGGTGCGCGGTGGCGCATGAGATATAGTGTTGAGTCTGTGGTGGTGGAGGTATATGTGAAGTCGCGACGATGGTGGGTCGAATCTGATTGTGAGGGTAAGGTGTTCTCGTCACTGGTGTCTTGGGCATAGAAGGCCGAGGTATCAAGCTCGTTGGCCACTGAGCCGCTGGACGCGATGGTGGATAAAGCTGGCCGGCTCTCTCTAACACGAATCACTTTGAGGTCAGAGCCGTTCGCCGGATGAGGCGCAGAGTTGGACTTCAATATCGCGTCGCCTGGGTCTCCAGCGGAGCGGTGCGTACTGACAGTGTCTGAACTCGACAGCGCAGTGTCGCGCCGCTTCTTGTGGCGTGAGCTACTTGCCGATGGCGGTCGAACCTGCGGTGTCCGGCTTCGATCACGTCGCTGTCCAGATACGAGGTTGCTGTATGAGCTATTCCGCGAAATCGACGGCATGTCTGGTGTCTCTCCTCGCTCAAGCCTGTGCATCACCTGCTTCGTGCTCAGTTGCCTCTGTAGACTCAACTCTACCCGGCTGCTGGCGCCACTTCCGCTCCGGCTCCTGTTCGAGGCTCGCTCCTTGCCCGCCATAACGCTAGCTTTAGGCGGAGGCTGTAGCATCCATCGGTTGTCGGCGGGGTCCGGAGACGGCAGACTGACAACTGGCGGGTGAAGGTCGTTAACGGGAGGTGCGCGGACAGCGTAATAGGTCGCGGATCTTGACGTCCCAGGCCTATTCAAATTGAAGCCAGCGACGCCAACAGACGAGCCCGAAGGTAGGGGTTGTATGGGGATGGGCGGCTCGTGCAGACCCCACAGATCTTCGTCTTCCCTCTGATACCGCTTGCGATTCCAGTTGTCGTCGTCCACGGTATCGTCGCTCAGGCGCAGATCGTCCTGTGGATCGCCGTCCAGACTGCTACTACCCTTGCTAAGAGCCGAGCTTTGCGTCCCTGCGGTTGTAATGGCGCGTGTGCTGCCAGTGTTCGTTCTACGCGCTCTTCGTGGAGGCGGTCCTGGCCCCATTCTGATCTCCTCGTCCCAATACGGATTGGTGCCTGTTGGAGGTGGGTGGTGGTATGCATCGGGGTCTTCTAATTGAAGCTGCGCCTTCACTTTCTTCGCGACCTTTGCAGCTCTTCGTCGCTTTCTGCCATCACTGTAGCCGGTACAGGGGGCGCACGATGCGTAGTGGAAGACTGCGCTCTGCACTCCTCTCAGGAACCATGACATGGTGCGGAGGAAGCCACGCGACCACTGCCGATGCGCGGTAGACGTCTGCGACAGTCCAGGGTGTGTGATGTGTGCGGGGCTCGTGGTGCGGGTTGCGATAGTCTATGTTGGTGTCGAGGGTGCCGAGAGGGACGGAGGTGGGCACGGAAGCACTCTGTCGGCGATGCAGTGTCGAGAGTCATTGCCATTCCGCGTGGAGAATTTGTGCTGCTGATTGAAGGGAGAGTGGAAAGGGTGAAGTGCGGCGGGCGGGAGCAACCTGTTTGGAGGAAGCGACGGTGCTCGGCCGCGTGGTCCGAAGATGACGATAGGTTCAAGAACCACAAGCCACGCTTTCTCAGTAGTCGAGTTGGCGACGGTCTCGGCTCCCAATATATCGCGCAATTGGTCTCCTCCCCCCAGGTATCGCGCAGTAGAAAGAGTGGCAGCTGTGCCGCGGACGTTTGAAGTATCGTGGGGATGACGAAACACCTGAACAGCAATCAAGACGGATGACATCCGAAGCGGGATCGTCCACCAATACATCCCATTTGGTTCCTGCAGTTGCCGCCACCGCCCGACTGATTGAGCTGCAAAACGCTGCGAAACATTAGGGCCTTCTATCGTTCTTCTAGCACACCGTCACTGTCTCAAACGCCCAAGGACGAGACACTTGGCCAAAAGCGCTCGTTCTACGCACCACATCGAGCGCTCGTGTTGGTTTTATCACCTTCTCTTCCGAGACACGTAAGCGACGGTTCCGCATACAAGCCCAGAACCGCGGCACGGTACACTATCCTGGCCATGTTATGCATGTTGGCAAGACCTGGCAGACGACTAGCGGGGCAAGGCTGCCGTGGCTGGAGAACGGCTATCAATATCGGCTCAGCAAACGCCGGTAGGCCACAACGCAGACGTCACGTGCAATAACCGTCGAGTTCAATCATTAACGAAATCAGCCAAAAAGTCTTGTTAACGGTAAAACATGTGGATGGTATATTGCGCTAAAATGCATCCATAACTCCAGTCATGTCATCATGCATTTCCCACCACCTCATGCTGCTGTGCATTGCGTTGCTCGAAGACGAAGACAGGAACACAGAGCAGCCGACGGACAGGAAAGAAAACCACAAAGCCGGCCGTGAGAAGAATGTCCACCATGAAGCGCCGTATCCGAGCCATGCTGGTCGCCAACGCCGTATATATGCAGGTAAAACAAATGCTTGCTATCATCGCCAGTCGAGTGAGCGAGGCAGAAGTCGCGTCTTGCAGCCTGAGATGTCGTGTCAATCCTGTGCATTCGCCATCAAGGACTTTGTGAAGTCAAGTTCTCACTCCCTGATTTGCGCCTTCAAGCCCGCCACTTCCCGCTTGAGTCTTGCGTTCTCCTTGCGCAGTCGCGCAGCCTCCTCTTCGCTTGCCTTCAGTCGTCGTTGCACCTCCTCGTCGGCCTTGCCCTTACGTGCACTGCTCGTCACCTTCTCGAGCTCCTCATTGAAGCGAGCATATAGGGCTTCGTTCTCGGCATTCATGTCGCGATACAGTTGGTCCAAGTGCTTGGCTCGAGCCTCGGAGACTTGCAGTGAGGTACTGACATCTTGTGCGATCGACGATGAACGTGCCGACAACATTTCCAAAGTAGTTTTCAGATGCCTCTCCAGCGATGCCATGCGCGACTCCAAATTCACAGACTTGCTGGGACTCGACGTTGTAGGTGGTGCGGATATCTGCGTAGTCAGACGAGGAATGCTTCTAGCATTGAGCTCGTGCCCAATAGCGCTAAGCTCATTTTGCAAATCCGAGGATGCCGTGTCAATGTCCCGTTGCTGGTTCTGTAGACGCTCGCGCAGTTTTTGTGGTGATTGCATACGAAGCCTCTTAGGCGGGCTCGCGGGAGCTGTTCCTGTTTTAGTAGGACTGCGACTGGAAGGAGGCATCTTCACGGTATTGCCCGAGGTAGGCCGTTCCGACAGGCCTGAACTAGTATTTGCCTTGAGACTGGGGATGCCCGAGACGGATCCGCCACGCTCGCTCCGCTTCTTCGTTGGGCTGTATGACTTGATGGTGACTTCGTCATTCGTGTCAGCCTTTGCAGCAATAGATTTGGGCCGCATGCTGCCGGCTCGCTCCAGCACATTGCCAGGCGAATTCTCTTTCCGCATTGGCGAGCCAAGTCGTGTTGGAGTTGGTATGGCCGACGTATGCTTGACGGGTGTCGGGGTTGTTCTGGATGGAGTTCGTGGCTCAGCACTCGATTGTCGGTTCTCGCGTACCACAGACTCCGGTCTGCGAGGCGTCTGCGAAGACCACGTAGGCACATCGTTAGCATCTTGTAACGTCTTCAGATCACTCAATGAAGAGCGACGTTTCTTGCGGGGAGGCCCAACGGTGGGCGGTACCTCTCCGATTGTTCCAAGAGCACCCAAGAATGACCGTCCACTGCCAGCGACACTTCCATTCTCGAAATTGAACGCACCAAGCACGGTCGGGCGATCGCGGGATGAAGGACGCTTGGGAGATATACGACCAGCATCTGTGGAATTAGAACGGGCGAGTAAGGCAGTTCCAGCTTTCGAAACACTGGAAGGCTGACTATCGCTTCCATGGTTGTTCTTGCTAAGAGACCGCCATAGGGAGCCAACCTTCGACTCGCTCTCAGATTTGCTGTTCTCCCTGGTCAGAGTTCCAAAGCCAAAACGCTTCCTCAATGACGTGTTCGAGTTCATCGAGCCAGCGGCAGTTGAGCGCCCCTTTGAGTCGACGGATCCATAGTTGGGCGTATTGAACCCTGTTGTTTGGACTGGAAAGAGTGCTTCGACGTCCTGGACCAATCGATCCATCAGAGAAATGAAGTCGTTGGCATTGCCGGCTGGCACGAGCATTTCCGCAAATGCCGCTGTCAGAACACCACGATCCCCATCATTGCATGTTCCATCGAGAAGCTCAGCGAGCAACTGAACGATCGCGCGCAAAGCTCGCTGATTTTGTGGCGCGAACTCGCTCACCGTGGATCGGAAAAATTCCTCGAACTCTCCAGGGTACATACTATCTGATCGCATTTGAAGGGACACGAGGGTGGCGTGCGAAAGGACTGGACCCATCCTTTCCTTCCAAGCAATATTGATGAACTTCTCAAAGACCGCAAAGAGAACATCAACCGAGGACTGGGCGGCAAGATCGAGATTTGATGGGTTCTCCAAGATGGAGTTGTAGAGCTCGTTCACCATAAGTACATCCGCAACATTTCTTGCTCGAACAGATCGACCAACAATGTTGCCTTTGCGAGCATGCAAAGCTAGAGTGAGGTTGGCAAGTGATTCCTCTAGTCGAGCGAGCGAGTCAGTGGCAGCTGTGGCGTTGAAGGACACATTCTTGTTCGAAGATGTGGGTCGAGATGTGTCGCCGTCTCGACTATAAGGACGGGAAGACGTGGATTGCGTTGGCGGAGCCATTCTAGGAATGTCGCCTAAGGTATGAGCATTGCGTTGAAGCTTTCGAGTGCCTCCTTCTCGCCCAACGCTGCCGCCAAAGAGACTCGAGAGCATCTTGACCGGTGAGTGTGGTCGGCTCTTTGTTTCTTGATCCTCTTCGACCTCAGCAAACTGGGTACACAGTGACTTGAGAACCTGCTGGTTTCGCACAAGGTATGCTTCGCACAAAGCTGGGTTCTTGATGCTGTTGCGAAGTTGAAGGTAATTCGCCAATCGCTTCGTCAGAACAGGCAAAAATTCAAGGCTTGTCAACTTGTCTCTGGCCGTGAACCCGTTGGCGCCGTTGGTATCAAGAAGGTAAAACCCGTCGTCGAGGATAGTCAGGGCAACCGTCAGCTCGATACCCTGTTCACCCACTTGTGGGGGGCTAGAATGCTGATTCGGGTTCACAACAATCTGGATCTTGGCTGGTGCCTTGCGGCCGTCGACTTTGTCATCGCCCGGGTGCTCTGAAACTGAAGAGAACAAGCTGAGATCGCCAGCCAAGCTGCGCACCTCCCACTTGGGTGTTTCCCTTTCGCTTTCGGGGAAGCGTCCTTCTACACGAGCTTTAGTTATATCCTCCACGACCTTTTGGCCCTTGCCCTCGTAAAGGCCTTGTAGATAGAACATTCGAAGGCCCATGACTTGGCGGTCGCGGCTTCGTGGTCGTCCAGGTTGACTTGCCACAGGCATCGGAGATAGGAGCTGCAGGATGCTACCTTCCGAGTGTTCACTCATGAAAACGTCGCCAAGATCTAGCTGTTGTTGGAAGACAAGGTCGGCAGAGCCACTGAATGTCTCGGAGAATTTGGGGTTGTCAAGATCAGTGAGCAAACTGCGGGCATTCGTAGTGCTGCTTCCAGACTTCCGCAACAACACTAAGAAGTCGGTGAAAATGACGAAGATGCCTGATGTTGCCGATGGACCAGAAAGCTCACCATGATATGGCGGCGGAAGCTCGACATAGTCAACAGCTGTGATGAGCCTTCCTCTTGGATTGAAAGCTTGTGGCCATGCAGAAACTATCTTGCGCAAGCGATCAAACACTCTGATCTGCTGCGCCGAGGGCCCTTCCCGTGAGCAAATGTCCGCGATGATGTCTCTGGCCTTCAGGAACGTCTTGATGGCCGGGTGTCTGACTGGTAGTTGCTTGATAATGTTGTCAATGTACAGGTTGTAGCGAGGCAACCGCTGAACAGGCTCAATGAGCAGAGAGGTTAGTCGCTGTTCACCTGTTTGGTAAACCCTCTTGGAGAAGCTGGAAGTGGTGTCTTTTGTGAAAGCCTTCAGCAGCTGCGAGAAGTCGCCGTGTGCTGACATGTAGTCTGTGTAGCAGTCACCGAACTGCGGGAACCATTCTACAAGTGCCTTTGCAAGCGCAGCAGCACCAGTGACGTCTACGGGATCCTTTTGGCCTCGCAGTGGAGCTATGAAGACTTCATCGGTCGCCTTCTCGATATCCTCTATCGCGTCATTCTCCGTCTCATCCAGGACATGGCGTATGGCTTCGAAGAACTTGGTGTTCACGGCCAAGATCTTGTCAAGACTAGGAGGGAACAGGCCCTGCAGTGCCTGCTCGGTCGGGCTGTTGCTCGTGGTGGACTTTTGCCTGGCCTTGTCCCGAAACTCAATGGCCACATTGTTCACCAAATCATACACCTTGCTGACGTAGCTCTCCTCGGTGTCCAAAAGCTCGTTCATCTCGCGTCGAAGGCTTTCCTTTTGCTTCCTGGAGAATGACTGTGATCGGTTGAGTGCGGTCGGCTTGGACGGCGCTCGGCGGAGCTTCGAGGTGGGGAGGAAGGCTGTCTCACCAAACAGCTTCACGACAGGTGCATATTGGCCGTACTTCTGCTCGAGTATATCGTCCTCGGATTCATCGAAGTTGGCAGACTCTCGTGTCTCCAGCTTCTGGATGCTGCCTTGCGGGAGAACAACGTCGACATCTGCCCACGACAGAGTCTGTTCGCCCAGTGCGTGCCGGACGTCTACTATGATGTCGGCAACATTCTCGACCTTGACCATCTTCGCTGCAACAATGGCTGCGTGTGACTCTGAGAACAGCTGGGGCGCCGAGGGCAGATTGGCCACGGCGCCATGTCGCTTCTCCCAGACATTTCTGACGTCGGCGGGCAGCTCTGCGAAGTATTTACACAGACTGAAGGCGAGGCCTCTGCATATCTCGTCTCCCTGCTCCTCCCGCGGCAGACATGTGACGGCGCTGTAGAAGGTGGCTGTGGGCGAGATGATCAGGCGGGCAAAGTTCTGGAGACCGGCCGGGGTGAAGACGTGGGCTTGGATGCGCGAATGCGTCGCTTGAGTCGACGTCGCCGTGGGGCCGTAGAAGATGAGCACGGGCGAGTTGGACAGCAGCTCGTCGGTAGCGTAGAAGAGCGACAAGTCGTCGGCCCAGAGCGCGGCGGGTTCGGGGATGATGACGACCATGGTGCCAATTGCGCGAAAACGAGTGACGGATTGGGCAGCGGCCGTTAAGGAGCGTCGTTAGGAGAGAATGCGAGTGCGCGTTGGCATTGCGCAACTGGCGGTGGTGAGGTGGATTCGCGGTATTATGAGGCCATGGGTGCGGGTGCAGGTGCAGGTCGCGCGCGTCGAGGCTTTGTTGGGTGCAGCGACGAAAGTAAACAAGCAAGCTGGAGCGGTCGCAACCGCAACCGCAACTGCCAAACCGAAACAAGGTCACACGCCCGCCGCCCACTTGCTGCGCAGCCTGTTGCTCAACGCGCGACAGGAGTGGGACCAATGCTGGGATCCCCGGGTCATCAGTGGAGCTAAATGACGGGCGTTATTATTTTTGGATGCCCTTGCGTCGAGGTGGAGCGCTATCGCCTCGTCGCGTTGTGAAGTCAAGACGACCTACCCCACAAACAAACAAAAACCATCGCCCTACCACAGTACCTGGTACGGTACCGGTAGCACTTCCCGAACAGGCTCCGGACATGGCGACTCAGCAGGATGCGGGCGGTGTGCCCTTCTCAATCGCTCACGCGATGCAGCAGTTCCGATTGTTTGAGCTGCCGCCAGAAATTGTTGAGCTGATAGAGGCACCCAATTCTCCACTGTAGGTGCGCTGCCGTCTTGACTCGGTGTGGAACCTTTCTCACCTCCGCCTCAGGCTGTCCATCAAATCGCAGGCCGTCTCTCGCGCACAGAATGCAGAGCCTGCATATGCAGTGCTATGTACGCCAAATACAACTTTTTCACTACGTCAAGTGCAGACCAGCAACGCGCTTCTGATCACAGAGCCCGCGCTTGAACCCCATGGCAACGAGATACCGATCCCTGTTACACGTGCCATTGCATCGTGCACTGCAACGATGGAGCTCCAATGTTCCGACGCGTCTGCCCTGAGTCTATTGCAGCATCTGTTGGGTGTGTACCACACCACTGCTGGCGATTTGGATGCAGTCGGCAACCGCAAAAGCAAGGCGACTATTTTCGAGGACGTCCCGCTCTCAGATGGAGAGTGTCAAACGGGATGGGACGAAATGATCGCTTTTGAGCACGGGGACAGCTCCTGGCGGCCGTCGTCCGATGCCCTTGCGCAGGTATGGAGGTCCACTAATGCTGCTGCACTGGCAGAGGGTGTCAAGCTGGACAGTCAATTCCTGATGGACGATATCACGAGAGCGGTCGCAGAAGAGGGTCACCCGACGGGTCTCATTGAGGCAATCCTCAGGCGCCTTTCAAACGCAGGAGAAGACGCCAGCGGACCTTGGTGCTGCTTGGATCGAGCGAAGACGGCAGCATTCGTCGGCAAGACCCTGCTCGAAGCGAAGGACGGCACCGATTTCACAGATTCATGGGAGGACATGCTGCCGGAGGCATGGAGGAAAGATGCGCAACTGAGCGCCATAGACGGGCTCTACGATTTCCCGACTGAGACGACCATTAGAGCGAAGAATGCGAACGCTACAAGGTCCACAGACGGGGCGCCTCCGGCTGGGCCGAAGGCGTCAGCACGCAAATGGCACGAGAAGTTTGGCAAGACCAGGAAGAAGTGACTGATGCTTGTGCACGTCGAAGGTAGTCAGCATGTGTTCACACTGATGGGCTGCACATGGTCACGTGTTAGTCGCGTATTAGTCTCGGAAGGTACAGCTTCCGGTTGGTAATTCAATTTTGGTAACCTGCCACTGGTTCTGCAGCCTTGCCACTCCCTGCAATACAAAGACGACTTAGTCGGCACATATCGTTATAGTTGCGTAGCGCATGTTGTACTCTCAGTCGTTTGGCATTTTTCTCCGTGCCCGGTCAACGCTTTTGACCTCCAGAGCTCGTCCAGCGCGAATAAGCCGGTTTTTACAACTTCGCACCCGCGAAACTATCCGGGCGTTCGTATACCGAGCAACAATGGCTTCAAACAATTCAGAATCGACACTACCAGCATCGGCATCACCATGTCCGTCAACAGAAGAGAAGCCGTTACCCAAACTCACACCCGCCGAATTTCGCGTGTATAATAAAATGGCTGAGCACATGGACTATTTCCACAACCACTTTCGCCAAACATGGAACACACTCTATTCCGCATGCGAGTCCCAGAAACGACCCAAGGGCATGTCTATCAAGCAATTCCTCGGCCTCGGCCAAGAATTTTGCCACCACCTCACCATGCACCACACCATCGAAGAGCAACACATCTTCCCGGTCCTGGCGAAGAAAATGCCCGCATTCAAGAAAGAGCTGGAACTGCTAAGCCAGCACAAGCAGATCCACAAAGGCCTGGACAAACTGGAGAAGTATCTGGACCAGTGTGGCGGTGGCGAGAGGGAGTTGAGAATGAGCGAGCTGAAGGAGATCCTGGATGGGTTTGGGACAGTGTTGTGGCAGCATCTGGACGATGAGGTTAAGCAGCTCGGCGCGGAGAATATGCGCAAGTATTGGACTCTGGAGGAGATGAGACGCATGCCTATGTGATATGTGCGGTCTTACGCGTGTGAGAGGATATCTGAGACATTCTATCAAGGGCAAACATAATACGCCCACATGCAAACTTTTGATAACTCCAAGATTAGAACCATTCCTCAGACACTGTGAGGTACTGCATACTACCAGCCGGTGACATCAGACCGTTCGAAGTGCAGGTGCAGATCCTGTGACACAGTCTTGCGCAGTGTTCGCAGTTGCACATCTGGCATGGTGTTGAGATAAGATCACGAGGAGGAGAGAGACTTTGAAGTGAAGAAGGTCTAGCAAGCATAGTTTCGTATTGACATTTGTTGTGACCAGCGAGCTAGTGCGGCAGGGTAAGTATGTACAAACGAAAAGTCCTTCACCACAGCCACACTGCGGGTATCCTGCACCCTCGTGATATGCGTCACTTGGACAGACGCTTATGGGCAGTTGACGGTGATGCTCGCGCTTCCGGAGCTGAAGTAGCCCTCGGTAGCCACGATCTGGTAGTTGTGCGTACCAAGATTCATGCCCTGGGCAGCCCCTAAAATACCACGTCAGTAAATGTCTCGAATACATCATGCACAGAGGGAATAACTTGCAGGCGTCGAAGTGAGTTTTCCTGATTCAGTTAGCATTTGTTTGTTTGGGGACATTGCAAGGAGTGCGCTTACATGTTGACAGAACCGCTAGAGCGCTTATTCTGGCGAACAGACCAGTACTGCTGAAAGGTCGCGGTGCCATCGATGGATGGCTGGTTAGTGCGGGTCGACTGAGCGATCTTGTAAGAGCTGCCGTCAGAGGTCACGGTGCCTTTGTTGGTCGCCTGGGAAGAAGGATCGTAGGTGCCGAAGTTCTCAACGACGTAGTACTCGATCAGGGGGTTGCGGGTCCAGCCGTAGATGGCAAGGTAGGAGTTGCCGTTGGGGTTGTAGGAACCGGAGTAAGTGATCGTGCTTAAGTACTGTCAGTCTATGCAGCGGATATCAGACGTGGTGGTCTCACCGAGCCGATCCCGGGTTCCATCCCTTTCCACCGACAAAGTTACCGCCACTCTGCCATGTCACGCTGTAGCTGCCAGCGTTTCCGTTGGTGTAGGTGACCTGGGAGCCACCATCGGTCCACCAGGAGTAGTAGCAGCCGTTGTGAGTTCCGGTGGACGAAGGAGTGCTCTGGCGAGCCACAAGGTCGCCGGAGGAGCGGGCAGCCAAGTCAGTGGCGGGAGCGGCGATGACACCGGTGGCAGCAATGGCCGCAGTGACGATGGTGGTGAATGAGACCATCTTGGACTTGAGTACTTTGTCGGACTGGCGTCGTAGGAGAAGCAGGTAAGAAGTGATTGTCCTTGGTGAGCGGCCTTCTAGGTGAACGACTCAAGGCATCTTTATAGGTTTCACCAGGTGGACAGCAGGACAAGAATCGATTTTCGTTGACCCGGTCTTGCTAGCATGGGTAACGGGAGCATGGTAACGAAGTGTGACGGTCATCTATCTGCTTGTAGCTAAGTTGGCATTGAAGGTGTGAGGTTAGTCAGGTCGCAATATGCTGTGCTTGGCCCTTTAGCAACATGAGTGACGAAAGGAGTCGAACAGGGCTCATGGGTCAGCTAGCATCGGAGCATTCGGAGAAAATGCAGTAAGGTCCTAGAGCGATGGGCCGGCCATGTTGAAAGATCATTCAATGATTGGCCATCCATCGTGAAACATGCTTGCATCAGTGTCTGTGCGGTCATTAAGGTAGATATCTCAATATCGCCGCTGTGGGGTTTGTTTCGAGCTGCGACAGCTGCGGTAAACTCTTCTTCAGTCCACGCGCTCGTTCTCCTGCTTGATGCCAAGCTTTCCGCCTTCGACTTCTTCCATCGGTTAAACACGCGCTTGGCGCATATCCAAATCGTGGAGCCGTGCACTACGGTAATCAGAGGCCGCGTGATGCTGCGTTGTGGCGTCCGCTTGAGTTGTACTTGGCACTATATTGACGACGTCTTGGCAGTGGTGAAGAACAAAGCTTGCGTAGGCGTTAGCACGGGTGAACATTGAATCTACATGTTCTTGATCTTGTCAAATAGAGGTATGACGATGGAAGATGACAGGACCCCGACATGTGGAGCTCAGAGCTCCGTGGTGGAAGTGGTCAGTGCGCAATGTTCGAAACCCTGACGTTGCCCAAGAACATCTCCTAAGCCCTCAAAACCTTCTTCGCGGCACGTGAATAAGGACACTTTGCCACCCTCCAATGCACCTAGGAATACCTGCTGGATTCGCCATCCATCACCACGACGATTACCTATCGAACCGACCTCTGAAAGTCAAGGATGCACTCGTGTCCCTGGTCCTGGATGACGAGATGAAGACACAGCATATGATTTTCCATACAAGAGGCTTGTATCGATATATCAGTACCTGTTCACTTGCGGGGAAGACCAAGCTGCTGTCCGTACCACGTCAATGTAGCTTGCGACAATATCTACGCCGCCACTGCTGTGGTGTTCGCGCCCGCAACATATTGCAGGTATCAAGTTCGTACAACCACGCGTGCATTGCCGCCCAAACAGTCCCAGTGATTGGGATTTAATACTGCCTTCGTCCTTCGTACACATCGGACCATCGATCACAGGACGTTGCGTCCCATATTTTGAGAAACACTAGGCCTCCAATGCTCTGGGGACAGCAGCTTAGCGAATTATATTCCCTGGCATATGCCCATGCCAGACGTAGCGACTTTTAAACGGGTGATCAGAATATCCGCTCTGCACCCCGGATCTTGGGTGCGTAGCGAACTCGTGTGCCCAGGCTCTTGGTACTGTATAAGACGTCTCGTCCAGGCTTGTCCCGCCGGATGAAAGGTACATGTGTGGAGCTTAATCGAATCGCGCTTTCTCATGAGAGGGATTTGGCCCTAATGTGACATGTCACGGGAGACTCAATCTTACCTGTGAGTGCCTGGTCTTGAGTTGACCGTCAATGTTGTGAGTGCGGGTCGCTATTGCAGGATATGACTCAACGTCGACTACACATCTGCGGACTCTACACTGAGTTGTTACACAGAATTTACTCTCTGAGACTGACGAGGGTTGGAGCGATGTCACCGGAAGATTTATATCTTGCCAGTCTGTGCTAACAACAGTTCTCGTTCGCGACCACCAACAGAGGAAGCCATCCTAATGTTCATCCCACGACACGATCCACCAGGTAGCGATGCACGATTTTCTGACATACACCTCTCTCTCGGCATCAAACAGACGTACAGCGACATTATTTCTGTCGAACAATGTCGATGTCAGCTTTGTCCTGCGCATGAGCTGTGACGGGGCCATTCATCGATAACGGCGATAATGCGGTTACGAACTTAATCGAACAGCTTGCACAACGCCTCACAATGATGCAGGAGAGGTTCACAATTCAACGTATTCACAAGCGTAGAAGCCACAGATGTAAATCAAGTAGCAGGTGAAAGAGCCAACAGATCTAGCGTAGCGTTCACTTCACTGTCAAGCTCACCACAATGTCCCGCTAACAGATACCACCCGTATGCTTCCTACTTCTCGCTCAGCACATACGTCTTCCACAGTCTCAACCCTACCGCAATTGTCGAGCCAGTAAGACCAACGATGTGCCAACGCCACTTCCAGAAACACGCATACTGCAACCATATTTCCGTGCGCAAGGTCGACCCGATCACCAAATGTGCCAAAGTCGAAGGTCGAAGATTTACACCGATGTGTAGCAATCCCACCAACCAAGTCTTAGACGTTGGTCGACTTTGCGACGTGTGCATCGCCCTTCTAAAGCAGCGACTGGAGGCTCTCGGTAGATCGCAAGCGTCCGGATGGGAGTGGAAATTGAAGTTGGTTAGACAAGAAGGATAGCAGGTGGACCTGCGACGAGGGTATACTGTCATGCGCTCTAAAGTTGATTTGAGCCTGCAAAATGTCTCAATCGAAGGTAGCTTGGGAACGGTTGTAGAACCTCAATGATATTCAACATTGTGCTAAGAACCTGTAGGAGTTCTTTCTCAGCCACAGCCAAATCCGAGACATGCCTCTCATCTAAGTCACAGCCATCGACCCATCACACCCTTGTTCTACATCAGCGACAAATTCAAGGAACCTAGCCCTTCATGGCCCTTTTCAAAAGACACTCTGTCTCTTTATCGACCGACATAGGAAACCTGGAATGCCTTCATTCAGCCACCGCGATCTGTGAATGATCACCTACTGTGAACTTGACCTGCGCATCTCTCCCTGTCTAGTTCCGCACTGTGGACATTGTGTCTCCACGAACATGGAAGGCTGCGCCGTCCCTTCACAAGTATTGGATTTCTAGTAGTATATCCAGCAAGAAAATCGTACGCTGAGAGCTCCTTTTGTTGCAACTCCGATTCCATACATACCATGTGCTTCCGCAACGGTATACAGTATTCCTGTCCTGGTGCCCATCTACTTCTGAACACGATCCAACCCTTTACCCTTTGCGAGCATGCGCAACACTTTCCCATACCCCGACAATGCGCGAGAGTCATTAGTAGGTTCGAGATGAGCGATGAATGGTGCACCGACTGTTGGCTGAGAGAACACGAGGGGGTGGCGGTCAAACAGAAAGGTGAGAGAGTGTGGGATGATTACTGGCCTGGTGGGGTCAGATGGTCAGGATATGGCGGTGAAAGAGGGAAGGATGTATGGCGGGATGATGTGCCTCAATAGGCATCCCTCTAAGTGAGAGAACGAACTATCTCCTCGTCCTTCCGTCTCTCTCACCTTGAACCCTCAAAGCAACCCACATGCAACCATCGCCACTATCTATCATACTATAAACCTTTTTATACTACGAGCTTTCCCCTCTGGCATCGATTCCGGTATCAATGTCCCCGAGTTAGCTGAATCTGCGCAACAGACATCGTCCTGATCTCGACTAATTGTACTCCATTCGACTTCCGTCGTTTCACGACCGAGATACTATGCCCAGGGACACGGCACGACCGCGAGTACCTGACGGCGACGAGAAGGAGCAGCTATCCTTTACTTTGACATCGATCCTGGCAAAGATCAACGGGCACAAAGACGACTTAGAATCAAATCTCAGCTACGTTCCCGACAGCACTAAATTGGAGATCAAGGACGTCAGCCAAAAAGCCAAACTTAACCATCTGGTGCAGCACAGTTTAAGGATTGGGACATTCCGTGGGGACGGCGACACCAAGTATCGGATTGTGTGGGCACATGTACATGGGCAGTATGCTTCTCACGATCAAGAGAAGAGGAATAAGATCAGCTACTTCGATAGCGTCGGAGTAAGGCTGGAGCCCCAAGATGTCAAAAAGGTTACATTCGCCCAGCCGTTTCAATACATCAAGAATCTGGACACCGACCACGGACAAGAGAAGCTCAGATTTATGATTCTCTTCTACTTCCTTGAAGCAGGGTATCTGGAAAGCGTAGAATTCACTGTGGATGGTTTCAACTATTTCAGAAGGGCTGTTCTCGATATTGCAAAAGATCGCAAAAATGCGGGAGCGGCGCCAGTACGAACGAAGTCGTCGAACTCTTCCCAGAAGATCATAGCGAGACCTGCGCCACGTCCCCGGACTGAACTTCTGACACTGTCTGAGATATCACATCGTGCGATTTCACCGCTCACTCCAAGAGATATCGGCAATGTGTCCGCTAAAGACACAGTTCCTTCACAAGCGAGGAAAAGATCAACTCAAGAACGGGAAGACGATGAGGATTTCGAGCGTAAGTATTCATGACATGCCAACAACTGCTTAAAAGTGTTGACCATCTTCAGGAGGTACAAAGCGACCCAACACTGCCTACGACCTTGAACTGTCTCATAGCCTGTTGCAGAACGTCAGACGAGCCTTCGAAGCAGAGTACAAACCTACGATAGCTGAGACTACAGCCTTGAAATCTCAAGTCTTAGAGCTACAAAAGCAACGACGCGAGTCATTGAGTATAGCTCAAATCGCGTGCGGGAAGGTTGGAAAGGCGGACGCTGAACGTCGTGAAGCCACAGCTCAACTTATAGAGTTGAAGACCAAGCACAACAGATTGCTAGCCAGTGTAGCGCAAGAGTCGGAGAAGACAAAGAAGCTGTTTGAAGTCGAGCAAACGCTAGGACAGCCTTAGAAGATGAGAAAATCACGATGCAGAATGAGCTCACCCAGCTCAGGGTATTCAGAGCGCAGTTCTTGCAGCTGACGTCACCTTTGAAAGGTGTCAACAAGTCCGCCTAGATTCTGCCAGGCCTTCGTTGCGGGAGCATATTACGGTTACGTGCTCAAGAGGGCCCAGATATCACGAGAATGATACATGAAGATTCGTGCGTTAGCGGGTGCGTCCACTTGCGACAATTGATACATTAGTAACCTCACTCGCATGAAAACGGTGAAAATAAACAGCAAATTCCAATCCATCCAAATTACATTCTCGCCTTGATGACAACATTATCCGATGCTGCCTCCCTCTCATTTTCATACAGTGGCATCGTGCCCGGCGTTGTCCTAAGCGCTTCCTCCATGATTGCTAGCGCGAGATCGAGCTGCTCCTCTGTGACCGTAATAGGTGGTGCGATGCGGAATACGCCACCGAACGATGGCATCGTCCCGAGTTGTGCCCAGAGCCCCATCTTCACCATCTTTTCGGACACTGCTTTACCAACCTCTGGCGCCCCAGCTTTGGTCTTCCTGTCCGAAACAACCTCACAGCCAGCCATCAGGCCACGGCCGCGAACATCGCCAATACAGCCGTAGCGAGACTGTAATCGCCTTAGACCAGCCTGGAGCTTTACACCAAGGCGTTTTGAGCGGGCGCAGAGGTCATCACGAATGACGATCTCGAGCACCTTATCACCAACTGCGGCTGGAAGCGGGTCATTGATGTGGGTGGTGTAGAAAAGGAAACCATTTTCCTTCGCATATTGCGCGATACGATTCGACGTAAGGACAGCACTGAGCGGGATGCCGTTACCGAGTGTCTTGCTAAGAGTGACGATATCCGGCACAACACCCTCGTCTTCGGGGTGATGTGTAAAGGCGAACATGTCTCCCGCCCTTCCCAATGCTGTCTGGGCTTCATCGACTATCATAAGCATGCCTCTCGCGTCACAGTGCATCCTGATTGCCTTCAGATACCCCGGAGGAAGTTCGAGCATGCCACCACTCGAAAGGATGGGCTCCAGGATGATCGCGGCAAGTGAACCGCATGACTGCTTCGCAAGAAGATTGAAACCGTATTCGAGTTCGGTTTTCCAGTCGTAGGACCCATCCTGATGCCGGAAGATGGAGCGATAAGCATTCGGCGTTGGTAGTGCGAGATTGCCAATCATATTGGGACCATACCCAGACCTCCCGCTGTGATATTGGGCCCCTAGCGACGCTCCCGTCATGCCATGCCATGAATCTGCGAGTCCGACCATTTCAAAATTTCCGGTAAAGAACTTTGCAAGGCGAATGGCGGCCTCATTGCTTTCGCCTCCAGTACTCAGGAAGAAAGCCTTGTCAAGACCCGGTGGGGCCGCATCGGTGAGTCGCTTAGCAAGACTGATGACAGGAGGGCTAATCATGCCACTAAAAAGATGGTCGAGATGTTTGGCGTGGTTGTGGATAACCTCGACTACTTCGGGATGACCGTGGCCGATAAGCGTAGACATTTGTCCCTGTCATAACTCAGTCAGTGCTATTTGCCGTTGATAGCAGCAGAGTAAGTGCATGAACGCCCAGAAATGATGGCACAAGTGAGCGTGTATGCCTTCAGAGAACTATTAACTCAAAGGTCTTGGCAGATCCCAACTTGAGGACATACACGCTCCAGCGAAGTCAGATATCCATGGAAATCTCTGGTTGCTTGCCTGTGGTTTCTTGACACTGTTGGATGAATGAAACGCAGTCATCTACTTACCGAAGTGAAGTCCATCAGTCGTTGCCCAGATGCGGTCTCAATGTAAATGCCATCGGTCGACGTGATGATGTCAGGGTGGAAGGCAGATCCGTACAATAGAAGACAACTGTCTGCATCGCGTTGGAGCTGTTCCGAGTCGACATTATCATATGGACGAGGCATTGTTGTCGTGAAGTTGAGGATGGATCGACGTCGATATCGACCCCATAGAGGGGTTGTTCCTTCTTGTATTCGATAGCACCTTCTGCATGCGAGAACATCATCGTACCACACTATCCGTAGGGAAGCAGACGCCCACTATCTTCACCGTCGGTAAACGCGAAGAGTGGGGCATGCATATGGGGTTTCCCGTAGTGCACGCACTTTGATTGGTCGGTGTCGATCCACTTCCCCTAACAACTCATGTTTTCCGGGGTAGCAGATGAAGCAAGATTGTAGCATCATGCAACGGCATGTGTAAATCGTGCTCAAAACAACCATCCTGCTTCTGATTGGCTAAAAGGCCTTTCTCTGGCGATAAGCGGCGATTGCAAACGGTCCCGAAATCCGTGCTTCGCGTTCGCAACCACACGCGCGCATGGCTACTCCTTCATCAGTGCCTTTCGAAAGAACGTACGTGAACGCTGAATTGATACAAGCGAAGATTTTCTATTTATTAACGCCCGTAAAGTTATCGTAGCCACAAGGCTCCGGCTTGCGAGCGCTGTCGTCATCGAAAAGCGCTCTGTGTCCTTTCTCCTAGTCACTGCTGCCACGATACTACTCAGATGTGCATTTGACAGAAGCCACTGGTGGGCAACCTGAACCAGAGAATGCCACCAGGCCCGACATTGAGGCTGGGAACTTCCTTGGTCCCTCCAACTTCTTCCCACCTATGGATCCTTCCGAGTATCCATGGACGATATCGGATAACTTACGTGCGACGGGCCATGGCCACTGCAGATCTGGGCCAAGCTTAACATTCTCGGCTTCAAGAATGTGCCGGTGTGCCTACTTACTATGATTACGACTTGTGTCACCTCTCGCGTTCCGATGTCACGTAATGAACGCGGTCTTGCTCAGCTGCTGCGAGGTACTTGCCCAATAAGGACTGATGCTGCGATAAGCAGAGCGTGACTTCAATGTCATCACGCTAAGAACGTCGCGGTCAATCACGAACAGCTTTGCCTGGAGACAAAATCTAAGAGACTGAGTCTCTCCAGAGGATGTTTGCCATGCAATGGCAGGACCATATATATGGAGCCCCTCGCCCATCAAATTGGAGTCCATAGCCTAACCTGTGGGACCACCTCACAACACCACAATGCTCTCATTGCTTTGGTCATCTGTGTCTCTCCTGTATCTTCTCCTGTTCGTGATCATGACCAAAATCGATCTTGCCGACGTTCTGTCTGGCCTCAAACTCTCCTCAGATGTGAAAGTCCACTTGCGAGGCGAGCAAGGCTACATTGACCTTACGAAGAGATGGACTCAATGGAAAGCACCAGACTATGCCGCCGTTGTAGAGGTAGCAAGTGAGAAAGCTGTCGCAGATACTGTCCGTTTCGCCAACACACATAACATTCCCTTCCTTGCTCAATCTGGCGCACACGGCGATACCACTGCTCTCGGCGCTCTGAAAGACGGCATACAGATCCACATGCGTGGTCTGAACTCCTTCAACATCGCGCCAGACGAGACCTATGTGACTGTGGGCGGCGGCATCAAGGGCACCGAGATCCGCAATCAGCTGTGGGAGAAGAATAAGTGGACAGTACACGGCTGCTGCGAATGCCCAGGTCTCACTGCCGTAGCGCTTGGTGGCGGCCACGGACTCTTGCAAGGTCGATACGGCTTACTCTCTGACCAGATCCTCGCTTTGAATGTCGTGCTTGCAAATGCAACCGCGATCAAAGTTTCCAACACCAGTCATCCGGATCTCTTTTGGGCAATGCAGGGCGCCGGGCATAACTTCGGTATTGTGACTTCGCTCGACTACAAGATTTACAACATACCAAATACCGACGTGGGAGGGAGGATCTGGAGTTATGAGATGCTAACATACGACGCGACTCCCGAGAACGTGAAGAAGGTTTATGGGCTGAGTAAAGAGATGCTGGATGATGGAAGTCAGCCCGATGGACTCATCATATATGGGGTTGTCGCCATTGTCCCGCAACTCGGAACAAAGCCGGTACTCATGCAGTACAGTAAGCTTCACATCCTCCTGAGAATGGGCAGAGCTGATGAGCCATAGTCATCTACAACGCCCCACTCGCCCACCTGGCTCCCTTCACCGCGCCATACCACACCCTCAACCCACTCACCACAACCTCAGGCGAAGGCACCTTCCTCGATGTGCCGCGCTGGCTCAACGTCGAAGAGAACAGCATACCCTGCAACCCCTCCCAAGTCATCCCAAGCCCAGGTATCACTCGCTTCCCTGTTGACGTCAAGACGTACCACCTCGATGCTCTCGCTGCCATGATCACCGAGTTCTTGGACTTTGTTACCACGAACCCAGCGTTTGCGGGGAGTTTCGTCATGATTGAGCAATGGCCTTCACAAGCTGTCAGGGCCGTTGAGAGAAGCGCGAGCGCGGTTTCATGGCGGGACAATACGCTTTTGATGCATGTTTGACCCCTCGTTACCCTTGACATGGGTAGACGAGAACTAGAATGGAGGTGACTGTGGACAGTGCCCCGACCCTTTTGTACCCCAGCGACAATACAAGCAGCGCACGCGACGAGCTAGCATGGCGCACTGGCGAGACACTGCGGCGGAAGATCGTCGATGGCGCGAGATGGACTGGTGGGCATTACTCGTATGTCAATTATGCGTATGGTGGGGAAACGCAGGAGGAGATGTATGGGGAGGAGAATTGGGCGAGATTGAACGAGTTAAAGAGGGTGTATGATCCGGAGAATAGGTTCAGGTACTATGCACCAGTTGTGCAGGAGGTTAAAGGGAAGCAAGGAAAAGAGAGGGATGAGCTGTGATTACCGAACTAGCACAGGTGGTCGGGCACGTCATGGGGGG
>TARA_R110002003_G_scaffold55_2_pt1 | contig 24813 bp, 27 predicted proteins | sample TARA_R110002003 | Tara Oceans TARA_R110002003 (sample SAMEA4396441) | marine metagenome | biome: Westerlies Biome; feature: [SRF] surface water layer (ENVO:00010504); material: water (ENVO:00002006), including particulate matter (ENVO:01000060) such as... | depth 5 m
GTCCAAGCCTAATGTCCTCTTCGTCTTGACCTCTCACAACAAGCTCGGCAACCTCGACAAGCCTACAGGATGGTACCTTCCTGAGCTAGCCCACCCCTACCATGTCCTGCATAACAAGGTCAACATCACCGTCGCCTCTCCTAAAGGTGGAGAATCGCCTCTCGACCCAGCATCCATCGAGGCCGCCAAAGACGATGTTTCCGTCGCCTTCCTCAACAACAACTCGCAAGTCTGGAAAACCACTCAAAAGCTCAGCGACTTCATCGGAAAGGCCAAAGACTTTGACGCAATCTTCTACGTCGGCGGCCACGGACCGATGTTCGATCTCGCGGACAATCCGACGTCGCAGCAACTGATCAAGGAGTTCTGGGAAGCAGACAAGATCGTCTCGGCGGTGTGCCACGCACCTGCCGTCTTCTATGACGTCAAGCTGAGCGACGGAAGTCTGCTTGTTGCTGGTAAGGAGGTCACGGCTTTCACGAACGCGGAGGAGGAGCAGGCGGGATTGACAAAAGCTGTACCCTTCTTGCCTGAAGATGCGCTACAGAAGGCAAGTGGAGGCAAGTTTGTCAAGGCTGCCGAACCGTGGGGCGAGAAGGTTGCGATTTCTGGACGCTTGATCACCGGCCAAAATCCTGCCAGTGCGACAGCTGTCGGAGAGGCGATTGCGAAGGCATTGAGAGTCTAGGCATCTTTGGCAGTTGGGAAATGCTTGTCTAAGTAGTTCTACATGATGGGCTTGACGAAGTATTTAAAAATCATGCAAACAGGTTAATCACATGATTTTGGGTTTCTTTTTAATTGTTCCTGACGCCTCGCGGCGTGAAGTCCCTGTAGTGTCATAGTTTGCGCTTCCTGCTTCAGGTTCACAGCATACACACCGGTCAGCACATGTGAACGACATCGCAGCCTGGCTTCGCTCAGGCTGAAGTGAGGCTGCATATTGACCGACCAATGCCATCCCCACCTCTTCACACCCACAGCAGTCGCATATGCATGGCTAAGACACCCGAGTATGTATCATCAGACCATTACCTGGTCGCTACGTGTCGGAAGGATTTGCCCATCTGCAAGATGGTGTGCTTGAGTTCTCAGCCAATGCAGGTGGCAAGGCTGCAGGTGAGCAGTCGACCTGGTATAAGGCTGGATATTCCAGACCACGATGACTCTTGCGTTCCTTTCCATATCAACGCCATCAAAAACTAATCGATCTCATCACAATGTGTCCACACATAGTCTTCGGTGAGCCCAGCGAGAGATATTCCGATCAACACCCTGAAACGCCTCGTCTCGAATTCCTCAACTCTGGCCCGCATGACAACCCAGGGGACTTGCACTGCTCAGACTTGCAAGGTGGAGATGTTCACTGGCACGGTCCTTCAGCCTATGTCCTGCGCGGCTCAGCTTACTATGTTGGGCGGGACATGTCAGAGACTCATGTTAATGAACATGACATACATGCGGCTATGGAAGCATACTTGGCTTAGGGTGCGGTGAGACGCGGTACTAATAAGGACTATCAGGAGAAGGACGGAGAGCATGAGGAGAGCGAGGCAAGGGATGAGGTTGAGCATGATGATAGCGATGGCGATCGCGGCAGCGAAGCTTGTCGTAGAAGCCAAGCCCAACTGGGAATTACTTCAAAGCACAAAGCTGAAGTACGGTGCACCGGAGCCGATTTGGAACCAGGAGTAAGGATTAGAGTGGCATATCCGGATGGCACATTGCCAGCTTCCCGTACAGATTAGCACTGCGCTGAACAAGGTCTGACACTTGATCACCCACAGGCGAGCTCTGAGGACCGAAAGAAAGAGGCGAGGACTATGATTCGAGTAGCACCGATTGCGTTGACTGCTCGTGCGTAATTGATGGATACGACGGCATCACGACACCATGTGGGCATAGCACTGATCGGTATGAGTGATGACGTTTGCGGGGTGATAGGATGACGAAGATGAAGGTGATGTCGAGGACGAAATAGAATAAGCGCTCGCGGTAGGGTGTATTCTCTCGTCACATCCAGATAACGGTTCTCATATCTAGTCGAGGAACAAAAATGATGACTCAATCTGTAGTCAACACTCCCTCCATGACCTCCACTGCCGTTCCACTCAAAATGACACTCTTGACCCCTTCCCTCTCCGTTCATCTCAACATCAACATAGATGTCGCACCGTCTCCCCATCTCCACACCCTGCACAAGATGGAACTTGACCGTCCCTTTCGCTGCCTCTGTCAACGCATGATAGCAACACAACGCTCCACTCGCACTCCCCGTCCCCGGATCCTCAAACGCCGGAATCGACCTTGTGCGCAACAGTCGTCTACTCTCGTCTTCATGGTCGATGCCAAGATCAACATAACAAAATGAGCCTGTGTACCCAACGTCCCATCCACTTCTGGCATCCAGATACTCGCCCTTGTACCGATCTTGCGGTGGCAGAAGTGGCCCTGTACAAGAACCCAACTCTTCAAGATTAAACATGCGACAGAGACCAAAAGCCATGCCTTTCACGATGGACACGATTGGCACGGTGGTATTTGCTTCTGTTGGGTGTGGTAGTGTGGCGTGATGGACGTGCACGTCGTGTGGAATTGCTACTGTGGATTTACCAGATTCTTCTTCGAATGTGAAGGGGATGGTGCCAGCTAGCGTGCGCAAATTATTCACGCCGGGATAAGCTGATGCATGCTGCGCAACGTAGATGGATGTTCCAATGGTTGGATGGCCGGCAAATGTGATACGAGATGAGGTGGTGAAGATGTCGAAGTCAGCTGTGTCGCTGCCCGCGGGGCGTTCATGGAGGAAGGTGGTTTCCGAGAAGTTAAACTCGCGCGCAATCTTTTGCTTCTGGTCTTCGGTGAGTTGACTGCGGAGTGAAGCTGGAACACGCACGACAGCAAGAGGGTTGCCGATGTAACGGGTTGGGGTGAAGACGTCGAGTGTTGTAAAGGGGAGTTTCATGGCGATTGAAGTTCAAGCTTCGTGATGACCAACGAATTGAATGGTCAATGGACCTTACTCGTGGCATTTATCCCTCCTGTACTGCACTTGCATTGAGTCATTGCAGGAGCGAGACCTAGTCTACCTAATCGTCATTGGCGGGAGTTGTGGATCAACGTATGGCATGTTCGAACGTGGAACTAGGCACACAGAAGACTCGCCATAAGCTCACGGAGATTTTCGCTTTCAGGCCGTATAATATGGATGCAAAGTGTGATGGCTCAACGTTGGAAAAGATGGGGTTTTGGAGGCGGGCCCGTCACATGACATCGCGTGAACTTTCTGTTTCGCTTGCTCACGACATCGGACTCCACGGTTGCGCCCACGCGCCGGCAATGCCTCCCACCCTCAATGTCCCTCCTTCGACATGCAAAGCAATACATAGCTAATCAAACCAAATATGCACACCTCAATGCCTTCATCTCGCGCGTCGAGCTATCGGCCGTCATCGAGCGCCCGGAATCCTCACAATCCCGCAATGACGGCAATGTCGGGTCAGACAGCATTCGCGGTAGCCCGATAGCAGTCAAAGACAACATATGCACAAAGGACCTCAAGACAACTGCTGCATCGGGGATACTCAAAGACTTCGTAAGCCCGTATGATGCCACGGTCGTCGAGTTGCTACGCGATGCAGGCGCCGTGGTGATGGGCAAGACGAACATGGATGAGTTTGGCATGGGGTCGCATTCGATGAACTCCCATGCCGGACCAGCAAACATGCAGAGATATGAGGGTGAAGAGGCGAGTGCAGGTGGCAGCTCGGGAGGCAGCGCGCTGGCTGTTGCAAGTGCGCAATGCTGGGCAGCGCTGGGAACAGACACGGGAGGCTCGGTCAGACTGCCTGCCGCATACACAGGTGTCTTTGGCTTCAAACCAAGCTATGGATTACTCTCCAGATGGGGTGTCATTGCATATGCCAACTCACTGGACACTGTGGGGATATTTGCAAGGAATGCTCGAGTCATCGACGATGTCTTCGAAAAGCTCAACGTCCACGATCCAAAAGATCCTACATCCTTACTCCCTTTGACTCGCTCGCGCCTGGAGTTGGACAATAAGAGTCACCCGGCCTCTTTGCGCATTGGTATTCCTCTGGACTACAACATCGCAACTTTGCAGCCGGTCGTGCGAAATGCTTGGATGCGGGCTTTGAAGGCTCTGGCAGAGAAAGGTCACACCTTACACCCCGTTCGGCTACCATCAACACACGATGCCCTATCGGCGTACTATATCCTGGCACCTGCAGAAGCGTCCAGTAACCTTGCCAAGTACGACGGCGTTCGTTTCGGCAGCCGGGCGGACGGTATTGATGGGTCACCCGAGAGTGTACTCTTCGCGAAAATTCGAGGACAAGGCTTCGGTGCAGAGGTCCAGCGGCGCATTCTGCTGGGTGCATTCTCGCTCAGCGCACAGGCAATCGACAACTACTTTATTCAGGCGCAGAAGGTTCGCAGATTAGTGCAGCAAGACTTCGATAACGTGTTTGCGAAGTCTAACCCGCTAAGCCGCCATGCTGAAGCCGCCATGCTGGCGGAAGAGGGAGTCGATGTTTTGATCTGCCCAACGGCTCCGACGCTAGCACCATCCATGTCAGAGGTCAACTCGCAAGGTCCGATTCAAGCCTACATGAGCGATGTCTTCACTGTTCCAGTAAGTCTTGCGGGCCTGCCAGCTATCAGCGTCCCAGTCCACATCACCAAAGAGGAGCGGGCTGCGATACATGGAGACCATGATATCGAGGAGAGTGCTGGTTTACAAATCATTGGTCAGTACGGAGACGACAGGCTCGTTTTGCACGCAGCGAAAGAACTCTCGGGAGCATGCAAGACCATACAACGCAATGCAGGACCAGACATGACCGCCTGGGGCGAAAGTTCCTTTGGCAAGTCGACTGTTCAAGAGCGCAAGAAGTACGGTCATGTGGCCGCAAAGCTAGGCATAACCATTGCGGAAACCATCCCCATCGCCGAACAACGCTTGAAGGAGGCAACTAGCATGTTGTGCGATGCACTTGGCACCATACACCTGGACGCGGCGGCGAAGATCTTGCACCTGACACGCAAAAATTATATCGCGAAGTTCGTAGACGAAGACGATCCGCTTGCCACCGAGAAGGCATTCTTTGAAAAAATGATGGTACGCCAGAAGGAAGTTGAGGCAGATCGTTTCGGCAAGGCCATCACAGCGCCTGGTTATGCACCGTTAGTACAACAGCGTCGACTTGGGGCCCTGGAAAATCCAAGAAAGAACGACAAGGGGGGTCGTGTTAGATTTGTGGGTATGGGCAGTTCGGCGGTGATGCCCCCGCTGAATGCCAAGGACGACACAAGCAGCGCCAAGACAGAATGGAAGGACAAGGGGAATGAGAAACAGCGATTTCGATCCAAGACGAAGCAGTAGCAAGAGTAGGAATGTTACTGACGTCTACTGTATGTGTATCACTTTTTGCATATGAATCACGCAGTGCAAGTTCGATATCTTGGCACAACTCTCAATTGTCAAAGGAATGTCGATTTATTTCTTCACTTTACCTTCTCCTCCCATCCCGTCATCCCCTTTCCAACTCCAAGATCCTAATGTTCCATCCTCTCGTCGTCCACGGCAATGTCGAATTGCCTAGTGCTGCACACCCATCAGCCAACCATCCACACCACAACAACCAATCAAAACACTCACAGAGCAAGAGCTGCAGTTGCATCCGTCGCAGCTACCGGAGCACGAGCAGGACGAGCAGTCGCTGTTTCGCTCATCTGTTAGCAAAGTCTGTTCTGGACATCATGGTGCTGAAGCTAGACCCGAAGCAGTCGGAGCATGCAGCTGAGTCTGTCCGGAAAGACTGGCGATGATTGGGCGGAGTAGTGAAGGACGTACCAGGGAGACATGGTGATTGGGCGTTTGGGGTGGGTTTTATAATAGGTTGTTTGGGGCTTGGTGTGTTGGGTACTTGGATTGGATCGGAGCGAGCTGGTTGACCATCAGGGTACGCTCGGTGAGGGGTTTATATAGCCCTCTGATTTCTCGACGGACTTGATCATGCGGACTCCCTCGATCGCCAATGCGATATGTCACCGCATGCCCCTGCGTAATGGACGCCGTGTCTCGTCTCCACTTCGTCTGCCTCGAAGCTGGCCAACGAATCGAAGCCAGGCACATGGGAAGGCAGCAAGCGAGTGGTGATACTGGTTGGTTGACTGGGCGGAGTGGAGGCAAATCCCGGTTGGATACTGTTGGGAGCTGGGTTGGTAACCCCACACTATGTGTGAGAGGCGTTGGTGGAAGGATACATGTGGCATAGCCAACCTGGGTATCTCGGGCTTACTCTTTGCTGGAAGTCAATCTGGCCGTATAGCATGCTGTCTGTCTATTTAGACAGGGCACATGAACACGCACATGCGCAAAGGACTGGCTATCATCATTTTTCGCTTCCCTTTCCCTTCCTCCCAACAGCCCAGCCCGGCCCAGTCCAACCCCTTCCAACAGCCCAGATCCCAATTCTCCGTCCTTCCAGCCTATGGATACATCGATACGGACACCACTCTCGGCTCACGCGACCCACAGCCCTGGGATCGCTGCGGACGGCTTCGGTAATGGGAGAAATGTAACGTGGGGATGAACTTAGTTTGACCCGTTATCAATGCGGTCCAAGTCGTTTACGTTATACCACAGCGGCTTGCCCAGTGGCGAGCCGGGGCCGTGAACGTGACACTACATATGTAAACCCCGCTTGTGGCAGTAGACTTGCATATGCATGTGCATGCCCAGAGCCAAAACACGCTTGGATGTACGTGCCCGCGGCTAGCTGGCTGGGCTGGCGAGTCTTACTACTTCAAGTGGAGAACGTGATCGCTTGGGGAGCGGGATCTCGTGTAGGTAGTCTTGTCATGGGCGATTGCTGTTGCTGTATCAGCTCGGGCAGAACTGGAGGTGTACAGTGAAGCTGTGAGGATTATCCGCGTGAAACGGACCGGCCCAGTATACATGCTCAAGCTAGTGCTGCTCAACCCCAGTCACATGGATATGCTACACGGGGTAGTACACAGCACGTGGGATGCGTAATCGGATCGTCGGCGGTACACGCGGTACGTCGAGAAAGGTAATACACGTGAGCCAATGGCTGTGGACGAACGTGTGGGATAGTAGTCAGAGTATGGGACCGTCGATTTGCGAGGAACAACTTGCCTTGAGTGCGAGTGATCAGCGGATAACTTGGAGGGAGTGATTAGGTTTGTCTGGAGGGAGGTGCAGACGAGCTCCGCGAAGCTGAGTCTCACGTCGTGGTTCTTGTAAGTTACTTTGGACATTTCGAGAAGCGCTGCTGGCGCTGCTGGTTTTTGACTTTACTTACAGAGTACTAAAACCTGTCTCGGACCTTTGACACCGATGTGATGAGCTGGAATGATGGCGCTTGTGGGAACATCTTGGGACGAGGCCAAATCACCATTGTCAGCTTCGTCACTCTGCTCGATGGTGACATCGGATTGTGCAGACACGAAGCCTGTACAATGGATCGATCGCGCTTGGCAAAGACGACGGTGAAAAGAAAAACATGTAACGATGTTCGAGGCGGTTTTATCGCTGACAATCAGGTATAACTATATATCGAGGTGTTGCCGTATATCGTCTCCTAGCCTCCACTCATCTTCCCTCACAGTGCGGTCAAGCGGGCTATGCACATCGTCCTCATCACTTCTCTGACTGAGATTTGTACTGGTTGAGCTCGCGATCGTAGCATTGCTCACACTCCCGCCTGTACTCTTGCTTCTCCTCTTCTTCTTGAACCAACTCCTTTTCGACTTCGTGCTCGCCGCATCAGTATCTGATGCCACTGACGCCGCATACTCATGGTCGTCCACAAGTGTCGGGTCGGTGCTTGACGGCACGCTAAGATTTGACGAGAGTTTGGTGAGATGGTTCGGGTCAGGGTCTGCAGTGTCTTCAACGGGACTGTGCTTTGGTGTCGGCACGGGTGTGACTTCTGACGATGGCGTGGCTTCGACAAGCTCCGCATCACGATACCACTTTCTCCGACGTGTGTAGCGACCCCAGCCATCTTGGCCTCTTCGACCATCTCGCCACTTGTAACATTTAGTTCGGAGCTGAGCATAATGTGCACGGAGACCTACCTTGTTATCGTAATATATCCACCCAGCCTCCTCCGCAGAAAGGTTCTTGTTGCTCTTGCTGTCTTTGTCGCCGCCTTCAACCTTCCACTCACTTCCCTGGACCCATCGCCATCTGGAATGGCCTCCATCGACCTCGGGCAGTTCAAATTGGTCCTTTGGTGGCACGGCATTAAGATGCTCATCTGTCCAAGACGCACGCTCGTATGCAAGCATAGATGAGGTCCAGCCGATACCTAACCATCGCCGCTGATTCTCGTATATGGAGAAAGTGAAGCGCACTCCAGTCGACTCTGGTCGGCGCTTAGCCGCCAGCGATGCTGCCACTTCTTGTGTGCTCTTCTTGCGAGGTGGTAGTGGCGGCGCTCCCTTTCTATCTGCAGAAACAATGTCGCCAAAGTTCAGTCCGGTAATGAAGGCGCAAGTGCGGCGAGTCGTTCTTGACCTCCATAAAAGTGTCCGTGTAACGCGTGCGGGACGGGAATGCCAACTGAGCATGACTGTGCCGATGGCCAAAACTACTCGCTTGGTGGATAGTATGTAGAAAGGTGGAAGCGTCAGGGCAATCCATATTGGAAGGACGAATAGTATGCGGATGAAGAGGACAGTCAGAGCTGGTCTCGTAGTGGCAGACGTTGCCGTCCGCTGTGTCGAGAGGAAGTCGGTCAAGCGTAGAAATGGATCCAGCAGGATGTTGCAACGCGACGTGAACAGCTTCAGACTGTCCACAATCTCCTCCAGACTCTTGTGGTGCTTGATGTCGCTGTCCGACTCGGCCCTTTTGTGCTGCTTCTGCCCTTTCTCGCCCGTCCACCCAGTAGACGAAAGCGGGGAGTATCTCCGCGTGTACATGCCCAGAATCAAGCCCGACACCACGATGATGGGCCCTGCATATCGTGTCACCACATCGCCATACATGACCACCGCCCAGAAGGTCGCAACCAAGAGGAAGCTCTCCCATGGATCGCCGGTCGTCCATGTCAACAGCCCCACGAGCTTATTCAGCGGCAGGATGAAGGGATGTGAGTATGCGAGTACGCGGGTGATCTGAGGCGGAGTAGCGGCAAGAAGAGGCGACTTCTGGTGGACCAGTATCGCAGAGCGGAGCTTCGTCTGCGGCGTTGCCTGGCCTAGGGTGTGGGGCGAGAAGGACGCATAGGTCGGCGGGTTCGGATCACCGGTGGGCTGCGAGGACGACGCATCGTTGGCGGGTTTCGAAGGGCTGGACATGTGCTCTAGCCAAGGGATATCTTGCGGCGCGTAAGCATGGTGCGTGGTGCGTGGTGGGTTGTTCGGTGTGCATATATTGCGCGTGTTTGGAGACCAACCTAGTGCTGCCATGCATCCAGCCGTGCGTCATAGGGCTGTGCGAATGAGGCTGAGAGCCGCGTCTGCTTGTTGAGCCACGCGCTGGAAGCTTGTCGCGCGCGAGACGAAGGCGGAGAAGGGTTTGAGGTTTGAGCGAGTTCTCCTAGGATCAAGACGCTCGAGGCTGCCCTTGTGATGATGGCGCTCGGCGGGGCCCTTTGTGCATGTGAAGACGTCCTAGCCCGCGGGTCGCGCAAGCGTCATGGAAGCCTCAGCTCAGGACACTTTACGAAAAGCATGACTTCGGGGTATGCAGTAGCGGATCTCGAGCAAGCAGCTACCGGCTACCATCCTGACCCCATTGTGCAGCGCTGCGATACTGCCAGATGTGCCGCCGAGATCAAGGCGTCGCGTGTGTTCGGCTTTGCGATCGAGACGTGATTGGCCAAAATCACTCCGTGTCACGTGGCATCGCGCGGAAAGAAGCCGACTCTTCGGAAGGCGAGCCATAATTTTGGTGACAGTTCATCGCCGACAACGTCTCTCATCTACAATCTGCCCCGGGCCAGTACTGCTCTCCAGGACTCTCGTATCCTCCTCTGCGCTCTCTCACGTCATAATGGTGCGTCCATTGTGCCTTTGTTCCGACCCCCCCATCGCTAATGCCTGCAGGCTCATCGCATAATAACACAAGTCGTCTTCTCCGGTGCACGAATAATAGGGCGCGCTGTGTCCGAGTCGTATCGTCAAGCTGCCGCGGCGCAGAAGTATGCGGCTGCGAATCAAGGCAGTGGCGGCAGTGGAGGAGGCGCTTTCTCCGCATCAAACATCTCCATGGACGAGGCGTGCAAAATCTTGAATGTCGGACCAGGCAAGATGGGCAACATAGAGATGGAGGCTGTCACCGAGCGCTTCAAGCGGCTGTTCGACCTCAACGACCCGAAGAAGGGCGGCAGCTTCTACCTGCAGAGCAAAATATTACGGGCGAGAGAACGAATCGAGAGGGAGGTACAAGGACATCAGCGGGTGGCGGAAAGGGAGAAAGAGTTAAGAGAGGGCTTCAAGCCGAAGTTCACCAAAGAGGACTGAGGATACTGGGCTGCTGGCAAAGGCCCAGCTGCAAGCACATTTTGCACGTTGCCCATCAACGAGGGTTCGCAGTGCATCCCATTCTCGCAGCACTTGGGCTGCCCGAAATGAGAAGCACCCAAATACCCATTTCCTGCATACGACTGGCGTTACTATACTGGCATAGCGTTTGACGAGAGCGACGGCGTCAGACTGTTCTCCACTCGCAACTGTACATATTCTATTGTATGCTGGTAGCAAGAAATCTTAGGTGATGTTTCAGCCGGCACAGTCACCGTGCGTGATGCATAGGCCGAATCAGCGAAGCATTCCCCTCCAGTCAAAGCGACTCTCAAGGATTGTGCATCGTAGGTGACGGCCAGTTGTGCCTTCCGCATCATGATTACGCACGTGCCACATTCCTTGGCACCCTCGATGCACGAAAAGTTCGCGCCTCTTTGTCCCCTCCACCTCACCGCCCGCACCAACAACAACTTCACAAACGGCCCGCATCATAGACGCAGTCGCCGCAACTCAGCAAACGAGTATCCAAGATGGCGGACTCGTATCGCCCAACGCGACCCGATCGCGACCGTCCGCCGCCTCTGGAAGATCGCATGACCTTCTCTAGCGGCACTGGCGAGAACTACAGGCCAGGCGGCCAGAGCCATTCCGACTTCACGTTTGAATCAAGCCATCGCGCACCGCAGTTCCCGCCCTCGGGCCCTGCAAACCCGGGCTCACGCGCACCGACACAGCGAGAGCGTCGCGGTCGTGCAGACAAGTATGGCTCATCTCGCAACGGTAGGAACAACGCGAACGGGCAGCGTCGCGGCGGCTATCGTAAACCTGCTCCCCACGAGCGCGCGTTGCTTCAGCATCGCGACGACGGCAGCCCTGAGCACACGTATGGTGTCTCTGCTGGGCCCAATCGCTTCTTGAACCCAGACGATCTATCCGATAACGAAGAGGCAGACATGGATGTTGAGAGCAGTCCCTCCGGTGACGATACTGCCCAGGTGCAAAATGGCAACCAGAAGGTGGCCCGGACGCAGGTTGCGCGTGCCGACGGCAATTCAGTACCTAAGTGGTCCAATCCCGATCCATATACTGCTCTACCACCTCCCAGCGAGACGACTGGGGTCAAGAAAGATGTCGTCCAGTTTATTCGCAAGGCAAAGAACCAAGACGCGGAGAAGTCTGCGGGCAACATCGACTTTATCTCACTCGGTGACGACGATGATGATGCCAGCACCGGCCTGCACATATATGAAGATGATGAGCCTGTTCAGCTGCGACGCAAAGCCAATGGCCCCACTCGCCCTGTAGTGGGCTCAATGAATGAGATGGCCTACAGCGTCAGTACGCGCGACGAACCGCGTTACGACCCAAACCCACGCCGCAACCCAAGCAAACCAGAACGTAGCAGCGGACATAAACGCAAGATTGGAGGCGATGTGGCCATAAAGCCAGAGTGGATGGCGTCTTCGCGATGCGACCCTACCCCGTGGACCAAAGACCCAAGGGCGAACGCTCATCTTGCTGACCAACCGGAGAGATGGTGAGTATCCGCAGAAGCAGGTGGAGTGGCTGTCCTTGAGCTGTTGTAAGTACTAATAAGCATTAGGCTCCACAACGAGATCCTCGACTTCTACGATTTTGTCGCACCTAAACCGTTTGAGCACGACGCTCGTCATGACCTTGTAGATCGAGTGTCATGCGCATTGGCTAATAATCGTGGATGGTTTCCGAACAACGAGAGTGGTCGCCTACTATCTTTCGGCTCTTTTCCGGCTGGCCTGTATCTGCCTACAGCTGATATGGATCTTGTGTACACCTCAGACACACACTATCATGGTGGCCCTCCGTTGTTCACTGTTGATACCGATCGAGCCAAGATCAAATCCTCGCTCCACAAGGCCGCTAGGAAGCTGCAGTCGGCTGGCATTGCCATCCGTCCCACCGTCATCGCTCAAGCAAAGGTTCCCATTATCAAGTTCCAGGATCGCAAAACACGCCTCGATGTCGATATCTCTTTCGAGAATCTCAGCGGTGTCCAAGCACAAGGAACATTCAACGAGTGGAAGAATAAATACCCGGATATGCCTTTCTTGGTAGCTTTGGTCAAGCAAGTACTTGTTATGAGAGACCTCAATGAGGTCCATACTGGTGGCTTGGGTGGCTACAGCATCATCTGCTTAATCATGAACTATCTCCAGCGTGAGGGACAAGCGGACAACCTCGGAGGGTGCTTCCTTGACTTCCTCGAGTACTACGGCAAGAAGTTCGACCTTCGTCGGAAGCGCATCCAAATGCGCCCTCCCTGGGTTGTGGACAAGGTAAGTCGACAAAACCCGCAGCACAACAGAATCTGCGAAGACCACGCTAATGGCTCATAGACGGAGCTCGGTGTCGACGGTCGCCCCGAAAAACCAGGTGGCCTCTCCATTCAGGATCCTAATAGACTTGACAACAACATATCTGGTGGCTCACACAAAGCTGAGCAGGCGTTCAAGGTCTTCTCCGATGCCTACGATACCCTGATGGACCGTATGGAAGCATCGCGACTGGGCCACAACATAGGACCTAGCATCTTGGGCTGTGTTATCGGCGGCAATTATGAGACGTATATCAAACAGCGACGTCACCTGAAGACTCTCAAGTAAGTTTCCGCACTGGATTTTGCTCAGCGTTTTTTTTTCTTGGTTTTTTCTTCGATGGGGGAGGGTATACCACACGGATCACGCAACTTCTATCTGGGTTTATTGGCGGCGTGCTTTGCTTGGGGGGTCTTACTCACGCGCAATCATGGGTAGGTGTCCGAAAGTCCGCGGTCATTCGGATTAAGGCTTTCCGGTCATACTTATGTCCACAGGCCGCAGAACTAGGAGTGGAGACGAATGGGCGCAGGATTTACGATGGATGCATCAGGTGCAGACAAACACGGCCCTCGAAGAGGACCGTGTTGCATCGATAGCCGACGGATACGGTGTTAGGCGTTACGCGTGATATGGGCGAGGCAAGTATGCGTGCTTCGCTCTGGCATACTCACCCCGTGGGCAGGTTAGGGCGGCATCTTTGTTTCATGATACCCCAAGGCAGCCTCAAGCGGCGTTACTCCATTCGATATTCGGTCATCGAAACGGACACATCGTCGACCGGCCGGATTGTACAACTATGTTGTTGCTCCTCAAGGAACACGATATGGCCATCCACCGACCGCCGATGTTGCAGCCGTTGCGGACCGTCTACACTGCCCTAATAACACGATTTCACATATCGTGTTTTGTACTCTAGCTTCCTTCAAAAAAGATTTCCCGTTTCTTATTTGTCTTCTGCTGTTCACCGCAGACGTACTGCTTCTCTAGCTGCAAGTCTGCTTGTAGAAAGGGCAGCTGGCTGTCAACTATGACGCTACTAATTTGAACCCGGTGTGGGCAAGACACAAAAGTTGCCGTCGTTGTAAAGCGATAAGATCTATGGTGCATCCGATTGATCAAGTCGCCACTCGACAACAACAAAACCGGTCGCTCTCAACACGCGTCGCCGGCAACGGGACGTCTTTTATCATTGAGCTGCACGCCCATGGCATGCACTTGAAGATGGGAGATACTTCTACCTGTAGTACACATATTGTCATCTGTCGTTTGGTATACGGGGCCCAAAACTCTATAGCTAATCTAAGACGTTAGGCCAGCTCGGAATGGGAAGACTCGAAGAGCCCTATCAACAAGTACAGGCATAGACACACCAATGTACTTATAACTCCTACGACCGATTCTAGATGTACGAAGCGCTTACTCTAGGTATACTGCTTGCGTGCTTGGTCGACTAAACGCGCACTATGCTTAATAGTCTGCTACTGTCTCAAGGGAATAATAATGCGGTGCGCATTGCATCGCTGTTGGTACGTGAGATACACTTACATACACGTCTTCAGAGGAGACAATGCAAGACTGCGAACTGTTGGGGAAGGGAGTAAGAATGTTGTTAAGGCGGATTTGTCATGATCATCTGGAATTGGGGTGCGTTCTAGAAGTAGATAGCATGTGTTTTTGCGGTTCTTTTGCGTCGGCCTGGGCTACCTGCCATGCCACCTCTAACACCCGTTGATTCTATATGTAAACACAAAGTCATAATGCGACAGTCGGCGCCAATGTATAAGCCAAAGCCCAATATGTCCACAGACCGCGGCCCTACAACCCCTTCATCAATGCCAGCCGCCTGACAACCTTCTCCCCAAATGCCGTCTGCAAGGCCGCAGCAACCACGCCCCTGCGCTCATCCGCCTCCTTGTCGAGCCCAAACGCCTCCGGGCCCTCCAGACAAGCTCTAATCACGCCCTCCACCGTGTTCCCGAGATGACTTTTCACAAACTTGAGATGGTGCGGCTCTTTCCTGACCAAGCGCTCCATGACAGGCCACGTCTGCTTCGGGCGCGCAGTATCGAGATCGATGTTCAAGATCTGGTCGATTGTCCTCCAGTTTGCGATTTCGAGGAGCACGATACCGAGGGAGTACAGGTCGAATGATTTCTTGTAGCTCTCGCGACCCGTGCCGCTTTCTTCGCGGTTGCCTGTGCTTTGAACGGTGGGGTGGCGGTATATGTCTGCCCATGCATTGTCGGTCGGGCGCTCGGTCATGTCGTCGTTGGTGGCGGGGCGCGAGTAGTCGAAGCCGGAAATGTAGGGATCGGCGTAATTGATCTCGAGTGCGCCCGTGTCGCTGACTTTCTGGAAAAACAGGATGTTGCCGGAGCGGAGGCCTTTGTGTAGCCAATCGACCGCGTGCAGACGCTCGACTGTTTCGGCGAGGAGGCGCATGAGTGTGATGCGGTCTGTCAACGAGGGAACCTCATATGTGGCGTTGGATTGTTCGATGAGGGTTCGGAGTGTGGTGGGCGTTGTGGACGGAGGCACAGAGGCAGGCTTCTCGAAGACGAGACCGAAGCGGGATTCGCGGTCTTCGCTTTCGTCCACGAAGTAGCCGAGACAGTGCGGCGCACGGAAGCGCACCATGCGGTTGTTTTGCTTGAGAAGGGCAGCGAGCTTCTTGACGCGGGCAAGTATCTTGAGATTGACATGGTCGTCCGGCTGGCCAGGACCAGGCATCTCGTTGGGCTTCCATTCGATCCAGACTGAAGCGCCGTTGTATGTGGCCTCCGTACGATCTCCTTCCTCAATCTCATCCGGAAATGGCTCATTGTCGATAGTGCGAATGTCCTTGAGCGACAGTTCGGTCTCGCGGATATGTTCTGCCAGGTGGGGAAGGTCGATGGACTGACCGTACTCTTCACTCACATACTGTGAGTCTTCAATTGCAAGATGAACAAATTTCTGCTGCGCCAAAGCACCCAGAGGCTGTGTGAGGCTGCGGGTGGCGGGCCCAGCGATGCCATTGAAGAAGTCGTATTCGGAGTCTTCTAGGTCCATGATCATACCCTGGGGTTGAGGTCTAAAAGCGATACGCTCAGACTGCCAGATCTGTACCATGTTCTCCATTTGCCTGTTCAGAAGGACGATCTGGTAATTTGTGCGCGTTTGCATCTCAAGCAATGTATCCATCTGTGCTCGGTCGAGAGCGTCGTGCATCTTGTCGTTGAAGTCGGAAAGCTTGACAATGAGACTTTCCATCTTCTTGTGATCCCATGAAGCCCACCTGATCCTCTTGGGAACATCTCTGGACTTCTTCAGCCACTCCAAAGCCTTTATAACCAATGCTTCTGCAGCTGGGAACTGGACGGTCTTTTGGCTGTGTTCCGACATGCTATTGCCATTTTCAAGGAGTCGATCTGAATCAATTTCGAATGGTTCGGACAGCTCTTGTAGCAAAGGCGATCTCAGCCTTCCGTACCTCGCGTCAAGACGGCCAAACGAGGCGAGAAGCTTCCTTTGCTGATCCAATATATCCATAATCATGCCTCTCGACATGTGATTAAGAACGAGATGCTCTTCCGTGTAGTCTAGTTGGACTAGTTTTCCCCAGTTGAGCAATCGATGCTCTTCGATCTTGAACTTCACTAGCAGAGCCTGTGCATCCTTTTCCAACCGACATGCATCCGCGATGAGCTCGTAACCTATGGACAATTAGTAACAAGCCAAGTGACAACGGAGTTGAGTGCCTACCTTGCACACATCCTGCGAACGCCTGGAAAAAGAATGAGACCACCGCAATGGGGAGTTCAGCTCCTGACATGGTCGAAGTATGCGATGATGAAGACTACACGATGCTAATGCAAAGCTACTATATTGCGAAGATTTAGTACAAAGATGTTGCGTAGCAGAGGAAGATGGAAACCAACCATTCGCACGAGCCACCAGGCTGATACTTAACCACATGAGCCGACGAGGCTACACGTCGAGTTCTCCTGTAAGCGCGCAGCCACACTGGACTCCGCCTCAAGCTGCATGCCCTAGGCCAATCGAGCGAGTCGCGATGGTGGGGTCCGGTCAACCTCTGCTGGCCTGTGACATGATGGCGCACTCTGGGACATTGCTGGAGCCTAGAAAAGTGGCTGAAGAGGTTTCTGCAATGATCACGCAGCTTGTAAACCTAATGGTGGTGTGGTTGAAGTCGCAGGGTGCCCTGACGGAAACCGTGACCACAGCCACGTCCAGGCGTCACACTCGCGCCGCCCCTGCATCCGTTGTGCAACATCAAGGTCCAGTTCCACACGCCAGACTCGACCGGTCACGAAACCAATTCCCTCCTTCACCGATGGTCCTTTCGATTCTAAACCCTTTCAACCGCCAACGAGACCAATTCGAACCCACGCCCTTTGTTGCCCTCCTGGTACAAGCTCCGGTCAAGCTCCTGCTGTACCATGCCTACTACTTCATAACATACCTGCGCTCTGCGCCGAAGCCCACACAACCGCCGATTCGAGTAGTTTGTATTTCGGACACGCATGGGCATATACCTGAAGATGTTCCGCCTGGGGATCTTCTTATTCATGCCGGTGATATGACGAATGTCGGGAGCGTTGCTGAGATCCAGAAACAGGTGGACTGGCTAGCTTCACTGCCGCATAAAGAGGTGGCGGTGATTAGTGGCAACCATGATATCTATCTGGACCCGCGCTCACGGACATCGTTGTCTGAGGAGCAACGGAGAGGTAGCGTTGACTGGAAACGCGTGCATTACCTGCAGCATCGACGACTCAGTCTGACGGTTGAGGTCGAGCCTCGAAGCACCGAAGCTCTATCTTCAAGGACGCACCTGCTAGCGGAGGGGCTGACACGGAGGAGAATACGGATTTATGGCGCACCACAGATACCCTCCTTCGACGAGACGAGCGTGAATGCGTTCCAGTACAGAAGAGGCCAGGATGCTTGGTCCGAGACGGTGCCCGAGGACACGGACATTTTGATCACGCATACACCACCGAAGTACCATCTCGACCTGTCGCTGCCAAAAGGCCTTGGCTGCGAGCATTTGCTGGCCGAGGCGAGGCGCGTCAAGCCGACATTGCACGTCTTTGGCCATATACACTGGGGAGCAGGACAGACGGTCGTGTGGTGGGACAAGGCGCACGACGCGTACAATCAAGGCATGGCTGTGCAGTCGAAGTGGACGCATGGCTTACTCAACCCACGATTGTGGTGGAGCATAGTCAGAGTGATGTATCGAGGAGTTCGGGAGGTGCTGTGGGACCGCGTCTGGGGAGGGCAGACTTCAAACACAATCATGGTTAATGCCGCTCAAATGTATGGAAATACTGGCAAGCTAGGCAACATGGTCCAGGTCGTTGACATTTAACCTACGTGTCACGGCAGAGGAAGTAATCGTAATGTGTAATCAAGCACAACTGGGAGCACTGCATTGTCGAGAAGCCTTTGCGAACTAGAAAGGATTCTGTTGGTTTAGCTTGACTATCTCGCCAGAGAAGCCAAGTTCAACATGGAGACCAGGCATTGTGCCGTTCCCCGCGACTTTGTGATTGAGGTCATAAACCATAAATCGTGCACACCATGCCATGCCATATCCCAGCACCGAGCCAAAGATAGCCGCACATGCTCAGAGACGACGACCACGGCGACCACCCTTCCTCCTGGTGGAATCGGACGGGGTGGGGGTGACGTCCTCGATACGTCCGATGCGCATGCCTGCACGGGCAAGAGCGCGGAGAGCGGACTGGGCACCGGGGCCGGGCGTCTTGGTGCCGTTACCACCAGTGGCGCGGATCTTGACGTGGAGAGCGGAGATGCCGAGTTCCTTGCAGCGAGCAGCTATAGCAGCCATCAGTATTCTGCGGAATGGCACGTGAGCGATGTCTACGCACCGACGTCTTGGGCCGCCAACATGGCAGCGTATGGGGAGGACTCGTCACGGTCGGCCTTGACCTTCATGCCGCCGGTGACACGGGAGATGGTTTCGCGGCCGGACAGATCGGTGATGTGGACGAAGGTGTCGTTGAACGAGGCAAAGATGCGGGCAACGCCAAAGACGAGCTCGCCCTGTGCTATCGTCAATGCGCGCTCAGGGGAGGCGGATGCGGCCCACTAACCTCGCGGACCTGGGGTCCCAGCTGGATGTTCTCCTGCGCACCGCGCTCGACCTTCTTCTTGGGAGGCATGTTGGCTGTGAATTGGTGCTTGACTGGCGAATGCGTGGTGGTGACGGTCGAACTTTTGGCGGGCGGAGGAATTTCGAGTTCGCTGGTGCCCGGAGCCACGTTGTGCCGGTGCCGGTGCTTAGCGTCCCCGCCCAAACTTTTCTCTTTCAGCTGCGGTCAGCATAAGCCACATCTTACTCCTCCTCCACCGCTCAACATGGGCTGAACAGTTCCACCTCCTCCACGCAAAAGCGCGTGCAACACCCTGCACAATGGAGAACGACAAGAGCGTCGGCATGATTGGCATGGGCGACATGGGGAAGATGTACTCGCGCCGCCTGAGCACCGCTGGATGGAAGTGAGTATCTCGCGTGACAGCTCCGGATCGGCTGTTCAGCTTCGCAATTGGTAAGTCAGACGCCCCCGTACTTCCCTCCTCCGTTATGATGACCGTGAGTGCATTTGGCTCGAGTATGGCGCATGGCTACGTTGGTGCCGTCTTGGTTCCCAGCATCTGGCCATGTTGCTGTCCATGATGTGAATTCTCGCTACCTTTTTATTACACCTCTGAACTATATTGTCCCAGCTGCTTTGTTCTAGAAGTCCCTTCTTTGAACCTGCTAACCAGTGCCTCATAGATCTTTTACATCTCTCACATGTGCTGACGCGGCGCACTCAGAGTCAATGCCTGCGATCTTCCTGAGAAATACGATAGCCTGGTGGAGGACTTCCGGCACTTTGTAGGATAGCCCGTATATACCATACCCAATGAAAAGCACATACTGAGACCGTGTCAGCCAAACGTTGAGATCATGCAAAACGGCCACCTCGTCTCGCGCTGCAGCGATTTTATCATCTACAGTGTCGAGGCGAAGAACATTGACGCCGTTGTGAAAGCCTTTGGGCCATGTATGGCGCCTTGCCACTCGGAGTCGTTTGGTGCTGACAGAATTTTCCAGCGACAAAGGTCGGCGCCATCGTTGGCGGGCAGACATCATGCAAAGCGCCAGAGATAGAGGCCTTCGAAGACCATCTGCCCAAGGATGTTAGCATCGTCTCTATACACTCGCTCCATGGCCCTGGTGTCGACCCGAAAGGTCAACCCTTGGTCCTAATCAAGCATCGTGCCTCCGATGCCGACTTTGCATTCGTCGAGAACGTCATGTCCTGCCTCGGGTCGAAGCACGTCTACCTCACTGCTGATCAGCACGACCGGATCACCGCAGACACGCAAGCCGTCACACACGCCGCTTTTCTCAGCATGGGTGCAGCTTGGTCTGCCAACAACCAGTTCCCTTGGGAGAGTGATCGCTACGTTGGAGGGATCGAGAACGTCAAGCAGAACATCACGCTTCGCATTTACTCAAATAAGTGGCATGTGTACGCAGGATTGGCCATCATGAATCCTTCTGCCAAGAAGCAGATCAAGCAGTATGCCGAGTCTGTGACAGAACTTTTCAAGCTCATGCTCGCCGGAAACAGAGACGAGCTCAGGGCCAGGGTACATGCCGCACGCAAGGCCGTGTTTGGAGAAAATAGTGACGCAAAGAAGAAGCTACTACTGAGGGACGAGCTACTTGACCAGTTCAGCTTGGGTGTGCTACCAGAGAAGAAACTCAAGAACAACCACCTCAGCCTGCTGGCCATGGCAGATTGCTGGTGGAAGCTGGGCATCGTACCATATGACCACATGATCTGCTCCACACCGGTGAGTTTAGCGTTTACGATGCTACATTGTGCGACAGCTGATGTGTACAGCCCTCACGCATGTGGCTCGGCATCACCGAGTATCTGTTCCGCAACCCCACACTCCTCGAAGAGGCCATCGACACAGCTATCGACGACAACACATTTCGCGCAGATGATCTTGAATTCACCTTTGCCGCAAGAGACTGGAGCTCGCGCGTCGATCTTGGCAATTTTGACGGATACCGTGAGAAGTTTGAGAGGATTCAGAAGTACTTTGAGCCTCGGTTTCCGGAGGCGACGAAAGTGGGTAATGAGATGATCAAGACGATTTTGCGGAAGACTCAGGAAACATAGGAGGGGCTAGTTAGGTGTTGTGTGATCTGAAAGGTGATAGGGACCTGTTACCTCGCAGCCACGGATTCATTACACTTACCCCTACCATATGCTTCCGTCTAACGGGGTGCAGTTATAGCTTTGTGGAACGTGATGTTGTCTTGCTTGACTCACTGTTCGCGGATTCCTGACGAGCCACTAGTCGATGTGGCAACTGCCTGCTGCCGTCCCTGCTCGTGCGTTGTGTCGTTCCTTCCTCTTCGAAAGATAATCCTGCCGGTGTTTCTGGCCTCAGCTTTCGCACATTGTGTCATGGGCAGATTTCTTCATAACTGATCGTATCCAACGCCACTGGAGGTCTTCCGCAGCACTTCTTCGGCCTCCATTGTACCCGGTCTAAACGTCGAACACCCACAATCTCTCTCTCTCTCTCTGAATTGACAGCGCCCAGGACTAGCAGGCACACCCACTCGGCTTGGAAACAGGGCAATCGAGAAGACAAAAACACGCCCATGATGAAGACTAGCTCTGATCAACACATCTGCGGAACGTGTCGCCAAATTAACGTCGAGGCCCTGCATCGAAAGCCACATTCACCCATATGTGGTCACAGTCTTGTACTGGAAGTGGCGCCGAGCGAGGTTGATATGAACATGAATTTTCTGTGTGAGGAACTCTCGAATTCAACGCACCATCTCCTCTATAGCCTGTCATGATCAGTCTCTGAAAGCTGAGACGCGGTATGCTAGCAATTGCAAGCAGGGTTGCTGTACCCCAAATCCTGCTGTTGACCCCGCGGCTTGGATACACAGGTGATGCGCACAGGGATCATCGCACGCGAAAACGAGCAATGACGTCCGCGTTCCCGCATCCCAAGCTTGGCCCAGAACATGACCTCCCGGACTGCAGCTTCCTGCTATGACCGATCAACAAAAGGCACCCAGCCTTCGAACACGGAGTAGCTCAGTCAGAATTCCTGGCTTCACCCGCCTCTCATCCCAGATCTACAACCTCAAGTACGCCCTCCTCGACAATTCTACCGATTCTCTCGCCATGACGAAATCGCCGGCGCTCCAGTCGAATCTGGACGTCGATTATGTGATAAGCTATCGCTTCGCCAAGACGGACAAAGCAAAGGCAATTGCGCAGTTTGAGAAGCTGTGTGAGGCTCTTGCAAACGTCGGCCTGCAGACGGAGGTCCGCAATGGCGACTCGCACTCGGTGTTGCTCTTTGTGAGGGTCGCTTCTGACAAGCACTTGTATGGAGAAGTGTACCGATCACGGTGAGCTCTGCACATGCCGTCTCTCCTCCAACTGCTAAACGCAGGCAGAGTACGCGACTGGGTCCATGGCGTCCGAGCCGCAGCACCGCCCAAAGAGACACGCGAAGCACTCGAATCTGAGCCCCTCTACGAAGCCGAGCGACTGCGCATCATATACCAGCTCATTACAAACCCTACCTTGGAAGGCGGTGCTGGCATCACGCCAAAGGAGGGCGAGTGGGAGGGAGTCGAGTCCATCTTCGCTCTGCATGACCACGCGTACAACAAGGACTGGATCAAGAAGTGGACGTCCTCGTACTTTCTGAAGACGGAGGATCTCGATGACATTCGCAATCGCTTAGGCGAGAAGGTAGGACAGTTACGTCTCGTACCTGAAGCTCGAGCTAACCACACTAGATTGCCTTCTACTTCGCTTTCACGCAATCCTACTTCACCTTCCTCTTCTTTCCCGCCGCCTTCGGATTCGCATCCTGGCTTATCCTCGGCCACTTCTCCCCGATATACGGGCTCGTGAGCGCGCTATGGTGTACCGTCTTTACCGAGTACTGGAGACACCAAGAGACCGACCTCGCTGTTCGATGGGGCGTACGAGGTGTTTCTAAGATTGACATCCGCCATCGCGACTTCGCGCCAGAGAAGACCGTCACCGATCCTGTCACTGGCGAGGAGGTGGGCTTTTTCCCATCGAGCAAGCGATTCCAGCGCCAGCTCTTGCAGGTGCCATTTGCTCTTACGGTCATCGTCTGCCTAGGCACTGTCATCGCAACCTGCTTTGGTATCGAAGTCTTCATCTCTGAGGTGTACAACGGGCCGCTTAAGAGCGTTCTAGTCTTCATTCCCACCGGTATCCTGACGACTGTCAACCCGATTCTGACCACCATCCTGACCAACTTTGCAACTAAGCTCACGCAATTCGAAAATTACGAGACTCAAGGCGCATACGACCGAGCCCTTACCCGCAAGATCTTTGTCATGAACTTCATACTCTCTTACCTGGGTATCTTCCTGACAGCGTTCGTCTACGTCCCATTTGGCACTGTCATCGTGCCTTACCTAGACATCTTCAACGTGGCCGTCAGGCCGTTCGCCGAAGACGAGAAGCAACTTCATCACACGAGCGCAAGCTGGAGCATCAACCCCGACCGCCTGCGCAAGCAAGTCATCTACTTCACCGTCACCGCTCAGGTCGTCAACCTAGGCATGGAGCTCATCGTTCCATACCTCAAGCGCCGTGGCTTCGCCAAGATCAAGCAGATGCAGTCAGACAGAGCCGCAAAGAATGGCGGCGGTGCTCCTTCCGCATCTGCCTCTGACCCGCCAGAGGATGCTGCCTTCCTCGAGCGTGTACGCAAGGAAGCCGAGCTCGATGTGTACGATGTTGACACGGACCTTCGTGAGATGGTCCTCCAATTTGGCTACCTCTCCCTCTTCTCCGTTGTCTGGCCTCTCACGGCTGTCTCATTCCTCATCAACGACTGGATCGAACTCCGTGCCGACGCCATGAAGATCTGCGTCGAAATGCAGCGTCCCACGCCCTGGCGCGCCGACACCATCGGCCCATGGCTCGATTCGCTATCTTTCCTCACCTGGCTCGGAAGCCTGACCACCTCGGCTCTGGTCTACATGTTCTACAACACCAAGTCCGGCCCCGATGGCAACCCTTCGAACATCCAACTCTGGGCTCTCCTCCTCACTGTATTCTTTGCCGAGCACCTCTTCATCCTCCTCCGCTTGGCCGTGCGCCACGTCATCTCCAAGATTGACTCCCCAGGTCTACAAAAGGAGCGTCGTGAACGCTTCATGGTGCGCAAGCAGTACTTTGAGGAGAACCTCAACTCCCTGAAGAATCTTCCCACGCTTAGCCAATCTGGTGGGGAAATCAACAGGAAGAGTCTCGAGGAAGATGCCAGGCAGAGCAGTCTCAGTGCTACAACCCCCGTGACGAGGTTCTGGGGCCGCCAGAGGGGATGGAAGGAGACTGCAGCGGTGGCGAGGAGTTTCATCGAGAAGGCGCAGAATGAGACTACACCGGGGGAGAAGAAGGAGCTCTGAGAGTGTGACTCGCGTAGTTAAAAAGGGTGAGGAGTGGACGGGGGATAGCGGGAGGGTTGGGCAAAGGGCGAGTTTTGATGCTTGATGAGGCACGGTTCAGCATTGCTAGCGTGGTGTTTCGGGGGTTATAGAACTTATTTCCCGTGCCGGAGTCGTGCGTGGTCGGCTATGGGGCAGCTTTGTACGTGTATAGGGTGAGTTCAGCTGGTTACTGAAGGTGACGGCGGACACAATCCAACGGCTTCTTCTGCTAGGTATCCGTCTACATCAGCGATTTCAAGTTTCCCGACAGATGCAAAGAAAGGACCGAGGGCTAGGTGTTATGTATGTCATTGCCTCTTCTCAAGTCTCCCAAGAAGGCTATTGTCATGCCATCATCGCTCCTATGTATCCACACCA
>TARA_R110002003_G_scaffold40_13_pt1 | contig 24786 bp, 19 predicted proteins | sample TARA_R110002003 | Tara Oceans TARA_R110002003 (sample SAMEA4396441) | marine metagenome | biome: Westerlies Biome; feature: [SRF] surface water layer (ENVO:00010504); material: water (ENVO:00002006), including particulate matter (ENVO:01000060) such as... | depth 5 m
CTTGGGTCGTACTCCGTGTCCAGCCAACCGGCTGTAGGGGAGGTGAGGCCGGCATCTCGTGGTTGATCGAAGGCATATGTCGCGATATGCAGGCGCAGCTCAACAGGCAGGAAAAGGAAAGTAGCCTGAGATACTGTAGCCATCGAGTTGTGAACATACGTATATGGAGTGGAAGGGAAAGAACTGGTCAGGCGTCCAGGTGGAGCGCGTGGCCGTGCAGGTGGCGGTGGTCTGTGCGGATCAGATAAATTTGTCGGCGGGGTCTTATCAGATCCGGGCTTGTATCCTCGACGTATGTACGACGCTGCCACTCATGCGCCTATCTTCTAGCTTTCTGTATTCTGTCGCTATTCTCCATGTAGCACGCGCCTCCTATTCGGGACCCTTTTGCCCTCAGGCCTGCGATCTGGCGCTAGGCTATCCGATCTTCAACGACACGGATGCATGGTTGTCAAAGAAGGTACGGTCATGCAGAAGCCGGTTCCGAATCACTTCCCTATATCTTTGTTTTGCACAGTACTGTGAAGATGATGGCGAACCAGAGAAATGGATAGGGGATGACAGTCTATGGTGTGACGAACATGCAGGCACGCCATTGCCTGTTTATCACGATGTCATCGATGGTTGGACAGCCCGCGATCGGGACAGGGTGACGAGACTGAGCGCAGAAGAAGCGATGTCATTCCCTGTCTTGGGTGGAGTGGTGATCCCAGATGCGTCCTATTTCGATAGAGCATTCACGACGATGGTAAGTTCACATTCTCCATCGAAGACGACCTACTGATCTCATTCGAGGACGTTTCACTCCGCCAATACGGCTTGCATCGCATATACGCGTGAGTCGAATGGATAAATAGCCTTGGCACAATAGCTAATTATCTTAGCGTTTATATGTATTACTTCTGGATCCTGGTCATCACAATCGGAACGAGTACACGAGTTCTATCACTTATGACCAACTTGCGACTTCAGCATCGAAGAGATTGGCTAGTAGCAGGACATCTTGAGCAGCGTTCTGCGAAGCATCACCCTTCTTCGAGTCTCCCGAGAGCCTGGGTGAAGCGCTACATCACCATCCCGGCCACGTTTGGCAATCTCTGCTCTCGTCCTTACGGTTGGTGCACAGTGCCACCTCGGATTCAAAGCCTCGCTATTCTGTTGTTCATCGCACTGAACGTCGCGCTCTGCACATGCTCATACCAGCTCACGGACGGCAACCTTTGGTGGCCGGAGAAGTTCACGCAACTGTTACGTTTTGTATCCGACCGCACGGGCATCATCTCGCTCGCTAATTTCCCCTTGGTTTGGTTGTTTGGCATGCGCAATGATGCACTAATGTGGATGACTGGATGGGGCTTCGGCACATACAACGCTTTTCATCGCTGGCTAGCAAGGGTGGCTACACTCCAGGCGGTGGTGCATAGCATCGGATATACATGGATGATCCTAGACAGCGGTGGCTGGTCCCACTTTCTGAAGTACTGGTCTAAACACTACTTTTGGAATGGCGAGCTCTCGACAATAGCCATGTGTGCGCTTCTCGCGTTCTCTCTATACGGCATCCGCCGCGCACACTACGAATTCTTTCTGGTCACACATATTGTTCTCTCCATCGTGGCGCTCTGGACCATGTACTATCACGTGGAAATCTTCACGGACGGCGAGTGGAACATCTTCATTTTGCCCTGCTTAGCCATCTGGATTCTGGATCGTACACTGCGAATGGGTCGAGTGCTTGCTTTCAACCGTCGCTTTTGGAACACCAAAGCCATTGCAAGTTACGACCCAGCGTCGAATTTGGTACGCATGGATGTCGACGGAGGACACAACTTGATCAGCACTCAGCCAGGCACCTACTACTACATACATGTGCTGAACGACATGCTCTACGCACACCAGAGTCATCCGTTTACGCTAGCCTATACCTCGTTGAACACAGCCGCCACTGCATCTAGGCGTCTCTTATTCCTCTCCTCTCGTCCTACGCCGTGCCGCACTTCCTCAAATGACTCCAGCGAGTCAGATGGGCTGCTTTCGTCCTCCAAAAAAGCCGTTCCAACGAACCTCGTCTTCCTGATCCGGCCCTACGACGGTTTCACCTCTCGTCTGAAGTCATCCTGCCTCCTACATCCTAAACGTCTCCGTGTCCTGATTGAAGGTCCATACGGACACAGCGAACCTTTGCATCTCTTTCCCAACATCCTCTTCGTTGTCGGCGGAACAGGCATAGCTATCCCGCTGTCTCACTTGGCTCGGCTGCTATCTCCAGACTCAACTGTGCAAAGCTTGAAAATCGTCTGGGCAGTTCGCGAACGCGCCTTCTTGGCCTCTGTCCTGCGCGACTTTGCAGGCTTACTTGGCGACGAGCGCGTTGACATGGAAGTTCACATCACCCAGGATCAGGAGGTAGAAGATGAGGTGCTAGGTGAGGACCTGAAGAGTGTACGAGTCGTGACAAGAAGGCCGGATATAGATAGTGCAGTCCTCGAAGCTGCGCAAGGTGCAGGGAAGCAGCCACTTGCGGTTGTAGCATGTGGTCCAGCTGGTATGGCGGATCAAACGCGATGTGCAAGTGTGCAAATGCTTGCGAAAGGCTATCGAGGAGTGGAGTACTTCGAGGAGAGTTTTAAGTGGTGAGCGGAGTTGAGTTTGGGTACGTGGGACTTCATCGCTTTTATGACTGTTTCGCGGGCGGCATATCTAATAGGGATAGACTCGGTTAATAGAGATGCTCATCAAATATTGATCATAACTACCAATACTTCAACTTCAGGCATGATCACGTCCTTGCAACTCCTGGCAGCTGGTATCTTGGGACTGAGTCAAGCTTTGCCAAGCACGTCGAAATCCCGACTCGTGCACCACTTCAAGCATCCTACGTCTGCCCATCGCATCGTTTCGCACCCATCCCAGACATGACCAGCAAATGTCATTCCTGCCCCGCCATGCCTTCCCGCCCATCCCCTCACTGCCGCGGTCCTACTTCCTCGGGCACCACAAGTCGGGCCTGCAGAAGATGAAATCCCTGCTTTCCTCCATCGACCTCGTCATCGAATGCCGCGACTACCGCGTGCCCCTAACATCGCGCAACCCGCTGTTCGAAAGCTCCCTCGACGGCAAGGAACGCATCATCGTCTACACGAAGCGGGATCTGGGTGGCGGCGCACGCGACGCCCGGAACGAAGAGGTCATTCAGCAATGGCACGGCGCGACTCGGACCATGTTCGTGCGCAACGGCAAGGACGAAGACGGCGAATATGCGGGGCGGAAGAGCGTCATGAAACTCCTGGATGAGTTGCGCGCGCACGCACAGGCGCGCTGGAAACTCGTCGGCCACCGCGTCATGATTGTCGGCATGCCCAACGTGGGGAAATCGACGCTGCTCAACGCTCTCCGCGCGCAGGGCATCAACAAGGGAAAAGTCGCGGCTACAGGCGCACAGCCCGGCGTGACGCGCAAAGTCAGCAGCGGCGTCAAGATCGTGCCCAGCGAAGACGATATTGAGGGCTTGGATGCACACATGCGAGGGAAGTTGAAGGGTGTTGGGGGCGGCATTTACTTGCTCGACACGCCGGGCGTTTTCATACCGTATGTGCCCGATGCCCACGCCATGATGAAGCTCGCGCTCTGCGGGAGCGTCAAAGACACCATCATCCCGCCCGTCATGCTCGCGGACTACCTCCTCTATCACGTCAACCTGCACTCGCCCACGCTGTATGCTGACTACTGCTCCGCGACAAACGACATCGTCGAGCTTTTGACCGCCATTGCGCAGAAGACGGGCCGCCTGGGAAAGGGCGGCGCTGTAGACACCGAAGCCACGGCGCTCTGGATGATACAGAAGTGGAGGACGGGGCAGATGGGACGGTTCTTGCTGGACCAGGTGGACGAGAATGCCTTGGAGAATGCGAAGATTGTGGAGGAGGGTGTTGCGCCGAGCATGAATCAGGCGAGGCGATTGGAGAGGGAGAAGAGGAGGGAGCGGAACAGGGCCAGAGGGGAAAGGTGAATCGGATCTGACAATTGCAGCTCATGCACCAGTGTGCAGGGAACTCACGACATCAAACAAGAAAGATCAGGCATTCGGCCTTGGGCCCAAACAATCGATGCTGAATTTGATCTATCTACGCTAAACATGCTGGCAAACCATACAGAACAAGTCAACAAAGTCAAACCTCGCCATCATCGCATCAGCCCCTGTCCATCCGACGACCTTTCCACCACTACTTCCCGCCAATCTGAAGCCTCACAAGTCACCATGAAGAGGCACGGCGTTAGCAGAGTCGACATCCGGAATGAAGAACTCCTCATCCGTGACGTCGCCAATGGCAACGGGGGATGGGCTCTGCGTCGTGGCAGTGGTGCTCTCCGTGGTTTCAGTGGTGGTTGTAGTAGAGTGCTCAGTCCAGCCGGTGACTGTGGTTGTGGACGTCGAGCTTGTGGTTGCCGTGCTTGTAGTCGATGTCTGCGTGGATTCGATGATCGGATCTGGCAGGTCGATGGGTTGGGCATCCTCGCAATCATCCCCGTCCCTGTACTTGATCTTCTGCAGGCGAATCTCGGTATTGGGCTTCCCGCGCTTCTCCCACTCGGCGTCTGCGCACATTTGATTACCAGGGGCCCATGGGTTCTCGAAATAAACGCTCTTGTGCCAGGACTTGCGAGCCTCCAGGACAGGTTGTGTCGTGGTGCTGGTGCTGGTGTGGGTCAACGTGCCGTCTGTCACAACACTGATCGTTGTTGTCGTCATCGCTACCGTAGTCGAGTCGGAGATGGTTGAGGTGGTCGTGGTGGTAATCGGCTCACCCTCGACAGGGATGGGCCGCTGTGAACATTGTGCCTTCACGTTCGGGCCACCCTTGCATTTGAAGTTACCGAAGTCGCCGGCCTTCTTGCGGTAGCAGTAGTAGCATAGAGTCGATCTCGACCACGGATGGTACAGCCACACGTTCTTGGTCATGGCATTGTCCGCAGCCGCCTGACGAGCTTCAAGACGCCGTGTCGTGAATGCCGCTGACGTCTGCGAGGTCGTGCTCGCGCTGAGGATTGACGCTGGTACCGTTTGAGTCGTTGCAGTTGTGGTGGTCATCGTCACCGTCATGGTGCGCTCGGATGGAGTGAGGAGATCGTCTTTGCCGACGGACCACGAGGTAGCCACCATCGTCGTCGTGGTTGTCGAGGTAAGACTTCGACAAGTTAGCGATGATTTTCATTCCAGAAGGACACGTCGGGACACGAGCGAATGGGTTGCAAGTGCCAAAGACTGATGCGAAGGGAACTTACGCTGACGCCGAGACGCTCATTTTCAGGCCGCAGACGAACTTGACCGAGCGTATAGGCTGTGAGCTAGTGACGCACTTGTTGAAGGCAGGCGGAAGCTCCATCACGGTGACCCCTACATTCTGTGTGTCTGGACAGTCGGGACTGTCGAAGCTCATCAGGTAACATGAATGAGCGCCGTTATTGACATCGCTCAGCCACTTGAGGCGCTTGGCATCGACGACCGGCTTGACGCTTCGAGCATCGACGTTGACGCAATGGTCACGCTGTAGGTCGACATTGGCGCCCTTGGGGTCGCCCACGCAGTAGTCGCTCGTGAACTGGTAGGCTCGGATCTGGTCGGCCTTGGACTTGGCTTCGACGTTGACGATGACGAGGAAGGCGAGCAGGAAGCTCAACAGAAGCGAGACTCGGCGAGCCATGGCAGTTGACAAGCGGAGCACTGTGACGTTGGCGATGAAGTCGTAGGGGTTGGAAGCGGGACTGACCGAAGCAAGAGCACCGGATGACAGCGCGATATGCTCAAGAAGCAACTAGTTTGATACGTCAGCTAAGGTGTGCGTGGTGTTGAGTGGACACGAAGGGCCTCGAGATCTGCAGGAGTGACGAGGGCGTAGGAGTATTGGAGCGAGCACGTACTGTATTCGAAAGTCAAGCTGCGATGCTGATGGATGATGGATGTGCTGCGATGTGTCAGTGACTATTGCTTTGCCCAGGTACCTGTTGATGGTAGAGGAAGATGATGCACAAGACGACATGGGATGAAGAAGTGCATGTCGAAGAAACTGTAGAAATTGAGCACTGTGTTACGTACCAAGTGACCAAAAGTGGCGCACCAACGGAGGACCTGGATTGGAGTGTGAAGAAGAGGAGTTGGAGCTTGAAGCCAGAAGGAGAGATTTTATGGGCGTCGAGTGCCACCTGCTGCTTCTGAGCCTCGCCCTAGATAGAGAAGCAGCAGGCAGGCTTCAACCGTCTCAAGCTGCTGCTTCTCGCGGCGGTGAGTGCCACGGTGCGATGAAGAAAGCACGCATCATCGAGACTGGGTAGGCAAGCTAGAAGCTGGCTTTAGAAGGTGCTTGCAAGTGGCAAGGAAGTTGATGCGAGATAACCGAAGAAGTTAGTTTGGCTAAAGGAAGGAGGTGCGCCCGGGGTTCGGCGAAGCTGTGTAGGGCAGTCGCCTGTTTGCACCTGCCATGACAGCAATACGGCCACCACCAAGGTACCATTCCTTTCGCTATGAATTTGCAGAGCGGTATGCCGCTACGCAGACCAGCTTCAGCAAGTCGACGTCCAGATGTATAACGACCTAAAGCTAGAGATAGCTTGTATACCAATACCATACCCACATTTCCTAGGCCAATGAACTATGCCCAACTCCCCAACGCCCTATAACCACAACGGTAGTCGTAGTATCGTCCATCCTACCAATCCCCCCACTCTCCATCCTCCTTCTTCGCCGGCCCACTCGTCCCCTTCTTGACCGCACTTGTCCCGATGCCACTCGGCTTCTTCTTCTCCTGGACCGCGCTCATCCTGCTCTCGCCAACGCTCGCAAACTCGTCCCAAAAGTCCTGTTTGTCTTTCGCTGGTCCCTTGGGCGCATCGCCAAACGAGTCCCAGAAGTCCTTCTTCTCGGGCTCGGCACGGCGCGCGGTGCCAGAGGAGGATGAGTCGCCTTCAACGAAGCGATTGAATGTGGTGCCGGCATTGGCGACGCCAGAGGAGAGGGTCTGCCCGAGGGTGCCGGCGGTGCGTTGTGCTTGGGTTGCGAGGTCTGCTTCGGCGAGCTGGGGGCCGTCAGCGAATGTCTTGATATTGTCATTAATCGAATGAGATGAACATACCTTCTGCATTCCTGGCTTCACCCATCCCTCATACCCCGTCTTACCCACCTTGCTCACACTCGCGCCCAGCCATCCGAAACCCTTGGTCAGCGCAGCCACTGGATCTTTCTGAAAGTCGTCCAGCGCAGGCGGCGCCCCAGGTTCCTCATCCTTCTTCCAGTGATCTGGCTCGCTGCCAAAACCTGCGAACTTTCCTCCCTGGTTTGGCGCGAGGCCTTCTGGCCTGTTGGCGTTCTGGGCACCCATTTTGGCAAAGTAGGCTTCGTTCTTCGTTTTCTGGGTGGACATGGCGTTCGTGCCGAGGGCAGGCGAGCCTGAGCGTTGCGAACCAACATCATTACTGCGTGTCTTGCTCAGTGGTGTCTGACTCCTGCTCCCTGCGGCGCTGGCTCGTCCGCTCAACGGTCCGCCGGCACCAGTAGATACGTTTTCTTTCTTCGGTATCCGCTTGGGCAGATTGCTCTTGTCAAACTCCCTGCCCTCAACCTTGCAGCTCAGCCGCTCTTTCCACTCGTCGCCCGCCTCCGAGTCGTACCGCTCTTGTATTGACGAAGCCTCGAATGTGCGTGAGTCTTTCGTGTTCGAAGCGTGTGTGTTGAAGAAATCTTGGAAAGGCTTGTTGCCGCCAGCTGCCATGCGTGCAAGCTCAGCGCCCTTGAAGGCGTCCATGGTTATGCTGCGGATGAAGGAGATGTGTACACCGAGGCCGCGGTGGACACCGGAGCAGGAGAGGCACATGAAGATACCAAGTTTCGGCGATGCCTGTTATACAACGCCTTAGTACCAGGAACTTTGGGTGGTCTCGAACGAGGGAGAGGGTCGCGTACCCATTGTGGACTCGGCGCATTGCAATCGACGCACTTGTTGTTGTCGTTTGTCTTTTGGATTTCCAGCAACTGTAGACACAGTAGTCAGTAGCAGATCCGCGCATAAGCAGCATGTGTGTGATTGCGTTGCTGCTGGTGCGCCGCCCATCCCCGCAATCGCACGCGCTCAACGTACCTTGCTCCGCGTCTCCGGGTCCACTTCCCACATTTTACTCATGATGGCCGCTAGAAACAAAAGAACAATACTGCTGAACAAGAATGGTGAACCCGGGTTGGGCGTTGGGATTGGGAGGTCAAGTTAGAGGGTTGCAGTTCGAGAGTAGTCGAGATCCCACGTCAGTGCCAATGTGGGGACGCGGCGCATGCCCACTTGAGCCTCAATCCTCACCGACAAAGGGCGCCAGGAACGCACTTCTTGGGCACTCTGGACCCGCATCACATTTGATCATACTTATGTGGCTTGGCGGTACCGCGAATTTAGGCATGGAACGAAGCATCACTCAAGAATGACGTACACAACGGACCCATGATTTGAACTTCCTTCATTTCAAGAGTGGTGATGTCGCCATGGACATTTTCAGCCCATGCCGTTCCCTCTCACACTTTTCCCTCGACTTGGCCGTGAAGCCCATGCATATACCGTATCGTCGCCTTGTGCCATCTAGCAATGGCTATGTGTGCCCCTCCAATGCCATGGCCTAATTACCAAAGCCCAACCCCGAGTATCCTCCCATAGAACATATACGTAACAGCATGACATGTGCGTGTGAAGAATGATGTACAAGGTGTGGCGGCATTAGTGAGTATAATAACCATAGAGAAGCGAATGGATGCTGGCAGAGCATGAAACGACGGGTCTCTGCCAATTGTAACGCCGTGCGCCAATGCTAATGATTGTTCCCTGTACAGGTGTGGTGTGCGTTCGTGAGGTCGTAACGTGGCTGCTGACATCCAACTTGCCAACGTCGAGCGATCTCTAGCGAAACGGTAGAGCTCGCGAAGCCACCCTATTATCAGTCCGGATGGTTCACTGATCTGGATTCCGAACATTTAGCTGTCGACCGTAGTCGCGGCTATCGTCCAAGCTCGCAACGCTTTCGCGACTAGCGTTAGCACCCGCAAATGTGATGACGGCGTTCGGATTGAGTCGCGAGTCAATCATCAGGGGCTGGCTGTTGCGACGATTCGAGATCGGGCTTATCGATTCGTGATCGGCGCCATAGCGGCTGTTTTGCGTGCCGAAGTTCGTGGCAATCCGTGGAGGATACTGGTGGTCGACTTCGGTTGCGCCACCTAGCAGGCCGGCCTTACTCATAGTGCTAGTATTGCGCGTGATGCCGCCCGAGCTGCCTCCACTGCCCATAGGACCGTCGTCTTGCGCTTGACGTTGCTGCTTTCGTCGTCTCCAGAGCACGAAACCAACGACTCCGATGATAGCCAATAGGCCGATAATCCCACCCGCAACTCCTCCTGCGATCGCTCCAACATTGGTCCCGCTACCGTTCGCGGATCTAACAGGAGCGGTTGAAGCAGTTGGGCTGGACGAGGGCGTTTGAACAACCGTACGCGTGACGATGGCACCACTTTCGGTGACGACTTGTATAGATGTTTGGGGATCTGGGGTTGTTTGTGGTGCCGAAGAAGGTTTGGTGCTCTAATTCGCGGGTTAGCAACGGTCGCCGAGAGAGCCCAAGAACACAAACGAAAGGGAACAAGTACAGTGGAAGAAGTAGAAGAAGGAGGGGTTGAAGGTCGCACAGTGACGACGACCGGGTAGCTAACAATCGTCTGAATGACTGTTGTTGTGCCCGGCCGTGGAACACTACTGGACGCTTGACTTGGCGGAGCCGAAGGGGGCTGCCGTGAAAGTCAAAACAAGAATCGAATAAGCAAGGAAGGGATGAAGGGTAGAAAGAGGTCCCACAGTCAAGAACAGCATTACGGTAGTGGTGTGGTGGACAACAGCCGTAGTACTGGACTGGGGCGACGTGGTGGAAATCTCTGACTTTCGTGGAGCCGGCGAGGGCTACCGCAAAAGTCAAACAAGAATCGACCAAAGCAAGGTTGTGATGGGGGACAATGCTGGAAACAAGGAGGTTGCAGTTGCAAGACGGATCGGACAGGCAGTGCGAACAAAAACAGGGATCTGTGCTTGCAACGCAACGAAATAAGAGTACTAACAGTAATGATCTGCGACGAAGACGGGGCTTGCGTCGAGACTGGGGGAGGAGAGCTACTCACGATTGCAGAGGTTGAAGGCGAGCCGCCTACGGTTCCGGAGGGCTGGCCAGACATCTTGATGTAGATGTATAGGTTGTCGTCCAAGCTCCCGCAGTGCTCGACCGGGAAGCCCGGGCAATCTTTACGACATCGGTTGATGTCCACTTGCTGGCTGGGAATGTAGTTCGAGCAGTAGCAATCCTTGTATTGGATGACAGCGAAGGCATAGCTGCCTTCTTGACCGCAGTGGTTTGTGCAATTGCCGTTTGATTGGTAGTCCCAGGAGTCTGAAGCATGTTAGCCAACATCAGTCACGGCTGCCAGTTACTACTCACAAACATCGGTGTTACCGGTTTGTTGCGATGAGCAGTACGACTCTTGCCATGCTGCTCGTACCGGCGAGACCAACAATATGACGGCAAGAACGGTGAAGAGCCCTGAGAGTGTTGGGCTAATCTTGCGCGCCATGGTTGGAGGGAGGGTTGAGATCGACTCCGCCGAGTCTATGTGGGTAGCGAGGGGATTTGTGGTTGTGGGTTCTGGGAGTGCCCGTGTGGGTCCTGGACTCGTCCTCCCAGCAGTGAATGGTGCTTGTCGTGGCGAGGGGAGTCCACGACAAAGACTAAGGATAGCGATTGAACGCCTCCGACGTCGTGAACGAACGATGTTGATGACGTTGATGCAAGTGAAAGACTCGAGTCTTTCGGGGGAGGGTTCGCGGTACAGTGCCGTGAGGTGGTGAAGCTTCGTAGGCGACTGGGAGCCGGGGTTTGCTCGAGTAAAACTACCAAACAATGCCGCCAGACTGAACGGAGACCTGTTCACTCAGACGCTCGTTAGCATTGCGGCGCCGCGAATGAAGCCTGACGGGTGTCGTCGTCGGCAGGAGTGCAATTGAGGGAAGAGTCTGCGTGGGCGCGCAGCTGTTGAGGAAGAATGCTGGTGGAGAGACGATCATCGGTGCTAGCCAAGGTGCTAACCTCGAACTATCACGACGCTCGGCCACTTTAGTGCACCTACCAGAGCCTGTCCTCCGCGCCTTCCGCTTTCAAACCACGGTTCTGTTGCTGCACGCTGCAGCACTTGCGGGCGCCTTGCGATTACCAGCTTGTGCCTCGTGCTGGCTCCAATGGTGGCAGGCGCGTACGTACTCGTGTGCCGTGGTGATAATGAACGTCTATGTCTTCAAGCACCGCTCACTGGTATCATGACGTGATGACTGCACACGATTGCGCGGATCCCGGCTCGCCGCTGAATACGCGATAATGGACTGTCCGAGGCGCTTGTGATTCGCAGGTGCAGACAAACTCGGTATCGTGGTGCGGAGAACTTCTTGTTTCTGTTGCTGTGCACCCGTGGTCTTGGTGCCGGCCTTGTTCCGATTAGACTAAAGCGACCGTCGTCAATTGATTTGGAAGTGGGACACCTGGAACGGAGCGAGTGACGCCTGGTCTCTACCACAACACAAAGAAACGAATTGCGAAGGAAAGAGCGAGTGTGAGAAGGAATCGATAGGAGGAGGCAGGATGACAGGAGGTCGCACGCGCAGATGGACCGGATATTTTGTCTCGCTGTGAGCGTCCTCGGAGTGCTGATCACCTGGCAGACTGGCGTTATGCACGGGCAAATTTAGACCTGTGGCGTCGTATCGATTGCATGGGTCCATGACAGGGAACGTGGTGTGTTGCGGGATGTGAATTATATTGATCAATAGCCCGCTGTCCAAACGCCTGCTCTCTGCGCGGAGAGTTCTATCGTTCGAGAAGCCTGATGCCTGCTTGACAAGCAGGTGTCCGTTGCAACCCTTTCGTCCCATACCACCTGTCAGTCGGCACTGTGATCACAAGCATGGTTCATTTTGCACCACCTCCTGCATCAAGTCGTAGCACCCACAGCGCCTTGCACCACGCTCCGATGCGGGAAGACGAAGATGACTTGCCTGCTTGCTGCCACAGCCCTTTGCAGCGACTGTTGTCCAGGGTCACAGAACGGGCCGTTTCAATAGGCGTTGAAGCCTTGTCATATCGCCGAATCGGGTAACGCCCTCGAACCGCTACCGAATCAGGATACGCAGCACCGAGAGAAAAGCATGCGGCGACTCGCCCTCGGCTGTCGAGATCGAAACGGCAGAACGCGCTGTTACTGTCGCGGCCAGTCGCTATCGATACGGCACATTCTGACTGCAATCAATCTGACACGATGTGTTCCCACAGATACGAAGAAATGCCAATCTCGCATGCACTTCAGCCTGAACAGAATCCCCATTCTGATGTTGCAAAACACATGGGAAAACGCCCCTGCGGCCCATCAGCGCTTGCCCGATCCAGTTGTGTCATGCCTCGCGTAGTTCGAGCCTCCTGAGAGACTGCAGCGCGATGACGCAATGCGACTCAGCCTTCAAGAACCGCGCTGCACCCACATTTCCCCTGTCGATCCTACTATTGAAAGGTGGACCATCATGGACAGCCAGCAGTTGTTGCGAGATGCGGTGCGGCTCCTGAGATGATGATGTTCGCATCTGAGTCGCCTTATCGTCATGCTTGTTTGAAGTGCCGCATTTCAGGTTGCTGGGACACGCGTGAATGGGCGTTGGGTCAGAGATCATCGCAGGGTGAAGGGATAAACGTTGCAATGATGCTTACCGATCTCGATGGAACGGGACGCGATGTTGATTGTTTACACGCCGCGGCGACCGTCCATCCGACTGCCCGCTGCTACTGCTAGTTGTTGAGGCACCGTTGCAACTGTCGAACCCTGAAAGCAATCTCCCGGAGCAGAGTTCGCGTCGTGGCAATAATTAGCATATGTGCTAGCTTAGCTACCGCGGAAGTCTCGCGGAACATCACGTTGTCATCATGGCGGTTATATGTTGCGCGAGAAGAAGCAATACACGATAATAGATCTACAGCTTCGACTTCTTGCCTCCCGAAACGCCTGTGACCGTCTGTCCTGACAGAAGAAAGTCTGGATACTGGAAGCCATTCGCAAAGCCAGCCGTGTGCCATGCACCGCCATCGACTGAGAACTGTTAGCAACCGTGTCGCACAAATAGCAAGCTTAAGCATACCAACAAGCGTCTCTCCATTCACGTAGTTGCCAGTGTCCGAGAAGAGATAGATGGTGGCATCTGCAATTTCCTTGACCGTTCCATAGCGTCCGGCCGGGACCGCCTTGTACGACCTCTCCCGATTCTCCTTCTTCGACAACCGGTCGATGCCTTCTGTGTCAGCGATGGGTCCTGGAGCGATGACGTTCGAGGTGATGCCCTTGGGTCCTTGCTCGATAGCGACAGCCATGGCCATGGCATCGACGCCAGCCTTTGCGACCGAAACATGGCTCTGTAGCGGAGTGCCAGCGTAATGTAGAGTCGCGCTCACAAAGATAATGCGGCCGCCTGTGCCATTTGGTGGAAGTGTCTTTCCATCGGTCCTGTGCTTTGTCGCAGACTCGACCAGGTACGGCAGCGTCGCCTTGATGGTATTATAGGACCCTAGCACGTCGATGTCGATGACCGACTTCAACGCATTCGGCGAGATTTGGTCGATGGTAGCCAAGAAGTTGCCGGCAGCACCAGCAATGACGAAATCAATGCTTCCAAGCTCCTTCGCGCACCGGTCTGCCGCTTGTTGCAGCAGCTCTGGCTTCCTCACATCCACTGCCCCAATGCCTATGACCTTTGCGCCCTTCCGTGCTGTTGCAATGTCCTTGGCCATGTTCTCCGTCTTCTCGACATTGCGACCAATTATGCAGGCGTCGGCTCCGAGATGTACCATTGCGCGGACTTGGGCTGAGCAGATTGTGCCTGCGCCGCCTGTGCAGAAGACGACCTTATTCTCTGGTACTTGTCAGCTGGAGTTTCGCGCGGAGGTGCTGGTCGTACTGAAGATGTCATCCCTCCAGACATTGCTCATATACTGGTACTTCTCGAGAGGCATGTTGAGGTATATATCTCCAAGATCGACTTCAGTTGCAAAGATACGCAAACAGTGTGAAAGAAATGTCGATGAGTATAAGTAGACGAGTGTGCTCACGCAGTGTGAAACCTACGGCCGAAAGAGTCGGTCATCGATGGATGTTGATGTCAGCCGAGGTACGACTCGTAAAGCAACTGTATGCCCTGGTGTATCAATCCATGGCGGGGACTGTGCTGAATTCCTCATGGCGATGACCAGTGAATCACTTGAGCGTGTAAGGATGTACATAGAAGCAGAAAGCCGTTAATCAGCTCGTCTCGCAGTGCTGCTCCATTTGCATGTGCTCGACTCCGCAATGCGAGAAAGGAGCTTGGGCCACCAACTACGTAGCTGCCACGAGTTCCGCGCTATCTCCGTCTCAGGCGCTTAGTGAACGTCAACCTGCACCACCAAGCTACCCAACGTAAGAACGCACCACAATTGCAGCAATCCAGGTTATCCGCGTGTGCGGGGCTTTGTACATAATGGCAGCACGTACAATAAGCATTCTAAAGTTCGTGGGCACTGTTAGTCTCGGTATCTCGACTGTAAGTTGACATCCGCCACCTCGTGTCGAAGTCACAACTCCCCACTTGAAGCGCATGGCTTCGTTTCGAGCAGCCTCGACCAAGCTTTTCTGTGACAGCGAAATGGTGAAGTAGCACAAGACTAACAAATTCCACAGGGCATCTCGGCAACCGTCTCAGCTGTTGCGCTTCCCTCCCTCCTCGCCCTTCCCACCGCCGTCAACGCCCGCACAACGTTCAGCTACCTCTCCTCCAAGTCTCAATACTACACGTCATATCTAAGACACATCACCACATTCACCTTCTTCTCAGCTTATCTTCTGTCGCCGCGACGCTATCGACATCCATACCTGCTCTACACCTCAATACTAGCTTTCATCTCGGGACCTGGCATTGACTACGCTGTGTCGTGGCGGCAAGGCACCGATGAGCGGAGAACAGCGCTTGACCTTGAGGCGCAAGGCGATGACGTGAACGGCGAACAAGTGCGAGAGGCGGTGGAGAGGAAGAAGTTCAATGAGAGTGTTAAGGCGACTTTTGCGGGGTTGGCTTTTGCCATGTCGGTCGTGGGCCTGTGGGGGGACGGCGCTTAGCTATAAGCGCATACGTCCCAGACTGATTTCGACTTCTCAACAGTTAAAATCTCGATGGTTTTCACACGCATTACGATGTGATGTTCTACGCGACACGAGATGGAAAGAGCCGAGATTGATGTACGCGGCAGTGCCTATCATTCCACATGTTGAGCATTCTTCAGGTCGTTCTTGTTATCTGGCATTCATCCCCCTTCCCTTCTCTCTTTCTATTCCGCACATGTACACGACGATATCCATATTCACGATGAATCTATATTCCCCTCTTCCAAGATGACCTCCGTTAGCTCCAATTAATCCGCAGTTTCAATTCACTTCAGCGCCCTTCATGTCCTTCTGATTGTTTGGGCTCATATCTTTGCAAACGCGATAAAGCTGCAAACTGATAACTCAGAAAATACGAGCTCCTTCGTAAAGGAGAGCGCGGATTGAGTGAAGCGTGACCTTCTGATAGTGTCGTTACAACGGCGTGGGTACATGAAAGCAGCGTGAGGCGTGACCCTTTCGCAAACTATTTGCCATGTATCAAGCTATCTCAACATCGTCACCAGCTATATAACCCCTCCAACCGTCGCAGATCACTGTACATCGCCATTCCCTTCGTCCCCAACTCAACATGAACACCATCACTCAACCCCGCGACGTGTACGTGATCATCTACTCCGAGCGCAGCGCAGCCGTCGGCACTAGAATCCCCTATGAACCCCCCATCTGCCTCGCCAACGGCGCCGCACTCGCATCCAATGACCCTATTCTGCGCTTCAACCCGGCTTGGCGTCTCGAAGTCCACTCGCTGCTGAAGTCCCAGACTCATATGTACGCCGTGCCGGAGAGGCTGACCTTCCTGATCAAGACCCAGCGTGGTATCTCGACGCACGTGTATCCTCAGGGGGTGTCGCAGGTGTGGATGCGTGGATGGACCGACGATGTGACGAAGGCGAGGGAGATTATGAGGTCCGAGGCTAGGAACAAGAGTTATGGGATGAGTGTGGAGTATGGGATGTGGACGTGGGAGGCGTTTCGGGGTTTGTGTAACAGGGAGGAGACGCAGAGTGATTTGGAGTTTGAGATTGTGAAGGTGGAGGTTAGGCAATAGGGTTCAGAAGTTGCTGGACCAGTGATCTAAGACGAAAGTGAGGAGGAATTAGCGAGGAGTGGCTGATTTGGGGGATGTGGTGTTCAATTTCGGACAATGGCTTCTAAGCGTGTGAACATCAAACTTGGGCAATTGTGAATCTGCCTTTGACGTGCTCTAAGCAAAGTGCGCCTTCAAACGACTCTAAGGACAAATTAAGACTCAGAGAATGTGTATTGACTGGTTTAAGACTGCATGCTGACTTTTGAGAATTTCGAAAAAAGGAGGAGCTTGAACAGAGCAAACTTTTGAAGATAACCGCAATTACTGCCTGTTGACCTTCCTCGTCCGAGAACGTGGGCCGTAACCAAACAGCGCCTGGGGATCAACTTGATTCCAACCAACTCCTGACTTAACCTGGAATCCGAAAACCCCAAAACCCGAATGAGAAGAACTTAGAATGCATTGGGATAGGCAAAAAGAAAAAGGTGCATGTGATGCTAATCATCAAGTTCCGTGAGATGAGCAGGGATGTGTGTTTCGCTCAGAGCGTGTCCAGAGTATGGTGTTGGCCGTTTGGTCACCTGCCGAGTACCTGCCATGGTAGATCCCTAAGCCTGACACAGCCTCGAGAAGTTCAGTTGGAAGCTGTCATTCGCATTAGGACTCAATAAGTTTCGTGCTTGATACGCTTCAGCCGGGGTTCTTCAGTGCTTCTGACCCCACGTTTCGTAGCCTGCTCGTTCTTCCTTTGCTTAGCCAGCCTTTCATAGATGACATCAAAATTCGCGCTCTCGTCTTTGATGTCGACAGGATATTTGTCAGTCTTGGCTGCGGATTCGCCTTCGGTCTTGATGCGCTTCGGCAGCAAGGCGCGGAGGTGATCGGCCTTCGCTTCCAAGACTGGAATCAGGCGCTCTAGATCTGCTCGGATCAACCGTCCCTCCTCTGTCATAACGTAGTCTAGTGGTGCTCGGCCTCGTAGATGAGTCGCGAAGTTGCTCAGAACTTGAGTGACCCCAGTGAAGTGTTCGTCGAGGAGAGTCTTCATCGCTTGGTCAAACCGCGCCTGGAACGTAGCAAATGCCCTATCGACGAAATCTTCTTTGGAATCGATGAAGTGGGACTTCATTCGGTTCTTCTGGAATTGAAATCTGCCAGGTTTCATGTATTGCTTCTTTTGCGTCTTAGCCCCAGGGACAGGGGGCCTCAAGCCTGGTGCTGCATCCAGAATGTCGTCGTACCACGGATCAGTGATGGAAGAAACGAGGTTGTCGTCACGGCCAAACTTCATGGTAGCCCATTCCAGGCTACGCTTTTCCGCTTTGCCCACCTCGGTCATGAGAACCATCATCTTTGCCTCTATTTGCTCGCCATAGTTGTCCCATTTCGCTTTAGCTTTATCGATGGTTATCCCATTAGCTTCTGCATTAGCTATGGTCGTCATAGTGTGTTTGTTAAGCTGCGCAACAGCAAAGCGTAATGCTGCCTCCATAGGCTCCATGTTTTGAACGTGGGCGTTGTACCACTTGCTGATGCCGGGTGCCAGGACATCAGCCAGTTCCTGATTCCAGTTTCGACCGTTCTCTAGCCCCTTAGCCCGGGTGATGCCTTTGGGAACAATACCTCTGCCTTTCAATGCCCGATTGAAGGCATAGAATTTCATCGTCATCCAATCCTCGACCAATTTCGTCTCAATCTGGCTTTTGAAGGTGGGAACATCTGACTTGATCCTGGCCATGCTCTTCTCAGAGATCTTCTGAAACGACGACTTGAGTTGCTCGAGTAGTCGGGTAATGAATTTTTGTGCCATGCGCTCGAAATCTTCTGCAATTGGCATGAATCCTCCTTCACGGTCTGTCTGGTTGATGGTTCTGTTGGCTTTCTCAATGAAGGCGGGCAATTCGCAGTGAATGTGCTTCTCGTAATCTTCTAGGTTCTGATCGGCTGGTAGAAGCATGAGCTCTTTCCGAAGCTGAATTATGCCGGACTCTTCGGGCGACAACGCAGGCTGTCCTACGAAGGTGATCTTCCGCTTTGTTGTCCATTGCATGTACATGAAAGCGGAGCTGTGAATTATCGGAGGAATTTGCGCCGTTGATCGACCTTGGAGCTTTGGGCCGACCTTCTGTGACAGTCTCTCTGCGCGTGAGGCTACTTTGAATTGCATCATACAGCGCAAGAGATAGGCCTTATACTTCGACAGCAAATCCTTTGTCTGCAGTTGGTCCATATCGGCGCCTTCTTCTACTTCGGCAAGGGCTTCGTCTGCCTCTAATTGTAACCGTTTGATGGTATCGTAAGGCTCGCCACTATATTGGCTTAGCTGGTTCTCGTTCAAGACCTTCATAATGTCAGCATGTGCAGACCATTTTTCAATCACTAAGACTCACATCAATTTTCGTTGCGACCAGCTGAACGTTGGCAGCGCCATGTCGGTCAATGGCAGCTCGGGCTTGCTTGATGAAGTTATCATCTGTCTCCATGCGTGCAACATCGCAAACGACGACTTCACGATGAACGCGATCTCGAACTTCCTCAGCATGGCGAGCTCGCTGCTTGTTAGTATCGCCAACACCTAAAAATCTTTAGCCCTATTAAGGTATTTAAGAACGTCGATTCATACCTGGAAGATCGATGATCTCAAGGTTCTGTTGAAGTAGCAGATGGTTAAACTGCACAAGGACGTTGTCCACCAGAGGCCACAAACATCTCTCGCCATCGACTTGTGAGATGAAGGTGCGAAGCTTCTTCAAGAGTTCCTTCTGGTCGGTTCCCAATTTATAGGCCACTCCCTGGTTGTCTATGTTCTCGCGTGATATGGCTTCTTCAAATTTTAGGCGGCAAAGCCGCACGAATTCTCCACTCTTGAATTTAGGTGCGGACCAGCTCTTGTCAAACTTCTCTTTCGAGCCCCAAAGAGCGATGAAAACATCATGTGCCGTATCTTTGAGCGCGTCGATTGTGTCTTGGCTGTTCGAGAACTCTGCCTCCGGCTCGTTTTCATCGTCCGAGTCTTCATTCGCATGATGATAGTTGTAGTAGTGGCGACAGAGTTCTCTGAACATAGCCTCCAGCTTCTTTGCATCCAGAAACTTGATGAGACCATGGAACTTGTCTGCACCATCTTCGCTCTCGTCGTATTTCATGTGTCTGATGACTGCACTGGTGCACGCTCTCCCATCGGAATCGGTCAAAGATAGCCCATCCAGGTCGAAGAGCGCACACAGGAGAAGGCTTTTGCCAGCAGCTTGTGGTCCAATGAACGCGACTGAAATTGGAGGTCTGTGTCTGACTTGTGCGATGACTTTGGCCATGGCGAGGATGTGAGAAAGTTCTTTGTCGCTCGCCGGACTGCCCTTCAGACATTTCGTCACAACTGCGGAAAAGTCCACGAGGTTGTCATCGATCTCAAGCCTTGGTAGACGGAACCACGGATGATCCGGTTTCCCTTCAAGAGCAGACTTGTATGGCTGAGGACCGGGTTGCGTTCTGAGCCAGGTGACGAATTGCTCGAAGGTGAAGACTTGTGGAGGTCCCATCGTAGCCGGAAAACGATAGGGCACAAAATTCCAGTTCTTCAGATATGATCGTGAGCTTCTTGTAGTATCGTTGAGAATGCGCTCAAGCAAACTTATCACAAGCAAAGAGTAGCTATGAGCTAGGGGTCAAGACTTGAAAAGTTTCCAGAGGTGGATAGGTTAGCAAAAGAGGAGTCCGGACTGAAGTAAATGTAGTTCTTGGGCCACCTTTCATCCGAAGGTGATAGAATCATTGTTCAGGGAAGCTTGTACACACCAGACAAGGTAATAGAGCTCGCGTGGACGATCTGTCGAATCGCCTGTGGCAGACCCATGAGCAGACACGACGGGTAAGTATCAACCACCATAAAGTGAGAGAAATCGTGGATCAGTTCGGATACTAAGGTAAGTTTATTCCATCGTCAATGGACAAGTCATACCTAGGTAGCGTTGCACATTGCGAATGCCTAGTGAGCATGGCCACGATCCCCAACGTGTGCAGCATACGGCATTGCGAAGCCTAATCCCAGGGCCCTCGTTCCTAATTGGCCTGTAGGTGGGCAACAAGATAAAAGCTTTAGGACTATCAAGGTCCATCCCAAGACGCGTGATCTACCCGAGCTCAATTCCAGACCTGGCCGATTAATTGACGCTGCTATGGCAACAACTATGCACGCTTCTGATGGACGGAGTTATTGTCAGTCATGTAGCAATGCAATGTTGAAAGTGTTCGCGAATGGATCCGTGACGTGAAGGACTACAGCCCCGCTTGCCGGGTCGGGCCTTGGTAACATCACATGATTTCCAATTCATCCCTTCCGCTGAACCGGAACTTAGCATCCGAAAGACATGTGCATGAAAGCAATTTAGGCACGACTTTATGAGTACTCTCCGTTTTAATCCCAGACTAGACCTCGAGAAGTTATAGCTTGGGCAGGCTTCTAAGGTTGTCTACACAAGTACATTTTGCGACAGGAACAAGCGAATATCGGTGGTATGTCAGGTACGAAAGAAGCAGCAACTTCGACACAGCTTGAGCTCGACTGGAGACTTCCAGCTCTTCGGTAGTGTCTTACAGGTGTGGACTTCCCACAATTTCCATCTGATGTTCAAGCGAACGGCGGACGGTCTGGAAAGCAGACCAGATCTGACTGTGGTCCGGATCCAGACGCCAAGAAGTTCCGGATCGCTTCAGATACACCCTCAGAGTGAACAGACAGCGTACAGTGGGACACTGCATCTTGCAGCAAGAGGTGTGACCCTGAAAATTGCTCCTGAAGTTGTCGCGCGTTGCGAACGGGTGTGCAGATATCATAGGTAGTGCTCAAGATCAGCAATTCCCCCGAGATACTCTTTGCGCCATACTTCCCATCGAATTTCTGGCTGGGTGGTGGCCTGAACGGCCATTTGCGGCATACAGCTGGAAGTACGCCGGCCCAGTCGCCAACGTAGCGGCTTTTCGCACTACTTGCCGACACATGTTCTTTCAAATGTTCAACGGAAGAGACAATGAATCTACCATCAGCATCAGTGCAACGGATGCTGGAAGTTCCAAAGTAAATGCCAGCAGACATGTCATCAAAGTCCTTCCGAAGTACTGCCCGATCTTGCTCGCTACATCTTGAGCACGGAGGTGGAACCAACCATGGCCAGATCTTGCTCTTTAGAAAGTCTTCGTGTATTGGAGAAGATAGTTTTTCAAATCCTTCCACGGCTGCCAGTGTAACGGCAAGGTTGCGAAATTCGGTATGACCGCTTCTAGCGTAGGCGTATACGATCTCTCGAAGACGACGCTCTGTAAGGAGAATTGGCTCATCGAGCTGCAACTTTGTGTAGGGAAGCTCAATGGGATTCCTGCGCAAGGCTTGCAGGAGTCTTTCAAACCGGTTCTGGATTGCGGAAGGTGAAACGCCCCAAAACGCGCACTCACTACTCTCAGCGGCATGGCATTGTCGAAAGAATTGCTTGAACACATCATCTGCGCCCAGTAGAAACGATTCATACTTGCCACTGAAGTGGTCTTCTCCACTGTCCACACCGTCCAAGATCATCCGACCAACACGGTCGGGGAAGAGTGTGGGAAATGTCGCTCCCAAAGTTGTGCCGTAGCTTGCTCCCATGAAGTTCAACTTCGCGGTCTACTTGTAGGTCAGAGGTTAGTCGGATGTAATAAGAAGCCATGAACTTACCGCCATATCCTTGTTGTCGAATATTGCTTGACGTTCAACGAAGGTTAGCATATCTCGTGCTACAGCAGCTGTGCCAATGTAATTTGCCGTTTGGTCCAGATTGTGCTGACAAAGGTCACCCCATTGGCCGGCACGTTCAAACGTCATATCCCAATATGCGCGGGACGCAGCCCTGTCGTCTCCAAGGAAGCAGTCTATGCTTGGCCCACTGTGACCTACGCCGCGAGGATCGAAAGCGATCAGATTTAGGTCCTTGTCTCCTGTCGTGTTGTCAACTATCATGGAGTTTCTATACATTCTTGGAATGGCGAATTTACCTAAGATACTGCGAAATGCATTAATGTTTTGCTCCAGGAACTCAGTACCAGACAATCCCGGACCGCCGGGGTTGTATAAGATATCTCTGGTGTCGTGCCGTTGAGAGCCCTCAGCAGCTTTGTGCTTGATGACTGCGTTGAGGATAACAATGTCAGAACGTCTCATATACAGGCACCGTTGTCTTTACTTACAGGCTATAGTTGTTGTACCCGCTGCATCGTTATCGTAGTCCAAGGGAACCTCGAGTCGCATGCATTCCCATTCCTGCCAATAAACCAGTCCCGGACATACTTGCCAAACCACATTGTCGCTCGCCGCTAAAGAGCTCCACATAATATCTGTACCTCTGTTTCCTGCACGAGTTGCAGCGCTCAATGTGATTCTTCCAATGAAGAGAGAGAACGGCAAGCGGATGCATATCGACAAGTCAGATGAGCTCGTGTATCTTCGAACGATTCAGTGGTCGGACTGTGGCGAGCACGACGTGCGGTGAACTTATATGGAAATGTATAAGGTTTGCTGTGTCGGTTATACACAAGACAAACTTTGCGATGCCTGGAGGAAACTCATTGGAGATGATTGCAACGATGCCAGTCCTTCCCACAGCGGAACCTTGGGGAAGCAGCGGAGGGAAGGGTCGCGAGACTGACCGCGGGCGTCGCGTTCGCGAGGTTAACGAGCGCCTCGCTGAGCTAGGGCGCTGCTACCTCGAGGCGCAGCAGGAAGACAATCTTGGTGACGAGCCCGAGGTGTTTTACGATGCCGAGGAGGAGGACCCTGCGTCCGACGACTACCAGTAGTTTGGAAGACCTGGAGACGGAAACTGCGCCCCAAGTTAGAACATGCGTCGCACACATTGTGCAAACTGGGGTTCTACAACACATGCGATAAGTGCACTCCAAGGAGGCTTTCAGAGATCGCAACAGCAAAAATAAAAAACACTCGGGCAATTGAATACGTCCACACTGCATAGCGTTGCTAATTAACCTTACGGCAGTGGATACACTTCATATCTTGTTCCGAGATGCTGGAGACATCGACTTTAGGCAATGCTTCAACGAACGCGACTGCCTTTTCTCGGGTGAGATACCGCATAGCGCGGCATCATGGGCTTCTAAGAACGCGAGAACATTGCCATTGGTAACGATGTTCGCGAAAAGCAATGCGCAGCTAACGCCATTCTCGTTCACTGAATGAACTATATGTTAGTGAGGGTCGCGCCAGGCGTACCTGCCGCTGGCTCGCGGCCAGCCATTAAGTCGAGCACCGAAACGCCTTTGCTGTTGGCTTCGAGAAGCTTCAGTTGCAACGGGGTGAGGCTCGGCGCATCAAACAGGAGGTTATCGAATGTAAGCCCTGGCCATCGGAGGCAGATTTCACCTTCTTGCAAATACCCAAGAAATTACATGGTATCGAAGCTGAGACCCCATTCGCTTGGCGGATAGGGGGCTACATGGCCTGTGTCCCTGAATCACAATGGACACACGAGAGTACGGCTCCAAGCGTCGAGATGTACCACTACACGGTGGTCATCGACTGTGGCTGTGTGGAATACGAGCTTTAGAAGCGGGAAATCCTGCATCATATGGTTGGTATCTGCGAACGACAGGAAGTTCAAAAGGTCGATTTGCCTGACAGCGAGTGTTCGTAACGTCTCTGTAAGTCCTAGAAACGCTGAATGAGAAAGGTACAACAACCGTCGGGACGGATGAAAGTTGGCAACCGTGAGCACATCATGATGTAATTGACGACATAGATCAAGGAACTTCATCGCCGTGATGTCAAGTTAGACACGACGGTGAGTCTTGACTGCGTGGACCTTGGCAGGTGGATTGATACCGTGAGTGTCGGCTAGAAGATTCTCGAACACTGGAGACTCGGCCAACTCATTAGAGAGATGGCCTTCCAGAAATTGCCGCACATTGGTATGGCTAGCCCAGATTTGCTCCGACATCGACATGAACAGTGGCCAGTCATCTGCGTTGTGGTCGAAACCAAGAGGGAGGTCTTTCATTTTCTCACAGGTCGCAACAAATCTTGAGGCTGTGAATGGCAAGTTGATTGACACGCTACGTTTTGTTTGATCCACTCCCATGCTGGGTGAGCCCGAGTAGTTGTTCATGGTAAGGCTTTGACCTAGTGATCGAAGATATGCGAACGCCATGGTAAAGCCGATGTGAGGTTGCACAGTAGCGATGAAGAGGGGCTGATGAGTATCAGTGTTCCGCCCACAGTTCTACATTCTAGTAGTGAGAGTAGAATATTATTGTCTGTCTACAAAGTACTGTACATAGACTGGCATTCTAGAATTTCACTTGAAGTCCAAATATTTGTAGAATCAAGCAAGCTTCCGATTGAAAGCCCGTTCTTATGCTGCACTTCATCAGACGCTTTTTCTCTATGCCTATTAATAGTCTTTGCCCAGACGTCAAGGCA
>TARA_R110002003_G_scaffold37_13_pt1 | contig 24775 bp, 25 predicted proteins | sample TARA_R110002003 | Tara Oceans TARA_R110002003 (sample SAMEA4396441) | marine metagenome | biome: Westerlies Biome; feature: [SRF] surface water layer (ENVO:00010504); material: water (ENVO:00002006), including particulate matter (ENVO:01000060) such as... | depth 5 m
GTCAGGAGCCAATTGAGCCCTGACCGTAACTGGTAGCAACCGGCAACATATACATATCGAGTGTTCGCATTCTGGAAGCCCATCAGGTGGCTCCGCGACCTCCAGCTGAATGAACCTGATGGAGGTTAGGTAGAGCTTACTTGACCGCACCTTTAAAAGCCTTTTCACTCCAATTACCTACGACTATCGTACAACCGTATCAGACTTCACATGCTGACATTGCGGTCTCCATGGGCGGCACCACAGCTATGGCTGAAGCGGTCTGTTGCGATAACTCGACATCAACCAAGCTGTTCGGGGCGGTCACTAGCAGAACAGCGAAGGCGTCGGCGAGCTGAGATACCTTAGGGCAACAGCCAGGAAGGTATATAAGCCAGATCTGCCATGCTCTGGGAAGTACTCAAACTCCACGATTCAAAAGCACAAATCAACGAGCCTTCATAGCCCTTTCAACTTAACCCCCAAAAAACCTCCTGCAACCATCACGCGACCATGGTCCTCTTCGCCTCAGCCGGTATCCGCACTAATAACCAGGGCGGCTTCGCCTGCGACTTCCGTGTCAAGAGCAACAACGGCCAGACAGGGTGGAGCGGTGAAAAATCTCTGGGTGGCTGGGCGGAGTGGTCCTATGACGATCTGATCGGTGCCGGCTTCAAGGACGGCGATAGCTGCTGGGTCGCAGTCAAGATCCAGTCCGGCCAGGAGAACCACGAGAGCGGCAACAACTTCAAGCTGAGCAACAACGGCATTCATTGTTCGTATGATGTTACGGGGACAACAGTCAATCCCAGCTGGAACGGGCCGAACGGCTACCCGTAAGTCTCCCGACCCCGTCTTCCACTCAACCGACGAGACTGTCTCATCACGTCGGTAGGATGAATTGCTTGACTGACATGTTTGTTATCTCCAGTGATCCCACCGTTGTAAGAATCTCCAACCACGGCCTTATGACGGCGCAATTCCGCGTCCGGGGCGGCGGCCACGAGACGGGTCTGAGCAGCGACTTCACGGCGGGCCGGGACTGCAATTACAAGTGGTCGGAGCTGGTTGATGCGGGCTTCAAAACGGGCGACGATTGCTGGGTCAGCGTCGATTGCAAGGGGGGCAAGACGAACCACGAGTCGGGAGATAATTTTCGCTTCTACACTGAGCGTGCTGCGTACACGCTAACGGGTGGCATCTGGGATCCTTCTTTTAGCCTTCGCAAGCCCGAGGACCTGTAGAAGTATATGTCTTCTGTCCGTCACCAGGCAGCATGTTCGAAGGAGGAGAATGGCTGGAGAATGTAACGTGTAGCTTGGATAGTGCGGCGGACACTGTGTGTTCAATATAACGCCCCCCCCCCCTGCGTGGCAGAAAACCCCCTGTGCTGGAATGAATTACTGTTTTTAGACGTCGCAACTCTCTCGTCCGCGATTCTGTTACAATGTGATTGATGTATACGCAAACTTAACACAGTCAATCTTCCTTCTGCCCCCTCCAACCCTTCACCCACCCCACCGCCCTCTCCCACCCCATAATCACACCCAACACGCCCCCAATCCCCACCAACACCGGCCCCACCACGGCAAAATACACCCAGAACCTCTTCTCGCCCGGCAAGAACTCGCCGCCCATGGACATGATGCCGGCCACGACGCTCAGCGGCACGAAAAACGTCCCGAGCACGGTAAGCCACCGCACCGACTTTGCCTGCGCATTGCTTGCCTGTGCCTCGCGCAGCGCCACGACCTGCGTGTACGAGTTGGTCAGCTGCTGGAACATGTCCTGCAAATCGACGCAGGTGGCGCGCAGGAGGCGCCACATTTGGGCCTCACGCTGGCCGACGAAGCCGTGGGAAGCTGGGTCGTCCAGGTCGATGCCGAGGGCGCGCATGTTTGTTTCTGCGTCGAGGCGGTAGAGGTACAGGTCTGTTGTGAAACGGGTCATGGTCTCGAACATCCATTCTTTCCAGTCGGCGCCCCAGTGGGCGGTGTGGTGGAGGGGTGCTGCGCGGGAGGCGCGGGGGTGGTGGTGCGGTGAGGGGGCGGAGAAGAGGGCGGCGCGGGTGTGTGTGTAGCTTCTGCGGATGTGGTTGAGGTGGGCGGTCCATTTGCTGATGACGAAGCCGCGCACGAACGGGGTCACGGCGAGCGGGTTGCGGCCTGGACTTGTGTCTGCGACGGAGAAGTGGATCAGGATGTCATCGTGGAGAATGTACTTTGTGAAGGCGGCGCTTGGGTGCCATTGCAGCGGGTTTGGGGCGAGATCGACTTTCTCATGGTCTTCGAGCTCGGGATTTCGGATCATGCGTTCGATGTTGGGGTATGGGCTGCCGTTGATGACGGCGAGGTGTGAGGGATCTTTGAGACAGGGATCGACTAGGAGAAGAGCTGCATGTGCATGATCAGTATCTCTGTAGGGAATTGTGTTTGATAAGGCTTGACTTACCATCCCAACCACCGTCTGACAACGAGCGATACCAATAAGTAACCTGGCCTTCGAGTTCTGAGATCTCACCCCTGGTATCCCACTGATCATGTCTGGTCGGTGTTTCCAAAGCTCTCTCCACCGCGAATCGCGGATACGCACTCTGATCCTTCAATCTCTCGCTTGGCTTGAGCCATGGAGGGCATTTCCTCGGGTCGGGGTGCTGCTTCGCGGACACGCGAGGCATGACGATAGGATACCTCAGCGTGAAACTTCTTCGTTTACTTGGCTCATAGAGGTCCTCGTCCTCGCTTTCGTACTCTAGGCCATCCTTTGTGCTTGTCTGCACAATAGACGGGAGTGAGACGATGTTGTCCGATATCGTGCTGCTGTCTTCGGTGCTGTAATGGCGCGCAAAGAGTGTGGGATGGATGCGCAGTCGAGATCCGAGAAGGCAGACCAGTCGGACGGGAAGATCTTCCACCAAGAAAAGGCGTTTCAAGGACTCTTTCTCCGCTCCGTTGTCTATGTAGTTGCGGAAATCATCGTATGATAGAAATGTTCGTGATCGCAAGCCACCAGATTCGAATTCGACAACAGAGATACGACTCAGATTCTCCTCTTCAGCTGTCTGGGATACCATGGCCCTATAAAGCCCACTGTATTCTAGCGCCTTCCCCTGGAGCGAGCGAGCAGCGTACTCTCGCAGCAAACACAGGTACGCAAAAGATGCATCGTCCATGGAGTTGACGAAGGCACTGAAGTCGACGCGGCTAGCGAGTCCAGCGCCTGGATATGCTCCTGTTTGCGCGCTGAAGTCGAAGGGCAGAATGGAAGACCCACTTGTTGGAAACTTCCTGGAAGTCCATAGCGAATCGGTTGAACGACCTTCAGACTTCATCCCTACTCTGGAGCCCTGCTGACGCTATACCAACCGTATACCCTACTCTTGGCTGTCTTTTCCAGTCCCACTAGAGTTATCCGAAGACGTCTCACTACTTCGATTCAACTGCTCAAATCCCCAGGGCTGCGGCGCTTCCGGATTCTCGACGTGATACTTCCTCGCCAGCTCCGGTCCCTCGGGTGCCTTATTCAGTAGATCGGACGCGGCAACCCACTTGGTCTCTTCCCTACTCTGCTTCTTCTTCGCACCCTTCCAAGCGCGAGTCAGTTGCTTCGCCAAGCTCGTAGCCTTCTCGCCCACCGGTGTCGAGCTGATGCACAAGAGATACCCAAACTCGCGCTGCACACCGCCTCTTTCGTTGTGCAAGCCCTCGCCGGACTTGACGATGCGTGAGCGAAGGAGAACCTCCGTTTCGAGCGTCTCCTGCACGGCGTAGATGTACACGTTGTCGCCTTTGGGCGCTCTCACGGATGGACTTCCGCCGTTGTAGCCTGCACGGCCCATTGTTGGGTGTAGTTGCGTTTGTCCGGGTGAAACTGGGAGCGAGGCATGATGGGAGGAGATGAGGTGGTTTTACAGCCTGGTGAGCACAGCCACATATTTGTCCTCCTCAGCTCATGCACATTCGTGCATGGGTTATGTATAATTGGCCGAGAGCGAAGATCGAACGCTGCGACCTGCATTGGACCAACCGCGTCTTTGTAGATCTGTAAGCACCGCACACAAACATAGCCCCTACACTCGAACACCTCGGATTTGCAACAGATGCCTGATAGCAGGAAAGGAGATAAGGCAACGTAGGAAAGACCCAGAATGAAGCTAAGCCAACGCAATCGTGCTGACTAAGCTCTCCAATCAGCCGCCAGACGTCTTTGCACTAAGCCGAGATGCTTGTACCCACGTCTCATGCTTCTATCTCGGACTTAGTATTTAGATAGTTTCTCTGTATCCTCTTGCTGCATCTTACTAGGGCACGTACATCGCGATACGATACAGTGATCATGCAGCGCTTTCACATCACGGCATGGCTCGAGATCATGACTGGGAGCACACTGGAAGCGACGAAGTGCAGCGACTAACACGACAGCAGTATGATGTGCTTAATGCGGCACTCATACTAGCTGTAATCCTACGCAGCTATCGTCCGACGTCGCAAGCCCACTCCACGACCAAGTGCATTACGTTACAGTCTTACTTGAGCATCACGCAATGTGTCGTGCTGGCTCTGCGTTCCATGGAAATAAGGCAGTATATGCCTGCTAGCCTGCATGTCCACCTGGCAAAGATCGAGCATAGCATTATGTAAGGTGGGAAGCGGAGTTGGTTCCTGAGCTAGCGTTCGGAGGAGCCGCTCAACGCGAGGGGCATTGAGTGCGTGACCATCTCGGGCTTGAAACGGGGGAATTGTGGCCCCTTATTGAGCACAAAACTGTTGGGGACAAAGTTTCGGCAACGTGTAAGACCCGACTAGAGGTCATCAGTGTGGTGTACATCACGCGAACCATATGGCAACCGATGAGGAGCAACGATCACGGTGAGGCATGGAGAGAAAATGTGTATGAATGTAATTTATTGGTATCTCGTGTCCATTATATCATGGTACTGTCGTGAACCCGGCTGGAGTCGCAGTGCTCACAGCCTTCATGTGAAGAGTCGTTCTGAACCTTCTCCTCATTAGCCATTGTCATCAGGCTCCACGAGACCAACATACCGAAGGGGAGAGTCGAAGAGGTATCGAGCAAGCGCTTAGATGGAGCGCTTGTTGGCCTCGGCAGAGCCCTCGTGCTTGGTCTGGTCGACCTTGTCGCCGGCAGCGCTGAAAGCGCCTGAGACACGGTCGGTGACCGAGTCGTTTCCGGGAACGTTGCCCTTGGCCTGTTGCTTGTTGGCCTCCTTGGATGCCTCAGCAGAGTTGCCCTGGATGGACTCGGAGACGTAGTTGGCGGCGTTCTTGACGCTGTTGACAGCCTGGCCGACGATGCCGTCGTTGGGGTTGTTGGCGTTGGGGGCAGACATTTTGATTGGGTTGGGTGGTTTGGATGGGTTGTGTGTGGAAGTGTGTGTAGATTGAAGGTTGATGTGAGCTTGTGTGATGGAGGAAGAGAAGCGGCAGTGGCAGCCGGAGGTTTAAGTATCTGAGGGTGCGAGCGAAGGGGCAGGCAACCGCAAGCGTTGTTTACGGTGACGTCACGGGCAAACGCTCAAGCGGCAAGCACGAACGCTTGCATGTGGAAGGGAGAGGCACGTCATTGGGGCTGAGAATTCGTCGAGAGGGTCACACGTGCCGTGCCAAATCGGGCCGCCACAAGGCATAATGCGACTATGACGATGACGATCGATGATTTCATGGGAATCGAGTCCTTAGCCATGCGCATCCATCCGCATCTATGCCCAATTCAAACGCGGATGTTCCAGATCGCTGCAGGACCTGCCCCGCAGTTGCCCCTCCATGCACGCACGAGCCACCATCGACGTCATTTCCGGCGCGCGCAAAGCACTGGGCAGCCCAAGCGGCGCTGCAAGGGGGCAAGCACACAACGCTTGCACGCAAGCAAGTGGGTGCTGTTCGCGTATTGCAGGTCATGAGACGCGTTTCAGCCCGACTGTAGGCGCGCGCCGCAGCACGCTGAGATTGCATCTGCTGTGCTGGCCGTTCTCGGACATGCGTGATTTTCAGGGTCAGCTAGCAATCAGGGTCCGGTACTTGCCTCTCGGTGTTGCCTCTGCCTCAAAGGCCACATCTCCATTGACAATCGTTGAACGATCTCGATGTATTCCTTGTTTGATTGTTTGCCGACGTCATAGCTCATTGTCCGAGGTTGTCTGCCTCCTGTGATTGCCGAAGAACATGTGTCCACTGCTCGGACAAGAGTCTTCCGTCCATCGAGCGTTTTCAGCTTCATTGCTTTTGTTTACACTGCCCTTTGTCACCCTACTGCCTAGCTGCTTCCATGCATCCATGAGTCTTTATGCACATGTCCATAGCACGGTGTACGACGACGACACCACATATGAGTCCTCCTCGAAGGAATGCCATCAGCCATGGCAGCATCGCAATCGACATGCTCGGGTCGGCCCGTCCGGATAGGGAGATGGTACCTGTTGCTGTCTCCGTTTCTACAAGGTCTATTGACTTGTCGGCCATATGTACCGACCTGGCGCATTCGGATTGCCTCGATGTCTCATCTGGACGTTTGAACATTAGCACATATCCCCGGAGCTGGCCTGAACCGTTCCTCATCACGGTCAAAGCACTCTCCATGCCCTTGGTCGACACAGAGTCCGCATTGCAGCCCAATGATGATACATGTGGTCGAAATGATTTCCATCCACGCACCATCTTGAGGTTGGGCTGAATCGAACCCATCGCTGCCGGAACTTGATGGAGGTTCCCAGGTGTTTCCTTGTGCAACGAAACGGCCCGGCGTTCCCTGTACATTATTAGGATTTGTCCAATATGCTCGCTTTGCAGGATTCTGGCACTGCTTCTCTGGCCGCCATGTCGCGGTCCTTCACATACGTCGTGGCAGGACTGCACCTGATATGACGTCGCTAGTGGTTGATATTTGTCCGTTTGGCGGACGCCGGATCAACTTTCATCCAGCTATTTAGCCGCCTCGTTGTGCTACATTCACGGGACTGCTGGCTTATGCGGGTCATGCGGGGTACATCAGCTTTGACAGCGATTGCTTGCAGGTATCTCTCGGCGCCGTTGTTGAGCCAACCTTCTGTGCTCGGATTCAATTTTCCGCACTCAAGCGGGCCAAGGGAAAGTCATATTAGCTATTGTTTAGCTCGGGAGCAGGGCCGGAAACACGGCCTGTGACATGCATATCTGAGTCGCGTATTTCGCGGTGTAGAGGCATGTTTATGGTGCAGGGGCGAACTGAATTGAAGTTGGGCCGCAGTGTCTGCGATTGATCCTCGAGATGCGGTGGAGACACCGCCGCCAACATCCGGCCCTGACGCTGGAGCCTGACTCGTACAAGCGCTTGTTTTCGCGTTCCTGCATCGATCGGTAAGATGTTGAACCTACCACCTCGTCTCGGCTTGCATTGCTGCCCGTGGTGTGGCTGCCACTTACAACTAGTCAGCGAACTTGATATATTCTCCTGCTACCGCAATACCATATCGTCTTTAACTTTGAAGATGGGAGACTGGATGTGGGTTCCATCGTTAGATGAGCACCAAGTGGAAGGCTTCGCCGTACCGTAACGGGACGGTTGATATGGAACAAACGGGATGCATTTCCGCTGCGAGCGGCTCCTCTAATTCTATAGTGTAAATGTGATGCCGATGAAAATAAACTTTGGAAACAATGCGAAGAATTGGCTGCCCGGTCCAGCTGGAGCCTTGCCAGAGCCCTGGCAATCATCGTGGGGTATCGTAACTTAGAGAATGGTACAGTGTGGGCGACTTTTGTGCCGCCGGCCGCGATTACGATTCCTGTCTCTTGGGCCAGGTCTTACGTCTTCGCGCGGAACATGTCGACGATTCGCCTGGTCTTTCAAGATGATTTGCCTGCACAGATCGACAAATGCTTCGTCCACGTTCGCTCTCCTCCGTGCGCTGGTTTCGAAATAGGGGATGTTCCATTCGCGTGATATTGCAAATGCTCGTGGTCGAGGTATGGCGCGGTCCTCTTCTAGGTCAGATTTGTTGCCGATGAGCACCATGGGAACGTTGTCGTCTTCCTTTATTCGTCGAATTTGCTCCCGCAGCTCTGCTAATTCATAGAATGATGACTGTGATGTTATGCTGAAGACGAGGAGGAAGCCTTGGCCAGTCTTCATGTATAATTCCCTGTATTGGATTAGAGGAAAGCGAATCAAAGTAGATCAACCGTTGTACCTCATTGCAGCTGTGATGGGGTCAGTATTGTGTTATTTAATAGTCTTGGTTGAGCATACTGAATTGTTCTGTCCCTGCTGTGTCCAAAATTTCCAGCATGACATGACGGCCCTAATGGGGGTCAGTAAGTGGCAACGCAAGTCTGTGCGGTGTTGACGAACATCAACATCGATGGCCTTTCGGTAGGAATCTTCTATCGTAGGATCATAGCTTTCTATCCAGACGTTCTGGACAAACTGTGCTGCGCTAGGTCAGCAATTATCTGTAGCAATTTCACGGGCTTAACAACATACCTGTCAGACAACTTTTCCCGACTCCACCTGCAGCGCCACCTTCGTCAGCCGAGTCTAGCTGCTGATCGCGTGCGTTCCAACTCACCGGATCCGAGAACGACTATGTGGTACTCCCGCTGCGACATGCTTCAGAGGTGTATGGTTTGTCGTGAGAGAGGTTTGCAACAGTCTAGGCGAAGACTGCTCCTTGCCTTCCGTGGCGGCGTGTGCCACAGAAGGTCGAGCGGCTCAAAATGGGCTGTCGCCTAGTGACCAAAGCTATGATGCTAGTGCCGAGGAGCAAGATTGCTGACGAGGAGTGCTGGCGGTGTCCAGTGGACGTGTACCTATGATTCAGGGTCGGCGTTCGTGCCAGAGTGTGGGCCAACCGCACTGCTGCGCCGCTTGTCAGCTGTCTAAGTTCAGAGCGCGCTGCATCCAATCAATGCGTCAGACGCCGGGGAGAGCTGGTGTGACGGAGCCATAGCGGCAAAACAATGGTGTCCCAAGTTCGGGTCGCACGTGTGAAGGGACGTACCTCTGAACGCGGCGAGGCTGGTGTTCGAAGAAATTTTTCGTGCGGCAATGGCTAACTTATCGATAAGACCCGGCGTCGAAGGATTCGAGGATGGGGTGCAGACAACCAAGAAGGGCAGGTACCTGAGGCATGCTATCTGGCGGGCATGCAGCGATTAATAGTCGTCTGTACCCTGTGCTTGGCAGGGCTCAGCAGAGTGGGTGTAGCGACATGCTTGGACTCGCGCAGTGCGTCGATGTGCTGGTCGCCAGGCAGAGCTACCGGCGTCCAGCTCCGGGGGTAACACAGACCGTCTTCCGCAGCGCGGTGGCAGCCATGCATATCGTCTAAATGCCTGCTGGGCTCAGGACAGGGTGCTCCAAAGGGATCTCCTTCCGCAGGACCAGTCGACATCATCGCGTGTGAGCATTAATCCACCCTCCCCAGTCGCGAAGCAGAACCGGAGCTTCGGGTGCGTCCCGGTCCCCCATGCCGTGGTAGCGCAACCCGAGCGAGTCAATCGGGCGGCGCTAGAAGCAAGCCCTCAGTGCTTCTGTCTAGCGATAGCCGGTTTGACGTTGTTTCGAATTGGGGCTCAGCCTTGCGGTGCGCTTCGTGGCTACTGCTGCTTCAAAGGAAGGACAGCTGAGAGGTGTTCACGCAACCAAGACGAGAAACATCTGTGAAAGATCTCCGCCCACGCGTCCTGCCATTAATGACCTAGCGCTGCTGCAAAGTCCACGCGAACCGACTGCAGGAAGAGACTGGACTGTTAGATTCACATCCAGCAAACGAAGCTTGGCGCAATATGACGCAGTGGAAGCCATGAAGAATATGTCTGGCTGCGCACCACTTCAAATGTACGTCTTAGTGCTGGTGCTACTCCACGTGGCAGGGACAGGCATTGTACGCTTAGAATGAGAAGTGGCATGGTCGCGCAGATTCACTGTGTGAGACTGCCGGCAATTCTGCTATTGACTGAGAAGAAGTCGACTATCCAGAAGCAGTTTAAGGGCCCTGGTGTACGCCCGTCGAGGCATATTGCAAGCCGTCCGTGGAAAAAGATTCACGCGAATGGCGGACAGCCGTTGGCGACGTAATCCCTAGCAAGGCCCCGGCGGAATTTGTGCCGCATCCGCAATGCCAGGCCGAAGGTGCAGCACTGCAGCAGTATACATGGAGCTTGTATACCTTCCTAATTGTTGAGAGCAATCTCGGCGAATCATGAACGGTCAGGCAGTGGAAGGAACATGTCAATGGCGCAAAGATCACGAAATTGTGCCATGCGGTGCATAAATGCATGAAGTCTGATGTTCGGCGATTACACTGCACCCAAGATGCGCCGGGAAATAGTCGGCCCGGCGCGCGCGGCTGCCGTGCCAGTGAAACAGCTCGCAGGAGCAGTGGCCGACCAGACGTCGCAGCGGCACCAGAACACTCTGCCCGCCATCTCCACACAACAATGCGGTTCTATGCTGCGCTGACCCTTGCAGCATGTCTCGCTCCGGCAGCTGCAATCTTCGAGGACGATGCGTACCACATTGACTTCCACTATGCCTTGCTAGGCCTGCCGAAACACGAGGCCACCTTCTTCCAGAAGCCTTATGCGGGCTCCAAGGCCTCGCTCCTCTACTCCATCTCGCATAACCAGACCATCGGCGCCATCAACCCGAAGGACGGTGCCTTGGTATGGCGACAGCACTTTTCCACTGAGCCCCACGTCCAGGGCCATCTCCGAGCTGGCAGCGAGCAGGACACCGTCATCAGCGCTGTGGGAGAGCGCATTGCGGCATGGAGCGCCTCGGACGGACGCCTGGTATGGGAGACAAATGCCCCGGGAGCAGTGGTCGAGGACTTGGAGATTCTGGAGCAGGAAGATGGGATGACAATCAACGAGGCCAAGGACGCAATAGTCCTGCTCTCCGGCGCGACTCACGGTGTAAAGCGCCTTGACGGGAAGACTGGTCTGGCAAAGTGGACGTTTGAAGACACGAGGTCGGTTATGATACCACACGCTGTAAGACTGGGGCTAACATAATCATAGCGGGGACGCGCCGTTCCAAGTCTCCACGTCTCCAACAACCATCTACTACCTCTCGATCCACTCGCCGATGCTCGGAGGCTCCAAGCTCAAGGTCACGTCACTCAGCCCGGTTACAGGCAAGAAAATTGACCAGTACACTCTGAGCTCGGATGCTGAGATCACCGCCCGTAGCCACATTCTATTCGCTGGAGCCAACACAGCAGCGCCGCTGTTGGCATGGACAGACAGGGCGAACAAGGTGCTCAAGGTCAACATTATTGGGACCAAGAGCGTGGCCAGCTTCAACACACCGGCGGACGTGGTCGTGGAAAAGATCGTGCTCCATGCCCCGAACCATGTCAACTCGCTCCCGCACTTCCTCGTCGAGTATCAGACGGCTGTTGGCCACTCTGCCGAGGTCTACCACGTCGATCTGAAGAGAAGCACAATTTCGAAAGCATACATTCTTCCAGAGTTGAGGAGCAAGGGTGCCTTTACTACCAGCACCTCAGATGCGAACGTGTACTTTACGAGGGTCACCGAGGATGAGGTTGCTGTTTACTCGTCAGTGTCGCATGGCGTGCTGGGTCGGTGGACCCTTCGGCACTCGCTTGCGACTGCGGGTGCCTATCCTGTACACGGCGTCTCTGAAGTTGTGGTCAAGTCGGGTACTGCGAGCGCCGTCAGGTCTGCCGTCTTTTACTCCAACGGACAGTGGGTACTGCATCGCAACGATGAGCTAGCCTGGTCGCGCCCTGAGTTCCTCTCTGGGGCTGTGTCTGCTGTATGGGCAGGTCTTCCTGAAGAAGAGACTCTTGCACAGGCACTGGAGGAGGAGAGCCACCGCAATCTGGCCTCTGCCTATGTGCACCGATGGCAGAGACACATTCAGGATTTCAAGTATTTCCCTGCTTGGGCGCAAAGCATTCCAACTCGTCTACTTAGCAGCGTCTTCGGCAAATCGAAAGAGGCTGCAATCGACGACATCAAACTCGACACCTTCGGCTTCCATAAGCTTGTCGTTGTCGCCACCGCTGAAGGCCGTCTCGCTGCTTTGGACGTGGGTTCGCGAGGCAAAATATTGTGGAACGTGGATCTGCATCAGTTCGCGCCCGATGCTACCTTCACCAGCCCATCTCTGAAGGCTCATCGCGGCTATGTCGAGGTCAAGGATCCAAGCTTCGAGGGCTCAATCTTTGTGAACTCGACAACCGGTAGTCGGGCGTCAGCTGTGAATATCAAAGCTCCGTCGCCTGGGCTGAATGATGCACAAAAGCTCGTGTCGTTCGCCCTCGTTGACGGCACGCTAAAAGGGTTCTTGGAAGACCAGCCCAGCTCGGAACCTGTCTGGAGCTTCTCGCCTGCTCCCGGCGAACGTGTCGTAGCATACACTGCGCGACCGCTCCAAGATCCAGTTGCCTCAATCGGCAAAGTCCTTGGTGACAGGCGAGTGCTGTACAAGTACCTCAACCCTAACCTCGTCTTGATCACTGCCGTAATCGACTCTGCTCGCACAGCCTCAGTCTACCTCTTGGACTCCGCTTCAGGTCAGCTGCTTCACACCATGTCCCACAGCGACGTTGATACCTCTCGACCGATACCATCGACAATCTCGGAGCATTGGTTCAGTTACTCTTTCACAACCGCCGCCACCATAGGCGCTTCCTCCCGTGGCTACCAGCTAGTGGTCTCAGATCTGTACGAGTCTCCTCTTCCCGATGATAGAGGTCCGCTCGGCGCCATGTCGAATTCTTCCACCGTCCAGCCATCAAGTTCGACAGGTGATGTGATCAAGCCCTACGTGCTATCACAAAGCTATCAGATTCCGGCCGAAATATCTCACATGACCGTCACTCAAACCCGACAGGGCATCACGAGCCGCGAGCTGCTCGTCACAGTACCTTCCCTGAGCTCCATTATCGGGATTCCTCGTCAAGTTATCGACCCTCGGCGACCCATTGGTCGGGATCCCGACGCGCAAGAGAAGGAAGAAGGTCTCGCCAGATACAGCCCCTTGATCCAGTGGGATCCGAAATGGCACCTGACGCATAAGTACGAGGTCATCGGCGTCAAAGATGTCATCACAAGCGAGAGTGGCATTGAGAGTACCAGTCTAGTATTTGCATACGGACTGGACATTTTCGGAACAAGAGTGGCGCCCAGCTTTGCTTTTGATATTCTAGGCAAAGGATTCAACAAGATTTCCATGTTGATTACAGTTGCAGCATTGTTTGTTGGTGTCATCTTCGTTGCGCCTTTGGTAAGTTCCCTTTCTAGGTCTGGACAGCGGCTTGACAATACAATGGCTAACACTGCGCAGGTCAGGAGAAAGCAAATCAATTCCCTTTGGACGATACCTTAGACATCCTGGATATGTGGATATGGTGAACCGATAGATAAGCTCGCATGGAGTTTGGGTCTTGAGGCATCCCTGGACCGTACTTGGGTACGCTTCTCCCAGACGCAAAGTCCGGGAGTGTCCGGCGGGGTGTAGGACCTTACGGACTGATCAGATGGCTGACGACAAGTCTCAGGGTAAGCGATCAGATCGGGGTACAGGAAGTTGCTCTATTCATACGACAAATACAACCACTACCAATCACAAATCTGTTTCGTACTGTCACCATTGAGTTTGAGTTGGTTGCTGCACTTACACAGCTCCAGCAGCTTCGCAAAGTGCCGCAAACGATGATGTAATCGACACACGCTACGCAGCGGAGCAAGTTCAACTAGCGTTACTTGCATACTGGAAGCATTTCATTGGCAATTGGTGATGTTGCGGAGCTCAATTACTCTTATCTCCTTGGTTAAGTCCGTCGGGATTATCGCTTGATGCAGGTTACAGAAATCTATCCATGATTACGGCGATCACCCGGTACAAGCCTTGACAAGCTTCGCGGAAGCATCGGTAGCACGGATGTTGATCTTATGTCCGCATCGAAGGATGATCGGGGTATATAACCACAATTAACCACACGGCCATGACTGGCAATTGCATCATCGACCACTCTTCTTCATAAAGGCCCTCCACTGAACGCGACTGTTAGCGTTCCTTCGCGGGACTGGGTATGTACTGAGGTGTGCAGGGTACGTTAAACTTTTCGATTGGCTACATTCCCTGGCCTCAAGTGCAAATCCAACAACGCGAAGGAACGCTAACAGTCCGTTTCAGGGGAGAGCTTTAATAAAAAACCATATCAGCACCACTTCGCCGCTCAAACGCACCACTTCCAAACCACGACCAAGACGACTACAAAATCTATCCCAGCATGGCTGACTCGACACGCTACACTTCTAAACTCGCCTCTTCCCGCGTCCTCATCATCGGCGGCACTTCTGGCATCGGCTTCGCCGTCGCCTCCGCCTGTCTCGAATCCGGCGCCCTCGTCACGATATCCTCCTCCAACGCCTCGCGCGTCGCCTCCGCTGTCCAGAAACTCCAAACCACGTACCCCAGCAAAACCGCCAACATCCACGGCCTCACCGTCGACCTGTCCCAAGCCGCTACCCTCGAGCACGAACTGAAAACCCTGCTCGACGGTACGGTATCCCAGATCGGCGGCGCCGGGAAGAAATTAGACCATGTCGTTTTCACGGCGGGAGATGCACTGGCCATGATTCCGCTCGCGGACATGACAATGCAGACGCTGCTGCAGGCGGGCCAGATCCGCTTTTTCGCGCCGTTGATGCTGGCCAAGTATTTGCCGGCGTATCTGGAGCCGAGTTATAAGTCGTCGTATACGATTACTACGGGCGCGGTGAGCGAGAAGCCGATTCCGAATTGGTCTGTTATTGGGTCGTATGCGGGTGGACATCACTCCATGGTGCGCAATCTCGCGCTGGATTTGAAGCCGCTGCGGGTAAGTCGCTTGGCTCTGTTTCTAAGGCCTTGGGTTTGCTAACGGGCGGGTCGCGTAGGTGAATGGGATTAGTCCGGGCGTGGTGGATACGGAGCTGTGGCGAATGAGTGAGGAGCAGAGGGCGAAGACGATGAAGATGTATGGCGAGAAATTGGCGACGGGGAGGGCGGGACAGCCGGAGGATGTGGCGGAGAGCTATTTGGCGTTGTTGAAGGATCATAACATGACGGGGAGTATGGTGAGGACGGACGGTGGGGGTTTGTTGGGGATATGAGGATGAGGTTGGAGATCGAGGGGGGATAGTCTAACTCACGGTGAAGGCCACCTTGGCGTCATTTGCCCACTTTCACGTGCCCACTTTTCGACACCATTCGCTGGCGTGAGTCGAGCGTTTAAACGTTTTTCTCGATTGCGTCTCCCACATTCAAACACCGTTATACGCAAGATGGCTGACATGGACGCTGTCGATCCTCAATACAAATGTGAGTGGCATCAATGAACCTTCGAGACGCAGTTATTGATGAGTGCGGAGGGATCTTGCCGCAATATCTTGAGATCTTACCATGGGCGAAGCATACACCTTTCCAGCAGATCATAGACTCCACCAATGAGGAAGCGATGGCTATCTTCTATCTCAACACTCTAGTCCAACCCAGCACCAACGTCATTTTTCTCGAAGACAGAAACATAATTGACGAATCGATGCGGTCAATGTGGCGAGATGCGCGTGCTTCATCGTCGATGAAGGGTTCAGATATCGCCTGTTTCGTGCTTCGGCACAAATCCTACGAGGCCCTGAAGTTCCTAGGCCTGGACATACATGGCGGGGTGGAAAAACTTCATACATGCAGGCAGGCGTGTACCAAGTACAAGGTTGGCTTCCCAATGTCTGCGATTACCGTCACCAATGCCGAGAAGGCCCGCAAGTATGTCAACCTTGGGGTCCACATAGGCACAGACATCCCCGAGCATCCGTCGACGTTGGACGAAGCCATCGACGCCTGTGCCAAAGTATCGTCATTGGTCGGGAAGTCAGCACCACTGGGCCGGGCTAGTAAGCAGATTGAGAGCTCCCAAGAAGTATGCCCAGTTTGGGAATTACGACGAGAGGAGTTTCGTGTGAAGACCAGGGAGCGCTACCGTCAAACTGTCCTGGACTTGGCGCGAGAAGAATGGCTTGAAGACCAGGTGAGTGGCCGTGGCTCGTTCATCAATTGAGATGCTAATGATACAAGCTTTCTGGGCTTCGGCAGAAGAAACGTGCGCGGACCGATGGCGCTTGACGACGGTTTATAGACCACGAGCTCCAAAGACTGGATTGAGGATTGCAAGGGGATCAGGACAACGAAAGCCCATGACAAGCTAGAGAATCACGGACTGGGCGGAGGTAGATTTGGATGCTGGGTTTCAGAATCTCTCTGCATACGGCATTGCTGCTGTGTCTTAATAGCTGTCATGAGACAAATCAACCAAGCATGACTGCGGCGTGTGATTAGTATGCAATTAGCATGGAAGACGAATTTGAACGAGACTCACATTGCCAATTCCAATCCTTCAGAACACCAAGCCAATGCAGTCTCCCTCGTACGGTATACTCCGTACATCCAGATCTCGTAAGCATATCGACGCCCTTCTTGAATGCAGCAGATATCGGAAAGTCGTTCCCCTTGCGAACAAGACGCTCGGTGTTCCCGCTTGAGCTTGTTGTTGTCGCGCCCGGACTTGTTCCGAAGTTGATGAAGCTCGCGATATCCTTTGAAAGCGCTGTTGAGTCATTGATGGTTGTGTTGACCTGACGGCCGTTCGACGTGAAAGACAGTCCGCTATTCCAGAGGTACTCTTCCCTCCTCTTCCAGATCTCTTCCGTGATCTTCAAACATCGATCGATGACACCAGGCACCATGCGCCGGGACATCGCGTTCCATCTGTCGCGAACAAACTGTCGGTCTTCTTCTTCCACTGCGTCACATCCCGCGACTATAAGAGGAAAGATGTGAATGATGACTGTGGTTGAGCTCAACGGTATGGTCGCTAGATAGACAAGGATCTTTTGCGCAAGCTCACCATATGATGTCAGGTTTGGGAGCTCGGGGACGGTTTGGTAGAGCATAAGTAAAGTAGACCATCTGTATGCTTCCGCGGTTTGGATCGCGTCTGTCATGAGTTGCGAAGGGTCGTCGATGGCTTCAAGATCAATCGGTAATGTCCACTGTTCGATCGCTCTCCTCAGTTCTAGCGCCTGCGAGATGATGGCAGGTGAATTCCGTGACATTTCCCTAGCTCTGACCTTGTTGATCAGATCCGCCACGTGCCGTATGATCGGGAACAGTGCCGTAGCATAACCCATCAAAGGGTCCAATTTCGATTCATTTGTACTGAATAAGGTCAGATCAGGACTCGACACGCCTCCAGGATAAGGCTGCGACAAGTCGCTACAAGTGAAGCGAGCTAGCGCATCCATGTATAACCACGTGTGCGCCAGAAATCCCAGAAGAGTCTGCTGTTCATCATTGCAAGCCATGTTACTGTGGTTCGTTGTGATTTGCTGAAGTAGCAATCCACCACCACGAACATGCATTGAGCCACCAGAGGAATTCTTGTGGTCCCATGTCTCAGCGAATCCAAGAGCCAACGTTGCAGCTAGGGCAGCATATAGAGGCATCTCGCCCTTCTCCATCTGCTCGGAAAGATTCTGTGTGCTTCGGTTTACGTATTGTGCACCGTCTATTCGTAAAGGTGGCGAATCGTCGTTGGCCCCGAAACATGTCAGGGCTCCTATGGCGTTATAGACGGCAGGCTGGTTCTTAGCTAAAGGCCAAACAAGATTCCACCACATGTTGCGGTCAGTGTCCTCCTCTATGGAGAGCTTGTGGCACATATTCAGACGCAACGCAGTTGCTATATGCTCCTCTCGATCCTGGTTCGTTTTTGGCAGAGCTTGTGAAATACCGGCGGTTAGGTCCACAGTGAGCGGCGTTGTCGGGAGAGGCCTTAGGTAATCTTCCCAGAATGTTTCCGTGTTCCATAGATCCGAAGCGTAGTCGATGGCGTTGATCTGAGCATTCTCATCGAGCCTCGGAGGTGATGTGCTCATGTTGTGAGCCATTCGTTCTGGCGAAACTACTGTTTGTGGAGCATGCTGATCCAAGTTTGGAAAAAGTATGGCCATCGATCGCGGTGTCAAAATACTCATGGGAGGCTGATTGACGTCGGACGTCGGAAATCCCAAACCTGACATCTGCTCAGAATCTGCATGATTGAACAGTCGCTGCTGGTGGTTTTCGATGTCTGGCTCGCTCCTGGCATTGACATTCAAGTCTTGACGATTTGTTGTAGTAGAACAATCATCTGTACTTTGTTGTCGAGTATGTGTCGAGGATCCTGGTCTGCTCCGCTTTGGTGAAGTAGGCTTGTTGGGTCCAGATGCTTGCTTCCACCTAACATCAATCTTGTAACCGCCACAAGTGATTCGTCTACGTGAACACTGCTCGCAAGTTGGCTTGGCCTCATCGCACTTGACTCGTCGTGCCTTGCAAGTCACACATCCTAATCATGCACTGTTAGCGATTCGTTGCGTGAAGAATGAACGAAGTGTAACCTTGTCTGAAGGAAACAGCTCAAGATGGACATGCCATTGCGACTCTTCGAGAATCTCTGTTTTGAATCTATTGCATGGCGGTGTGCAGCCTTCGGAATAACGATGCGTGGCTGTTGTTCGTTTTCGAGATCATTCTCGAGGGTTGTCATGACGGTCCAAACAATGACCACAAGACGGATGTTGTGAGGCGAGTGACTCGACAGCGGACAACTGCAGCGAGACCCATTCGTATGTCTGTTGATAGCAAAAGAGTTGAAACTGAACTTGCACAGGCCTTATCGGCGTAGTGGAATTTCTTTGGTGGTAGACCGAGTGAAGACCGCATGATTGAACCCCGCATACTCCCAAAATGGAAAAGGAAACCAGTGGGTGACTAATCATTGACTCCATCTTGACCGCGACAACATTTAAAAAGTTGAGCATAGTTTACTACTCATGAGCAGCCATGAGTAGGATTGTGAGCGCAAGCTGATGTCGAAACTCGGCAGTGGTCCTGGCAATGGAGAATGTGCTTTACGCTTGCCCAATATGGACGACTAGCTTTCAGATCCTGACCCGTGTCAAACCACAGGCAGACGTGCAAAACAAGTGGAACTCTTGCCGACTTTTCTTTTATGAGGCGATGACATGCTAGTGTTTACAAAGTGCTGGGAGGACGTCGAAGCGAGCATCTGAACAACGTTCGGAGAGTGACCTTGCCGACAACTTATGAGCTATATCTAGCGCAATCTAGAACCGAATCCTCCCGCGGAACGAAGGACACCAGACTTTCTATCAAGCTACTGACACTCCTTCGACAAACGTTCCAACCAGCATCCAACTCCGATCAATCCACCTAAGAGTCTCCCCATCATCGTTCCCATCGCCCATTTTTTCCACGTGTAAGAACGACGCAGCTCACCACCTCCAAGCCAAACCCGTCTCGGCACGTCGTTTTGCCGCAGCGCCACCATACGCTCGGATCACGTCAGATTCTCAATTGATCCAATCATGACGGCCTCGCAACGGCGATACAATCGCTTAGAGATCTCGCTTGCACGCGAGACGTGAAGTGGGCCTCGGCAACCCAGGCGCCAGGCAACACGATACGGCGTATACGGAAGGTGCTTTGCGCGTAGAAAAGGATACAAAGGACTGCGCCTCCGGGAGGTTTGGCCCGGTTTGCGATTCTGGACTTTGACCTCGCCGCTTCTTTCGAGTCCTATTGAAGGCTCTTGGTTCCTTTTCTCTTCGATACAACTCTCTTGAGCTGCACATTTCATGATGCAGAGATCCAACATGCGCCGCGTCGCGTTGCTGACGCTCGCCTGCCTCATCCCGATCATCTCAGCCGCCACGGACCGACCAAAGGGTGATTTCAGAAAATGTCTCGAAGTCTCAGCCAGATGTCCTGTCAACGCCACACTGTATGGCTACCGTCCTGACATGGGCGCGAACGCCTTCTTGGCTGCCCTATTTGGGGTCTGCTTCATCGCATGTCTTGTCATCGGCATCATGACCAAGACATGGACATACACCATCGCACTCGGCATTGGGACTTTCCTCGAATGCGCAGGATATATCGGCCGTATCATCATGCACAACAACCCCTGGAACGAAAGTGGTTTCAAGCTCCAGATTTGCGCTTTGGTGCTCGGTCCCAGTTTTGTGGCCGCAGCCATCTACTTGACGCTGAAACACTTCGTCTTATACTGTGGACCCCAGTACTCGCTCCTCAGGCCGCGTCTCTACCCCTGGGTTTTTGTGGGCTGCGACTTTGGCTCGATGGTGTTGCAGGGTATTGGTGGTGGCATGGCCGCTGCGGGTGGAACCAACAACAAGAAGCTCATCGACGCTGGCAACAGTATGATTGTCGCGGGTATCGCCTTCCAAGTCGCCACGATGGCTGTCTGTGGTATTCTTGTCGTCGTGTACGTCCTGCGCTACAAGAAGGGCACATCCAAGCGCAACACCGTCAATGAGAAGAGCGCATACCACCTTGACAAGGAGAACGGCGATATCGCCATGTGGAAGATCAAGACATTCGGATGGATGGTTGTTTTGGCATACGTCACGGTGTTGATCCGTTGCATTTACCGTCTCCCAGAAATGGCTGGCGGATGGGGCAATGCGCTGATGCGTAACGAGACCGAGTTCTTGCTCCTGGATGGAATGTAAGCTTCTTCGATGGCCCTTCACATGAACGAAAACTGACCACATCATAGGATGCTTGCAATTGCCTGCGTGGTGCTCACCGTCTTCCACCCCGCATACTTCTTCCCTCCCTTCGCTGCTTTCCGGCGTAGCAGGAAGTAAACACGTCACGCTGCTCTGGGCCTTTCATTCTGTATAGATTTGCATTAGACATAATAGATTGCATCTCATGGCGTTCTTATACCAATTTACGTAGTTTACAGCGATGATCGGCTCGATGCAAATTAATCAACCGTATCTATTACTTGGAGTATGAAGAGGTACATATGTGTCTGCATCCGGCTATGTTGTGCACGTGTGATATCTCGTGCGCACACGTCCTGGTTAGCTTGAAGAGTTATAGTGAGTCGATTATTTCCCGGGGATTTGCTAAGCTTAGTGAAATTATGTATAAAGAGTGAAGGTGTCCAGATATACGGTCTCGCTGGGCATGAGAGGTGTGGAAGGGTGCAGCTTGGCTTGACCGCCCGTGCCCCGCCACCCCGCGATTCTGCCGCGCCTTTCTGACGCGTGAGGGAACTTTTTTGGTTCACTCAACGGTACTATTTTCGACCTTCAGGACAGACTGCAACGACAACCCTGCGCAATACTCTCTCCCTTCAAATTTCCTCAACATGGCGAGCATCACACCAGAACACACCGAAGAGCCGAAACAGCAACCTGAGCGCCTTCACGACGCCGAGGAGCAGCAGGCGCCCGATGCGCCAGTGGACGGAAATGACGAAGACATCGACGACCTGTTCGAGTCGGACAGCGAGATTGTGCCCGAGCTGATCTCAGCAGATGGCCACGACTACACAAAGGCGTATAACCGCCAGCGCAAGCTCAATGACAACTCAATACCCGCCGACCACAAGCCAAAGACAAACGCGCAAAAGCCTTCTGCAAATACGAGTGCAGCCATTGACGATCAGGTCGCCTCGCTAGCCAAACATGCCAGCAAGATCCGCCTGACAGACAAGTTTTCGGGGGCCACTGGGTCAGTGAGAGACAAGGACAAGGCAGACCGTGCGACAACAGAGCAAGTGCTGGACAGGAGGACGCAGATGATCTTACTGCAGCTGATCAACCGCAACACCATATCAGAGATCCACGGCGTCATATCGACAGGCAAAGAAGCCAACGTATACCATGCGATGAGCGAAATCGAGACTGAAGACGGCGAGCAAACACAAACACATCGTGCCGTGAAAGTATACAAGACATCGATCCTCGTATTCAAGGACCGGGCCAAGTATGTCGAGGGCGAGTTCAGGTTCAGGCAAGGCTATAACAAGAGCAACAACCGCGCCATGGTCCGACTGTGGGCGGACAAGGAGCGCAGGAATCTGGCGCGCATACACGATGCTGGCATACCTTCGCCAGCGCCTGTGGCACTGCGAAATCACGTCCTAGTCATGGGCTTTGTGGGTGATAGGAAGGGCAAGGCCGCACCGCGACTGAAGGACGTGCGGTTCGAGGGCCTCACGAACGAAGAAGAGGACGCAAAGTGGAGAGACCTGTACATTGAGATGTTGACGTACATGCGCATCCTGTATCAGACTTGCCGGCTTGTACATGCCGATCTCAGCGAGTACAATGTCCTATTTCACGAGGGCAAGCAGTGGATCATCGACGTTTCCCAAGCCGTAGAACACGACCACCCGCGATCGCTCGAATTCCTCCGAATGGATGTCAAGAACATCTCTGACTTCTTCCAGTCGAGAAACGTGGAGACGCTCAGCGAACGACGAGCATTCGCGTTCGTCACCAATGAAGCTGGTGCGAAGGAGATCAAGGACCAGACCAAGATCGAGGAGAGCATTCGCGTATTGCTCGAAACCGCACCTAGGACCGAGGAAGAGAAACAAAGAGAGGATGAAAACGACGACGTATTCCGCAACCAATACATCCCACAAACCCTCGACCAAGTCTACGACATCGAGCGCGACGCCGCCCTCGTCAATGCCGGCGAAGGCTCAAACCTGCCCTACCAAGCCCTTCTGGCCGACAAGGTGGTGCAGCCTACCGAATCTGACGCGTCGAATGCGGACTCGGCCTCAGAAGACGGTGACTCCGACTCTGAGGTGGATCAAAGTATCTTCGATAAGGGACCTTCAAGGGGCAAGAAAAATATGGATAAGGACGAAAAGCTGTCGCACAAGAAGGCTATCAAGGAGGAGAAGCGCGAGAAGAGGAAAGATAAAATGCCCAAGCATATGAAGAAGAAGCTGGTGAGCCAGTCGAGTCGGAAGAAGTAGAGCGCGTCCATCGTCAGCACATTCTGATCATCTTGTTTGACGATGCTGAAACGCATTGAGCATGGTCAGGCCGTTGGGTATTGCAGTTGTCGCGGCCGCGGGAGTTTGGAATTCGTTGCTAAAGGTACGTCGTGCGAGTGCTGGAAGCGTACACCTGGTGTGCGAGAGGGAATCAAGAGTCATGATGAAGAAAAGCCCGGCTCCTCTGGATCGCTGGTACGACCTGGTTGTCATGTATGATAGCCGGCGTATTGGTCGTTCAGACACAGGTGTCTCTGAAAAGGTTGCCTGCGGTTCACTATCGTGGGTGTATCTTTGCGGAACAAAGAGAGCACTGAGACTTGATTGGGTCTATACAGGAGTGTGCGACTGTTCAAGGATCTGCGACTGACTTCTGACAGGTGCATGCACGAGATGGTATAATTTACGGCTTTTCGCCTTTATTTGTGCGTCATGCTCGGGGTTTAAATACTAGTACATGGACAAGCCATCCATTCATGGCTGCAATATGATACACCACTAGCAAGACATCTTTTGCACATTCTTCCTTCTGTCAGACGCATCTCATAACATGTTCTTCCTCCACGCCCTAGTCCCTAACCTCTCAATCTCGGGAACCTCAACCGGGCCCCTAACTTCCTCGTCCTCCAATGCCTCCACAACCGCCTCGCCCACCAAGTCCGCTTTCAACGGCTTGATCCCGCCCGCGCCCATCAACCACGTCAGTCGTCCTCCCACAGCGCTGTTGACCATACTGGCTATCCCGCCCGCCGCGGCGATGGGTAATGTAAATGTCCGTGACGAATCGTACATGAACGGCGCCCGTATGAAGATCGTCCGCATATTGGGGAACGTTGTGCTGATGATCGACTCGGCTTCGCGTTTTGTCGTGATGTAGCGCGCGGGAAGGATGGGCGTACCGGCCGCGGCGCTGATATACAGGAACGTGGGGACTTTGCGGGAGGAGGATTCCTGCGCTATGCTGATAGCTACACACCCATTAGCACTCTTCCTAACCCCAAGATACCGCCTCTCCGCATGTGTGCGTGTGTGCGTGCAATCAAGGACTTACCAGTATCCCGATTCATCACCTCATACGTCAACTGCCCATCCCTCTCCATCGGCTCCAGCCTCTCGCCCTTCCTCTCCAACGGATTCTGCGTCCCTGCCTTCGTGCTACTAAACGCCCTCTGCAGGCCTTTGATGGGGCTTTCGCGCCCGGATATCACGCCCTTGTAGTCGGCCTCGAGTAATATGCCCATGCTGTGGATGACGGCGTCGGCGCCCTCGAGGTGTTGTGTGTAGGACGACGGGTCGAGCACGTCGCCTTTTTGCCACGAGACCGAGTCGCTCCACTCGGGTGGGTTGGGCGAGGACGTGATGGAGGACCAGTGGGGTGTGCCGGAGCGTCTGGATGGTGTTAGGGTGCGTGGATGTGGGTGCAGATGGGTGGCATGTACGAGATGGAGGTTACGGACCAGCCGCGGTGGGCGGCGGCGCGGCAGATGCGTGAGCCTGGGGTGTGTTAGTATGGGTAGAGTATCTTCACGTGCGCGGATTCGAGCTTCGAATGCTTAATGAGCTCTGTGAACTTTAAAACGGTGGAAACGTACCGAGGAAACCATTCCCGCCGCATACAACGAGCTTCTTCTTCGCTGCGGTAGCCATTAATGTGGTTTTTTAGTGCAATTGAGGTTCTGGCGGTTGTGTTGGAAGGTTTGAAGCTCAGGTCGGAAAGTTTGGGGATCGAGGCGCGAGTGTTGACATCACTCCACTTCGCGGCGCGATCGGCGTAGGGCTGAGCAGGGGTGTGCGGGTCGGGGCTCCGCACCTTCCATCTCAACTACCACCTCTTTCTGTTCATGATTCTTGCCTTTCATGTATCTTTGGTTTGGACCACCACCACCA
>TARA_R110002003_G_scaffold41_14_pt1 | contig 24753 bp, 28 predicted proteins | sample TARA_R110002003 | Tara Oceans TARA_R110002003 (sample SAMEA4396441) | marine metagenome | biome: Westerlies Biome; feature: [SRF] surface water layer (ENVO:00010504); material: water (ENVO:00002006), including particulate matter (ENVO:01000060) such as... | depth 5 m
GCTGCGCTTAGGTACTGAATCAACCACGAGAATGTTCAGTCCTCCAGGAAGGACATGCTTCTTGATCTCTGCTTGCCACTGGTGTAACAAGTTTCGGGGAACCACAATGATTGTTGCAGAGCAAAGTGCAAGCTGGCGTGCCGGCGGAACCTTCGTGTTTCGGTTCATGCGCGGCAGCTCCGGCGGGATTTCGTAAAAGGGTCGATTCCTATCCAGCGCGTCTTTGAGGTAAGTGTAGTCCGCGTCGTTGTTCAGCTCCGTCTGCTCAATCAAGGCTCTGGCTGGGATGCTATGGCGTCCGATGATTGATGCTGCCATATCAGCCAGGCTTCCAACACTAGACCGCTTAGGTGCCGGAGGTATGTAAGCATCTGGAATTCGAGGATAATGACCCTTTGTCGCGAGGATCACAGCTAAGCTGATGAGAGTTTTGCCTAAACCCATTGTCTCTGCAAGGATGCCACCCCGACTTGCCTCATAATACTTGGGCTCATGCAGGAAGGATCCGTCACGGGCGCCAAAGAAAAACTGCTTGCCATTGGGAGAAACGCGAACTTCGAGCCGGGGATCAAGATTCAGTTGCGGTGCCGCTTCACGTTCTATCATGAGACTTGCCGAGCGCGATTGATACGGATAGAGTCTCGTCCGTAGCCCTGCCAACGGCTGCTCGCCATGGTGTTCCCATTCTGAAGAAGAAGCCGATCGAAGCAGGTCGCGAACGGCTACCCGAGCGTAACGACTCTTAATCATCTCCGGCCTCGGGGCAGGCGAAGGCAACTTGTTGAACAAGTAGTAGAGACTGACATTCTCTGCACTCGCCCAGGGATCAAAAGGCCTGGCCTCAGCTTCTGTAGAATCGCCGTTCCACGCGCTGGGAGATGCGTCAATGGAACTGAGCAATGCCCGCAGAGCATTCTTCAAGCTTTTGCTGTTGCGATCGATGACACGTCGCTTCCAGTCCTCCGGTAAGAGATATACACGAACGAGGCTGCGACGCGCCTGGACATGGGAGCTCGATCGATGTGAGAATAGCCGGATCCAGCTTGCATCGAGCAGGCGTGCAGCCTCAGTACCAATGATCAACTTGACCTCGTCCGGGAGGTCAAGCATTTCTGTCCATTGGGCATCTAGTAATGGTCGCTCACTTGTAGGAAGTGCTGCTTTATAATGAAGGCAGCCTAGTGCTATGTAGCGGTCCAGATCCTGGAAGTCAGATGTGCTGGCGACGCCGAAGGGAGGAGCTGGTGAGGTGTTGGATGCAAACAAGGCATTTACTGGTGGCAGACTATCGTTCCGTAGAGAAGAGGCAGTATTGACATCATCATCGAGATGGTTCTTCTGCTTTTGAGCGGTTATCGTACGGAGGCGTGCTGTCGGTGATGCCTGATGGGCATTGCTCGTCCGCCATGCAAGAGGCGACTCCACCAACGTCGACCCACTCATATTGCGATGCCCCGCATGTGGCAATGGGGAGAAGGCTACAAAGAACAACTCTGGCCAAATGGAAGACTTGTAAGGTTTGATTAAGAGAGGTGAGGTATCTGAGGGAGGCACCTGCCAAGTCGAGCGCGCAGCACGGGCGTTCGGACTTTAGAGCCGCGCTAACGGACTAGCTTGAATTTGCAGAATCAACGGAGGAGCTTGTAGGAATGGTCTTATTTGATACATGTGTCTCACCTATTTAGGCCACTCGCGTGCCCTGAAACCTCTATTTCTACAAGGCAAGCTATTGATTGGTGATTGAAGAACAATACCGCGGAACCAATGCACTCGAAAAGGGACAGCGCAGTCGAAGGCATAGCATTAATAAGTCCAAAAAGGTTGCCGTAACATTACTCAATCGCCTATATCCAGAGACTCTACCAGATATCCATGCGTATGCCAGTACTCTGCGCTCAAAATCAAGTAAAACACCTAAGCGATACGGGTATCTAGTAATGCTGAACAAAAGATTCCTACTCTTACAATCCAGGCTATGCAATCGGCCGTTACGTGTGAAATACATCAAGCGGACAATTTCGCAAGCCCATTGGTCCTGGTGGTGTCATCAAAGCCGCCCTTGAGGGAAAGCAATGTGGCGCTAGCGTCAAGTCTGCGCTTCAATGCCGCAGCCGTTCGTTCCTGTCCTCGGCTACCAATGCCTTCTTCTACCCATCTGATCTTGTTGATCATGAAACTGAGGCCTTCGTGGGCTTTGCCTTTCCTGCTAGAGATTCCGAACTCAACGGATCCGGTGTACTCCTGCAACTGTGGCAGAATCAGGATCTCAATCTGAAGGTCCATGTCTGCGGGTGGAGTTACGGGCGCAGCTGGACGTTTGGTGAGGGTCTCTTCAGCGTCAGCGGGGTCATTGGGTGCTGTGATGCGAGGATCAAGCATGGCAACATCAACGGTGTCGTCCCACTCTCCTCGAATCCATCCAGAGTGGATAGCAGCCGCGATGGGATCTGAGTCGTCGCGGTACACAAGAGCGCCCCAGAGATGACGTTCCAAAACAATATGCTGTCGCTGTCGTGGTTTCAGAAAGAATCTAGGCACTCTAACAGTAAAGGTGCAGTTAATGGGATTTGCCTCAAAACGGGGAAGTGGTTTTGGCTTAGAAGCATATCCAAATTGATCATCCAACGATGAGTTCGGCTTAGGCAGTTGCGTGATGGCTTCGTAAAGACGTGAGCCTAAATGCCTCCGAGGAAATTTGGCAGCATCTTCGAGAACCGGCTGAATATCATGAACCATGACCGGAACCTTCGCAGCCAATAGAGGGTGCTGATTGGCTCGGGGCGCGTGGTGATGGTGATGGTGATGTGGCGTGCCTTGTATGTGGTGATGGTGGTGCACTGGCTGACCTGGTCCGTTCTGTGGGAGGCTGTTCTGTCGTCCGTTGAGTGGAGTGGAGGTATTCAATGGCGGTACGTCGTCGTCAGATTTGTGGTGATGGTGGTGGTGGTGGTGATGACTAACTTCATTAGATAAAATGAAAGCGTTGAGAGTCGGTTGGACATACTGATGGTGTGGTGCATGGTGGTGGTGATGCCCAGGGTGAACGTGCTTATTCCGTTTCGCGCCCCGAGCCCCAGGAGTGCCTCTTCCGTCGTTGCTTTCGGCGTCGAAGACATCCTCGTCCTTGACACGCTTTGGCTTCCTTCCTTGCTGAGAGTTGACTCTCTGCAGCCGAAGCATCTCGCCGGTCTCTGGGTCGTGCGAGAACGAGCCTTGTCCGTTCTGCGGCATCGGACTTCCCCGTGATGGTGTGGATGATCCTAGGCCGCTTCCGAGACCGGAGAACATGCGACCGAACTCGCTCTTGATACCAGGGTCCTTGCCAACAGATAACGGTTGCGCTTGAGCACCTTGAACAGCCTGCGGCAGTGGGGATGCACGCCCTGTCCTTCGACTAGCCTCCAACCCAAAGCCGATATGAGATTTCGAATGCTGCATCTCCTCTCCCATTCGCCGCGGGTAGTCATACAAGGATCGGCCAGGGTATGCGCTGCCGCTCGAGGATATGGACCGAGCAAGAGGTTCTGTTTTGTGCCGGTCGAGAGACGCTGGATCTGAGGTGGGCGGCGCATGGTATTGCTCTACTACGCGATTGTTCAAGCGGTCTACACTGCGTTGTCGAGCCATCTCTTCGGCACTTTGGCCATCGTAGCGGGAATTGGCAAGGGACGGTGAAGAGTATGAGCCATATGGACGCTGCGACACCATTGGTTCCTCTCGGCGGCTGTCAATCGCGTCGCGGTGAGTATCGCTGGGTGCTGAATGGCGCCAGAGACTACGTGGGGGGTTGTTGGGACTTGGCATCATTCGCTGCTCTCGAGGTGGACTGAAGGCGGATTGTGACATAGGGTGTACAGTGTTTGGTCGATCTCTATCCGACACAGCTTGGCTCACGCCAGCTAGAAGTTCCGCAGCGTTGGGTCTTGAGTGGTGCGACTCTCCTAGCGTTCGTCGGCGTTCCTCAGGTGGTCCGTACGCGCTACGTCGCCCACCTAGAGAGTCGTATACGGATCGTCCTTCATCAGATCCTGTGACAGGCCCAGTTGGCTGGCTGTTTGGCCGTGGTGGCACGCTACCGGGCGGCTGATGCGCATCTCCCCCGAGCACATCATTTGGCAAGGGCGCATAGATGCGCTGTCCCAATGACCTAAAGGCCTGACCGGACGGAAGCAGTGGCTGTCCACCCAGATCTGGCGAGCCATGGTTGCTGTATGACCGTGTTGGCGACCCTGCGGAGAATCCAGGTGCCCTCGGTGCGCTATTGCCATACATGCTTCGATCAGGTGATGCCTGTCGTCGAAAGGGCGCGAAATCTGACTGTGGTCCAGAAGGCAAGCCGCGGCGGGGTGATGGTGGTTGCATGCTGTGACTAGCGGTCGACTGTGCATTGGTAGGAGGTGACAGCTGTGATTGTGGTGTCTGCATGGGCGCACCTGTATCACCGCCGCCGATGAGAGATGAGATGGACATGCTGCTCCCGGGTCGGTGAGCTTGTCCTAGCCCTGGAAGCTCTCTGTTCGCACCAAAGGCCGAGGCGTAGGGGGGACGTTGCGCTTGCGATGGCTGGTGCGGCTGCTGGGGAGGCGACGATGGCGGGCCCATTTGTGGTCGTGCAAATGACGGCGGCGCGGGTGTATCGTGAGATGGTGGAGCTACAGGACATTCCCAGTTAGCTTGAGACGAAGACGGGCTTGCTGCGGGGCCTTACCTCCGTAGGGGTTCGGGGCGCTGCCACCATTGAGCGAGCGCCTGCGCGCAGCTTCGTAGCCGTATAGCGACGACGCTGGAGGGTTGTTTGAGCCGCTCATGGATGGCGGCGCGGGTTGACCAGACGGAGAGACGACGTGATGGGACCCAGAGTGAATCCCATGATTTGGACGCGCTAGCAACGATCAGCCGTCGCGACTCAAAAACGGTTTAACGCAGGATCCTGCATTAGCTAGCGCGAGGAGACGAGCCACATGTGTGGAGAAAAGCATCATGAAAATCGACCCCATGCAATTTCCAGCCACGACCATGCGCGCACCGCCCTCCACCGCTGGAGCTGCTGGCTGGGCTTGTGGTCGCTTTTCGGAACCGACAAGACGAGAAATCGTTGTGAGCAATGGCCCTGCGCGCTCTTGACACGACTCCACGTCGCAACAGGCGGTGAACTGCGAGGGACTGCATGGTCCCGCCGCAGCGCATATCCTGGAGCTTCTGCAGTCGACGTGTCATGCATCGCATGTTGGCAGCACATTGCACGCGACGATAGCTCGTCCGGCCGTCTCTCCAAAGCTGACCTCGACAAGTCGAGCCACGCGAGATGTGCCACCAGCGGCCAAGACATGTTCCAGCTGAGGTTCCAAAGGTGAGAAAGTGCCAAACTAACGCAGACTGGGTAGCCTCAAGGGGTCTGCGGCCTCATGTCTGAAGCTGCAAAAATGCCCGAGGATTTCCAGCGTGCGCTAAGTGTGACTCGATCAACCTTCGTCCAAAGCTCAACAGAGTGCCCAGCACACTGGTGGTCGCCCGACTGGGGTGCGAATGTGTGCCTGAGACGTACCTGCATGTGTCCAATCTCCATACCGCTCTGCTTGAGATTGCACGGCACTGGGCTCTCCCGGTATGCTCTGGCTGGTGCGTCGAGCGTGTTGTGGTGCTGCGGGCAGGAATGGGTCGCGTCGAGACGCCGCATACGGGTCGGGCGAGAACGGAACGTGCAGCGCTCGCTGTTGCTGCGTAGCAGCGGAAGGGTAGCCGGCGTAGGCCTGTGGTTGAGGCGGGTGGTTTGGGTTATGTATCATAGGACGGTCTGGGGGTCGCTGGAACGGCGGTGGAGCAGACTGATGGGCGTCCATAGTGGCTCTGGCCGATCTGCGAGCATCTGAGTGGCAGTCTCGGTGTATCGAAATTAGAAGAGAAGATGACGGGTCCAGGCAGGGTGTCGGTTTGAATTCAAGCGCAGGAGACCAAAGGCACTCAGGTTTGAAAGCGAGCAATGGAAGGAAAGAGCGCTCCACATCTGCGAGTAAACGAGAAAGAGCGACCAACCATGCGGAACGTGGCTGACTTGCCGCGAGCGAGCGACCCCTGTCAGGCTGTGCGGGGCGCATACACCAGTGGGCCCTACTCCCATCGCGGGAACATCACGATGATGTGATTCACCGACATGCGCGCGTAGCCCACAGGCTTTGTGGTCCTAGACCCCTACTGCCCGTGGATGATGCGCATATTACACATCCTGGCAATAGTCAAGTCCCTCGCCCAATCTGCATACAACGCATCGTCCATGGGACTCGAGGCACCTGATGCAAACTAGGCCTGCGACTCTCGAAAGAAGCCTTCTGCGACTGGCCATTGGTCGCAGTCAGGCGTTCGGAACAAGAGAGACTTCTTGAGATGGATCGCTATGCTTTAGTTGCGTCTTTCAAGCCGACATGACTGATGTCCATGAACGGCGCAACAGCCTGTATGATATACATACGCGATCAGCTGTGTGCTGTAAGGTACAGTATCCATGCATGTTCCTGGAGGCGGTGAGCGGATCGCCGCCAAGTGACGTTCGAAGTTCCAGACGCCGGCAACTCAAGCGACACTCAGCCTTGTCACCCGCGTCGTTCACGTGCCGAAAAGCCACACCTCTCTGATCTTGACTTTGTGAGCTCGCCAGTTCAGAACCGTTCCTAATGCCACTCCTCCCTATGCCGGGCTCTCCAGCGTCGTCTTGGGCCGTCTACCGCGCTCGCCTCAAAGCCGTCTTCGATGGCGCCGACCCACGCGTTTGTGCAGCTTTTTGGCTATTCGGTATGCACGCGACTTTGACTTGCACGTTCTTGTAGAATGAAGGTGGTGATGAAGTCCTCCTCCCGACATCGAAATCATCCAGGTTTCTGGCGCATGCCGAAGCCAGACGCGAACCTATCCACTGTCTCCACCTCGTCGACCTTGCACGAATGAACAAAATGTACCTTGAGAATAACTAGGCTGTGACCTTGTTACAACAACTTCATGCGACGACCAAGCAGAACACGCACCATCGAGATCTGGTGCCAGCCAATCGAGCTGGCAGTCGTTTGCCCTGGAAAGAAGGGCCATGAGCATGTGTGCCATCTGAAAGCAAGCTAACACCGCAGCAGGCCTCATCAACAATGTTCTATACGTGATCATTCTCTCAGCCGCCCTCGATCTCGTCGGACCCTCCGTGCCCAAGGGCGTGGTCCTCCTCTGCGACGTCATACCGTCCTTCCTTACGAAGCTATGTGCGCCATACTTTATACACAAGATACCGTACAACCTCCGGATTCTGATCTTCGTGACGCTATCGGCATGTGGCATGTTCATCATCGCCCTCACGCCTTCGCTGCAGGACTCGGGGACCATTGCGATCAAGATGTGTGGGGTTATGTTGGCTAGTCTCAGCAGTGGAGGAGGAGAACTCAGCTTCCTAGGGCTTACCCACTACTACGGACACTTTGCTCTGGCTGCTTGGGGCTCAGGAACCGGTGGAGCAGGCCTGATAGGCGCCGGGGCATATGCAATTGCGACGAACACGCTTCAGATCAACCCGAGGACTAGCCTGTTAGTCTTCGCATTCCTGCCACTAATCATGGTGCTGAGCTTCTTTGTCATCCTACCGCTTGGGCCGCTCCGTGCTGGTTCTCGGAAGCTTGGAGGATATGAGGCGATAGATGGCGATGAACAAGACGAGGAGATCGACACGCAGCACGACAGGGAGCAAGATGGTCTCCTGTCGTCCTCCGTCCTTTCAACGTCTGGCCGTAGCATTTCCAGCGCCGGGAACAAGGGTGTTAACGGCGCACTGGACAGCTTCAAGGCCAATCTTAACCGTGCTCGAGGACTGTTCTTCCCATAGTATGTCGCATCTGCCCAAACTTGGAGTCACTCCAGCTAACAGCTTGTAGCATGCTTCCCCTCCTCCTCGTGTACATTGCCGAATACACCATCAACCAAGGCGTCGCCCCGACGCTTCTCTTCCCCCTGGAATCCAGCCCATTCGACGAATACCGCTCCTTCTACAGCACCTACAATGCGATCTATCAAGTCGGCGTCTTTATTTCTCGCTCGTCGACACCTTTCATACGGATTCACCACCTTTACATCCCATCCTTTCTGCAAGTCGCCAATCTCATCCTGCTCACAATGCATGCCATGTTCAACTTCATCCCCAGCTACTACATCATCTGCATCATCATATTTTGGGAAGGCTTACTGGGTGGACTTGTGTACGTCAGCACTTTTGCTGAGATTACCGACAATGTGCCCATGGAGGATAGAGAGTTCAGTCTCGGTGCGACGAGCGTGAGCGACTCAGGTGGGATCTGCATCGCAGGCTTCTTAAGCATGGCTGTGGAAGTGGGATTGTGCAAGTGGCAGGTTGAGCATGGGCGAAAGTACTGTAAATTGCAATAGAGCATGAATGCATATCGTGCATGTCGTCTTTCACGTATATCACATCCACTGCAAGGACTCAGCACGTGGGCTCGATCACGTCCAACGATGATTGCAATAGCGATTGCGATTGAGATAGCGGTGAGTGCTTTTTCGGCGGTAGCTTCCTGATAAGCCAATCTAACAACTGTCGACGTGGTCATGAACTAAGGACGTGTATCCCGTCGACATCTACCTTGCAGGATTCTCAGCAAGCACGATCCCCAGCACTTCGATCCCATATCGGACAGTGTACGATCCCGTTGTGCGCCGTATGCTCTGAAATCAGCCCCATTACCCCGCCATACCACGCTGGAGAAGCGAAATCGACATCATGAGGAGAGGAAGCACCACAGAGGCCAATGGCCACAGCCGGACCTACTCCATCTCAACAGTAAGTAAGCCTCTGTTATTGTTCCAAAGATGTTCGCCGAGCGCGCCCGCCTGGCGCAAAAGAGTCTTCAGCCCACCGTCCCAAACGTGCACCAATGCGAGACCATTCCGGCATCCGGCGGCTTAAGGGCTCTCAATGCTAGCCCCGCAATACTCGAGGCTATCTGTAGCCGTTGTCGTCATGCCGTAATGTGTGGTTGCATCATGGCACACGACCAGAGAGGCGGCTGCACTTGTGGCATCAGGGGCGTCTGGAGCTCCTGATTGCGCCGTGCGTTTACCAGCGCTCAGGAACGCCGATCGGAAGCTGCGAGGCGTAGCTGCTGAACGAAGTCATTCACCAACGTCGGCCAAGTGGAATGACCAACGCCAACCCTAGTCGTCGAATGAACATCGATAGCTGCTATCGCTCCACTAGGCCTTTCATACAGACCCGCAGCCCGAACGCTTGTGAAAAGAAGCACGCCGTTTCCAAATGCGGGGAACTGCCCATCATACAAGCTTCGTCTCTCGCTTCTCGAATGCCGAGCCGAATTCAAGGTCCTGCAACACGACACCCCGCGCGCCCATCCAGCAACTGCTTCAATTCACGAGCCTCTGAGGACCCATTAAATCTGGGTTTTCCATTGACCGCCTAGCTCCCATCTGCTCGCGTCTTTGATTAATAGCCGCATAATATCGCTGCACCTCGGAAAACCTCTGGCTGGGTTCCGAGCCATATTACTTTTCTCCAGCGCTGCGTATAGTCTTCACAGCGCAGTCTTTCCAATCCTGGCAACCAAGGAGCTGGACTCTTCGCTGCGCCCAAGATGACGGAGGCCGAGGCTGAGATCAATGGCTTCTACGCACCTCAAATGCGCAAAGTGCCCACGGGCGACCTTGTGAAACCGAGCAGAAAGACTAACGGTGCCGGTGTGCAGGCCGAAGACACGCGAATATGCGTCGTCATGGTGGGCTTGCCCGCTCGAGGAAAGAGCCTGATCGCACAAAAAGGTAACAACTTCCCTACCATACTCTATGCTCGTTGCTAAGGCGTGGAACAAAGTCGTGCGCTACTTGCACTGGCTGTCGATCAAAGCAAAGACATTCAATGTCGGTCAATACCGCCGTACCGCAACGCCAAACCCGTCCGCCGAGTTCTTCGACACGTCGAACCCGGAAGGAGAGCGCCTCCGCAGAGCCGCCGCTGAAGCAGCGGTCAATGACATGTGCAAGTGGTTTGCCGAAGGCAGAGGGCTGATTGCGATTCTGGATGCTACAAACTCAACAAAGAGTCGCCGAAGGTGGATACAAGAGCGATGCACTGCGGAGAACATTGAAACTCTGTTTGTCGAGTCCAAATGCGACGACGAGGAACTCATCATGAGCAATATACTGGAAGTGAAGACAACCTCGCCGGACTACGTCGGCCAAGATCCAGAGGAAGCTGCGGCGGACTTCCGAAACAGGATACGCAACTACGAGAAGGTGTATCAGACCATTGATGAGGACGAGCGTGACTTGACCTATGTCAAATTGATCGATGTCGGCAAGCAAGTCATCATCAATCAGATCCAGGACTACCTTCAGTCTCGAGTTGTCTACTATCTGATGAACCTCCACATCAAGCCACGGTCGATCTGGCTATCACGGGCAGGTGTCATCTGCTCTTTTGGTTTTTGCAATGCTGACAGCAGTAGCACGGTGAATCGCAGTACAACTTGTCCGGACAGATAGGAGGAGATGCGGACTTGTCAGAACGTGGCGATGCATATGCCCACGCGCTCCCCGGTCTAGTAGCCAAATCTGTCGGCGACGGGCGCAAGCTTACAGTCTGGACGTCCACACTGAAACGCACAATCCAAACCGCACGATTTCTCGAGTTCGAGAAATTGGAGTGGAAAGCGCTCGACGAGCTCGACTCCGGGGTATGCGACGGCCTAACTTACGCCCAGATCGAGCAGAAGTACCCCGAGGACTTCGCACAACGCGACGAAGACAAGTACAACTACCGCTACCTTGGGGGAGAGTCGTATCGCGACGTGGTCATTAGACTCGAACCTATTATAATGGAGCTGGAACGCAGCGAGAACATCTTGATCGTCACCCATCAGGCCATCTTGAGATGTATCTACGCATACTTCATGAACGTCCCGCAAGAGCAGAGTCCTTGGATGGAAGTACCCCTCCATACTTTGATCAAGTTGACGCCCAAGGCGTACTCGACTCAGGAGGAAAGGCTGAAGGCTGATATACCCGCGGTCAGCACGTGGAGAGGTAAGGGAAGCAAAGCTGAGCATCAGCAGACGAACGGGAGTCATTAGCCTGAGACTACACAGCAGCCGGAATGCGGGTTTGCGATGAGCCGCCTGGAGATATCACGGAGCAGGAGAGCAACGGCCGGCCAGGGAAGACGTGGACCTACTGGAAAGGATAGATGTTGGTCGCACGAGAGGAGGAAGATAAATGTCAGTCGGACTGGAGCTGACACTTACGATGGCGCAAGCTTTGGGCATATGGGTATAGATCGGCATGATCCTCCGCTTCTTCGCCTCTATATCGCTGCATATCGCCTCTCTGGAAGGCCACGATACCTTGGTTACATAGCTTCTGAATGCAAGAAATGTCTTCACAATCCACAAAGATGCCCATACTATGATCCATTTCTGCCAGTTTAATCCACAGACTTACGCAACAATCAAAGACTTCGTGTCCTCGAACATGCTCAATGATGCCGTGCACCTCCCCCAGATCGTCGGCTCCACCTTCCCATTCCAGTATTTCCCGCGGACATGTCCATACCAGGTCCATAACACTACACCTCCATTACCTGCCGCACAGTACCCCAGCAGCCCCCAACAATGCCACCTCCCCCCACCCCAACGCAACCCTACGCGCCCAACCCAAACACCAATTTCTTCAACACGGTCCTCAATCCCAACGCCATACCCACTACCACACCCACAGCAACTCCGCCTCGGCCTGTGCGCCCCTTCGAACCACAACCTCAGCAAGCATTTACAGCGACGCAGCGCAGTTTGCAGGCGAGGAACAAGAATCACAACACGGCGGGCAGTCCGAGGCGGGAGAAGGAGGCGGAGAGTTATGAGGCAAGACAGCGCAGGGAGGAAGCGAGTCGGATACTGGAGAGCACGGAGATGATGATTTGGTTGAGCAATGCTAGGAATGAGGTATGTGAAACGAACCGGCCCCTCCGTTTGCTTGTGTGCCCTTTTCTTCGTTCACGACTTCTTCATCTACCGTCCCCTTGCGCGCGTATACTGCCTCGTCGAATGCACAGGTGCTGATGCGCAGTGAGCAGAGTATCCCGCAAACACGCCAGCACTACCAGAACATTGTGCTTGGGATCGCGCCGGCGGAGGACGCGGTGTGGAGAGAGGAGTGGGAGATGGACGGCGCGAGGGGAGCGGTGACGAGTCCGAGGAGTGCGAAGGGGAAGGAGAGGGAGAGGGCGAGGAAGAGGGTTAGTAGTGGGGCGCATACTTGATGGATGCATGGGAGGAGGGCGGAGGGAAGTAGAGAGATGAAGGGCGGGGCAAGGTCACGATGATGTGATTTATGAGATATGAATTACGAGAACACGACGATATGGCTGTGGCGAGCTCTCGGGCTTGAGGAACGGGGGTGGACTTGGTGATATGGTGTTAGGAGGTACGATACCCAAGAGTACATCATGAGGTTGGAGCGATGCATGATCAGGCGTATATCATATTATCAGAGTACATCCGCCTATTTCTTTCTTTCGCTGCACAGCTGCAGCGTCACTGCGCCGTCAAACAGGTCCAAACATGCGACGCACGAGTACCCAGTTATCACACCATATATACAAGAACCTCCTCTTTCCCCACATACTCCCTAAACACCCTCATCCATGCCGACATTCCTCCACCATGGCTTCCCGCCACCCTCTGCAAACATTTCCTCCGCATCGCCTACTTGTCTCCTCTCGCTCACCTCCCTGCTAACTTGCCCCGAGAGCTTCAATTTCATAGCTTTCATGGCAAGCATGCTCGTGGGCTTTGCGCCATACCTGCTTCCGCCGCGCGTCAATCCTTGGGAACTGGGTCGCATCAGGGAATTTGATGCCCATTCGTCCCTCATGACTGGTAATTGCTATTGGAGGGGTTCCGAAGACGAGGAGAGTCGGTTGAGGTGGAGATAGACGTCGGTGCCGTAGCTGTGATATGTATGTTAGCGGTTGAGTGACGTATGGGAGAGGGGCAGGACGTACCCTTCCATGCTAATGAGCTTCAGATCGCCGCCGAAATACCTCGCATACAGTCTTGAGATGGGCAGGCCGTATCCGAACCCTGCCATTGGCGCCTTGAAATCGCTCTTATTGAAGTCAGGGTCCAGGCTCGGTGTCTGGTCGACGGTAGTGTACATATACGTCCACACGAGCGGGATGGCAGATCGTGGTATGCCGCCTCCTTCGTCGGAGATTTTGATCGTGATGTCTTCCTTTCCTTCCGCAACAATGACTTTCGTCACAGGGAAATCTTCCTTATCTTGACCGTGTCGCTCGACCACCGCACGCAGCGAGTTCTTCAGCGTCTCGAACAGCATGTGTGACAAGTGCCCGGGCACGTACATGAAGCTAATGTCGTTGTTGCAGACGAGCTGGACGTTCGGGGCTTCGAACAAGCCATAGTGGTCCTCGCAGACGAACCGTGCGTTCTCGATGGCCTCTTGTGCAAGTTCGCGGACGTTGGTCTTTGTGCAAATAATGCCGACGTAGTTCGGGTCGGAGCGCGCGCGCTGGTCTGTCAGGGCGATGTGCTGCCCGATAAGCATTCGAATGCCAATACGCGACATGTAAAAGCGATCGAGGAAGGCCTGGATGTTGTGGTCAATCTGCATCCGTTGTCTCTTGCGCTTCCACTCCAAGATGCCCTGTGCGACTGTTGTCACGACGCTGTCGTGCCGCCTCTTGATCTTCTCGAGGGTGTCTGCGAACTTGGTGTTATATGCGCCCAGTTCGGGCGGCCAGTCTTGTCCATCATCTGCTGCAGCATAGTATCTCCTGCTTGATGTGGCGCCCTTGATCTCTCTGCTTGCGTTGCCATTGCCGTTGGCACTGTCCGGCGCTGACCGATACTGTCCTTGCCTGATGCTCGGATTCTGTGTCGACTTCTGCAGCAAGGCCTGATCTTTGCCATTTCGTTTCGCTGGCTTGAGTAGTCGTTCTTTGACCTCGGAGGAAAGGTTTGGTCGTGGGAGTTCAACAAGCTCCTGTCGTGGGTGTGAGTCAAAGCAGACCAGAGAAGAAATCGTCCACAACGTACTTCGAATGACTGCGCGTACCAGTCGCGCACTCGGCAGATCGATGGCATCTCATTGAGGCCATCGGGAAGGTCGCTAAGCTCCTGCACGCGGTGTGCCAGCCGTATGGGAAGCTCCTCTGAGAGGAACTGTGACGCACGGAAGAGGGTTCCCGTAGACGGCTTCTCCCCAAACTGTACCATCTGCCGTAGAGATACACCTGCGCATGCATCAAAGAGAGTTATACTGTGAGCGAACGACTATACACACCCGTGGCCGGGAAATTGCTGTAGTGCTACTGGGCGTTAGCTACAGCCTCGAGCGCGCCCTGTGCAACCACGTTACGTACCTTGATGGTGTCCATCAGCCTCTCTGTGCGCTTCCATGACATGATGCCAATTGTTCAAGGCCGGATGGCCTTCTTCACTGCGTGCTCGCCAAGGTGCTGCTCGTGATGGTGTTCACGACGAGGTCGCAATATTCCGCCCCACCTATGACGCTAGTTCAAAGATGATGTAGGCCGAGGTAGTCGAAACGCGTGTGCGCTGGAGCAATGCGAGATGGAAGCGTTGAACAATGTGTGATCGTGTGAGACACGGCTAGCAGGCGTCTCGTGGTGGTGACTTGACAATTGAAGTGTGGAGTCGGAGCGCACCGTCGATGAGACCAATGGATGCTTGGAGACCTGGACCTCCCCCACACTCGACCGCTTTCACGTGGAGATGCAACACAAGGGCCACACAACGCTCAGACAGAAGTCCCTCGCATCCCGCAGCTGACACGACGAAATTGTGTAAAGAAGCCGATTTGCATTTCTTTTTGCGCCCTCGGCCTTGTCCTTACCTCACGCAAGACCATGATGCATATCTTCTCCCGCAGGCAAGCACCTGTGCAAGCTTCAGCCACATGATCCTCGGCTAGGGACCAGAGCTCCGCTGTCTGCCGGAAAAGCGCATGGCCGTGTCCATGACACTTCCACAAGGCCGAGGTGCTCGCGTGAGTTGCGGTCTCCAGCCCTGTCGTCCGCCATTGGTCGGCGAGCTGTCATTTGTGGGAACTAAACATGTGTGTCAGAAAATTTGAGTGCCGTACGATTGGTCCACATTTTGTTCGTATCGAGCTGTTCCTGAGCCGGTATTGCGGAAGCATGCCCAAAACGATTCAGTGTCTAGGATAGAGCTTCATGTTAGCAGTCCACGGGTGACGTCTGTTTTCAAATGCAAAGACGTTTTACACAAGATTAAACACATAAAATAGTGCAGCAGTGAGGAGGAGAATTGTTGTTTCGATCGTGCCGCTAATGTCCAAACCGACTCTATGCTGCATCCAATGTCGAAAACGCGCCCTAGCATGATACACCAAACATATTCTACAAAAGACGACGGCGCCCAATAGGCGCCTCTTCGCCTGACAATCGTACGTCTATCGGTATTGGTACAATCGGAAGAAGATGTGGAACGGAGATGCGGAGAAAGGTCATGTCGTGGCGGAGGGGTGGAGAGAAAGCGCTGAGGAGGTGATGCGCTTATTTGGTCTCGTCCTTGAGGAAGGTGATCAAGTCGTTGCGGTCCTTGGGCTTCTTGAGACCACCGAAGGCCATCTTGGTGCCGGGAATATACTTCTTGGGGTTCTCGAGGTACTCAAACTGTGAGCTGTTAGCAACCCGGCCGTAGACTCATGCCATACGCAAACATACCAGAGTACCCTCGTCCCAGGTGATGCCCTTTTGCTTGTTGGCGTCGGTGTATGAGAAGCCCTCGACCTGACCAGTCTTGCGGCCAAAAAGACCGTGTAGGTTGGGGCCGATCTTGTTGCCCTCACCCTCCTTCAGGGTGTGGCACTGCGCGCATCGCGTCTGGATGATGTCAGACAAGGTCCGCGGAGTAGAACAGAGGCACGAATGTATCTCATGCTTTCTTGGAGTTTTCGTACCTTGAAAAGGTTGGCACCCTTCTTAGCGTCACCTGTTGAAATGCGTCAGCCATGTGCGTGGTGATGAATAGTCGCGCGAAGCCGGGAAATCCGCCGCCACGCCTCCCTTTGTCGCAAAGCTGCCAACTGGTGTAAATCGCCTCTTGAGCTGCTCAAAAGTTCTGCGACCTGTGCCAGCAGCTGCTTCTCCCTCGAGAATGATCCTCGTCGTCGTAGGAATGCTCAATGGGCGTAGGGAGATTGTGGCATGACGGAATCGCTCGATGACGTCCGCGGCTCTTCGGAAAACATACCGGCTTCGAAGCCCATTTTGGCTGATGAAGTGTGTGGAGTAGATTTGGTGGTGGAGATGTGTGACCGGAGTCGTAGTAATGGTGATTGGCGAGGCTGGCGTGAGAGACGGCAGTTTGTTGGAGGAAGGAAAGCTGGCAAAGTGAACGAAGAAAAAGGCGACGGCCTTGGCGCTAAACTTGATGAGATCAGGGCGCACGTCCTGGACAGTAACCCTTCACCGATTCTTGATCCTCCAATCACAGCATGCGAGAAAGTCAGGAGCTTCTGCCCTCGGGCAGAACCGGTCCGGCAGTCCTCCGCGGGAGTGTCGTCTGATGCTGGCATGCTTTCGCCTCTGCGCGCATTTTGGGAGACTAAATGTTTTGGACTGCATTTGCGCAATAGCCCTCCTTGGTAAATTTGCTCTACGCCACGCCGCGTGTGTGCGCTGGTTGAATGTATGTGAGGCAAGAGCCGCCTGCATACAGGGCAGGAGCACCCGCAAAGGACCCATGAGTGCGCCGGCTACCATTGCGCATTTCGGCACGCGTACACATCTCGAGATTCACGGCAACGGTGTCGTGGGTCGGCTCAAGGTGTCAGGGCTTAGCTGACTGCAGGTCCATACGACCCTGCTTTGTCCAAATGCGACATGATGGCACCTAGATCCGACCAGGGGTCTGCAAATCGTGACATGTCACTACTACTCGTACAGCAGAGCTTCTGGTCAGGTTGTGAGGGGTCAATACCGCGACCATCGAATTTCTATCGTCTTTACAAACGTCGACCAAGCCTTACCTAATTGTGAAGAACCTGCAACCCGCCTAATCGTCGGATCCAAGCATTCTGCAAAGACGTTGAAGCGTCGCAGTGGACTGACATCATCGCTTCAGTCTCGCAGCCCTGGACCCCGCCGCACATCACCAGCCCGGATGAACCAAATACCCAGCATCTTATACGCTGATGAGGACTTTACCACATGGCTCATTCTCGGAGCTAGCAGGGGGATTGGGCTGGAATTCGTGAAGCAGCTGCTGGCAAAAGATGAGCGCATCATCGCAACCGTTCGCGAACCGTTCGCAGGACATGCATCGCAGCTGTGGGGACAGGCAGGTAGCGACCATGGACGGTGTCAAATGTACACTTGTGATGTATTGTCCGAGCAGAGTATAGAAGTACGCTCGACCGTCGAAAACGTCGCCCTGGGTGGACGATGAAGGCAGCTGATCACGGACAGAAATTCGTTGGGCAGTTGGCCATGATACCCAATCTCAAAATCGACTACGTAGTACTGAACGCTGGAGTTTTAAGATACCCGAATGTGAGTCCCCAATGGTTCTGCATATCGTCAATGGAGCCGCACTAAACATCTCAGCGAGCAACCGAACTGTGCGTCTCCCCATCGCCGAACTTTCCTTGTTCCGGCTAGAGCGTGCATCTTGGATGTACTTGTCTAAGTACTTGCATGAAGAACACTCACTGTGCAGAGAATCGAGATTGTCCGTGATACTAATGTCTACCACAGAACCTTCGACGAATTCGCCTTCCACCTGCACACCAACACCATCGGCCCCATCATCACCGCCAACCGCTTGCTCGCCACCAACATCCCCATTGGCACCATAGTCTTCATGTCCTCTGACTCCGGCTCCCACGGCGCCTTCCGCGAAATGGAGGACGGTTTTGCCGCCTACGCCGCCTCCAAAGCCGCTCTGAACATGGCTGTTCGACATCTCGCCGCCGAGCTCAAGCGCAAAGACGACGACACGATCATCCTAGCCATGCATCCGGGCGAAGTGGCGACAGACATGGCGAATGTGCAATTGCCGTGGGAAGTGCAAGGGATTATTGGGGTCGAGGAGAGCGTGGGCAAGATGATCGATGTGATTAAGAGCAAGGGGATTCAGCATAGCGGGACGTTCTGGACGTATGAGAATAAGGTGAGTCACCCCCTTTCTCTTGGCTGGTTTGTGGTGGTGAGAGTTGACAAATGTAGCCGTATGTGTGGTGACATTGCTCGATGGTTTTGATTTCGGTTTCGGTTTCAGTGAGAATTTGCATGATGGGAATGGAGAATTGACATATTATGATTATACCCAACTTTTAGACCAAGGTAGGAGAAAAATTGACACGTATGGTGCTCTAGCTCTTCGTTCCACATGCACAAGACTCCATCCAAGACGGTAAGGACCTCCTACTCAATCTCGCCAAAGATGCGCCGAACGTAATCCGTATCCCATGGCAAACGCTCCTCACCCGCAGGCAATTCGTAATCGACAAGAACCCTGAACTTGCTCTTTTGCTTCTTCCTTCCTTCGTCATGTTCCAGCTCAGCCCTGCCCTTCGCCCGTCTCCTTCCACGCCTGGCAGATCCAGCTGCTCTCAAAGGAAATAAATCACTTGCCTTCTTAGCGTCCTTCAACTGCTGCACCATACTCAGCGCTCTCTCCGCACGGAGCTTCCGGTCCTCCATATCGTCCCTCACATCCCGAAGACCTTCATCGTCGGCGAATCCTGCGATGGGCTGCCAAGACTCTTTGTAAAGCTCTGCTTCTGGATCCAATTTCTCGACTCTTCCTCCACGGGCAGTGTCTGCCTCGAACAATTCCCTCGAGCGCCGTCGGAGTTCCGTTTCTTTTACTTCATCTCCGTAGTTCAGCTCGTTAGCTTGTCTCTTCTGCAACTTGCGCTGTCGACGTTCGCGCTTGTTTGGTCTCTTGATCGGGCGACGCTGGTCCAGATCATTAGGCTTGATGTTGATGTCATGCTCCCTCTTCTCGATGCTCTTCTTCTGGGCCTCGAATGGCTGACGCTTTGCGCCGGTGAGCTGGGGCAGTTGTTGGTACTTCTGGTTTCCGTCGACCTTGGGTCTTCGCACTAAGGTTTGCGCGTCGGCGATGCCGTCGCGCGATGAGGAGCTAGAGTACGTGTCTACAGGTGTAGCGTTGTAAGTTGGTGAAGGGTATGCTTCATCTATGACTTGTGGCTCTCCGTAGTTTCCCGTGATGTTGGTAGTGACATCGTGGGCACTACGACCGAGGCGAACAGGGCAAAGTGGCAGTGCGCATTCAGGATCATGACGATCTATGCCAGGCGGGAGGCTTACTCGGGCATAGGGTATGTCAAGAGTATGCGCGTAGGCACATCGTACTGGCCTTCCATTTCTGCCACGCCTCGGTCTACAGTGACCCTTGTGGTACCAATAGAAGCAGATGAGTGTGCTCCCGCCAAAGGCGCGGGGCGCGGTCGGCGGATGAGAGCGAGGATTGAAGTTTAAGGGATGATGGTCCTCGGGTCGGAACGTCTGCGTTGTATCTCGGAGTGGCTTTCGAGGAAGGTCAAGCGTTGGGGAGACTGCAGGTGGCGATGACGTTGGATGGCAGGTCAACCCGGAAACTGAGTTGACGTCCCAATGGTTGGTGTGGCGCTTCCGATCTTGAATGGAGACGAACTCATCGAGATTCGGAGTGATCTCTCGCTTCTTACGCTTGTTGCTGTCGCTGTGGTGGTTTGGGGAGGTGGTTCGCTTGCGCTTCAGGGTGCCTGGATGGCTAAGAGACAAGAGCGGCGAGTCAATGGCGTCAGAGGACAGCGGATGCGGTGGAGTATAGCAAGTCAAGTCGACATAGTCTATGCCGTCTGAGGCGGGCAGGTCACAGGTGGTATCAGCCGATCCTTGAGGTGTCGGGTGGACAACACCATCCTCTAGCGCGGCTTCGTGCCCTTCATCGTCGTTGCCCGAATCAGAAGCGCTCGAGTATGATCCATTGAGGGCGCGACTGCTGGGATCAATAATTGATATCAGGTTCTCATGGTCTTCAACGTGGTCCTGGACTTCATCGTCGAGTCCGCCGTTGTCATCATCGCTGGATGACACTTCGATCACGGGCTGGAGATAGTTGACATCGTCCGATGGCGCAACATCCTCTTGGTCTTCCTCAGGATTGCTGGAATCGAAACCTGGATCTGAGCTCTCGCCCTCGTCATCGGTTGAGGTCTCGATTAGTGTCCGATGCACCGAAATGAAGGTAATCGAACTGAGGCATCTCTCTTCTGCTTCAGTATAAGTCGTCTCGGTATCAGTATCTTCGCTCTCATCTAGGTTGAGAGATGCTACATGGCTGCCTTGAGCAAAGGAAGAAGGCGATATCTGCTGGTCTTCACCTTCGTCGTCTTGGTCGCTGTAGTCCTGACTACCACCATCGCTGTCTGCGTTGCTCGTTCCATCGTCGGTGTCTTTGCTATCATACTCGCCATCGGCATCACTCTCCTCAACCTCAATTGGCGTCGACCGTCGGAGGACGCTGAGCGCCGCACCATCAAGCTGTCCACCCATTTGTGCGCTAGTCTTCTTTTTCTCCGCCTGTCTGGAATCCACCAGATCCTGTCTAAGCGGACAGAGCGGCAGATTACACTTCTCGTAATGTATGTAACCTGGCGGGGGCATCATCGGCCAAGTAACGTGAGACTCATGGGCGAACTTGCAATCGGCGCCGCGGTGGCAGGTGCCGTGGTACCAGAAGAAACAGGTCTCTCGAGGCGGGCCAGGTGGCGTACTAGATGGCGATGGGGATTTGAGAGTATCGACGCGGGCTTTCGTCGGGGTAGTGGGGTTGTTTGGGAGCGCCTGATTGTTCGGTGATTTGCGCTCCCAGAATTGCGGGCAGCCACAAACGCCGTCCTGGGCGAGGTTGAGAGGGCACTTGCAGTTTCTCCAAGCCATTTATTCTGTGCAGTTGCTCAGATCTTCGTGTTTGTTTGTGGTTGGCTTGCTGGTTGAGACGCACCGAGTGGGCAAGGAAAAGTGTGCGAGTTACAGTCGCAATCGAGTCGATAGTGGTGATTTGAGATAGGAGGGCTAGATTATATCAGGTGCTGTTTGCGAGATTATCTGGGGGGTTGGGGAGCGATATATTCGCGTTGGTGTACTATTGTCAAGGTGAGAGTCAATAGCATGCGGCAATAGTAGATCCTTGCGGAGGTTGCCGGCAGGTGAAAGTGAGGGCGAGCGGGCTACCGACCCGCACTAAAGAGAGTGACAAGAGTTCGATGGAAATATTTGCCATGAGAAGAAAAGTAACGCAAATCCTACCACAGCCTGCCCAGAATATGGGATGCTATCTTTACAGAGACCCATGTACCAATACCCACTGTGCCAAGGAAGATACCGAACGCCCTCAGATTTCTCATCTCCAGACTCGATGTCTTCAGCTTCCTCTCACCAATGTCACCAAGATTGGTGAGTGTATCGAACTGCGGCACATACTTGAAGTCGAAAGTCGTCTCCGTACCTCCCAACCCCCATTTCGCTTTGACAATTACGTTCCAAAATATCTCCTTCGCTCGTCGAACATGATCACGGTCTAATGCTGGAATCATGCGGTATGCATAGCAGTAGAACATGAAGAAGAGGCACTGGCCTGCCATCAATGACCAGTAGTATAGTGAGACTCTCTTGAGACCAAGTCTGTCGGCAAGCTCGTTGCCGTTTAGCCAGCGCGCAGAAGCAACAAGCATGTCTGCAGACACGAATGTTGGTGGCTCTTCTTTAAGGGCGAAGATGATGTTGTTTGCCATGGTCTTTGACATGTCTGAAGGGTCGACTTCATTGTAGAACAGCGTTTCCATGGCAGCTTTGGCCTTCGCGCGGGTCGTGAAGCATTCGTCTGGTGTGCCTAGCAGATAGGCGATATACCGCCATAAGGCCAAGTAGTCGTCGATCTCCTGGCTCCGAAGAAAGATACCTTGACGTGGAAAGCTGAGCCAAATCAAGGAGGATGAGAAGGTCCCGATAGTCGCTATCTGGTCGAGATCATTGACTGGTATACCCCACGCCTCTATATCGAAGTAGCTAGGCCTTTGCTTGGCGAGTTTGACGATACGTTGACGAACGGCGGCATGTAATAGTCGAACTCGGATCGACGATGCGTGGCCCTCGCCACCAGGCTTGATGCCTTCAAGACTTCTTGTACATTGCAAAATGTGTTGAGTGGTTTCGAAAAGTCTTCCTCGAGCCACTTTGGTGCTGAAGCCACCAGTGCGAGCCAAAGTCTCCACAACTCGCGCGGCACCCATACCCCCCAATAGTGACTGGAATGTTAGACCAGTAAGCGCCGGGCCACCGTATCGATAGAAGACATCTTGCCCTCTTGCTATCTGGTCCCAATCCACCCACTCTGGAATTGTGTTGACTTCTTGCCACAACCGGTCGAGCTTGGGATCGGATGCGTGGTGTTCCTTGAGAAGGGCATATAGGTCCCGCTGCGGAACCGGAAGACCCTCCTTCTGCTCCTCTTTGGTGCCTGGTATTGATGCGGGTGCACCCTGATGAATGGTGTTGTTCCGCGGAAGTGCATTCTTGGGTGGTGGCGAAATGGTGTTCAACACGTCCAGGCATTCTTCGGCGAGAACATCATATGAACGCTTCAAGCGATTAACTTGCTCTGGGCTGAGATGGTCTTCTGTCCATTCAAACTCGTAGCCCCAGCACCTGCCGACAGTAAGCGGCTCCGCTCTTTGTACTTTTCGAGAAGTGAACGTACTGTCTAGTATGCTCTGTGCGCCTGCGAAAAGGATTCGGCCATGTCATGATGGATCGAGCAACGCTACAACAGGATAGAGTTGTTGATAACTCAGATGAAATTATCGTAGTGAAAAGGAAGGAAACACATTCAAAGTATGCATCGGTAATCGGAGAGTATACCGTCATATGATACCGAGGCGCTAGCCTATGTGAGGCGACCCTTGAGATCCACTCTCATTCTGCCGCTTTCGAAGTGAACGCATTTCAAAGAATATGCGACTCAGATGGAACGGATCACTTGGGAGGAAGCGATCCGAGGATTAGTGCGCAGAGCGATTGACACTGAGTCTGTTGTCTCGACGTCATCATCTGGATTTAGCTTGCCCAGACCGGCCAGACAAGGGTCGATAAGATTGTTGGCTCCGAATTTCGAGTGTGAACGGACAGCACAAGCAGCTGCCTGCATCCACATAGCATCCTAGGCTGGACATGACGGCAACGTCCTCGGAAGACGTTGGTAGCTTGCGGCTGAAAACCGGTCACGTGTTAGACTAGCCAAAAAAGGTGGCGTTGTGAATATTGGGGGCCCGTGCGCTAAACTTTCTCAGAACTTCGCGATGGACACGACTTGCACAGCATACGCCGCAAATGTCTTGTCCCAATTGTGCACGCAGGACCCTGAGCTTGTTCATTCGCTCGTTCCTCAACACCGAGCCTGTTTTCAGCTCTCGTCAGAGCATATGGAACAGTGCCCAGTCCGGGCGCTCCTATACCACCACTCGCCGACCGTACCGTGCCGAGAGAACAGGTCCCCGACCAACGAGAGAAAAGGTCGTAGAAGATGTCATCGATGAAGACGACCCTCAGCCAAGAGATGAACGGCCATCGTGGCAGCTCCAGAAAGCTGCCCTGAAAGAGAAGCTGGGAGGAGAGGCCTGGAACCCACGGAAGAAACTATCGCCGGACACAATGGAAGGCATACGACATCTGCACAGTACACGGCCTGACAAATTCACGACGCCCGTACTCGCCGAACACTTCAAGGTCACTCCAGAAGCCATACGCCGCATACTAAAGAGCAAATGGCGGCCATCCGACGAGGAACAAGAAGCGCGCATGCAGAGGTGGAATAAACGCGGTGAGAGGATATGGACAAATCTGGTGGAAATGGGTGTTAAGCCGCCAAAACAGTGGAGAGATATGGGCGTTGGACGGGCTTCAAGAGGAGAGCGGCCAAAGTGGAAGTCATTACGACGGAACTTGGTGGACGTCAAGGACAGTGCGAGCGACGATTTCGTCGTTGAAGAGTGGGAGATCATACCAATTGTCGATGGGTCAGGAAGAGCAAAGCCAGCAAAGGAGGTGCCATTGTCAGAACGACTGTGAGAATCATGGTAACGGATACATCGTACATCCACCGCAGACCTTTCCAAAGTCCACACTAGACGCCATTATAGTGAAGTGCATATAAAGAAGGAAAAGACTGCGCATTTACTCTCAGTATAGCCATCTACACTGTGTTGCTGGAGCGCGAGCCGTGTTCTCAAGCGTGCGGATATATGAGTTCCAAAGCAATATTTGGCAGAATGTAGATGCATCTGCAAGGAGACCGACCAGCGCCGTCATGATACCTGCGTCGCGAAGACTGTTGCGGCGAACACCCAGTCTGCCAAAGTCAAGGAACAAATTCATGGAACTATACACATCTTCGCACACAGTACCATGAAATCTCTCACAAGCAGCAAAATCTGCATCTACCTAGGTAGACCTCACCGCCACAACATTCCTTCGCACACACGCCCTCTCCACCCACCTCGCCATTCCAACCTCCCTCACCACCATCCCCACTTCCCTCTATCCTCACCAACACAACTCCACCTCGCTTGCCACACCTGCCTCCAAGAACATCCAGCCCCGTCCTCCCATCCAACCCCCCCTCC
>TARA_R110002003_G_scaffold186_3_pt1 | contig 24750 bp, 23 predicted proteins | sample TARA_R110002003 | Tara Oceans TARA_R110002003 (sample SAMEA4396441) | marine metagenome | biome: Westerlies Biome; feature: [SRF] surface water layer (ENVO:00010504); material: water (ENVO:00002006), including particulate matter (ENVO:01000060) such as... | depth 5 m
CTAACCCATCCTCCTCCATCCTCACAAAGCCCCCACACATCGCTATCTCACAGCCCTTTTCATTACAACCACCCAACCCACCGCTTCACTCATCCCCCCACATGCCATTAAACCCCTTTGCAATAAACCCACCAGCCCCTTTCGGCACTGGCTTCGGCGTCACACTCGGACCCGTCGTATTCAGGAAGGGTTTGAACGGCTCCGCAGCATCACTTGGCAGTCTCAGCAGTGGCATTGTGCTCGTCGATTGCGGCTGTACGCCGACGCCCCTGACGATGCCGCACCCCCCCTCTGCACACGACCAGCCGGCGGAGCACGAGACGCCGCAGGATCCACAGTGGGAGGTGTCGTTGGCCTTGTTGACGCAGAGGCCGTTGCAGACGTCTGGGAGTGAGAGCGGGCAGGCTGTGGGTGTTGGTGGGACCGGTGGGGTGGGGAAGTTGATTGAGGAAGGCGGGGTTGTAGTTGGCGATGGAGGTGGTATTGAACTTGTCTTGGAGGATGGCGGTGTTGGTGGGTTGGTTGTAGACGATGGTTCTAGGAGAGGTGAGTGTGTGCTTGACGCTGGGGACGGGATCAGCGATGATGAAGCCTGTCTGAGTGGCGGGAGCGCGCTTGAAGTTGTCGACGAGGTTGATCTCGACTTGGATGTCACGTCGATACACTCGTTGATATTGGGGTCGTAGGCCCAACCGTCCTTGCAACACTTTGCGTACTTCTCGTCGACATGTTCGCCCGACGGACATGGCGGTTTGCCATCACATCCAGCCAGTCTGTCGATGGTGCTGCCATTTGTACAAGTGCAATACTTGAGATACCATTCAGTTTGGTCGATTGTGGCTCGCTTCTGCGCGAGTGGGCAGCAGAAGCCCAGCTCTTCGAGGAGGACGAAGTTCTTCTGCGGGCACGTCTTCGGCTCTACGGACGTGCAATTATTGATCTGGGGGTTCCATACTGTTTCCTTCGGGCAGCATTTCTTGTAGTCTGGGTCGAAGACTTGACCTTCCGGGCATACGGAGCCTTTTGACATGCATTGCTCCCTGCTTGGATTCCACGTGGTTCCTTCTTTGCAACATACATTGTACTTCTCATCCAAGACTTGGCCAGGGTCGCACTTCACAGGCGGAACGTCGGTGCAAGTCCCGTTTGCTTGCTTGTACAGACCACGAGGGCATACGCAAGGGTAATCGGAAATGAAGCTGATGGCACAGCAGAGCCCAGTCTCGCCGTCGAAGGCATACCCTGCTTCACACTGCCTGCTGGGCTCTTCGCATGCGTTCCGGGTTTGGTTCCACGTCGATCCAGTCGGGCAGCACTTTTTGTATTTCTCGTCCAGAAATTGACCAGCGGGACAATCTGTGGTATTGGTTCCGTTGCACGTCCCACTAATTTTGGGTAGTTGATGCGAGACGGGGCAAAGACAAGTTCCTTTGTAGCACTCCAGACCATCTTTGCAGGCATTTTGGCAGCTGCCGCAGTGTGTAGCATTTGTCAGGAGGTCGATACAGCCGACTTCAGGGCAGAAAACGTTGTTCGGTGATTCGCACGTCTGATTGCGACCCTTGCAAAAGTTGTTCTCTGGACTTGCTACCTGTTCATTCTGGCAAATACACTTGCCCCTTGAGCAGGAAGAAAGGTCCACACACTTCTTGTTGCAGCCGCCGCAATTGTTGTCGTCGAAGTTGAAGTCGACACAGCCCTGCCGCGGACAGAAGTCTGGAGTTTCTGACTCGGGCTGGCATGATGGAACCGGCGTAGGCGTGGTTACGGTGCTGTTACTTATAGGCGTTTGAGGTGTTGGAGTGCTTATTGATATGGATGGCGTAATTGGTGGTAGGGTCGAGCTACTCTCAGACGCAGTAATGGTACCACTCGTGGGAGTTTCTCGGATTACTGGTGAGCTTTGGTCACTGGATGAGCTCCTTGATGAAGAGATTGAAGAGTAGGTCGGACGGCTCATGCTAACGCTGGTGGGTGTTTCGTTCGACGGAATGGTCGCGCTTTCTGACGGAGTGATGATTGGCGTGTTGGGAGAAGGAGTCGATGAGTTTGGGACAGCACTCTCGGATGACTGAGCTGATGGACTAGATTGCGAGCTAGGAGGACTCAATGAAGTATTGGGCTCTGAGGGACTTCTAGACGCCGGTGTCCGGAGTGGTGGAGTGACTGAAGCCGAGCTTACAATAGGTGAACTTAGAGACGGGGTAACTACTGGTACGGAAACTGGGGGAGAAGGTCCTCTAGACAAGGACGGTAAAGAAAAGCTTCCAGCTGGTCTCGACGGTGACGGGGGAGAAGCCTCCGGTGACACTACACCTGGAGCTGACCGACTTTCGGAGGGTCTGGAAGCAGGCGAGGTAACGAAAGGAAGATCCAGACTCTCGCTAAGCCTAGATTCGACTGCAATGGATCTTGTTGACCCTACGGATGGGGATGGAGGTGGTGGCGAAGGTAGCGGGCGCTCTGTTCCTGCGGGTGTTCGCATGCTCTCGCTGCTACGCACGATTGCTACTGATTCTGATGCAGGCACAACAGACGGAGACAGTTGCCCAGACTGTTGACCAGCAGAAGGCGTCTGTTGTACAGGGCTTGGTGCGCTAAAGGGGGCGCTGTCGACGACGGCTGAAACCGGTGGTAGGCTTGACAGAGCGGCAGAGTTCGACAGTGGCGGCTGTGAAGGTGCATTCGACGGTAAAAGTGCCGTGCCGGATGCGGGAGCTGAAAGCGGCACAGTTAAAGGTGTTACGATATCCGATGCCTGCAAGTTGGAGGCCGAGGGCTGTGAAGGCATATTCGATGGTAGAGGAGCAGCATTCGACGCGGAAGCAGGAGGCTGCACATTTGAAGTGGGAACAGCATTAGATACCTGTAAGTTGGAGGCCGAGGGCTGTGGAGGTGTATTTGATGGTAGAGGAGCAACATTCGACGCGGACGCGGAAGGCTGCACATTTAAACTTAGTACGGCGTTCGACGCCGGTAAGTTAGAGGCCGAAGGCTGTGTCGGAGGAGAAACACTAGCCGGAGGTTGGGAAGCCTGCGACGCTGCGGGCGTAACGACGTTGGATGCAGCAGCTGATCGGTTCGGAGTAATCTTCTTCGCGAGATTCTGGAGACCTTCGCAACCGTCTGGGAAGAACTCCTGGGCAACTGGGTATGCTTCGCTGACAACATAGTCGCACAGCAGACTCGCTCCGAAGACAGCAAAAAACTGTCCAGCCGGCTGTGCAAGCCTCTCTCCACCATATATGCTCTTCACACAGTTCTGCACGACGACGGGCGTGAAGTCGCCAGGCCTCGTGCCACTGAAGTACTCGTCGCATACTGAAGAGACCACGTCTGCGACGAGATTGTGCGCGAACACCTCTCCGTTCTGACCCTGAGCGTTTGCCTTCTCTGCGAGGTCTGCGCCGAAGTCCTGGGCAAAAGCTTTAACCTTGTCACTCACATCTCTAATGCGTACGTCGGCTCGTCGGCGAAGTTCTTCTCGTCGTTGGTGGTCGGAAGAGGCGTGTGTTCCTGGAAGTAACATCATCAGACCAAACAAGAACGTAACGAACACCATGTTCTTCGGCATCCTTCTTCTTGATGCAAAGTTACTTTGGTCTACCTGAGGCTTATTTGTAGCCTCAGCCTGCGGCCGTGCCGTGGAGCTGGTTTTCTTTGCCAGACCAGCACCCGCTGTCGGCGTCGGCGTCTCTTGCACCTTGGGGCACGTCTTATCGTCTGCTCGACCTTCACCTCCAACTTTAGTCCCCTCTTTTGTCCCATCACTCGTCAATGAGAACTTAGCACAACTCGGAAGCGTGATAAGTTGTTGCTGTCCAACTCGACTGTCCGCCTCGTTTTGCGATACTGGATTCCATGGGTCGGCTTCATTTTGTCCGAAGGTGAAGTTGGAGTAGTATGATGATATTCCGTCGGGGCATTTGACGCCATTCGAACATATCTGCGAATCTCCATCGGTATTACACTTGACATTTTGGAAACTGTTGATGCTAGTGCAGGCTGGTCCCTTGCAACTGTATTGCAGTTCATATGTGTTCTGTTACCGGTTGATGATCAGCCTTGTCTCAGATGTCGGCCCAATGCAGTGTTACGTACTACTCCTGGTCCGCAATTCGAGAAGACACCCTGTGCCTGGGTGATGCTGTTTGGTCTTGACGACATAGCGTCGCAAACTATGTGAGGAGTGGTGCTTTTTCAAACTAACAAAATCACAGCCTTTGCACTGCACTGAAATGAGTGTCTCAATATATGAAGCAAGGGAGTAAGGCTCTAAAGACACCAGAGGCTGAAGAGGAAGGCATCTGGTAGTCTAGAAATAGCTAGCCAATAGCTCACCTGGGATGAGTCCTTCTGCTACCACATACTCAGAACATCTGCAAGACAGTGGAGAGGCTCTGGCGAACGGTGAACCAAGCATGAAGGCTGTGGCAAGCCACCCGTCACACCGCCCAGATTAACAACACCACAAGCGAACAGCGCAGGACGGAAGGGCGTTCAGGCTTCAGCAAATGCCCGTGCATCGCTCGCTGTCACGATGAATGCGATATAGTGAGCGAGCGTCCCAGGATCAAGATTACTTTCCATTATGGGGCACTCTAGCTTCCCCTGCCGCTTGTTCCTCGCGAAACAAAATGTGGAAAGATGCCCGGAAACGTTCGTTGGGCTGAACCGAGCTGAGCACAGATCCGGCAAGAGAGGCTGAAGGCGTTCACGTTCAAGATCTCGGGAAGTCAGTTGCTCAACAGAGATCATGCGACCACGGTAGCAGTATGAACATGGTGTTCTTCGCAACAGATATTTCACTACACAAATGTAAGTAGTGAAGTGTTGCATCATATACCGCCGGAAGTGGTGTACTTCGGTACCTCACAGCAACTATATGTAAAATGGCTGCGTGGAATAACGCCATCGAATGATAACAAGCAAGTTTTAGCGAGTCGCGTCGTGGCTGAACCGCAGCAACAGGCTGTGAATCTTGGCTTCCTTCAGCTGCGGGAGGCTCCGAGCGATCATTGGCGGGCCTGGGTGCGGCCTCTCGTAAACAGCCAGCAGCTGCAGGGTAAGACGGAGGAACGCAATGGAACGTAAAGCTTTGATCGTCAAAGTGGAGGCGTGACAGCAATAAGGTGGCATAATTTTCGAGTGATGAGAGCTGTGCGACTAGTCACATGATCATGCTAACCATGTTGGCACCAAAACAGCCTCCCCCTCATCAACATAACCAGACCCAGCTCGACACGTCTTCAGTATGCGTCTCCAAGGCCTCTCTTGCCGGCCAAACCAAACGGACTCCTTCGCATAAAATCGTTGTCATAAAGCCGTGAGCGCCCGGATCTCCGCGGTTCGGCGGGCTCAATGTCCTGGACTGCATCGCTCACAGCGCTACGTGCGAGTGGCCAATACGCCGAGTTCCGTTCGAAGTCGTTTAGCGTCTCTGCGTCGGAATCGTACTCAAGTTGCGGCGATGATAGTTGGGCCCACTGTCTTAGTTCAAGGTCGGCCCTCGAGTCTGGGCTGACAGGTGCACGGCCCAAGTTGTCCTTCACGCCGAGCAGATGGTTGGGCTTGGAGCCTAGTCCAAAACGGTCCTGCCTTGCTACGAGTTTGCTATATGTAGTACCTGGATATATGACTCTTGGTATGTGGATGTTATCGGCTGTGGGGTTGCGTTGTTCAGCTGCGGCTGGATGAATACTGGGGTTTTCGGGAGCGACGATCCGGTCTTCCAGAGAGATAGCTTTGTTCTTTTGCATGAAAAGGATGCAGATGACTGAGACCACAATAAATGCGAGTGCTGCACTGATGGCAACAGGCACTGGTGCGACTTTAACCGGGTGTTTCGAAGCGAGAAGACCTTCTGGTGGTACTAGCCAAGCGGTGGGTAGCGGAGAATCTGTCGACGACATTGGAACGATCGAAGGGATGGGGAAGCGGTGGAGGCGGAAATCTGAAGGGGACGGGCTCTGTGCCGTTGCTTAAGGTAGAGGTTTGGAGGTGGTTTTGTACCTTGGTATCACGGTCGCCTTCACAGGCGAAGGTTGTTTCATTCAATGAACAGGCTGCTTCGTGACAACAATACCACGCACTGCAATCCGCGTGCAATGACGCCAATAGCAATCACCTATTCATCAATGCCGTCCTTTGTCTTCCCACTCTGATTTCTCCTCCTCAGATCGGTCATAGAGACTGGTGGTTTCTCCTTCCTCTTCTCCGGAGAGTTCATGTTGCGCATCTCAGCCTCTAAAGTCGCAGACAGCCGTTGGAGCAGCCATTGCGGCTCGTTTGTGTTGCCCATGAGAGGGCTGCGGATACCGAGCCAGCTCCAGGCTACGGTGTCTCCATCATCCGCCGTACCGATATCTGGAGCATCGCCCTTGTTGTGCTGATGTTGATCTTCTGGCCTTCGGTGCCTTGACGAATCGTCTTCGTCTTGTCCGATCAGCCGAAGATAGTAGGTCCATTCCTCGTAGGTGTACTGCTTGGGCGGTGACGCTTCCAGATCTTTCATCAGCCGGCGAATCTCTTTTGCAAGGACAAAATGGTAGAAATGAATGTCGCGCTCGAGGTAGTCTCCATGCTCGCCAGCCTCTTCCGCTTCCCCAAGTTCTTCCTCTTCAATATGCTTGGCTACACGATCAAGGCCGCGCTGTTCGGAGGCCCCTGTCGCACCCTTGTGATCCAGGTCTTGCTCGCTCAGCATCTTACCGCGTTTGATCCTCTTCATCCCAACCGTGAATGCGGAACCAAGACCTTTCTCATCTGGGAGAACGGTGAGAGTGCCAACCCAGATTGTAAAATCCTTGAATGCCTTGATGATGGTATCTCCCATGTTACTGATAAGAATGGTAAGCGTTGGTACCGCTAATAAGCTCCAGAACACGAAGAATGCTTTTCCTGCATTCGACGTTACGGTGAAGTCTCCGTAGCCGATGGTAAGGAGCGACGTGTAGGCAAAGTATAGCCAAGTGAAGTACGAGTATCCTTGTGGTTTTTCGGAGTGCATGAAGACCACAGCGCCAAGTAGCCACAACAGCATCGCAGCTATCGTCGAGGTAGCTAGCCCGGTATATCGTCTTTTCCGCTCTGAAAGCTCGTGTATCCGCCGCATGACATCAAACTCTTGTTCCCTTCTCTGCGCCTCAGAGAGGCCCTTTTGGGAGAATGTTATCTTCTCGAACGGCCCAACTTTGATCGTGTGCGACTCGTTGTCGATGCTTGCTAGCACCTTTTGTCTCTTGACCTCGACCATGCGTGAGGACATCTTCTGTTTGCCGTGCTCCAGAATTAAACTTCTGACCGATCCAATGACCAGACCAACCATGATCAACCCTCCTATCGCGTAAGGAAACAACAGTGACCGTCCAGTATGCGTTTTAGGAACGAATTCGCCTCCAATGCCGACGGTTAGCAGTGTGAAGTCAGCCCAGAAAACAGCGTCGAGGAATTGCCAGCCCTCGACCTTGCAAAAGACTAGCGCGCCAAGTAGCAGATAGACCATGAAGCCAATAGTCTGCAACATGAGCGTTCTTTGACTCGGTGTCAACTGGAAATCTTTCGAGTAATGTCCCTTCCATGCACCGAAGGCGGTGTAAACCAAGAGATTCGCGATGATGAAGTAAAGACCTGCGGCAATGATACCGTAGTAGTATGCTTGACTCAACGCGTGTTCTTGCATCGGCTGAATGCGGAACGCGGGGGTAGAAGCCACTGCGACCAGCGCAATCAGAAGGGCCGATGCAAGATACCATCCGAGAATTGTGATGGGCTGCGCAATCCGAAATGAGAGTCTTCGAGCCATGTTCAGAAGCAAGGACATGTTCGCGACAAGCGCAAGCACCAGGGATATGGAATTGACAGCGATGAGCCATTTAGGATCCTTGATCCTCTCCCCATGCCCCTCATCCGAGCCTGGAGGTATATGGACTCTCCATGTCTCCACGAGGGCACAAATGCTGAAGGCGTTGGCCATTGGCCCGAAGGTACCTGCAATTAGTGGGCATGCAGTCGATGCAAACCACCAGCGGCTACGTGAATCAGTCCTGCTCGTGCGAACTACGGGGTCGCGTACCTTGGATCCAGGTATTCCTGTTCTTCTTGCTCAGCCAGCTCTTCTTGTTTGTTTTCGTTCTTCTCGACATCCTGTGCGGCCTCTTGTGCGGGCTCATGGAGGCCAGGATCGTTCATATTGTCAAGAGTCAAAAGTACTGTGATTTAGGTGGAAGTCGACGTTTTCGATGCATCAGAAATATTCTTATCGGTGTCAGTTCGCACACCGTAAACAAGGGAATGTTGGTTGTGCATCGTCGCGTGGTCAAGTTTCAGGAGGTATGACGTACTGGGCTGGCAAGTTACAAGGCATGCTTCCGCGGGCACTAGCCTCCATTGGTCGTTAGCCGACACAGGGCACCAAGCATTGATCACTTCATTCGCAAATAAAAGCATTGTAGAGATAAGCGAGCAGATCTATCCCGCAAGGAATCCTCTGATCTACTTCTCTTGTGTGTAGCAGAGTTGCCCACAACAGGAGACTTCTTGTCAACGGCAACTGGTGCAGTGCGGCTTCGAGATGCGCATAATCTATACTAGGCACCTGCCGAAGGATCTCAACAATTGTCTTCAGGTGGAGGTGTTCGTATGCAAGGGACTTTGCATACACAGGGTCCATTTCAGAGAGAACCCGCAATTCCTGGCTGATAGCACTTTCTGCCGAACAGAGCTCGAGCTCCGCGTAAGCTCTTTTCGAGGCAGGGTGAGATGGTCTGAATCGAAAGAAGATACATCGGCAACACTCGCCCAGAATGCTTCGAGCGGTGTTCGCATCATCCCACTCTCTAAAACATCTGCCAAAATCATAGAGCGTGTACAACGTATGAGGGCGCCGTAGTCCGCACTGAAATGACCACATAGCTAATGACACTGCGAAAGCAGCGTGAGCTGCTTGTCGGTTGCCCCTTCCGGCGGCGCTTAATGCTCTTTCTTTGATGAGGGCACAGAAGAAGAGATCGCAGCGTACGAGCGGGCGCAGGAATATTGAAGTAAGGATGGCATCGTACTCGCATGCCTCCTGATATTTGTACTGGGCATTCAGGAGCCTGATCCTGAATAGTACAAGCTTTGGTTCCCATATCCGGTACTGTTCAATCGTCATGAAGAAAATCTTCGCAACATACAGTGCTGTAGTGATGGAACACTACTGAGCTCATATGTCTGATTGCGGAGGGCTTTCGTCGCTCCACAAATGAGCTGTAATCGCCAGAATGCTAGCGAAGGAGACTGCTCACATAGGAAGGCTTAGATTGGCGACTCGCCCGACTCCAAAATGGCATGCGACCGCCCATGTTGATAATGGTACCTCGAGCCTTACTTTTCTCAAATGCTAGAAGTCGCTTTGCGTTCGTCTTGGCTGCTCAATACCGTGCTGAATTTCGGGAGGGTTCCAGGTCTCGTCATCCCGTAGTCCGTGGTAGAATATTTGCAGTACTTTGCGATTTGTTCCTCGCTGGCCTGGCATGATTCCACACCTGCTGCTTCATCGGGTAATTCCCCAGCGTTAATTCCTCCTGGCTTGAATTTGTATTGGTCTGCCAGGTATCCATCTGTCGGCTGATATCGCCTCTAATCGGGTCACTGTTCCCCGATAGCTCGATATCTGCCGATGGAGAAGACCTGCTACTGTGTTCCGGACCGCCATTGTTCTTCGCGTCTCGTAGCTGAGCAGCTCGTCGCGTCTTTCGGTGGACCCGCCGGAGGAGATGCCGCGTGGTGGGCAATATGCTTGCAATCATGTAGATGGAGGGTTCAACGAGGGCGTAGATCATTGGGCCGCCTGAGGCGTACCATGTTGGGTCCGAGAAGAGCGGGGTGGTGAAGAAGACGGAGAAGCGAAGCGCGCATGTTATTATTCCCCTGTGTTGTGTCAATCACGTCTTCACCTCATCCAGGCGAGAGACAAAGGGAGGTGGGGGCGAGGCGGGTAACTTACAGCGAAGCAGCCAGGAAGGTAAGTATCAGGCCGATTTTTTCTGACAAAGGCATTTGCAGTTTGAGAAGCAACGGGAACGGGAGTACTAGCATCGCCACATCCGTGACAATACTCGGAATGCTATAGCTCTTGTAGAAAAGCATCACGTCTCCACATGTTCCATCATTAACATCAACTGCCTGGGTCCAGAAGTACCTGAAGGGCCGGCAAATCGAGAACGCTAGGATAAAAGCAACCACGCCTTGAAGGACGATAATCACGCCGATGCCAATGATGACGCGGCGGTACGACGTCACTTCGAAGACTTGGTGGTAGAGAAATAAAGCAGCAAGCTTGGCGAACATGACGGCGGGTGTGTAGGTAAACTCAAGGACTTTGGAGAGTTGCAGCCAGGTCTGGAAGGTGGTAACTGGAACGGCAGTGACATGGTGTCCTACGCCGCCTATCTTGACCATCACTATCGAGCGTCAGTATCCGTTTTTTACTCTCTGCGTTCCTCATCTCAATGCAAGCCATTGAAGGTCCATGCTGCCCCCTCATTCTCAAGCATCGGCCAACGCTCAGTGCTTCCACCTCATTCATTTTCTCCGGCGGTTCTTTGGAGCTCACAACCCAGGCGAGGAAACAAGAGGGAAAAGACTCACATATTCCGGTCGCCGCGCTCCCCATACATAGTATATAGCATAGTGTGTTACACACCAGCATGGGCAAGCCCACCGCCTTGGGATTGTAATACCGACTGACGTAGAACACCAACAAGAAGAACGTGTCAATCACAACGAACGCGATGCTGACCCGCTGGTCCAGACCCGGATCGTTCGTTTCGGCAAGGTACTCTGGCGACCCCGCGCTCGAGCCTGCCATGGTGGAGAAGATACAGTACGTAACTGTAAGCGTTCGGGAGACGGCTGCGCTTAACAGATTCTGTGCTAGTGGGTAGGCAAGGACGCGCGGGTGAGGTTTATGTCGTGAGGCGCAAGATGCAGAGATGTGGAGGTACATAAAGATTCATCGCCAGACGTCAGCGACAAATATGCACGCCGCGCAATGCGATCGACCATTTGACACATTCCTGCTGCAGTGCTGCGGAGGAGCTTGAAGACGTCTCTCAGCGATCGGGATGGGATGTCGCGGACGCTTGCGGCTGGTCCCTTGTGAAGCGGGCTAGGGCCAGTCAGTTCGGCGCAATTTTCGGCGTATTAGCAGGCTTCATGATAAGCTGACTCGACGGCAGTAAGCGGTGGCGCAAAATGAGGAATCCTTCCACATGTCGTGCCTCGAATCAGCGTGGGGAGTGACATAGGAACACGGGAAGCTTGCCAGGGTTACGCGGGAGCGGTCAATGACCTTCGTTAAAGGGTGCAGATCCTACGGCACAATGCAACGAGGCTCTCTTGTTTTTCGAGTGCCAACTAGTGCTTTTCCAACCACTGATACACTCGCTCTGCGATTTCAAGGTTGTTCTTCTCCATGAAGAACATGTGTCCGTTGCCATGAATGCCCTCCTTGCCTAGATCCGCGTACTCTACGTCTACGCCAACTTGCTTCAAGTACTTAACGGTGCAATAATCGTATGGCGCGTGGAACGATGCTTCGCCGGTAACAACAAGTTCTGGGATCTTGGCCAGGTTCGTCAATTGCTTCGCTGGCGACTTCTGCATGATGCAATCGTTGTGATCCGCGTCAATTGCTGGCTCGATGATCGTCTCAATGTCTTGAGCATTCTTGCCTGCGGAAGGCTGGTATCCGATGGCGAGGTCAGTGAGACCGAACGCAAAAGCTGGATCGTTTCCGAACGGCGGGCGGAGCGTGAATGGTGGCCCTGACGGCTCGAGTTGGATGATGCCCTTGACACGGTCCGAGCGCATGTCACCGACTCTCCAACCTGATCGATCGTTAATTACTTCAGCGCGTCATATGAGGTACGCCTAAAAATACCGTATGCACCCGCTTGCGAGTGACTGATGACATAACAGTCGCCTACGAGGTCGACGAGAGCTGCATATGCCTGCGCATTTTGTTCTTCGCTTATAAAGCGGTCAGTTTGGAATTGCATTTGGCTCCTGTAAAAAGCGTCAAAAGTTGAGTCGCCCATGCGACCGGTGCCTGGCCATTGCGTGTGCAGTTTCGCCTGCGGCCATTGATTGCCGTTATGTGCTACGTCGGTGAAAATATCAGATACAGAATTGGGGGGTCCAATGTATCCGATAGTGCCCTGCCCGGGAAACCAGAAGGAGCGGCCGCGTGCAGGCTGGTCTGAGAGATAGACTGTGTGGCCTTTGGATAGAAAATGGGATGCCCATCCTGGCCGACCATCTGGGGTGTCCAGGAAATTGGTGCCAGTCTGAGCCGCGCCTGCAATGAAGATGATAGGCAGTGGTGGTTTCGACGGGGCTGGGTTGGGAGAAAGCTTTTCCACGTAGATTTGCCCTATGAGAGCCAGCGATGTAGAATTGGTTGCGTTGTCCTGTTTTCCAGTCTCAGATACACGCAAAACTAGTATGAATCGATGCTTGCCGTGATGTTCGTGTACCGTCCGCCAACGTATAAAACCTCTCGCTTCGGTACAATATCCTTAAGCTGGGAACTTTTGGCCTGTGCATTGGCCCCTAGGAAAGCGACTTGCGTTAAACATGTGAGGGAAGTAAAGGTGCGAAGGTTGAACATAGCGAGACAATTCTGCAAAAGCTGCAGAGACCCTGGGAACGTGGCGTTGGTAAGGAGGGAAGAGAGATTCAGCTCGAATTTGTAGGAGAGGAACAGCGCGGGAAGTAAGGCAACTTGTTGCATATGGTTAGTGCACGCGAACGATGGCGTGAAGGAACTCGTGTTAGGCCAAATCTTCCTAGGTTATGGACGGTAGAACTGACCCGCATCGCGTCCAGACTAAGCGAGGCTAGCGCCTTGCTCCCATACGGTATGGCACCAGAGTTGTACAAATTGCACGAATTGCGGCGATCAACCAACAGCCACGATACCGGGACGATTTCGACTTGAACTTCGGTTGCACCGGCCATGAGGAATCGGGCCGCTCCTTCCACATCCCCGGTGGTCCAAAAGAACTGGGCTGAACTGCACGCCTAAACGCCAAGTCAGCCAAACCATGCAGCCGTATCACAGACACTTTGCAAGGTACGTTACCGACCTTTCGACAACTAGCACAATCCATAGAACGGGAACAAGATCAGTACCGACTGTCATGGTTGCCCAGGTGATGTAATCTGAGAGTGTCCCTTCGTGTTATAACGATAACATGGTCTCTCTAAATGTGCATGCCTTTTTCTATCAGTGATATCAACCCAAACCCTTCTCTAGTCCACAGTCCCTGCACTAGGCCTAAATGAATGAGCTTCTTGCTGACTGTCTGGATTTTTTCGTGTTGGAATAGCCTCACCCACGTTGTGTCAAAGCGGCGTTCAGACCCATCTTCGCTAGAAGGCACGAAGCGCCCGAGAATGTATATGCCCGAGCTACCATCGCTTCGGTGGATGTTAATCGATGTTGATCGGCTGATGGAGGGGAAGCTAGCCAGAGAAATGGCCGAGACATAAAAGCATGTATTCGGCGTTGTTAAGCCTCCCTGTTTCTGATGACTCCGTCAACGCGCATGAAGCCGGGCCTTCATCGAAGGATGCGCACTTTTCGCCCCGAGGCTGGCTCTTCACGAAGGCAGTCATGTCACTACGCAGACCCTTCCATGTCTAGAAAGATTTGGCTGATGATAAATAACCCACAGCGTAGTACACAGTCCAAAATCACATTGTTAGTGATAGCCAAGATGATGAATTGTGTTGTATCAGATTTTCACGAGCGGTTTACGCGAGCTGGTTTGTTATCGATAAAGATGCGTGACGTCACCGTTCTCACATTCGTCGTGACAACTTCATCTACCATACCACCGAACAGCCGGTGGTAGTGGACAAACTTGTCAGCGCTCAATTGGTCTCATTCCCAGTGGAATGCACTCGGCCTACCAATGCGGTTCGAGCATGTTCCAACAATATTCGTGTCTGCAACTCCCTTGCAGACCCTGCCAAGCACCCCTTCTAGAATCTCCCGATGTGGACTGTGGACCTTAGAAAACCTTTCACCCACACCTATTTTTGGCATCCGGACCCTCTTTATCATGCCCTTGTGATGAAAAAGCCCAACGTTCCCCGAGCATTGTTTGTGGAGTTGCTGTGTTATCGCTGCAAATGACGTATTAGCGTCGATCCGTAGAAGAGGCGCGTTTAGTGCTCAACGTTGCTCCCAACATTGAGGTTGCCGGCGGGATGATGTTGCGCGTTCCTCGTAGATGAGTGGGGACTCTAGAGTAGCCATTCTTTCGACCTTTTGTTCCTTATCACTCCACTTCAACTGAACGCTGCACTGCGGATATCGTCAACTTCAGTTCATTCCGGTGCCCGATTTTCTTTCCACACTCGTTTAGGCGGATAGGGTTTCCGAGATGGCCGTCAAGAGACGACAGAATGGCGAAAGCTCGACAGATCGTTTCTTAGATTTGATCGCAGATCCATTTCAAGCTGAAGTAGGACAGCCTTCCCTCAGTTTCCGGACTGCAACTGACATTTCAAGGTACAACAAAATTCCATTTACGCCGCCATCGTCTACAGCTTCGCGATAGCCGGTTTATTATTTTTACTCTTCTGCTTCTTACGACCTCGAAACTCCCGCGTATATGCGCCCCGAGCGAAACATGCCGACGAAAAGCACCGACCTATACCACTGGGGAAAAAGCCATTCAGTTGGCTAGCTGCAGTCAGGAATGTCAATGAGCAGGAACTCGTGGACAAGATTGGTCTAGATGCTGTCATCTTTCTACGGTTCATGCGTATGGTCCGCAACATCTTCTGCGTGGTCACAGTATTTGGGCTCGGCATATTGATTCCGGTCAGCGTTGTAGGAGGATCGCCATTCTACAAGCAATGGAGTAGTATTCCCACGCTAATGAAGTTCACACCTCAGTACATCTTCGGAACAAAGTTTTGGGCATGGGTAATTGTGGCATACCTAATCCAGGCGACGGTGTGCTTCTTCCTCTGGTGGAACTACAGAGCTGTCTTCAAGTTGAGGCGGACGTACTTCGATAGCCAAGAGTACAAAGCGAGTTTGCACTCGAGGTCACTCCTGGTGAGTTTGCGATCATATTCGCTGGGCCATCGCTAATGGTAATACAGCTTACGCACATTCCTACTGCGTCCCGCACCGATGCCGGGATTGTCGAGCTTGTCGAACGAGCAAAGCAGACGGGCGATGTACCTCGGACAGCCATAGGACGAAACGTCAGAGATCTCCCGAAGCTGATCCAGTCACACGACGAAGCGGTTCGCGAGCTCGAGGCGCGTCTTGCCAAATACCTTCGCAATCCCAACCAGCTGCCCGCCACGCGGCCTACGTGCAAGGTTGCGAAAGATGACAAAGCAAGTCATGGTACAGGCAAGGTTGACGCGATCGACTACCTTACCGATCGAATCGCACGCCTGGAGACATTAATCAAGGAGGTTCGGGAAAGTGTTGATATGCGCAATCCTATGCCGTATGGCTTCGCATCTTACACTCACATCGAAGACGCTCATGCTGTAGCCTATGCGGCGCGGAAGAAAGGTCCTGGTGGATCTGATATCTATTTGGCACCAAAGCCTCATGATCTTCTTTGGCAAAATCTCGCCATGAGTCGGAAGACTCGGCGCATAAGGAGGTTCTGGGATGGTCTCTGGATCACGCTATTCACCATCGCATTTATCGTACCTAATATCCTGACCTCAGTGTTCCTCTCAGACTTCTCACATTTGGGCCTGGTTTGGCCGGCTTTCCAAAGGAATCTTCAGGCACATCCTACGGGGTGGGCTATCGCACAGGGTATCTTAGCACCTCTCGTACAAACTCTCATGTACATGGGTGTTCCGATCGTCTTCCGGCGGTTATTTACGCACTCTGGGGATGTATCGAAAACGTCCCGGGAACGCCATGTCACGGCTCGTCTCTATGCATTTTTTGTATTCAACAACCTGATAGTGTTCAGCGTCTTCGGTTCGGCATGGCGATTCGTGGCTTCCGTCATCGCAGCTCAAGACCGTGGTGTGTGGCAAGCCATTCAAGACGGCCATCTCTTCACTCAAGTCATGACTGGGCTATGTAACGTCTCGACCTTCTGGCTCACCTGGCAGATGCAAAGGAATTTGGGCGCAGCTATCGACCTCTCGCAAGCTTGGATATTTACCTGGAGCTGGATACAGCGAAAGTGCTTCTCGCCAACACCACGTGAGCTCATCGAGCTCAGCGCACCGCAACCATTCCCTTACGCAGACTACTACAATAATTACCTGTTCGTCTCAACCGTCGGTCTATGTATGGGAACGCTGCAGCCAATAATCCTGCCGGTCACCGCCTTCTACCTTATCATAGACTGCATTTTTAAGAAATACCTACTCCAGTATGTCTTCATCACGAAGACGGAGTCTGGTGGTCGATTCTGGAAGCTGCTTGTCAACCGAATGCTCTTCGCCGTTTTACTTGCAAACGCTGTGATCGCCTTGGTGGTAGGAGCGCAAGGTGTCGGCTCAATCAACTCCGTTCAAAATGGCAACATGTTATATGCCATGGCGCCATTGCCGTTCCTCCTGTTCGGTTTCAAGTGGTACTGCAGAAGCGCTTTCGACGACAAGCTTGTGTACTACTCTACAATACCCTATTCGGATCTGGAAGGCTCACAGCACCCGGATCAGCCCTCAGCAAGGAAAAACCAAAAGATCAGCGTTCGCTATGGCGATCCTGCACTTTACAAGAAATTGCTAACGCCGATGGTGCATGCGAAGTCACAGCACTTGTTGAAAGAGATTTTCCAAAACCGCTCGACTGGCGGCCACGACATCTTCGAAGCACCACATCGACGATCTACAGACCGCGCGAGGCCAGTATCGCTTAGCTATGGCGACATGTTCATGACAGAAATGCACCAGGAACAGGCTGGCCAGTCCACCGAAGCGGGACATGATGTGCCACCAGTAGAGATCGTTGCCGAGTCAGACCTCGACTTCGAGAATTTCAAGAAACGAGCCGAGTTTAGAGAGCAATTTGGTGGCGATGGCGAGTTATACGGCCGCCCCGAAGATTTCAGTTCGCGACCTGGTACACCCTCCACATTCACCACATTGACCGAGATGGGACCGTACAGACACCGAGACACAACAAATTCCAGATCCTCGAGTCGAACACGACTAGGGGAGATGGAAGAGCCCGATCAAGGGACTTCGTACGCTCCGGGCTACCAACAAGCTCCGCCAGTGGATGGCTTTGTTGATGTTAGTATCCCAGCCACACCGCTAGATGTCGAGGAGGTCCTGAGACCCGCGGGCAGTCGGCAGCCACTCGTCGATGCAGATGAGCGGGACTACGCAGATGACGACGGGGGTGTGGGCTATTTCGAACGAAGTCTGAGGAATGAAGACACGAGTTATGATCGCTTCAGAGGAATGAGATAAGAACGATGTTGTTACAATAATTCAAAGTTCGTGTAAATAGCTTTGAAATAATAGCATGGAAGCCAATATCTTATCAAAACACAAAAGCTCGCTGCACCAAGTCATCGACCCCTCGAATCATGATCCATCTAGTCAAGATGTAGTGGAAACTCGCAGTCATCATAATAAAGTGCAGTGCTTTTCGAAGCACAAGTCTGCAAGCATCTGAATGACATTAAAAAAATTCCAACACCAATTCTCCACCATGTGTATATTTCTCCCCAAAGTATCTCAATCGGCCCAACTCCGCCAACACATCGTCCACCCGTCTAATCACCACACAAGAATATCAACAAGGAAATCCGCCCCACCACCAACACACCACGCTCTAATACTTCCTCTTCCTCGCCACAACCACCGCCGCAATATTCGTAGGCTACACGCACAAAAAATCAGCCAACATGCACATCCAAAGTGACCCGCAGCCGTCCACGTACCTGGCCCTGCAACTCGGTAACCGTAAATCTATGCCCGGGCGTCATCACCGGCGCCGCCTCAGCCGTCGCATTCCCCGTCGTCGCGTTGCCGCCCTCGGGTGCCTTGACCGGCGGCTTGATTGCCGTCGCGGTGCCCGCGAGATTTCCGACCTCGAGCATATTGACCGCCCCGAGGCTATTCTGGATGTATCTTGCGTTGAACTTGACGACGGATTTGATCGCGTTGAAGTCGGCGACGCTGATGTCGAGCGGGTCCTTGACGATCATGAAGGTGACGCCTTCGGCGCAGGGCGGCGTGGTCAGCGAGCCCGTGTACTGCAGCACGTCCGAGGAGGCGATTTGCGACTCCACGTCGCTGAAGTCGATGCCGCCCGGGATGGCGATCTTGGTGCCGGGCGTGCTGATGGCGGAGATGGAGGACGAGAGTGACGAGATGATGGAGCTGGAGGCGCCAGCGCTGACTTGGAACATGAGCGCTACGACGGCGAGTTGGGTTGAGTCCGCTGCGTGGGGTTAGTATGCGGGACTGGGACTGGGACTGGGAGGGGAGAGACGGGTGGACTTACAGACGCCTTGGTGGACCATGTGGACTTCGAGGGGGTGGTATTCGCCGTTGACGTGGTGCTCCGAGGGCGTGTGCATGTGGAATTGGACGAGTTGGAATTCGGAGCCGAGCATGGTGGTGGTGCCATTGACGACGACTTCGATGGTGGTGCCGAGGTTCTCAAATTCGACTTCTTGCTCGGGGATGTTGAGGACGGGCTTGTCGGATGCGAGTGTGACCGTGTCGTCTGATGGTGTGTCAGTGAATTGAACTGGTAGGAAAATGCGCCAATGACATACCAATGTTGATAGGTGACTGGTTTGCTCCGGCTTTGCAGGCCTCATTCTCAACAGCGAGTGTAGCCCAGTTGAAAGGACCATCTAGAGGACCATAGCCAAAGGTGTTGACCTCGACGCCGCCTTCTGCGGCCTCTGCTCGCTTCTTGAACATGGACAAGCCATGGAGGCAAGTCGCTGATGCCGTGCTGGCAAAAAGGAGGGAAGAGAATAACATGTTGAAAGAAGAGAACTAAGATGCTTCCGATGCTGAAATGCAGGAATGGGACGATGCTGGAAGGCCTTAAGAACGGTGGGAAGATTAGGTGCTTATGTACTAGCACAAATAAGGCTGCGGGACAGGAGAGAGTGCTGACGATCAACGTCTGTAGCGATAAAATAGGGCTCGTAATCAACAACAGGATTCAACTGCCTCGGTAGCTCTCGGACGATGAGGCGGAGGGTGAAGAACAAGGGTATAATGAGTAACAAACGCGAGCAAAAGTCTTCTAAGAAGCGGCGCAGCCGAAAAGAATGTCGAAGAGAAAAATATATTAAGAGATAAGATGCGCAAAAAGAAACACGAAGGAGTGAGAAGACGGAATCCAGAATACCCTCCTCCTGCATGGAGAAGGTGCTAAGCATATAACATCAGCCCGGCACGGGCTATAACTCAGACTTGGCCTTCGCCTCTATTCCGCTGCCGAACGAAACCAAATCTAGGTACTTGCGCTCCGTGGCCGCAGAGCCAAGAAGGCCTCGCAGAGCCAAGTCACACATCTAAGGCTCCGACAAACGCCAGCCCGTGAGCACAGTACTGCGAGCGATGAGATGAGAGGAGCAAAGAGAAGCCAAGATGGTATGTTGCCAAGGAGAAATGTGTGCTTTAAGAACCGCCGAGAGCACTTGGACAGGGATCAAGACGGCAGTGACAGGTGCTTAGGATACCCCCCGTCAGGATGGACTGGGGGTTTCGAGTGCTGATCAACGGGAGCGGCGGGATGACATGTGGCAGTGATGAGATGGCGATGCTGACAGCGAAAGCTGTTGCTTGCGCCACTGACAATTCGCAAGCCGTCTCATATTAGCAATCCCCAACTTCGCCAGCAGACATGTTCCCTTCTTACGTGCTCACCTCATAATCATCTCGCCCTGTTCAACGTCAGTCATGACGACCATCTGTCAAGAATAGCTCACGTCCTCGGCTCGCTTACCGAAGCCAAGCAATGAATCTAGCCCCCTTGTGCCTGAAACACAACACCTGAGGCTCTAACACCCCCTTTGACTCTTCAGGAATCTCTGCGACAAGCATCATGCCACTTCATCCTTCTGGCTGTAGTCTGCTTGGCCCACAGGCTGCCATGACCCCATATACCACCGCCTCGTAAGCGACTTCAAACGTCTCTCGCCTCCATCCGTTCGCCCACTTGCGCGCGCCCCAGCACGGCCTCGTAAAAGTCAGCTCACTTGTGAAACGCTCGCAATCGTCGAGAAGAAAGCGCAGCAAGATCTTCGGGCATTTTTGCTCCTGTGCCACGTCTTGCGAGTGTTTCTCGTGGCGCCCCGCCGGCGATGCTGCTATTTTGAAGCCTGTCAGTGTCGTTGATACACACGCCGCCAAGGCGCAGCGGAGAATTGTCGCGGCCCTCGCGAGTCTGGGACTGCAAAACAGCCAAGATGGGCAACGCAGGCTAAGAGACGTGTCGCGACCTGGGCCGCGGAAACCCGCGTGGCAGGCCCAGTCGCTCGCGCTGCCGACGCAAAGGTAAGCGTTGTACCGGCGGAAGAGGCGTGAAGCTTGTGCGGCGGCTCCATGACCATGCCCTTGAGCGTACCGTAAGAACTGACCATACTTGCATCACACAGCACAATTCCGACATTGTAAACCATCATTACACGTCGAAGCGCAGCGCCGATCGCAGTTCGCCACTTCCCCATCCACGGTCGATGGCAGCTGTCAGGAGAAAAAAGGGGCCCGGTTTCAATCTCCGCAATTCAGGGACCGCGCTCGGGCCTCACGTGCGCGTCTAGTGTAACGGCGGGCCGGACCTTGCTCTACATATTTCCTAGCCATCAACACCACGCCCAGCATCGTCGAATGTGGCTTGGCACTATTCGTCTTTTCGTACGCGGTTCTCGACGTCTTGGCTGGCGCGCGGAATCGTACGATATATATCAACACCACGATTGCGCCCTGGCGTTCGGTCTTGGACAGGTTCTTGCCTGCTGTGCTGGCGCTTGCGGGCGGAGAGTGTGCAATTTTTTCGCGTGGTCAGAAAGGTTCAGCTGGAGTTTGGGATTGTGCATCTGCTATTCTGAGACTTGGGTTTGACTAGCTTCATACCTTAGTGACGTCTATCCTAGCGCACTGTTTCCTATCATATTTCTTGGGCACCCAACCACCCCATTGACTCGACGGCCGTTCACGATTCAATCCTCCGTGACAGGATCTCTCGACGTCGCCATGTGCTTCGCGTTCTTGATACCCTCATATTCGGCCATCAATAACCTCGCCGTGCTTGGCTCGGTCTTGAACATGTACGCATTGCGCCGTCCACCATTTGGCGTTCAGAATACGCTCGATACGTTCAATCCAACGCCCAAAGTGCCGGAGATAGATTACCAAATCCTGAGCTGCGAACAAGCAGCATGAGGCAGGTGCAAGCAGTGTCCCTGAGTGGGGAACGGGTGATTCTCCTGGTCGATGCGCGTCGACGTCGGCCTTGTTGTGGAGCGTTGCTCCAGGCATCTGCTCAACGGGATACTTGACCGGTGTAGGGCAAGAAAGCCAATTGTTAGGGGAGAGACTGAAGTGTGACGGTGCTCAAAGACGCTCTATTTTCGCACTCGCGCCGAATACAATGAATCTCTAGGTCGGTCATCCCACCGCGTTAGGTTTGCAGGATTATAATCTCAAGGTCTGCTTCGCCAGAACGTGTCCTTGAGGAGGCTTCGTGATTCTGAGCTCTCGCAGATCTGCAAAACAGTGATATTGATGGCACCGGCTTTTGTGCTCGATTTCTATCCACAGCGTGATGTTAGATCGCAATCGACATAAAGATGTGAGAAACGGTGTGTAGGTGCACTTGAACAGAAGATGAAAAATGGAGGCTATTGGCCGCTTGCGCACATGGCGTCTGAAATTGAGATTGCTTGAGACTTTAGGTATCTTGCCGCCAGAACAACGCCTGCTATACTCATGCTGGTAGACTTCAGCCATGCTTTTCCGTGCACCTGAGGAACTCGTCAATCATACATATGGCTCACCAAATCATCGATATCGAACGCATGTCGCAATGAAGCGCTTCCCATAGCGAATTCACCTTTGCCGGTGTCTAGAGCTTGACGCCCCAGATTCCTCTTCCACCAGCAACACCAACCCACTCTCCGCCTTGGCCCGTGAGTGCGCTTTGTGGGGCCCAGCTGATGTTGCCAACCTCATAGTCGCATCGCCAACTCGCATATGGTCCTTTCTGGCCTACAGGCGCATTCTGTGCGCCTGCTCCGCCGTTTGTAGAATGCGAACTGACTGGAGGCTGTGGTGGGGCAGCATGTTCTCCACTAATCACTGCACCGTTATTGGCGTGGAGAAGGTCCCAAACCAAGACGAGAGAGTCGTCGCCACCAGAGGCTAACATGCCTCTCCGCGAGGGATTCCATTCTATGCTGTTTACTGAAGCAGAGTGTCCGCGTAGCTCAAGCAGAGCCTGTCCTGGTTGCCGAACGTCAAGTATGCGAATGAGGTTCGAGTCGGCGGCGAAAGTAGCAAGGAGGTGCGAGTCATGGGGCGAAGCGGCAAGGCGGAGGAGGGGCGGCGCGTAGGACATGGTCTGTTGAGCTTTGGTAGGCGACATACGACCTCCTGTAGGCGAGCCTGCTGCACGTTAGTCTAGAATTGAGCATGGAGATAGGATGACTTACCCTTATCACGATCGCCGTTCTTGTCAGAGGGCTCGTAAATAATGGTGCTGTGCTCGAGACTGCGAAGGTCGAACATACGCACGCTACCATCGGCGCCGCAACTCACAAAGACATCTACACTCCCAGCGCAAAATCGCACATCAAATACCTCCTTATCGTGAGCAATCAACTGCGTCTTGGCAGTAAGCGATGGTATGTCCCAGATGGTGCATGTTGTATCTATGCTGGACGTGATGATAAGCTTCGGCGACATGGTGTTCCAGTCGAGAGAAGTGAGCGGAGCAGTGTGCTCGGGTGTCTTGGAATTTGAAAGGAGGGCAAGTGGCGTGAGTTTAGGAAGCTGGGGCTCGCGTGTGTTGACCGACGAAGATCGCGTGATGGTGTTGCTCATATTGTTGCCGGTATTCTGTGGTAAAGACCATAAACGCAAATGGTCACCAGATGTTGCGAGGAGATCGGTGGACTGCTTCTGAGAGGACGGCGGCTCCCATAGTATTCGTGTGACGGGGAAGGAACATGTGGCTTCGGCGACAGCGCTGTACTCGAGGCCGTATGGCGATGCGCCCGGGTTGACGGCGTCTTGAGGGACGATTTGAGTATCGAGAATCCGTATCTAGCAGTCGTTAGCGCACATGCGAGACCAATGTCAGCAGACGCACGAAATTGTGGTTGTCTTCCAGATAGCTGCCGACAGCCATCTTCCCAGCGCTATTGCCGCCCGGGACTGTCCATTTACACCAGTCGTACGCGTATATGCTCCACGGGGCGAGATAGTTGCTGTTGGTGGGCACCTTGTTCTGCTCGCTGATCATGGCATTTCCATGGCCCATGTTGTTCTCGCGGTCCATGTTCGAGTCGGCGCGCGGTCTGATGTCGGCGAGGCCCAGCGGCGAATGTGAGGCTGCGCCCGAGGGAGTCGAAGGATAGTACTTTTGGGTGGGGGTGTTGGCAGCGTACTTGGACTGCTCAGGGGTGTTGGAGAAAGGAATGTACTTTTGATCCGGGCCCAGGCCCGCTGGGCTCGACCGCGAGTAGGAGTGGGACGAATGCGGCGACTGCCGTGACTGGTGTATCGTGTTGGAGCGCGTGGGAAGCGTGTATTGCTGGGCATTGCTCGCAATCTGGTTCTGGGTAGGCACGACGGCAGGCGCAGTGTACGCCGAGGAAGGCCCCGGGCGCTGCGCTGCCCCCGCCGCGGGCTGCAGTGCGTTCGGGATCGGCTGCGTCTGCTGGCTGTACTGCGTGTTCCCGGGCGTGGCCTGCTGGAGCTGGATGTTCGGCGCCGAGTAGTTGTCGGGCGCGTTGTACATGTTCTGTTGCTGTGATGGCGGCGGCTGGCTCGGGGCTGCAGAGGAGCTGGTGGATATGTGAAGCTCGGAATCAGGTGCGCGACTCAGTGTACCGGTGCCCGTAGGCGCTCGCCGAGGGGTGTCGAAGCTGGATTGGGCTGTGGGAGGTGCCGTGTGCCCGCCCGAAGCGTAGCCTTGCTCTGCGGGCGACTGTACGCTTCCCGTGGGCTGGAAGGCGTCTGTTCCTGCGCTCGTCTGGCCGGAGGTTGCGACGCGCAGATTTCCCATGGGCGCGCCTATGCTGCCCAATGCCGCGGCCGCCTGGTATATGCCTGCCGCCGGGTTGTTCTGCGCATTCTGGTGGTGGTGGCCGAAAGGCATGGCTTCGCGCCGGATCGACAGCAACGCCCTGTCTACAAAGGAGGCGGGCGTGAATGTGCGGCGGCACGTTGGTCGTAATCAGGAGCGTTAGGGCTGAGGTCCATATCTCGTTTCACTGTTCCCACGGCACGTTAGCGTTCACGGTTGTTTCTCGGCAATGCCCCTCTACCCCACCGAGTCACCCTTCATAAGGGACCGGGGTGCCGTCAAGTCCATGTCTCCTGTCACTCTCGTGGGCCATTGACTTCACTATATGAGCCTGTCACGATTCTCGTGTCGCAGAACCTGGCAATTCCTCACAGCGAAGCACCGTCCCTGGCAGTCTGCACGACCAATGAGCAGCATGGTATCACCAAACAAGCGTACCCTTTTACTGCTTCCACCCGCACCAA
>TARA_R110002003_G_scaffold1184_2_pt1 | contig 24674 bp, 33 predicted proteins | sample TARA_R110002003 | Tara Oceans TARA_R110002003 (sample SAMEA4396441) | marine metagenome | biome: Westerlies Biome; feature: [SRF] surface water layer (ENVO:00010504); material: water (ENVO:00002006), including particulate matter (ENVO:01000060) such as... | depth 5 m
TTGGTACAACAGCCGCAACTTGCTCACGCCTCGATCGATCCTCATTCTGTTCATTGTGTCGGTGCTGGGCGCAGCGTGGGCAATGGGAACGCTCTTCCTATACGCGCGCGCCCGTCATTCGGCCAATTTCGTCGCCTTTATCGACCTTCTCTTCGTCGGAGCCTTCATCGGCGCAGTCTATGAGCTTCGAGGCATTGCCGACGCAGACTGCTCGAGCTGGCGGTCCAACGGCTCCTACAGTACGAACTTGGGTCTCTTCACCGTCAGCGGAAACTCATACGGCCTGAATATCGATCGCCAATGCGCCATGCTCAAGGCCAGCTGGGCATTTGGCATCATGTGAGTATACATGTGCGCCACGGCCAACAAACATGGGCTAACGACATCTAGGAACATCATCTTCTTCTTCATTACTACTATCCTAGCGCTTTTGGTGCACCGCCACCACCGAAAAGACAGCCGCGACCGCGTCGTCGTTAAGCGCGAGGTCCATCGCTCCCGTCACGGCCACCGTTCGCGCAGCCCCCGCTACTCGTCGCACCACAGCCACAGCCGACGCAGCTACGTCTAGAGAACGAACAAAGGCGCAACCTGGATGTCAGTCACCTCCGTACGAGGCTGGCTACATCATGCACGGATGGGATTGAGGCACGTCTGAACACTGCAGTGACCAGACGACGAATTTCTTTGAACATGTTTTCTTGCACGAGATACCTACGATATTTGCGACACGCCCGGAGAGCAGAACTGAATCTGCACGGTCATGACATGGCATAATGATATCCCGCATTTTCTCAGCGGGATTGTATATTTTGTAGATAGCTTCATAATAACGACTCCACAAAGCGTCCTTGAAGTTCAGCTACATCTCATTGCACCCAGCTTTGCGAGATTATGATCACTTTCGCGCCGAATGCTGCGCCGCATCACTCTGGACATGAAAAAAAACAGGATATCGAAGTACATCTGTCCAACGAGCTGGGAAGACCGTCGTGCACATTCATGACGTTGACGCACATGCTAACCATGCAAGCCTTTGCCGTCCCCTCCGCTCATTCCCACCAAGCCGCAAGACTCATCAAGGAAGTGCTGTAAACGTAGTCCACAAACATGTCCAGACCGTCCCGCGTTCCCAAAATGCTGTACTTGCAGCGAAGAGTACAGCTTGCGCGCATCTGTCCGAGCGACTGTGCGAGAAAATGGTAACGCCGGGGCTTCGAAGGGGAATTTCTTCAAGACAATGGAATCATGTCTTTGAAACAGACCCTATCGAAGCTGTATACGGTAGGTACAGGCTAGGTGCGCTGTTTGGGGGTTAGCGTCGACACCGCGTTCAGGTGACTACCAAGACTCGCAGTGTCCACGCGCTGTAGGACGCAGTACAAAAGCCCATTTCTCGCTACCTACTCGCGCACTCTATCTCTCAATTCCCCAACCCCCCTCGCTGTTCCCGCCCTCCCTACCCCTTCCTCCCCCCCGCGCTCTCCGCACTCAACTCCACCCTCCCTCCCACACCCTCCCGCTCGTGCCCCGCCAGTTCCGCCAGCGGACTCGCCAGCTCCGCCGTGTGCGCGTACTTCTCCGTCAGGGGCGGAGCTGCCGTGTCGCCGTGGACCTCGTATGGGGTGCCGTGTTTCTGCTTCCTTCGTTTCTTGACGATGAGGAGGTAGAGGGCGGCGAGGACGGCGATGAGCAGGACGAGCACGCCGAGGACGATGCCGGCGATGGCGGGGGTGGAGAGGCGTGAGGAAGAGGAGGAGGAGGAGGTTGGGATGGTGGTTGGGGGTAGGGTGGAGGAGGGTGTGGATGTTAGGAGGGCTGAGGAGAGTGTTGTTGGGGTTGCGATGGAGGGGGTTGAGGATGGTGTGGGAGTGACGGTCTGGGGATGTTAGTTTCTATTATTTTCGAGGAGGGATGGGGTGAGACGGACTTCGAAATTTTGGATGGAGCTGGTCCAGACTCCGGTGAGCGGCTTGTCTTTTACGGCACTGTCTGGCGTCAATATGGTTACGCCTATTACGTCTAATCTCGTCCGTCTTTGGAGTGTGCTTACGTGGGGTTTTTTGTGATGTTCCATACTCCATTGCTACCTCCAAGCTGCATCAGGGGAAGTGCTCCAGAAGGGTTCAACACCATGACCGGGCCGGCGCCCAATAAGCCATTCGCCAGCTGCCATCCCAGGTCCACCTTGGTCACCGTCCATTGCAGATTCCTTTCGCCTGTAGTGACTGGATACAGTTGCGGCTGGCTGCTATTCCCTGGCGTGAGTCCTAGTTGCCAGCCAGCACCATAGTCGCGGTTGCGGATGAAGTATCGCCCTGATTGATAGAAGAATTGCCAGTTCTCTGAAGAGAGTGATCCTGCCGCCTCTGTATCGACAAGACCTTGGGGTTGCATGTTCTCTCCAGAACTTAGACCGAAGTTGAGATCAGCGACGTTGCGGATGGTATAGTACATTGTGGAGTCGAAGGCCGGGGTATCGTCCGCCCGCGCACGATGTGGTTGTGCGGCGGACATGACTCTGGGGTGCGAGCCAAATTCCAGGGGAGCACAAGATGTGTGTCGGCGCAAGGATGTTTCCAAGGATTTGGTGGATGCTGTCTGTACTCAGAGCGATGGGATCGGTAGCGAGGACTGCATGTCAGAACACCTGCGATGCACCGGGCGGGAACCGTAAGTGTATATTAACGGCAAGTGTCCATGCGATACGACGTCTCCATAAACTGGTACAGGCTGTGAGAGATGAAACTGGGACAGGCGCCTGGGGCGGAAATTGATAGGCCCCCAACATTTTACTCAATGCGTGCAAGCAGAACCCAAAGAAGCTAGATGTAGCACCTTTCGTATGCTGGACCTGCAGAACACGGTCCGGCACGAGTAGGTAAACAATTCCAGACCTTTTCGATCGTGGATGTGAATCTTATCGACTCTCCGCTTCCGATGTGTCTGCCCTACCGTCACTTTGGATGCCCACGCAAAAGTCACGCTCCCACGATGAAGTTGTGCCAAAAAAAGCCGAAGGTTGATTCAAAATGTAAGTTGGGCGTAACTTGATACCCCTTATGTCATGCGTTAGGTTGGTAAACACTTCGAAGGATGCACCCAATGCGAGGTAGGGATTTACGAGCGTCAACCACACCTCAGAATGCTCAGGTCGGGGCAATTCTGGGTCGAGCTGCGAACGTCGCAATGTGTGCAACCTGCTTAAGGCTCTGCGGCGACGTGAATGGCCATGAATTCGGCATCTAACGTGTTCCATGCCGCAACGTGAACTCACAGTACCATCGCACAGCCAGAGCTTGAGTACGTTCTGTGTGCTTTGCATTTTGCGTTCGCAAGTAAGCAAAGGCGCTGAAGAAGACATGCTTCCAGACGGGACTTGGACGAAGAAGAACACGATAGGAAGGACCTAACATCATGAGCAAAGGAAAAAAGAGAGGGTTGAAGTCATGATAATGAGCTTGGAGTTGTGGGGGGCCAAGAGACGCCGGGATGTGGACCCTGGTGGTGCAAGCGCGTCATGGTTCGGAATGCTTCGCGGATTGCCATGTGCGGAGACATGTCTTGCCCACGAGACGAGTCTCACAACTCCTACACGTGCACTCTGCAGGTGGAGACACTTGGAATGCCACAGGAGACAAGGTTTGAGGCAGATGAGGAGAAGGGCACTATGGGCGGCGCAGAAGGGCGCTGGCCGGCAGTCGCCCGCGAATGGCATGTGGCTGAGGCGGCATGCGGCATGCGCGCCTGCATCAGACCCCTCGGAGCTTCGACTTGAGGGGCAAGAACAAGCTACTGCACTTGCCATAGACGGTGCCCTGCATAACCTCAACACTTTGGTAGCATCCCATAAGACTGAGCCTGGCTAACATATATCCGCCATCGAGGCTTCATTCGCATTGACTGCTGAGGGGCTTCCGAAACAGTGTCCCGCGTGAAGGTCCCAGCCCCGCGCGTCCGCAGTCAACACCACGAGCTACTTGCTGTCCAGCAGAGATAGCGCAAAGGACAGATAACACACGTCTTCAGGCACCAGTATTGCCGTAGCTGCTTCTCTCGCTCCGTCCCTGGCACGGGACCAAATCACTCTCGCGGGTCATCTATCACGGCCAGCGCATGACGCAGCCGTCTTTGTCTTAGAGCATTCATCCCGACTCATACGCCGTCCTCACCCGCCGCTGCCCTCCGCGCTCCTCCCACACTACAGACCACCCACAACAGAGCCAGCTCTGACTTCCCAATCCAAGCTTCTTCCAGCATCTTGAATGAACCCATCGCCAGATCCGGAACACACAGCGCCTGTCTCAAACCTCGCATACCTCCATCGGCAGCAGCGAAACCGCGTCAAGGTGCAGGACACACCCCAAGCGCGCGGTCGCGACAAGTCGAGATATGAGCTGGGAAGACGAGATAGATACGGCGAGAGAGTTACGCGCATATATCCCAGAGAGATGTGCGTTATCCTGACAGGCGGAGCAGCCGCGGAGCTGCATGACTCCACTGTATCTCGAGCAGTGCTGACTCTGGCGCAGAACAAAGTCCCCGCCAACTACGACACGCCTCTCCTCTGCATCCCCTCCTGTATCTACAGCCTATAATGCGACCACGTCTCCACTGCTGTCCGCTCTGGGCGCCACGCGAGGGACCGCCGCGCAGTACACAAACGAGTGGACCAAGTCGGTACCCTTCTTTCCAAACCAGGGCTCCCCAAACAACGGCGGCATAGCCATAGCAGGCTCTCCACCGACCTTCCACAACTCTCCTGGTGCCCGAGAAGGACTATACGCTCCGCAGCCCATGTCGAACTCGCCTCCTGGAGCGCGGCCTCTGAGCCACCCAAATCAGCAAACTACATTTGGCGGGCGCCTGCAGAGCTCGCCTCGCGACCCGTCAGCTAGAGATCGTAGAGCTTCCACATATTCGCATCAAGGTGCTCGTCCGCCATCGCATCATTTCGTACCGAACCCGCCCCTTCCACACCAACCACAAGCGCATTTCTATGGACTGCCTGATCTCGATCTTGGCCTCCATACTGTTGGAAATGATGGCATCCCAGCAGGTGAAGGAGGTTACTTCTGTGGCTTCGATACTCTTACCATGGCCGGCGATGAAGCAGCACGAGTGGCCGAAAATGTCCTGCTCGTAGGTCAGCAAGGCGGGCTAGACGTCTTCAGGGTTGAACGGGGCAAGCTAGACATTATCGGGCGCTTGGAGGGACTCAAAGGTGCAGTCTTGGGTGCTAAGATAATTCCATGGACAGCACGGAGAGATCCACTGGCTCAATCCAGGCCGCTGATTGCTGTCACACTCCACGGACCGGTCCTCAAAGACAGTCGGAGCAGCCAGAGCGGCAGTGAACCCTCTTCGGTCATAGATGATTCGGCATCCGAGTCCCCAAGTCGACCAGCTTCTGCACATGGAGAGACTGCTGCAACTTCAGTTACCGGGTATCAGACATCAGTCGAGATATATTCCCTCAAGGAGAGGCGGAAAATAGCCGTTCTGTACAGAAGCCCATTGGTCCCGCTGACTGGTCCCGTTGATAGTCCCATGTTTCAGCCACCACCACCGGTCGGCGAGTTCGTTATTGATGCCAAGGGTAAGTTCATTGTGGTGGCTTCGGGCTCTAGCGGTGAGATATTCATATTTGCGCCCTACCTCGGCCACCATGACGACTTTCCCGAGCATTATCGTTGCATAGGAAAGGTCTGGACATCAATTCAGCTACGAGATCGACCCACTCATTCTAGCGCATCTAGCGCTGCAGAGGGGAGCCATGAGGAAGTCGCGCTCGAGAAGTATGGAGTGCCTGTTTTCTCGTTATCTGATCGCTGGCTCTCCGTTACCCCTCCGGCATCTAGCGCACTGTATGCTGTGAACGGCGTGGCTCTGACTTCTCCCTCTTATGAGCGCCCGCCAGGAATCACACATCACACAGTCCCGCCTCAGCCTTCAGCAAATTGTACTGTTGACGCTCCCGAAGCCGCAGGCCTGATCGATCGTCTGACAAGAGAAGGAACACAAGTTGCCATCAAAGGGGCGCGGTGGGCTACAGAAAAAGGTATCCAGGCTTTCAAGTCCTACATGAACAAGACACCCCAGACCAATGGCGGAAACAACGCATCCTACAGCCACGATCCCATGCTGCACTATTTCCCACCCACTCATGGGCACTCTCAAACTCAACCCAGACAGGAGACAACCGTAGTCTCTGTATACGACCTGCAGAAGCTAATTGACGCCGAGCAGACCAGGAACAAGACTGCGCTCCAGCCAATTGCGACAATTCCTGCTATCCTGGGTTGCAGCTTCTTGTCATTCTCACCAAGCGGTCTGATGCTCATGACGGTTAGCAAGAAGGGTGACTATCAAGACGTTTGGGACCTCAAGCGCATGACTTCCCGAAAGGTCCGAAAGACGACGAGGGATCAGACCACGGGACCTCATGTGCGACAAGTGGCTCGCTTTGCGCGAATGACCGTCACAAGCGTCATCGACGTTGTGTGGTCCGCTCCTAGGACGGACAAATTGGCTGTCATCACTGACAAGGGGACAATACACATGTTTCCTATGCCGGCATCTGCTTTCCAATGGCCACCCTCGAGGCGTCTACGCCCAGCAGCTGCCACCTCCAAGCCCAAGGAAGAGTCTTTGTCATCTGGTCGTGGCGGTGCAGTCAATTCCGCTATGCAAGCCTTGAACGGAACTGCGAAGCCTTGGCTGGACGCTGTTCGAGCGCGAAACAACAGCGGAGGTTCTCGATTCACTCTGAGCAGCTTGGGTGTCACGCCCGCTGCCGGCGCGAAATCTGGAAAAGCTGTGGCTGCTGGGGTTGGTAAGTCCATCAACAGCATTCGACATGCAGGGGACAACAAACTTGCGCTTCCCGCGTCGCCTAGTGGAGTCAAACCATACAGCGTGCGTTGGCTCTCTGGCAGGGGTCGGGGATCAATTGCCGTAGTGTCTGGTGGTGTACTCCAGATTTGGCGAGTGCAAATGCGACCAGCAAGCGGCAAAGGCAATACAGCAAATGCAACCGCCATCACGAAGAAGAAGCTTGCTGAATTCGGCCTTGCTCCCATCCGCGACGCAGCACTGCCGCCCTCAGTGGCTGAGCAGCTGTTCCCGCAACCAGGCGACCCAGAGCCCACGTCAGACCTCTACGGCGAATGGCTCCCACGAACTCTACCTTCGCGAAAGCCGGGGACAAAGGGTGCAAGTCCATGCCCAGCGCCTCTGAGCTTCTCTGAGATCGAGACAAACCCGCCGTACCAGCCCTTCTACACCGATCGCCGCGTCACACGCTTCGTCTACTGCAGGCCCTTTGCAGAGGTCCAGGGCAGCAGCAGCGAGTACCAGCCTCCCACGCCAGGTCTGACCAGCGACCTGCACCACGACAACGACGACTCACCCTGGCTCTTCGGCGACGACGTCGAAGCGATCCGCGTGTCGTCGCCCGCTGCACACACGTACGACTCGGGTGAAGACGACCTGGTCGCTGGCGTGGCGGCTCGCATCGAGAACAAACTCGTCTTGCGCGACGGCGAGGAAGAAGTCGAGCAAGTCGTCGTGACGACGCGACGCAGACGCGTGAGGAGAGATGGCATGCAGGAGGACGAGGAGGGCTTCTTCGAGGACGATTGCGAGGTGTTGGATTTTGCCGAGGACAGGGTGTAAAGGCGGCGCGGCTCTTGGAGCAAGATATAGCATGGGAAATGGCTGGTGGATGGCTTGTTTGAAACCGGTGCATGGGCAGGTTGCTTGCGTACTGTTGTTACTTGGTTTCGTAGCCGCGCATATCATCGTCTTCAGACACCATGTATGTTTTCTCGACGGCGCTCGCTCGCTCGTAGTGCAGTTCCTCCCGCATGTAGATTCGACGTCGAACATAACAGTATATACCCCTCGCCGATCCGTGCTTGACCTCTCCGCTTAACCCATGATAACAACGACGTCACGTATCACATTCTCAAACTGACTTGTTAGACTTTGCATTTAATTTCTCTCCTATCTGCTTCCTTCCGACGTTGCGTCTTGTCCTTTCCTTTCCACCAACGCAACGCCACACCACACCACCGCACTCCACAGCCTCCCTTCGATTCGCATGCCGCGAACCTATATACACAAGCCAAGCTTCGCGCGTCCATCCCAGCGCCCCAGCCCCGCTCGTCGGCGCGAAAATGCGTCGGTGCCAGCTCACATATGGCCTCGGCGCGACAAAAGAGAAAAAAGCCAGCGCGCGCCTCTAATAAACCCGGCCGGACCCAGTAAAAGCGTATTCGTGTGTTCCAAAAAAAAAAGTCGCCATCGAGCCGTGATTGCCAGGACTAGAAATTATGGTAAAGCGGGAAGGAGGGCGGTTCGAACGGGGGGTAAGAATGTGAATGGCGTCAAAAGAGGCAAATATATGCCGTGTGTGCTTTTGAAGAAAAAGAAGAAGAAGAAGATGTAAGGAAGGGAAAAAGTGGCATTCATACAGCGCAAGAGAAGAGAATGGGATTGTGGTTTTGGATTAAACCATCATCATCCCATTCACCCGCACGGTGCTACACCAGCCCTACAGGTTGGCACCGGGATATCGCGATTGCGCGCCGAGACCGGGGCCAGGACCCATCATGGTAGCGGGCGGGGGAGGTCCCATGGCGCCGCCGCGAGCACCTCGGCCGCGACCGCGACCGCGTCCGCGGCCTGCCATGCCGCCGGGAATGGCGAAGTCGGGGTTCGCGGCGTTTGCTTCGAGGATTACGTCTTCTTGTCGTAAAGGTCTTCGGGCGCCGCCGCCGTTGTTGTACGGTGCAAATTGCCCGGCTGGAGCGCCCATTTCGGGTCTCCAGTTGGGATTTACCGGTCGCTGAGAAACTGATGTGAAGTGTGATGCTTCTGATGCAGCTGGCGAGCGCGAACCGTCTGGGAGCTCGTCGTATGAGGACGTACGCGGGAGGTTGGGGTCGCTTCCGTTCATTTGCGGAGGTGGTGCGGAGAGAAAGTTGGGATTCGAGAGATTTGGGTTGGAGTAGCCGCCTGGCATTAGTGATGTGGGCATCGGCGGAGGATTGGGTCGTGCGGGTTCGGCGAACTTTGGATCCACGTCTTCGTAGTAATCTGAACTGCGATCGGTGCTAGGGTTTACGGGTGCATGGCCATGCGATAATTGTGCTGGGAGTTCTACTGGTGAATCCTGGATTGGTGAAAGACCTCGACTGCTGTTGCTGTTGTTCAGCGTAGTGAGGGTCTGATCCGAAGGATTCTTCTGTTGCGCGTTCCAGCCTGCCCGTGCTGGGACGTATTGTGCTTGCTGTGCACTCGAGTCTCTGCGTATTGTTAGATGTGTACTAATCTTAAGATAGGTTGGTCCTTACTCGGCAGAATATTGGCTAGTTGGGCTCATCAAGCCATCAGAAGGTCGCCTTTGTGGTGCTCCCGCTGGGAAACCACCTTGTTGAAGAGCCAACATACCCTGCACATCGCCGTCGCTTTCCCTCAGCCCATAGTTCTGGTTCATGTTTGTCGGAGGTGTGCCAGTGCGGTGATCCATCTCAATTGCTTGTCCAATTGGCATAGGCCCCGGTGGCGGTGGTCCTCTGTAAGGTGACGTTTCCCGCGGTGGTGGTGCACCTTGACTGTAGAAATTGCTGTTGTTGTACCCTGGCGGTGGGGCACCTCGACCTGGGCCTGGGCCGTTCATTGGCACGCCTTGCGGAGGGCGCATCCCACCGCGACCATTGCCATTCCAACCTGGTGGTGGCGGACCTCGCATCCCTCCTCGCGGTCCATAACCTCCGCCCCTTGGCCCGCCGTACGGGCCTCCTCGTGGTGGTCCCCCGCCTCGTGGGGGACCTCCCCTTCCTCGATATGGCCCGCCTCGTCCTGGTGGCCCGCGTGGCGGGCCATTCATCATGTACGTATCGTTGGGCACAGGAGGGATTGGATTGCCGTATTGATCGAGCGGCTGGCGTCGCCCTGAAGGACCACGTTGTGGCGGGGGCATTACATCTGAGCCATTCCCACCTGCGCTGCTGACGGTCTTGAGGGACGGGTTGCGCTGGTTGAGTGGTGTCATGTCGTCGGCAGTGTTCTGCTTCTGGAGCTCGAACGATGCGTAATCGTTCTCTTTTCGTGCCGACGTGACGGTGTCTCCAGATAGCGGTGGCGGTGATTCGGCCTTGGGGAATTCGGTGGTAACGGCTGCAGCATTTGCGCGATTGGCATAGTAGGTCTGCCCATTCATGTCCTCATTCTCCGCGATGCGCCTCTTCCTCGCCTTGCGACTGACCAGCGTCCGCCTCATAGCGCATGTCACGATGCCACTCGCGACAATTATAATGGTGGCTGCCAACACAATCCATCCTCCCCAACCTACGTGCGGAACGAACAGCAGGATATCAACCAGGAAAGCGAGCAGTGTCACTAACAGCGTTGGGAAAGTAAAAATTAGAAGCGCGAGAAGGTATCGCGGCGAATGAGCTGGGGAATGAAAGTGTGCAGCAACAGCGAGCCCGAAGCATATCAGCGTCATGAGCGCCGCGACCGGGTGTACAATGAGAATGGAAGATAAGGCATGTCGCGAGCGCGCGGGAAGCGAGAAGTCGGTGTTGGGCTGGTCGCGAAAGAGCTTCTCTGAATCAAATGTCAGTTCGGCTCGTTGTGTCTCACGAGTGGGAGCAACATACCAGTGTCGTACCCGATTATTGGGCCCTTGCAACCGGTGGCTTCGCAGTAGCCCAGCACGCCAAAGTTGATGTTGCGGTAGGTAGCGAGGGGGATGCTCTTGATGATGGGTGTCGACAGTGTCGAGAGCAGCAGCAAACAAAAGGCGATGAAGAATAGAATCGATAAGGGGGTGGCCGGTCGGAGCATGATGGCGAAGGGTGTGCGAGTCTGCTGCGAGGATCCGGCCCGCCAGAGACCGGCTCTCGAGACTCTGCGTGGTGTTGAGCGACGGTCAAGGCCTGGGGGTGCGGCTTTGGGGAAGTGCGCAAGTGGACGGCGTGGGCGCAGTCGGAAACAGGCCTACGCGCGGAGCCTTGGAGGTGAAACGAGCGACGATTGGGGTTGCACAGGCGATGCTTGCTGGGGCTTTGGTCCCGCGAGGAAGGCGCACAGAGGTTGCGATGAATTGACACGCGGAGAAGGCGCACAGGTGTGCGGTGGCAGGCGCTCGTGTTGCGGGGAAAAAAGGCGTGGGATGCGAAGCTGGTGAGGGCTGGACGCTCAAGCAAGCAGGACCACGGAACGAGAAGACGCGGCAGCCAATTGGAGCGCCTGCGAGCAGGAGCGAACGTGGAGCGATTGCGGCTAGGAAGATGCCGCCAGAGATAAAGTTGGCTGCCGTGGGAACACTATCGACTGCGGGCAACGCTCTCGAATGCCGGCTTTCGTGTCCTCTGCCACTCTTGCGCCCTCGTTGGTGGACCTCGCAACCGGCCAAAGAACCTCCTTGCCCGACCTCCGACCTCTCGTAGCACACCGTTTGTCTCGCGCTCGGCTGCAGTCCCACACGCTGCGCCCGACGCTCATCTCGTCTCATTTTCCACGCGTCGCACAGACCTCCCGCCGTGCAGCCTTGCAAATTGCATGTCAGGCGGCTCAATCAAACACGATCCCCATTACCCGTCACCACTGTCTCTTCGTCAAACACGTAAAGTCAAACACGAGCGCCTCAGTCTCGCACCATCCCGGCTTCTCGAAGACACTTGAAGCGCTGCACTTGAGGCAATTGGCTGCGTCGTCGCCGGCTCCGGCACTTGCTGGGGTTTGATGAGCCTCAATATCATCGCTTGGAAATGCTCGTCCCAAAGCGGATCCAAAGATAGCGCCTCCTTTCCTCCCCTGCACGCTGCACGGAAAGGCAAAATGCCTGGTCACTATCTCAAACGCCACCAACGGAAAATGCCATTGCATCTCACATCGCAATTTGAAGCGCACGTTCATTTGATCTTGGATTCTCATTTGGTATTCGTATGATATGCAGCATGTCCCAGACCGTGAGCCTCCCCACGGGCGACCAAACGCCTGATTTTTGGTATCCGAGATTTACACCGCTGTTCGTACGGTCATGGAATCTTCATTGCTAGCCTACTACCACACTCTCGCTCGCGCTCAGTTACCAGCCAGAGCGTACGCCCGGCGACGGTCGCGCTCGTCGGCAATGGAGAGCTTGACGCCCTTACCCTTGGGCAGCGAGATCCACGGCTTCTCCTTGCCAATGACACTAAGGTATCGTCAGTAACAATCTCGCTTTCGTTCACAAGCTGAACTTACATGACGTTGGTCTCACGAGTGGTGAACTCGTTGTCAACAGCATCCTTCAAGTGGACAATGTTGAAGCCTCCGTCGTGGCGCTCACGGTGAGTGATGACACCAACACGACCCATGTTACGACCACCAGTGACCATGACGAGCACACCGGTATCGAACTTGATGAAGTCGGAGATCTTGCCAGTGGAGAGGTCAATCTTGACAGTGTCGTTGACCTTGATGGCGGGGTCGGGGTAGCGGATCCTACACAGCATTTAGCATCAATCATGACATCGCCAGACCCTGGTCGGATGCCTGGTGAAAGAGGTTTCCCTCAGACACCTAGCCCACACTGTGGTCAACGGCTGATAGAGGCGAGAACTTACGTTCGCGCATCGTGCGTAACCAAGTAGGGAATGCCGCCCTTTCCGAGCTGCACACGCTTGACCTTGCCGAGCTTGTATTGTGCCTCCTCGTCTGTTATCCTGTGGACGGTGAAGCGGCCCTTGGTGTCGTAGATGAGGCGGAAGTTCTCGCCGGTCTTCTCGATCGAGATGACGTCCATCAGCCCCGAGGGGAAGGTGGAGTCAGTGCGGACCTTGCCGTCGACCTTGACGAGACGCTGCATGAGGATCGCGTTGACCTCGCGTGCGTTGAGGGCATACTTCAAGCGGTTGCGGAGGAAGATGATCAGAGGCAGCGAGTCGCGGAGCTTGTGAGGACCGGGGGAGGCCTTGGGAGCGTAAGCACCTGGAGGTTGTCAGTCTTGCTTTTGCGGTGTTGAATTTCGTCGCGGTTGCAACTGCAATTGCTGGAGCGACGGCGACAGTCCATCATACCGGAGAGCTTGTCGAGGAGCCAGTGCGATGGCGCACTGAGGCGCTTTTGATGCTTCTTAGGACCACGACCCATTTTGGCTGTTGTTGTGAGGTTAGTAGTTTGAAGAGTCCTGGAGAATCAAAAGAGAGGTTGCGGGTCACGAAATGTCGTGGGCGCACGGACTGTTTCGCTAAGCGAGAAATTTTGTCACGTGGTCGGACCATACATAGGTACAACTCTAGACAGCACAGTGGCGGATGTTTGTCCATAGCTTTAATAATCATGAGAAACAATTCGAACCATAAAACAATGATGACCAGATATTGTGCGCATACCATCGGCATGTACGTTCTCAAGTATCACTGTCCTCGTGGAAGACCTGTAGTGCCATGTCACCCCGAGAAGCAGTATATCCAGAGAATGTTATGCAACGGCAACGGAATATGCTCTGATATAGGCACTATCGGGAATAACGGGAGCTTTACGGATGCATATTGTATTGATCTTTCAGTACTTGTTTTGGCGCTTCTGAGATGTCTTCTATCATGCATAGCCCTTCAGGACCGCTGCCTCTGCGTTCAGTATTGACGAGCCTGCCGCTCCAATGACAGCTGTGAAAAGTTAGCATAACATCGGGCTCGTTGGGTTGAATGAGCTTACTGTTGTGACTGAGTGCGACAAACTTGATATCGAAAATGCCTGACTCGTCCTCCCTAATACGACCAACGCTAACAGCGTACCCTCGATCCGTCTCCCTGTCCAACCTAGGCTGTGGTCGATCTGGCTCATCCATCACCACAATGGCCTTAGCTGGTGCTGATGGGCAGCCCAGCTTCTGCGCATCCGACACATACTCGCGCATCGCCTGTTTGACTTCCTCGGCACTCGGCGGAGGTCGCCTCTGGAAGCGTAGCGAAACGCAAGCTGTGTGTCCGTCCAGGACTGCTACGCGATTGCAGGCTGCCGAGATCTTCATGGGCTGGTCTACGAAGCCAGTCACGTCTCCGTTGACGCCTCCGAGGATCTTGGATGCCTCGGTCTCGAGTTTGTCTTCTTCGCCCGATATGAATGGCACCACATTGTCAATGATGTCCATGCTGCTAACACCAGGGTATCCAGCGCCGGATACAGCTTGCATTGTAACGACCGAGACTTGATCTACAGGGCCAAACTTATCTTGTAGAGCTGCGAAGGGAATGACTATTCCGATGACGGCGCAGTTCGAGTTGCACACCAGAAACCCTTTCTCCAAGCCGTGGTGTTTCCTCTGGTGCTTGATCACATCAAGATGTGGGAGATTGACGGTGGGAACAACGAGTGGGACGAGGGGATCGCGGCGGTAGTTCTTTGCGTTGGAGAAGACGGCGAGGTTGGCCTTGAGAAAGGCCATTTCTGTGACTGTCAGCGTTGCACGTATACCTGTGGCGTAATTCTTACCAACGTCTCCGGCAACATCGCTGTCCAGGCCAGAGAATACCAGATCGCAATCTTGGAACTCTTCTGCTGTGCATTTCTTCACCACTAGGTTTCCAATGCGCTCCGTGAAGGGGATCGCTTGCTTCCATCGGACTGCATCTTTGTATTTTTTGCCGGCCGAGCGCTCCGAGGCACCAACAGCGTGTAGTTCGAAGTGTGGATGCAGCGCAAGCAGCAGGATGAAGCGCTGGCCAACCGAGCCCGTCGCGCCGAGTACGCCTGAGGTCAAGTCAGTCCAGAGCTCTTTAAAGGCTTGATCGTACTTACCGCACTTCTTCTTGGGGAAGTTTCGATTGTGCGATGTGAAGTGCTCAGCGTCCATGTTCGTTGTTGCAGACATGGACTTTCTGAGTCAATTGGAGATGTTGGCTTTTGTGACGCGCGGGGGTGTGGGGTGAAAACGCGACGGCCAGCCGATCGCGGAGGTCCGATAAGTGCTCATCGACGGCCAGCATAGACATCTCCGAAGACACCTCAGATAATCGAACAACGCCATATGATTAAGATCAAGAGAGCGATGCTAAGTCTATCGATGCCCCAAGCCGATGCATGTTCGAAATTCAGACATCCGCCCTATGCAAGCTTTTGGGAACAAGAGAGTGTAGGAAATGCCAGCAAAGTGATCAACTCCACCTGATGATTACTCCAGCGCATCCATGATCTTTCCCGGATTCATGAGCCAGTACGGGTCCAATGCGCCTTTGATGCTCCTCATGACGTTGATTGTGTCCAGCCCCAGTTCCTTTTGCAGAGAGGCCTTCTTCCCCAGTCCGATGCCATGCTCTCCAGTGCAGGTGCCTTCCATCTCCAGCGCGCGATCGACCATATCGTGGACGCATTTCTCAACAGCTGCTCGCTCCTTTGGATCCTTGCTGTTGTACATGATGCTCTCGTGGAAGTTGCCATCCCCAATATGACCGAGGATGCTCGCGAAGAGGCCGAGGTCGTCCATCTCCTTCTTCGAGATTTCTGAACATGCATTAGTGCGAGAACTGCCGATAGGTTCATCTCAGTCCATACCAATGATGTCAGGCAGTCGAGAAACAGGAACGGCAACGTCTGTGGACCATACTTCATCACCCTCTCGGCGAAGCGCCATCATGCTCCACAAGGATTCCTTGCGTGCGGACCAAAGCGTCTTCTGCTCCTCGGGGTTTACCGCGAACTCAAAATCCCCGCTTTTGTGCGCCCGGGCAATAGCTTTGACGGTGTTGATGTTCTCCTGCACCTGTATGCGGTCAGACCCATTCCGGGTAATTGTGTCACAGGGCTGAACCCACCCCTGCTTTGGTTCCCGAGAATCTAACAGTGTCGGTCAGCACGTGCTCCAGATCGTGCGATCTGTCGGTGACTTACTTGAAGAACATAGTGGGTACTTCTTTCCACTTTTTGGTCGTTGAGCCAGCCTTGTTGATCACAGACATCTGCACATCGTCCATAATCTCCATTGCAGCCACTGGTACTCCGGTCCGCAGGACTTTGGATGCTGCTGCTGCCGCATCGCGAATGGTCGGAAACGTAACAACAGCGACGCTCGTCTCTTGAGGGACGACTGCCAATTTGAGCGTGATCTCCGTCACTATGCCCAGTGTACCCTCTGAGCCAATGAAAAGATTGGTCAAGTTGTACCCAGCAGATGATTTCCTTGAGATGATCAGTCATCATCTACGTCTAGGTTGATCTACATACCGCGGTCGACGCCGGGTCTTGATCACGGTGCCGTCTGCAAGGACCACAGTCAAATTGATGACCCAGTCCTTCATGGTCCCGTAGCGGACCGCATTGGTTCCACTGTATACCATCAGTTCGAAGACATCATCTCTCTGACGTGGAAAATGTCACCTGCAGCTTGTGCCCACCATGCCTCCAATCCTAGCCTACCACGTTCGTCAATACATGTCCGGGATCGCCCGATGCGGAAATCCGGGAGTGTTGGGAAAGTTGCAGGAGCGCTTACAGAAGGGCCAGGGTCTACTGGAAAAAACAACCCTGAATCTTTGATCTGGTCGTTAAGACTCATCCACGGAACAGAGGGCTGAACAACAACATCCATACTACGTGTCACTTGTCAGTTCGACTCTGTGGAGGTTGCGATCCGCCTCTCAACTCACTCGTCGGCATGCAATGCCACAATTTGATCCATGAAGGTAAAGTCAATGCTCATGCCTCCATATGGGGCGGAGAAGTTTGCTTCCAGACTCGATCCTCCAGAATAAGGAACTGCAAATTCTCAGTATTTCCCCAAAGACTCGAACACAATCTTACTCATTGGTATCTTGTACTTGTAACACACTTTCGCAAGTTGGGAGACCTCCTCCGTTGACTTGGGATATGCGACTGCGACTGGTAGTTGATCGATGTTGATCGATGACCATTCTGAATATCCATGTCTGTGGAGATCTTCATCGTCGGTACTGATGCTATCCTCACCAAGAGCCTCCCTCAGTTCTTCTATTGCCTGTACAGACTTTTAGCAGCATCTCACATGACTTCATAGCCTGGTGACGTACCCTTCCCATCTCTCGTTTCGACGCATATTGCGGACCGGGAGTTTTGCGCCATGGCACGTGGAACCGTGGGGTTTCGTCGTTGACGCCGTAGTAATACGTGGTGGTGCCGGTCGCAGCTGAGAAGAGCAGGACTCGTCCAGAATTCCAAAACGGCTTGTAACCGAAACCGGGTCTGAAGTTTTGCTCGGCTTCTGTGGTTCGTGATCGCATGCCACCCCGCTTGAGCAGAGGCGAGACCAAGCGCCTCAGATGCGCTGCTGGCCGGCGAAACATAGCGAGAGCGTCGAGAACAAAAGAACAAGAATGCAAAATGTGGCTGGAGTAGCGAGTAGTGACGGAGCTAAAATATGGATTCCACTTCTGGTGGCCATTGATCACGCCGCGAAAGCTGAGCTAAAGATATGGTGAAGGAGAGAGAAGCAGGCATGCAGGGGTGCGGTACGCATTTTGTGGACTAAATGGCACTGGCACGGTAAGTGAGAGCGGGGAGAGCTATTTGAATCTAAACGCAGTTGGCGCGACTTTCCCTTCGGGTTGTCGCCTCGACCTTGGACAGCCAACGCACAGGCAAAGCCAGCACCAAAGCTCCAAGGAGGTTTGTGGGATGGGGCCAGTGACAGCGTGGGGAGGCTGACAAGATTCCGATTGCTGTATCAAAATTTTCGGCTCACGCAGCAAATGGATGCCATGCATGATCAGCTGCAAGGGGGCTTGGATCAAGCACGGTGAATGCGGGGAAGACCAGGGGAATGACCAGCAGCGGCGTGCAGTGCGATGCATCGTGGCGACTTGTGACGATTGATGACCTTCGGGACGCAGTGCTCGCGTGACGAGGCGCTCATCTAAGACCCAACGGTCACAGACGAGGCACCGAAGCTACGGATCTGGGACCCTTTTGCGTGTTGCGCGGCTGCAGGATTTCTTTCCTTTTTTGGCCCTGATGTGGACGACGGCGACAGCTGCCAGGGGGATCCGCCTGGACGTCGCATGGACCGCCGTTGGCCATGGCTTTGAGGCTCCTGGGAAGCCTTGCAAAAGGAATCCACGGCGCTGTGGAGCTGAGCGGTAAAGAGGCCTCGCACACGTCCATTGGGCGTATGTGATACGATTACCCTCACAAAACTGATTCCCTGTCTGTGCAGCATGCGAATGATTGCTAGCTGACAAGACGCAGGTGGGGGAGCAAGCTCCTGCATGGGTGGTGTTCGCCCTCAAACGCTGCCATCCCACCTTTGCTGCTCAAAGCGGTCTTTGGAACTCGTCAGTCGATGCAGCACGGGACGCCCTGGCTCGTGACAAAATGCCGCAGCGACAGCGAGCAGCAGTGAGAGCCGACCAAGAGTCGGTCTGCCGTAACATGTTGAGGATTGCTCCACCGAGCTCATTGCGGGCTGCTTGTGCACAGGATGCAGGAGTGCGTGAGCAGCTGCCAAAAGCAACGAAGCGTGGACCTAAAGCCGCCAATTAAAAAAATGCGAAGAAACAATCAACAATCCCCGCAACGCCCGGTGCATGGCGCTGGGAGAGCCGAGAATGCGACATGCAAGCGGGCTGACGTCAATAATTGTGTGTGTCCAAGCTGTGATGAGGTGTCGTCTGAGGTGCTGTGAGACCAGCCGTCCCAAAGAGGAAGGGGCGTTTTCCCAGTCGGTTGTCAGGGCAGCGCCACACAAACAACTCACACCTCGCCCGCCACCATCGACGACCAAGATCTGACTATGCTTCAAGCGACCCGACTCAATTCAACCTAATATGGCCGACATTGGCAACCAGCTGTCAGCAGAGTTGACGAGAATCACCGACTGCCCGTACCCTGCCTCTCTCGCTGTGAGTGCGCCTGGAGCATTTCCCCGCAGGCCCAGCCTTTCTTGCAGCTCTACGTTGCACAGCGAGGCACATGACTCGCTGCATATGGAGACTGCATTTGCTGACGCGAGAACTCGCAGCACTTGGTCGACTTACTCGCACGTGCCGATGTTCTGACAATTCGAGCTTGCATCCACGGCCGATCGCCGTGTGCGGTGAACAATCTCGCCACACTGGTGTACGAAGCATTGTCGATATGTGCTTACGCTCTGCGTGCGCTATCATCCCTGTGTGAGCAGACCCATGGATTGTGGACGCGAAGACAGCTGACAAGTGTCGACAGCTCAGTCACCGGAATTCAGAGATGCCCTATTACTCCAAAATCCCAGTCTCTTGAACTCACTGCTTACAAAGGCTAATTCTTCCTCACGAAACTTTGACGAAGTACGTGTGGTGTTGCTCCGGTGAACGAGCGTCAAAGCTTACAATCTCAGTATGCCGAGCTATGTGTACTTCTGCTATCTCGGCCGCTGCCGGCATGTATTCCACTGCCGGCATCTGTGCAGCCATTCTTTCTACGAGTCTTCGAGAACGCAAGTCAAAGCCCAGATGTGAACACTCTTAGAGCGGTCTACTCCATGTTAAATGGAGCATGTGGAGACCTTCTAAGACTACTCCCTACGGAGAGACGGGAACAGTTCGATCAAGGCCTGTCTTACATTCTTTCTGACCACACTACCGGACAAGCGTCGGTGTTGCTGCTCTGGTGTTTTGGCATCGCGCTGATTGCGGAGCGCTCTTTTCAAGCCGAACATCCTGATCGATCCCAAGAAACAGAAGATTCATCCCCAGCCGTTGGGAAGCGATGGAAGACTGCGGCGGCGCACAAAATGTTCGGCTCCACAAGCAAGATGTACAAGACCATATACTTGACCTACCTGAGTGTCATCTGGGCCACAAAAGGTGACGTGGGTGTCGCTGACGACGAGGCAATCGAAGGTATTCAGATTGCTATACGCACGTTACAATCCATGGATCAAACGACGCTCCTCGCTTGGCCAAGGACAACTGCGAACGTGATGAGCACGAACCCACGACTGCCATCAAAAATTTTGCGAACGAACATCAACCCGACTGTCCAGTTTGGAGCATTGGGCTTCTATGCTTTGGCAGTTGGCAATATACTCTCTTCTGAGATCATAACAGAGTACGAGCAATGTTTGATCAGCCTACCGAGGCTTGTCGACGCGAGCTGCCTCGATGAGACGTTTTCCGTCTCCTTTCCATTGTTCTCCGTAAGTCCAGTGCTTAGCCGGCTGACATTTTGACTGTAGTCTGATGTCTCTAGCCACACATTCGGGAAGCTTCGATTCAGACGCTGGTCAACGGAATCTTGGACGCGTGTCTATCGCCTCCAAGATACCCTCATTCTCCGAACTACACAACATTCGTCGAACATGTCACGAAGACATTGCCAAAGTGCACCTCGCTTCACGCCAAAGTATTGTCCGCAACAACATCACAAGAGCTGCAAGCTAGAATCTTGGATCTGATTCAATTTGATGCGGAGACGGGGCAAACCATGTGCGCGACGCATGCAAAAGCGACGCATCAAGGTCTTGTCTCAGCAACTATCTCGATGTTCTTAGTTCTGGCCTTCACAGCGCAACCAGGCGGTCCCACGCTCCCAAATAACTTGACCGTAGCATTGATCAACAAGCAGAAACATCTTTCACGCGGTGTGATTCAGTGCTCACATGATCCAAGGACCTCTGGGGTCGATACATTATCCCTTTTCCAGCAGAAAAATACCCCATACACCGGAGTTCCATTGCAAGACTGGCGTGGTCGTCTTAGGTCGGAACTTGAGAGTCAAGGACACTATCAGAGGGACTCCGTTATACGCTCTGTAGCGCTAATATGTCAGGATCTCGAGTCTCGCTGCAACATTGCTGAAGAACCTCTCCTTCGCGAGAAGGAAAAGTCACAACAGCTGGAGGAAACGGTGGCTGATCTGAACGCACGGCTATTATTCCTGGAGTCTGAGGCTACCGATACTCGCTTCCATCTGGAAGGCCTTGAAGACGAGAAGCTGAACCTGTTCGACGAGAATGAGAGACTGTCTGCGAAGCTTAATAACCTACAGGCTGATCTGGACGCGGCGAGTAGAAACGCGGCTGAGATGTCGCACAAACATGAGGGAGATATCCACGCCAAAGATCTGGAGCTTCAATCGATGACTCTAAGTCATGAAGAAAGTCTGCGGACACACTGCAAACAGATGGAGGCTCAAGAGGAAACGCTGAGAGAACTCAGAAGGGATCTCCAACACATCTCCGCACAAAAGGCCATGCTCGATAATGAACATGAGGCGCTTCATATTAAATTTAGCACTGCCAACCAGAAACTCAGCGACGAGGTCAAAAATGGTCGCACCCAATTCGAGGAGATCGCACAACTCAGAGACCGAAACACCGAGCTAGAGCTACAGTTGCAGAGCACACAGGCAGACCTTGACACGACCACTACACGATTATTTGAGTTGCAAGTCGGCCATCAGAAACTTGTGCATTCTTCAGAACAGGCATATAAGGATCTAGAATCTAAGTACTCTACCGACATGGAGACTGCAGCGGCTGTGGTGAAGGAGACGAGTGAGACGCTCAATGTTCAGCTCCAGGAAGCCTTACAATATGGCCACAAGGCAGAAGAGGAGCATAGGGATACGAGGCACGAGCTTGAGCAGCTTCAAACATCCGTCTCAACACTTGAGAACAGATTACAAGAGCTTGCAGATTTTTGTTCAGAGCAAGAAGAGGAGCTGGAAGAGCTGAGAGCCTTGCGAAAGAACGTATTGGCTGGATTAGGCCTTGCGTCACAGCACCCGCTACCCATTCGCTCAACGAATCGAGTCCAGAAAGACACCTCTGATTTGCAGAACATGAGGGGGCCACGAGAACACCGACGGCGGAAGTCAGCAATCCAAATCTTAGATGGCGCAATGGATACCGCCAGAAGTACCCAAGGCGTTACAAGCACAGCGATGGAAACCATTGCCAACGCATCGTTCGCATCCTCTGATTCGCAATCGTCGCAGAACGGACCGACTCCAAAGCGTCCAAAACCGCGGCCGTCCTTTAAGGTGCCTGCCATACGCACCCCATACACGCAGAAGCCCACCTTGGCATCAAGGTCGACGTCGGACAATACGTCGCCTAGCAAGCGCTCGGCGCTAAGGCAATTATCTCCAAACCGGCGACACACGACGGTTGGATTTGCCGTGTCTGACGACGATGTTATGCATAATAACGATTGCCGCTTAACGAGAAAACGACGAGGAAGTCTACATGGCATCCACGAGGCAGATTTTGACATGGATGATTTCATGGCTGGGACTCCAATGACCCCCGGAAACTTTGCAACTGGCACGGGCAGGGTCCCTGACGACGAAGATTTGACGACGACTGAGCTTTGATGAGTCACTTATTGCCGTGATATTGGTGAGGTGCTGGCCGGAGTTGTGGGTGTACCTTACGCAAGCTTTTGATGAGACGGGCATTTGCATATACGGTGCGATGGGTTTGAGACAACGGTTTGATACCCAGTATTTCATCTCTATCCAAGCTTTCATTCTTCACCTTTACTTGGTTCGCATATTGAACATGTGAGGCCACGATAAAATTTCTACAATCTCTGACGTCTCCGACTCTGGTCTGGCTTTCGCCAACTTTGCCATTTCATAACCTCTCGTGGTTGTTTGCTCTTTCCTACGCACTCTTCCAGTCGGTCATACTGCATCTGCTCTTGCAATCACTTAGAAGGCTTGCTGAACTCAACTTGTACGTAAGAGAGTTGAGGCTGCGCAAGACATCGTCGTTTGGACCTCCAAGCCTGACAACACGCCTGCGGGCGACTTCGATGTAGCAGTTGCGGACAGTGCATCGCTCCTGCCGCGCGAGGCTCCGGTGCAAACACCCAACTGCTGCTTCCACCCGACGCTTTGAGCAAACACGATTCAGCTGACCACAATCTGCCTCCCTTGCGACACATAAACCAAGACCTGCTGACGATTTGATTCGCCGAGAGCCCAGTATTGGCCATTTGAAAGGCCGCAAACTGACCGCTCCCGCTTAGTGTGCTTTCGCTGCATTGGAAGACCGCTCGGTGACCGCTTCCAATAAGCCTTCACCTAGGATTGGCGATAGCGCAAGCACGTCAACAAACAAATATGTACCCATACAGTGCGATACCAAACTCGGCCGACCGAACCTCCAGCTTCGACAACAACAACTCTGCACGCCACCAGATTTATCATACACCATCAGCTGTCTGGCCAGCGAGCTCAAACGCATAGCGAGCAAAGCTCAGACGCGAGCTCCACAAGCAGTATGAGTGGTGGGTATGGTGGCTACCAACAACGTGGTAGAGGCGGGCGGGGCGGATATCGCGGAGGGCGAGGAGACAGCCGCAAGTACTCGGGCGGCTCTGGCAGCTCGAATGGACAAGGCTCGAGTCGACCGGTCCTGCAACCAACGTCCGCTCCCCGAGGCCGCGTAACTCCCCCCAGCCAAATTGCCCAAGGCCTTGCCCGCGTCGACTCACCACTTACGCCAAACAAGGAGCACACATCGTTCACCATGAATGGACACACCATCTCAGAGACATATACTCCTAGCGGAACTGCAGCTACGGCCCCTCCAAGACCGCATGCCTCTCCACCAACTCCGTCTCGAAGGCACTACTCCGATCACGCTACCACGCCCACTCGCCATCTCATGACGCAGAGGCCGATTGTAAGAGAAAGCGCGGGAGGATGGGCATCTGAGCAAGAGAAGAAGATTAAGTTGCAGGGACTTCCCAAGCGATATTGGACGAAAGATGTTTACGAAGCTATGTCTCGGTATGGTAATGTGATCAGTATCGAGATGAAAACCGGCATGCGCGACAACGACGCTTGGGTCATCTTCCAGTACGTTGATCTCGCTCACGACATGAGTTTCTACTAACTTGTCACTCCAGGCCCCCACCAGCAGTGCTGCTTCCAGGGCGAATACAAGTGAAATCGGTCTTTGTGAGGTCGGACTCATACAAATCTCGCGTGCGCACCGTTCCGAGTCCCGTCAACCCTTCAAAGCACTACCCCGAGTTCAACATACTGTTCGCCAACTCAATCGATTTCGGCACGAGGGACGCCGACATGTCGATGATTGTCATGCACACTACACAAGCCCGTGGAAAGGTGCAATTGAGATTAGATCTAGACCGCAAAGAGCTCGACATTCAATTCCCAATGAGCTTAGGTAAGAACATGCGCAAGTTCAGATTCCGTCTTCCTATCGCTCGTCTACTGGACATCTACAAGGACGCGAAACAACTCTCTGGCGAGATGGCTCTGATTATTCCTTTCGACTCGCCACCGCAGTTCTTCTTTCAGAAATATGAGGGCGAATATTTGATCAATGGGGGGCAGCATACAAGCTTCTCGAGTAAGGAGACGAAATGGAACGACTGGAACACTTGGTTTCGCGAAACGGATGTGGTTGAGACTGCGACAAGGGCAAGGCTGCGGGGGCTCCCTTTAATGGATCGCAAGGACACCGCCATTATTGACATTGGTAAGTCATTGACCTCATGACACAATGAACCCATGCTAAAAGACGCAGGACGTTGGACAACTTACAAATTGTCCTTCGACGACAAAGTCTTCAGTGGAACACAATTTCAAGACTTCGCAAGTGCGCTAGCGGATCATGGAATTGAAATCCGAGACCGCCACCGTTACGAAGTCAAAGGCAAGATTGCCTCCCCATTGCCAGCTCTATTGCA
>TARA_R110002003_G_scaffold193_4_pt1 | contig 24649 bp, 25 predicted proteins | sample TARA_R110002003 | Tara Oceans TARA_R110002003 (sample SAMEA4396441) | marine metagenome | biome: Westerlies Biome; feature: [SRF] surface water layer (ENVO:00010504); material: water (ENVO:00002006), including particulate matter (ENVO:01000060) such as... | depth 5 m
TTGGATCTTGAGCATGATATGCAGCGTAATACAGCAGATCGAGATTTAGCATGCTGTCAATTATGACTATCATGTTGTGATCCTGATCTATGATCTCAATATCTTTCTTCTTCAGCAGATCCCAGCTCCTGATTCCTCTCGCAGTCGGCACGTAACGTGTGGCCAAACTTCTTGCCGCCTTGACGATGGAGTCTAAACTGCGCTGGTTGCCAAATAGTTCCCAGTCGGCACGGAGAGCGGGCATGACAATGAAGCCAATGTCATGCGTGTCGGTTCGACCATCCATTCCATAAATAGGCTCGGTCCAAGCGCGGCATAAGCTTCCGAGCTGACTGCGCAAATTTGGGAGACTGATCGAGTCAGGAAGCTCAATGCTTCGTGGATATTTGACCAGACGCTCCAGAAGAGCGTACAACGTCCCTGGAAAGAAGCCGCAAGTCCAGAAGTCAGCCTCTCGCAGACTATAAGTCCCATCATGGGTTGGCTCTTGCGGTACAATTTCCGGGAATGCGGCGGGCAGAGCACCTGAAGCTACCTGTGCAGTGCGCAGTGCTTTCGCCATGATATTCTCGTCATACAGCTCGGAAAGCATTTCAGCTACTGGCCGACCGCAATCGAAAATGTCGACCGTCGGTTCTCCTCGCCCGCATTCAGACGGTGGGTTGCTGGTCATTGGTGTCGTATTTTCCTCAGACACGCTTCTCGAGGAGATCTCCGAAGTTTGTTGTGGGCTGCAGACGTCTGATGCGACCCGCCAGAGCTCGTCGGCTTGCGTTTCTGGTACCTTGATGTCCCGGGCAATCACCACGGACGACTGCGTGATCTCATCGTCTCGGCACATATTCGAGTATATGTCTTGTCCTGGTTTCCGTCTGTCGATTGGCAAGATGGGTACGTCTTGTTGTTCGTTCATTGGTTCCGCCTCAAATTTATCAGGTACCGTGTTTGACGAATCCATCCAGCCCACATCTGTTAAATTTGGAAGAGTTGGATTTGCGCCCTGCAAAGTGGTTGCCGACATGGTAGTTGCTGATGATGAAATACAAGAAGAGCTTGAAATCGTCTGACAACTAAACGGTTGCACATAAGGAACATCATTGTGACTATCTACAATCAAAGATAGACAGACCGGCGCAACGCGAATTATTCCGAAACACCGCCTGCCATCAATTAGAGACAATTCCTGAACTTTGGTTGAGATATCCCAGAGGCCGTCGCCAAGGCTCCGAGAGGAACTGGTAGCACTCGCGATTGGATTGTACCGAGGTGGGCCCCATGTTCTTTACCCCATGGGACAACGCCACCAGCGCGGGGTTTGGCAAAATCGGGATAGATGCACCGATAGTCAAAAGAGAAAGCAGCATGTTGAACAACGCCATCTTACCAATATGCAAAGGCCAGGAAATCATTCTCTTCTACGACGGTACTTAAGACGCCGCATAGGCGGCCGGACTTGATCTGCAGCACGACTTTAATTCTTCGCGATTCTTTGGTTGATACTTAAAACTCAGTTCCATCGCTCACCATGCCTCCTATTCAGGATGAAATTCAAGTCGCACCAACCGACAGCCCCAGGAATCCGGTCGTGTTGGTAAACGGCAAAGAAGTAGTTGTCAGCTCTGCGACCGAGAAACCAAAGCGATCCATGTGGATCGCATGGCTGTATGTCTTCGATGTAAGTTTGCAGATCTTTCGCGAATCACTACAGGATACGCAGAAGCGAGAGATTGTTAACAACGAAATAGTGGTATCCAAGCCATTATTCGCCCGATGAGAAGAAACTGGTGCGAAAGCTTGACTGCATCCTCCTTACACTATGCTGCTTGTGCTTCTATATCAAGTGGCTCGACCAGAATGCGCTCAACACGGCGTACTGGTCTGGCATGCGAGAGGAGTTGAAGATCAAAGGCAACGAATACTCGCTTTTTGGCACCTTTTACAACATTGGTGAGCAACACTTCACGACCAAAGCTATTGTGAAACATGCGCTAACGACGTCTGAAGGCTACATGGTCTTCGAAATCCCTAGCATGATGATCATCTCCCGACCGAAGCTGGCTCGCTATTACGTCCCGAGCATGGAGGTAGCATGGTCGATTCTGACCTTCTGTCAATGCCGCCTCAGCAGTGTGCCGCAAATTTATGGAATGCGCTTCTTGCTCGGCCTCCTAGAAACGCCCGCAGCTACCGGATCCATCTACATCCTCACTTCCTGGTACCGCTCGGATGAAGTATTTAAACGGGCTCGTGTGTGGTACGTTTCTTCAAACGCTGGTGCCATGTTCAGTGGTTATCTGCAAGCTGCAGCGCACAAGGGCCTCAATGGCGTCCATGGCATGAGTGGGTGGAGGTGGCTTTTTGTAAGTATTGATCAGCGAAGGCGGAGTGTGATTACGACTGAACATACTAGATCATTGATGGCTCGATCAGTCTGCCCATTGGCATCGCTGGCTTCTTCCTCTACCCCGGACTTCCAACGAGCCCCAAAGTATGGTGGCTCACTGAGGACGAACGCAAGCTCGCAGTTGCACGCATGCAGAGCCAGGGCACTAAGCAGAGTGGCAAGATTGGGAAACGCATGCTTAAGCGTGTGTTTACGCACTGGCACTTTTATATTGCAGGTATGTCTAGATATAGCCAGGCCCCCATAACCTGATACTGACTCTGCCAGTCTTGACCTACGTCTTCTTCCAATGCACCAGCTACGTTGGCGGCCAAATGCAGGCGTGGCTGAAGAAGGAGGCAGACCTGCATGGAACTTACAGCATTGAAGCGATCAATCTGATCCCGACTGGTGTGCAGGGACTCGCTATTGTTGCCGGCATCCTCATTACATCCCTGGTGATGATCTATCCTATGTGGTAATTTAGCTTCATTTCTCAGTTAAAATGCTCAAGAAACACTGACTGTGTCTTTAGGATCGTATTTAGTTTTGTTACCGCCGTCTTGCTTTTCGCAAACGTGTGCCTGCGGGTGTGGTATATTCCGCTCAGCCTCCACTGTAAGTCCACCACCTCAAACTTCCGGCCTACTCGCTCATCCTCACTCAGTCCTCTGCTACTATCTCCTCGGCCTCACATCCTGCGTCACGCCCATTCTCTTCCCCTGGGTAAACACAATGATGAAAGACGACAACGAAGCACGCAGTTTCACAACAGGTGCCATGATGACCATCGGTTGGGCATTCTTCAGCTTCTACCCAATCACCGTGTTTCCCATTCTCGAGGCGCCACAGTGGACGAAAGGATACACCGTCAACATCGTCTTCATACTGTGTTACTGGATCCTGTTCATGATCGGACAGTATCTGTGGATCAGGGAGGAACGGACTAAGAAATTTGATATCAATGCGAATTCGAGCGAGGATGAGCTGCAGAAGCCGGACACGGTGCAGGTGGAGGTGCTGGATGAGAAGACGACCAAGGAGACGAAAGTCTAAGTCTGTACAACGAGGCGTAGTTCAGTCGAGCGAGGCATATTCCGCATAGCGCTAGTACAACAGTCACACATCTTTTCTCTTCCAAGTACAATCAGGTTACACTCTCGGGCTAAATCCGTGCTTTGATGTTCCGAAGTGGGGAGCTCCATGCCTATAAAGCCACGCTCTCGCCCATCATACTCGACATCCGTAAACCCCTCCTTTCCTTTTCTTCCTCCCGTCCCCATCCACGCTCCACCATGCCACCACTTCCCGGCTTCTCAGATAACCCCTTCCTCACACGCTCCGATCTCATCCGCGCCGCAACAGCCCTCATCCAACCCCTGCACCAATACAAATCCCCAGCAAACGCACGCATCAAACTCGCCACTTCAACAGCCGCCGGCTTCAGCGAAACAGCCGCTCAGCTCGAGGGCTTTGCGCGCCCGCTGTGGGTGGTGCCCGACCTCCTACAACTGCAAACCCAGACGCAAACGCAAAGGCCAGAACTTGCTGCGGAATTAAAGCAAGCGGGTCTCGAAATATGGCTGCATGGCCTGAAAAGCGGAACTGATCCCTCCTCGCCCGAGTACTGGGGCGATGTCGCAGACGTCGATCAACGCATGGTTGAGATGGAATCCATCGCGTACGCACTCCTCCTGCATCCCTCGGTCTTCAGCCCGGACTTCGGCCCAGACACAGCAGCACGGCACAATCTAGTCGCGTGGCTGCGCCAAATCAACACGCACGCCATGCCGCGGAATAACTGGCTCTGGTTCCGCGTCCTCGTCAACGCCGCACTGGTTAAGAGTCTAGGCGTCCCGCTTGCAGACGTGAAGCCGTATATCGACGCTGCGTTCGAGGTGCTGGATTCGTTTTATCTGGGGGATGGGTGGAGTAGTGATGGGCCGTGGGGCGAGGAGCGCAAACAAGCTGATTACTACTCTGGGAGTTTTGCGATCCAGTTCGCGCAGCTGCTCTTCATCCGCTTTTGGCCCGAGTACGATGCCGCGCGGACGGAGACATATAAAGCCCAAGCGAAGCTATTCGGCAGGTCGTATTGGCGTTACTTCGCGCCGGACGGGGCGGCGATACCGTTTGGGCGGAGTTTAACGTACCGGTTTGCGTTTGCGGCGTTTTGGGGCGCCGTGGCGGCAGCGGGCGTGCAGTTGGACGCGCCTGTTGGGGAGATGGGGACGGTTAAGGGACTGCTGTTGAGACACCTGCGTTGGTGGGCTGCCAAACCGCATGTTTTCAACACGGATGGGACGGTGAATATCGGATTCGCGTATCCGAATATGTACATGGCTGAGGACTATAATTCCCCTCAGTCGGTGTACTGGTGTCTCAAGGCTTTGCTGGTTATTGGCTTGGACGACGCGCATCCCTTCTGGACGTGTGAAGAGTTACCACATCCACTGCACACCCCGACGCTTGGGACGGCGGATGTCGAGTTCCTCTCGGCGCCGCGACATATACTCTGCAATTCAGCCGAGCATCACTTCCTGCTCTCATCCGGTCAATGGACAACGAAGCGGTTCAAGGGCCGCGAAGCAAAGTACGGGAAGTTTGCGTACTCGTCGTCGTTGGGGTTCAGTGTGCCTTGTGGTGCGTTTCTGGAACAAATTGCGCCGGACTCCACGCTCGCTGTGGGCTTTGAAGACGAGGAAGAGCAGTGGAAAGTCCGATGGGATCCATTCAATGTGAATAAGGGTGAGGTGACGATTGGTGACGAGACGGTGCCCACGCTGACGAGCCATTGGAAGCCGTGGAAGAGACAGGACCTGGTGATCAAAACGACTCTCGTACCGCCCGTCAGGAGATGGCCGGGTTGGCACTTACGTGTTCACCGGGTCGAGTGGAGGGCTGCCCAGGGTGGCTGCGATTGCCCGTCTGCGAAGTTACGCTTGGTCGATGGCGGTTTTGCGGCATCGGCGCAGACACGTCGAGGTGACTCCATCTTCGAAAGCAAGTGTAGTGATGACTTTCGCTCCCTCGGTCTCGACGATACCGAAATTGAAGGCTGGTGGAGTGACAACACGAAGTCCTTAGTCTTGTCAGAATCCGGGGCGAGCGGAATCGTCGATCTAACCGCTAGGTTCATGCCCACTGAGAACCACTTGAATAGTAGCAGCATTATCATTCGCGCAGATCCAAACACGTAAGTCCTGGCACTCTCCCATGCTAACGAGCAATTACTGATTTTAACCTCGTCCCAGCAACATCATGTTCCCACGCAGCCTCATTCCAGCGATTCAACACCGCATCCCAATCCCCAGTGAAGAACTCTCCGCACACACACTCGTCACTGGAGTCTTCGCAACCGATACCACTGCAAAGCACAGCCCATCCGCAACACTGCGACTATGGACCGACCCGCCAAGCGGACATTTGGCCGTTATCAACGACGACGAGGGACGCTTGACATATAACGCATGAATTTCCCATTTCCAGTCCCTTGAGCCCTGCCTACACGATGCAAGGCGTAAATAAAGGCCGCAGACCCAACACCTAGATTGACGTATCCTGGAAAAGCGCCGTGTATTTCTCCGTCCGCGAGGCCTCTGGGTAAAACATCCCCTTTTGCCCACACGGAATGAAGCTCGGAAGATGAATCCTAGCCCGGGCCCGAATCTCGTCTTCAGCGGCGAATTACAACGTTCATCCCACCACTCCCCTCCACAGCTTCCACTCCAACGCGCAGCGACTGCGATTCATCCCAGCCCAGCCCAGCCCCGCCCTCCTCCATGGCCATATCCGATCCGCGCCAACACGAACAGCACCAGGAACCTACGCTAGCATACTATAACATGCCACATGCCACCCCGCGTGCCCAACACATAAACAGTCTGCATAGAGCGCACGGCGCCATTCTCCCGCCCCGACGGCGCGGGGGTACGGTGAGTGGATGTGGAGAAAGCGGGACTGTTTGGGACGAATATACGGTTTGTTGAAAATCATGCGCGGGGACGGTTCGCGGACGTGTTTGATGGCGGGGACAGAGTTGTTTGCATCGGTGTAGGGCGCGAGAGAGGATTTGACGGTCGTTGAAGAGAGAGAGTGTGTGTGTATGTGTGTGTGGGTGTTATTATACTTCATTTGGACATTGACACGATTAATCCAGAGACATGTTTCCGCTCGCGAGCGGACATTACCGAACTTCACGGGGTGCGGATCGAACAGACGATGTGCGCTTCGGGGGATTTTGGGGAGTGAGAAAGGCTGGGTGCAGATGAATGCTAGGTGATCGGGATCCGGATCATGATGCTGGGTTCAATATAGCGGAGCGAGTGACGGGTAAAGATTCGTTGTTCATATGCTTGCTGCGTTTGTGGCGATTAAATGCCTATGGACTGGACGAACTTCGAATTCCGCTATCAAATGCTACGGATCGTATGCTGAGTCTGACTCTTAAAATGTCACCACCACCGACGTTGCTCGAGCTCGTTCTCGTATTATGTCCTTATCTTCCCTAAGACTCAGTCCGTATCTTTCCAATACTTGAGGTAGAACTAGACGATGGATCATCGATCCACTGCAACGTCCTTTCATACAACACGCGACGGTGCCATCGGCACGTTCGGGGACAGCAGTCCAGGAGGTCCTGTATTTGGAGATTGGCGAGGTTGTCCTCGGTGGGAGCGAGGACAGGGCTGTCGAGACTGTCTACATAGTTGAGCCCTCGGCAGAGCCCTGGGATAGAATAGAGGTGTAGTTTTCTATTTTTAGAAGCAAGTTTTGCAGCGCTAAGCGTATTCCATCGTCTTATATCAGTTAGGTCTAATCCACGTGTTCTATTGGTTAGGCTCTATTCGTCGCCTTATATTAGTTAGGGTTGCTTAATTAACCCCGCTACGATTTGACATTCAGATTCGATCTAGACAGTGCCAAATGCTGTAACCAATCAGAACGCCGCAGCTAGACTAGCGCAATTTGCGGAGAGCTGATTGGCTGGTTGAAGCCCGGGCCTTGCACGAATAAATTCCGTCTGATCTGCGATCCGCTTTGTAGCTCTGAGAGCTACGTCCTGTCAAGTAAGCCAGCCTGTCTAGTACGCCGGCCTGTAGCCAATATACTCTGTTCTATACTCTGATTTACGCACACCTATCTCCCGCCGCCTGCTGCCCGTGACATTGATTCTGTTATTACTTGTACATTACACTTAAGGACATCTACGCTAGACCTAATGCACAAAAATTAGGGGGGTGGCACCACACTAGACTACAATCAGAAAGAATCGGCATCTAATTCGCGTTGCATACACGCGTCCTTGAGGCAGGATGCGTGGTTATCTTATCAGGAAGAATCAGGGGTCGATACCACGGTGTATCATATACTAGGTCTCGCGATCACGAAGGCCCGCCAGTTGTCCCTGGGTACTCTCCGTCTTCCTCTTCCAGAGCCAGTCCTCGAAGTCCTCCGTTCCTAGCCGCCGTGGAACTTCGTCCAGCGTTGTCTTCCAATTCATCGACAAACCATAGTAACGGTGCCTCTTAGGGTCTTGCACCAGCTCGCTGTATTGTGGTACCTCAGGGCTGTCGTCACCGCCAGTGATACGATACAGAGACAAACATCTCTCTGCAAAGACGCGGGCCCTCGCCAAGTCGCCATTGGCAATAGCAATCTCGAAGGCATCGGGATATGCCCGAACCAAGCCGATTATGTCTGGCGTCGGTTCATTCCAGAGCTGGACTTGTTCATCGACGTAACTAAGCATGCGCTGGGCAGGTGAAACTAGCCCTTGTACGCCACCCTGTTCGATGATGCAGTCCAGTATATGAACACGGTTCAACTTTGAGTCGCTTTCTCTGCTCTGGTCGAGTGCCAAAGAACAAAGTGCACACGAGCACGTAAACTTGAAATTTTTGCGAAGTTCTTCCTGTCGCCACCGACGGTCTCTGCGACTACTAAGGTAGGAGATCGTAATTTCCTCTCCTTTGGGGATATCTTTTACAGCATGTATCGTGAGCTGGTCGAGGTTGTCGTTCCAATAGTTCTGTGCATTATTGTCACAAGCATGATTGATTCGGCATGCTGTGAGGAAAACACCTCCACTTTGTAAACTCGGTCCAGTGGGTAGAGCATTCGTCCGAAAGATACCACGGTACCTCGCTGCCGAACCGGTGTAAGGATAGATATTGTGCAGAGAAAGGAATGCCTGTTGCTGGCTTTCGCTCAAAGAGCTGACTTGTTGATAGACGTGAATTTGAAGTTGTTCCAGATTTGCGACATAAAGACCCGAAGTGATAAAGGGCTTCTCGGAGATGATTCGCGCACCTAGGGGAATGTCCTTGGTCGCGATAAGTCCTCTGCCCTTTCCGGGTACATCCCCAACAGTATACATGGGTAAGCTCGAGGTAGTTCCCATTGTATCGGCTACTTTGTCTTCGATGGATGATCTTTTTAACCACTGCACCTTGGTATTGAGTTGCAGGATCAAACAGGATCAAACCGGATTAAACAGGATCAATGGCAAAGCGTAGAGGACATGCGTGGTGTCTCGGTAGCTATGGGCAGTTTGGTGATGAGCATAATTTTAGCGAAAAAATTGGCTGCGCTCGAAGCCTAATCAGCTGCACAGGTTGAAATGCACTTTTGTTGCACGGCCGTTATTCTGACGGCGTTGTACTGCGAGGATATGCAGGCTGTCGTGGCAGGCAGTAATTGGTTACGTACATGTACAAATGTTGAGACCAATTACCATGATGCCGTTCAGCAGCCTTATACTGCTCACAATGGGCAAAGCGTTATCGTCTATCCTGCAAGGCGGGTCATACGAGACATGTTGCATAACACCACAAGACCTAACAATATCTAATTGGATGTACAGACACTCGCGTGAGGTCGTGTACCGTACCACGACGGTACTGTTCGTTATAGCTGCAAAGTATCTATTAGCTAACATGAGGACAATCGCTCAGAGGCCTCTGCAGCAATTGGACCGCTTGGACTACGGCTAGCGATGCTGCAACAGCCTGATGGTCTCTGACCGTCTCTAACGGTTGAAACCGTGACACCCTACCCGTTACTAGCAACTGTGACCTAACTCCTACCCAGAAATCACGTAACTGACTCCAGTTCTAACCCAGCCTGCCTAATTTTTAGTTAACTATGAGCTAACTCTAACCCAGAAATCATGTGACCCTAACCTAACCCTACCCATTACTAGCAACTATGACCCAACCCAGCCCAAATATCACGTGACCAACTCCAGTTCCAACCCAACCCAACCCATTTACCAGCCTAATCCTGGCTAGTGCAGAACGACCCTTTACGGCTCACCTCATTGTGAGTGCGTAAGATATCTGTGGCGACTGTTAGGACCGTGGCTGTGCAGCTGCGCTGCCAAGCGCTGCGGGATATCATAAATCCAGGTTTGGACTAGGAGCAGTGCCCACTAAGCTCCAACGCTTACGAAAAGTCAACGAACGCATACGGCTGCGAAACTGCGGCACCACGAAACCGTAATCAGCTTCCGACACAGCCGTCGTACAAATTTCAGATATCATCCAAGGACCGACTACGTTTTCGGTGGTAGCTTCCGCAACATCTATCACGTCGCCTTTGAGCCCCGCAGACACGCAGTTGACCCCTCCGCTGACCAAGCAAAAGACCCACCCAAGCCCCATCATACCCTTGCAAGGGCTGAGTGCAGCGGACTTTACAGACAACAACGGAATCCGACGTTCATTGCAGAACGTTCGGTACGACATATACGCCGTTAATTCGCTAAACCCTAGGCTAGTGCCAGATTAGAATATTCAACGATAAAGGATACTATTGTGGTTGGTGTCACACTTCAAGCTTCCAATACAGACTAGGCTTAAAGGTCTCGACAGTCTGACAACGCTTTTAAATATGTCAACAGCAGGATGGGATCCAGGCGCTGTAGGAACAGCCGTAATTGGAATTGTGACATTTGCATTCATGGCCAAAACAGCCATCGCGCTAGGGTATCGATATGCATCGGACTACGTGTACAAAATAAGGTTTCCGGAATCGACATCTGTCCTTCAGCGATCCCTCAACGACGCTGATATCTCTCAAGCCGAAAATCTATACAGAAACATTCCTCCAGCAGATTCGCTGCCAATGAACAGAGGACCGTTTAGTCACTACGCATGTGGCAACTGCTGGAAATCCTTCCCCGATATTTTCAATGTTCTCAAATTGCCGGTTCCCAGACGATTGCCGAAGAATCTATCTCAATTACCACTGAAGAAGGATTATTTCCTCACGGACGCTCAGACGATATTCATTTGTTTACTCGGTGTCGGAGTCAAGCCTCTCCATTTCAGTGAAGACAATGGAAGTGGTGGACAGACATGCCGGTGGGATTCGAGGATATGTGCCACATTTCGGCGACAGAAAGGTGTTTGCTTAGCGCACATCCAATTTTTTCAATTCAACCCGTATCATAACTATTACCGGCGAAACATTGGGGAATATCGACGCATCATCGTCCACGGTCATCCCCCTTGGTACCAAACGAAAGTTACGAATACTGCCAAAGTGACGTTCGAGTTTCCGAGCCTTGAGAAAGGTAATCTCAAACGCGCTGGCTGGATAGTTGCTATTGGTCTCGGCGACCTCGACGATCCGCTGCCCTACTTCTCAACCAAACTTGGCCGATTTGAAGAATACGGAGATGCCTTGTACAGACATCACCGTGGCGGCACTGGAGCATACTACAGCGCTTTTATATATCTACAAGAGGTGATTAGAGACCGATTCACTCTCGACGCGTTCCCCGATCCCGAAGACAAGAATATCATTGCAACGGTGCGGAAAGAAGTTGACGACATGATAAGCCATCATAGCGCGAGCGGAGCTGGAAAGTTTCTCCGCCAATGCCCGCAATTGGCAGGAGCCTATAACCGTGGGGCTTTTGCTGAGCAGCTCAATAGCAGTGAAACGGTACTGGCGATTGAACTCTTCAACCATAAAAGGCCGCTCGATGCCGACCAAATCAGCTTCGTGAAGCCCAAATTCAAGCCTATTATTGCAGGTGCATTACGTGGACTGAAGAGCCTATTTGTGTATTTCAATGATTGCGGTATTCAGATTCCAGCAGGGGTTCAGAAAATGATAGACGATAATCCGCAGATTTACCTAGAAGGATGTCAGTCATAATTTCAAAGGTTACCAGAATATTCATGATTGTAATCTGGCAGGGGGAAATTTAAGTCTTTTATAGCGAGTTCACCAAGAGAAAAGCACCGACAGGATTAGGAAATAGTTAACTTAACGCCGACTCAAAGCCTACAGATAGAGGCCAAATAGCTAGAGGTGCAAGGAATAGAGATGTTACTTCCGCTTTAGTCTGCGCTTACAAATAATAACGCTCAACTCACGTGCCGAAGCGCAGGCTTTAATATTCAGGTCCAACGCACTCTATTTCATCTTATTTCCACCCTGTTTGATTGTATTTCTACCTCCACGCGACCGCCACGATACGGACCCGATTCGTCCCTAATCCGTCCTAGTGCGCGATTTCGGCCCTGATTCGCACCCTCCCCGGCTTAATATGAAACCAGCCACCTTTTACAGTCTATTCTGGTCTAGCTCTGCCTTACACAGACGTGCATGCTCAAACACAATGCATTCACAGCGAGTCTTGCTTTTTGCCTCTATCACCTGTCTTTCTGTAACAGTATTCACCTGTCTATGTATCATCCAAGGAACTACAGCCCTTTCTGTTCAACTGTGTAGTAGTGTCAACAAGGGCTCAGCGCTATGTCCCGCTGGACAGTCTACATAGGTAATCCAGGAGGGAGCGCACCTTTTGATGGTGCCTCTGCGCCTTCCTCTTGGACTGTCTGTACGGGCGACCCTGCGAAGAACAAGGCATGTATTTAGCTTTGCTGCGACTGCGTCCTTTATTCCTGTCTGGCCCTTACTTGCTAACAGTAGGATAGTCCGCACGGCCGGAATTTCCGAACATCATCTCCAATCTGCCAGAATATGGACACTTGTTCTCCAATCCATGTAAACAATGTCTCCTCAGAACCTCTCCATCAAGTTGCGCCTTACGGTCCACATCCTGGCTCGCTTTCCGTATATGTACATGGGAATCGAGAACAGCATGCACGCAAGTTGGATGCCGCCGATAGCGAGAAACGTGTTCTTGGACCCACTGGATTCCAACCAGTGTGGGAAGAACAACGAGAAGATGAAGCCGTGCAGAATGTCTAGAGCCATGTTAGCCATTGTCCGGGAAGTTGTGGATGGAGGTTTGGCGAATACTGACTTTTCGACACGTTCAATGTCACAAGCGCCTCGCCAGCATACACACGGTACGAGTCGACGACAAACGTCACTGCCGTCGTCGAGGCAAGCGAACATCCAAAGCTGATGATGCCAAAGAACACAGTCGGAACGATCCAGTTGTCTCGCTCCTCCGCACTCCAGCCAAAGCCCATGAGGCCGATTACCATGGCAAGCGTAATCGGGAGCGCCATCACCAGGCGGAACTCAGGCTCGTACACGCCATCGTTCTTGCGGGCCATGAAGCGAACGACAAGATCAGAGACTTTGCCAGCAACAGCCGTGCCTAGAACACCGCCCACAAAGGGAGAAATGTACACCAGACCCACCTGTAAGGGCGTGAAGTTGTACGATGTGTCCTCGTAGATATGTGCTACAGACTCGGAAAGCACGATGAGCCAGCCAACGGCGAGCGCGTAGACTAAGGAGGACCATAGAACGGCGGGATAGGCGTACAGAATAAAAGGACGAATCATGACGCGCAGCCACTTATCCTGCACGAGGCGTCCGTGCCAAGGTCTGAGAGCCTGTCGATACGACTTTGGAGGTGCGGAGCGAAAGTAGTCAGTATAATGGATCGGTTGCTCAGACGATACTCCGTCGGTCATGGACGACTGACTGCGGCTTTCAGGTCGACCGTCCTGCTTTTCTGGGTCCGCATTCGGACTGGCGGGCAACTGAGCGTGATCTTCGCTTGACGCCCGTGTTATGGGTATAGCTGCGCTGGCGGGCAGGTAAGACGTGTGCTGACCATGCTCACTTGGCAACACGCCCTCCGTCAAGGTGGTGCAAGAGACATCCGATTCTGGATTTGGCGCGTCCGCAAACCCAACGTGCGCTAACCTAGTTGCTTTAGCAGCAGCTAGAGGCGTAGGTATGGTTCCAGTGGGCACATTGGGTGATAGTTGCGGTGCTATCAGATCAGGATCATTCTTCGCATGCCTCGAAGGCAGGTGCAGGTGATTGCGGCGCCTGCTAGGGCTGCGGCTTTGACTCCGAGCACGGCGCTTGGCTGGTCTCGGTGCGCGATCCCAGAACGTCTCAGGAACGAAGAAGAAGATGAGGAAGAAGCAGAAACCGACCACGATAGCGGTAATCCAAAAAACCCATCTCCAACCTAGCGACTGCACGATGACGGCACTAACAAGCGGGATCAGGTTCTTGCCGCCGAGCAGCAGTAGCGTGTATATTCCGAGGCGATATGCTCTTTCGTGGAGGAAAAATATCTCGGCAATGGTCGCGCTGGGGAGACACTCAACGGGCGAAACGGCAAAGCCCTGGACAATGCGCGCAACAACGAGGGAAGCGTAGGTTGGCGACAACGCACACCATACAGACGAGAGCACGAAGAGAATGATGGCGACCAGATACACGGGCCGCTTGCCGAAAAGGATGGCGGTTGGCGATGCTACGACGCTGCCCAGTCCGAGCCCCAACATATAGAGCCCGGTCGTAAGAGCGACTTGCGGAATCGTGACATTGTATGTGCGAGCTACGTCGTTGAAGCCTGCGGCCAAAAGCGGAGTCATGCCTCCGCCCACCATGCAGTAGAAGCCCAGCGACACGAGGGCGAGATCGCGCCGGTACTGCCTCCAGTTGAGGGGGTCGTTGGCCGAGTCCTCGGGCTGCGGCTCGAGGATGAAGCGGCCATCCTTGGTGCGCTTTTTGTCGGGAGGCTGGCGGCGTCTGTAGACAGAGGGCAGCGATGAGGCCGATGTGCGTGCGTGGGCGTGCTGAAGACCCAACGGCTCGTTGCGGTTGTGTGCGCGGGACAGAAGGATGACGGAGCCTGGCTCTCACATTAGCACGGCACATGTTTTCTTTGACGGATTATCAGTCCTCACCAGGCACCTCGTCTGTTTCGTGATCACTCAGAATGCCCAAATTCCACTTCCGTGGCTGTCCGGCCGCCTTCTCGCTTGCATCGTTCCTGCCCTGAGTCGGCGCTGGCTCTTTCCGCCATGGTGTGAAGCGGACCATGCCAGTAGTATGTGAAAGAGATATGTGAGATGTCTCAGGGGAGGATGATGCCGCGTCGGGGCAAGATGAGGGAGGGCGTTGGCGGTCAAGACTGGCACCCTAGCTAAGGTCCTGCTGCCTCCTGGCGAACACGGTCCCGCACCCTCCTTGAAGGCGAATATCAACGTCCCCACGCAAGAGGCAGGTGACCGGCCGTCGCATGTCCATCTTCACATCAGATGCGGCGGTGTGGGCTCAGCATGAGCACGAGGAACGTCGCGTGCGGTAGAATGGTGGGCCCGTGTCGCGCATATCGCGCGAGGCATGTAGCGTGACGTATGCCAAGGCAATGATCATCGTACAAACACCACGAGCACCTTCACACCTTCGCCGACAAGAAGAGCACTAGTCAAAGTCTACAAGTAGTCCAATACAATACAATATACATTACACACTCCGAGGACCCTGTTGGTACCAAACGTCTATCCAGAGACTACGCAACCAGCTTTTGCAGCCGTTTCCAGCTGGTCACTACCTCCATCCGCTCCTCATCTGTCGCCTGCTGTAACTCCTGAAGCGCCTGCCTCAATCGAATCAAATACAACTCGGCTTGCAACGTCGTCAGGCGGTGCTTCGAGAGCGCCCGCTCAATGCCCTTCAACGAGTATCCCGACAGTCCAAAGATCGCTGCAAAGCCGCGTTAGCCCTGCGCACGCCACCTCAGTCATTGGATGGGACTCACCTGCCAACAAATGGTTTCCGAATGCCCAGTATCCTCGCCCAATGCCTTTGAAAAAGCCTGCTGGCCCTTCCGTCTTTGCACCAACGTATGGGTGCCGCACTATGCTGCTGAATGCTTCGTAGGATCCAAGCACGAATTCTTTCCCGGCGACGCCAAATCCACTACCGAGTCCGGTGATTTCGTCTCTTCGCCGGTGTTCTTCGTTGGCGATAGAGTAGGAGGGCAGGTTGCGGAAACCGTTAGCTACATTGTAGAAGAGTGCTACGGGTGCTGAAGACATAATCAGAATACCTCGTGGCGTAGCTCGAGCAATGGGTTACTTACCTTTCAATCCGGTCTTTGTCAAATCGCCAGCATAGTGGCCAGTTGCGCTCATGACCTGGTGAGCGCGGCCATGCTTCGCCTTTTTCGCGGCGACACGGGAGTGTATTCTGGCTAGCCGGTGGTTTGAATCCGGTTTATCAAAATTGTCGAATAAGTTGTCATTGTATGTCTTCACCGCCATCCTCCAGGCCATGTTCTCAAGTTGTTTGGAGCTGACAACTTTCCCTCTTGGTGTCTCGTTGGTATTCCCGTCTGTCAAGTCTTGTCCTTCGGTACTTGCTTTTCCGTCCGCAGCCAACTGATCTTCGGCAGTGGGTCGTCGCCTCAGACGCTCGCCGTAGCTTGCCGTATCTATTCCGATCCCAGCGAACAAGCCAGAAACCGCAGCTACCGCGCCGATGGTCGGGCTTTCTGCACCTTCGTGCACGTACCAATGTCTATGGCGCAGTAATCGCAGCTGTTTCGGATGTATTAGGCCTTGTGCGGCAAGAGTAGCTGTTGCAAAGCCACTGAGATGTACTCCAGACTCTTTGTCCACCCATACCGCGAGACGATCAGGACACACATGACACCTCATGTCGTCTATCTGCAGCGCTTCTTCGAAGTCCTGTACGGTTTTCGCAGCACCATCCTCTTTCGCAATGCGAGACGCCATCTCTTCCACGGCTACTTTGACCTCATCTTGCAGAGCAAATTTGATGCTTGCTGCCAGACTATCGGACGTCATCTGTTTGAACGGAATCGGCGTGGGTCCAGCGCCAGCTCGAGCTATCATCTGACCCCAAAAAGGTTGGTCGCCAAAGAATGGAACGACCACAGTCGGTTTACCCAGAGCGATCCCGGCTGCTGTTGTTCCTGCGCCTCCATGGTGGACCACACATGAAACTTGCTGAAAGAGCCAATCGTGAGGACAGTTACCGATCAGGTAGACATTGTCCGGTACTTCACCCCCACCCATACCGCCCCATCCCTTGGAGACTATTGCTCGCACCCCAGCTTTGTCCACGGCCTCGAAGATAAGTTTTGTGAGACGCGCGGGATCGTCCACAACTATCGAGCCAAAGCCGACGTAGACTGGGGTGGGTCCTTTCTCGAGGAAAGCCACCAGGTCCTCTGGAGGCGAATAGGATGAGCCGAGCTTTAGAAACGAGAAGCCGCTAACGTTGAGGTGCGAGGGCCAATCCGAGGGTTTCGGAATGAGACTTTGAGACCAGAGATATGAATGAGGAACACGAAGCCGTTGCAGTAATTGGAAACCCCAGAGAGGGCTGATCTGAAACATGATGAATGTCAGTCTAGATCTCAGACGTCCAGATGCCAGAGAAGCCAGAGAGTCTTACCGGGTCTAGCTTCAGTGTTTGCGTGCGAAATCGATTGATGAGATCTCCAAGACTACAGTCAATTAGTTGGCTGCTCGAATCTGTAGCATCAGATTGTGGTTAGGCGGACTTACCCCTGCCACGTCAACAGCTCCATCACCGCAAAACTGAAGTAGTTTGCGACGGACGTGTCTATCTCGCCGTATTCCATCGCCGCCAGCGGATGATGGAAGGCCTTGGTAGGTGACCACGGCATAGTAAAGACTATATGCAGAGGTATTCCCAGCTTCTCTGCGCAATGAATGTGGCCCATGGATGGTGGATTAGCAATGATGACGTCGGCGATGAACAGCTCATCAGTATCATCCACATTGATCGCAGTAAGCTTCTCTTCCATGCCGTTGCCTGCCTCGATGCAACTCCGCCACGTTCCCTCGAGCATTTTGGCCATCTCTTTGCGTCTTTTGGCAATGTCGCCAGCCTTTATGCTCTCCATGCCGGGTAGCAAGCCAGGGTTCTTGACCATGTACGCCATCAGAGCGTTGGGGTCACCACCAATAGAGAAGAATTCAATTCCGTTGTCCTCCTATTCAGGAACGTAAGCTTCGCCGCTTCGATTGTCGTGATTGGCGCACCAGCTCCTTGAGCACCGTGGAACGTGACTTACAACAAAATCCTTGAACGCCGGATGTGTGCATATCCTCACACGATGTCGATGCGGTGGCGCCTGAAGTAGTTTTGCAATAGGAATGAACGGCTGTACATCTCCTCTTGACCCGATGATTTGAATGGATATGTTCAGTTTTGGGGCAGGCAGGCGCGACTTTTGTCTAGTTAACTTGGCGCGCTGAAGGGCCGTTATTTCCTCCTTTGCCGAATCCTCCTGAGCGTGCTTGAACCAACGCTCCAATCGCTTTGGATCATGATGGAACTTGACGGCAATCTGTCCAAGTGCGTTGACTCGTCCTGTGGTTTTCGACTTGGAATCATGGAGCTGGCCACGACGCTTCGCGGAGGACATTGCGAACGCAGTGGGAAGGGCAGCATCAACGGAGTAGCGTCGAATCCCTTGGTGCGGTGCGGCGAATAGCAGAAATTGTCAATGGTGACATTGCGGATGCAATCGATGTTGGATGGAACCGGAAAGCTGGCGCCGTGGGAGTGTCCGAGTTCGTCCAGGGAGATCGTCGCCATCAAGAAATGATTGGCCGGAGCTGAACCGACCGCCTGGACCACGGCGTTAGATTTCAACACACCGCGCCCCATTCCTTCGTCCGCGAATGTCATGGATAGCCATAAAGACGTTGTGCTGCAGTAGTGGGTATTGCTCACCGGATCTGCATCCTGTCTATGTCGGCATGCACGCAGTCTCATGAACGACGAGGCTCCAGATCGAGATCCCAATCGCAGAGCCTCCGCAATTGCACGTCGATCCCAATGACGCAACGCGAGCGCACCACGCACAGGACTTCATTTGGCCGAGGTCTTCTTGCTGCCTTCAGAAAATCTTCTAGTCTAACTGGACGCATCATGCCTGGGACAACGCAGATCTCCAGTGCTTGGCCGGACCTGTCTCCGATAAGGCGTCGCTCGTGCCTCTGGGTGCCAAAAGATTCGGATGCTGAGAAACACCGACCCGTCCGCTACGGGACCGCCGAAGACTCTTTTACTCGTGATCGGGCAAATCCTCTTTTGAACTCCAATCATTGGGATGATGCCTGCATTGTCCTCCTAATTGCTGGCAAAGTTTATTTTGTGGCTGTAAACCTAGCACTCCATTCTGCTTCTTTCAATTCGGATGTCAATTGATCTCAGATTCCGTCAGCATTTTCTTTGTGTCCGGTCTTCTGCTTTGCTTGCACGTCGAGTGTTCAACAAAACATGGCACAACCTCCAACAACCGGCCTCCTCGGGCGCGCACGCGCAGCATCCGTTTCTCTGGTCAACGCATCTCCTCAGCTCGGAATGTGGCAAGCAACCGGCACAGCCATCGCACAAGCACCCAACTTGACCGAGCTGCGAGAACCGGGATCCGGAGGAGCTAACATTGAATTTGACGCGCATGGTCACTCAACCCGAGTTGCGAAGCCCGACGAGGATGGAGGACTTACCTTGATCAAAACCAAGACACAGATCGAAGAGAGTCAGGTGCCAGTGTCAGAAGGCGAGGGGTCCGCACATTCAAAGCATCCCCGTAGAGATCGCCGCGTTGCGCACATCCGATCCTTACATGAAAAGCACAAATCAGATGCGAAAGAGAAATGGGGCCCAACAATCGTGCATGGTCTCCGGGCATTTTGGAAATTCTTCCTCACGCCCTCAGGGTTCTGCATCACCATCTACTTTCTCAACATAGTCGTAAGTCCCGTGACCTTGCCGTAGCCTCCTCGCACCAGCACCCAGCTCACCACATGCAGGCATGGGGCGCCATGCTCTTCTTCCTGCTGCTCAACGCCGCCCCGGCAATGAACCACCCCAGCGCCGACGACGACAATTCCCCGCGCAAGAAATGGCTCGAAATCGACAGCCAGATCCTCAATGCCCTCTTCTGCGTCACGGGCTTCGGACTCGCGCCATGGCGCTTTCGCGATCTGTATTGGATGATCAAGGTCGTGCATTTCCACGACAAACCCGCTATGCGCCGCTTGATGCAGCAGAACAAGGCGTGGTTCCGCCCGGCGCCGGAGTACGATGATGGCGGAGTTGAGAAAGAGGCTACGACTTTTACGGGTGCAAGGGCGCCGCCGACGGCGCTGTGGAAATTGGCGTTTGTGATTGATATGATGGTGCTTAATACTGCGTTTCAGGCGGTGTTGTGCTACTTTATGTGGGGTTACAATCGCTTTGATCGGCCGACGTGGGCAACTGGTAAGCATGTTTTGCAAAGGCTTGTATCGTGAGGGATTTCGCTGACTTAATGGGTTCGACAGGCACGTTCATTGGCTTGGGTTGCGGTGTAGCAGCGCTGGCGGGACTGATGTCGTGGTGGGAAGGACGAAAGGTGAAGAAAATCGAGGGACCGGAGGTTAAAGTCGTTGATGTATAGATCATGCCACCAGAAACTGTACGTTATACCAACGTCGCTATGTGCCAACAAACTTCAAGGACACGTGTGTTAACAGGATACCAGAAAGAAAATTTTCCGGCCGCCGATTCCTTCAAAACTATCGGCAACCTTCCACCTATACCGCTGTTCTTTACAGCGCTGATCGGACTGTATCTGTGATGCCTTTCGACCCTAGCTGCTCTGCAATCCGCTCTCCCGCAAGTCTTCCAAACGTCAAGCTTCTGAGCACAGAAGTCGCAGGAGGGTACTCTGTAAGCGGTGTGAGTAAGACTCTATGCGCATTGCCTAGAATAGGGAAACTCACCATTGTAAAACAGCCCAGTCAATTCGCCCGCCGCCCAGAGCCCCGGAATTGGCACACCGTGCGTGCTCAGCACCTGGGCATCTGTGTTCGTCTTCACGCCTCCATACGTGAAAGTCAAATGCGACGTGAGCGGATACCCATAGAACGGCGCTGTCACAATCGGATTAGCCCAGTTGGTCTTGTCCGGAGTCAATCCCTTGGTCGCCTTTCCGTCCAGCTTCATCAGATCAAACGGCTTGTCGTTGCACGCGGCATTGAACTCGGAAACCGTTTTCTCCAACGCGTCTGGGTCGACGCCGAGCTTGACGGCGAGATCGCGAATCGTGTCAGCTTGTTCGGGCTCCTGGTCCGTGGTGTCGTAGACCCAGCCCGGTCGGAAGCGCTTCATGATGGTGTCGTCGGTGACAAAGTAGCCCTTTTGGTTCTGATCGCGCCATAGTTCGAGCGCAATCATCTCGAACGTCGCGAACAAATGGCGTTTGCCCTCGTCGTAGAAGCGCTTGCAGTGCTCGTTGACGACGATGCCGTAGTTGTGGCCCCACATCACGGCGTCGGGCTTGGTCGCGCGCGTGTCGACCAGCTCGCAATGCATGCCGTCAAAGGAGCCTGCGGTGTCGGCGCCTACTTCAAGGGCCATGTTGAGGCCTGCGCCGCGGTTGTAGACGAGGCCGGGTGCGATGAGCGGGAGTTCGTGGGTTCGGCGGCCGACGTATTTTGCGAGCATTTCCCGGTTACCTTCGAAGCCGCCACAGGCCAGGACACTGCATGGTCAGTGATGTCTTGATCACTTCGCAGAGAGGACGACTCACACATTCGGCGCAGTCAGTTCGTGCAACAACCCATCCTTCTTCCTCACCTGCAATCCTCGAATCGAACCGTTCTTGTTCGTCAACAAATGCAATCCCTCCGTTTCCCAATGGATATCACAATTCTTGTACTCCTGAATATGCCCCATCAAACAATCAATAATCGCCTTGCCCCCGCCCTCCGGAAACACAAAGTGCTGCCCCGTCTTGAACTCCAACAACACATTCGTCTCATCATGATGATTGAACTTCACACCATGGTCCTGCACATACAGCGCAGTAGCCTGAGCCTCCCTGCCCAGCTTCTCACAGTAATCCTGGTCCGCCTCGCCTCGCGATACCATCTTCATTTCATGTTTCCAGTCCTCGTCGAAAGCCAGGTCCTTGTCGAGCCGCAGATACGCCATGGTCCAGCGCGAAGCACCGCATCGTTCGTCGGAGCGGCCCGCTTCGATGAGGGCTATGCGCCCGCTTTTGTTGTGCTTCTTGCAGCTTTCGAGGAAATTGAGCGTCGCCATGCTGCCGGCGAAGCCGGAGCCGACGACAATGAGGTCGTAGTCTGACATGGTGACTGGAGAAACTGTAGGCGGGAGAATCGGTCAGGAGATTGACATATGCATGTTCGTGTCACTACCCCGGCATTCTTGTTCTTATAGCAATCTGAATGTTCGGATCCAGAGTTTCAACCCCCCCACTCAACATGGGGTGTAGACGTGCGGAGAGCCACGCGAGCACGTACGGACGTGATCTGCGGAGCTTGTTTGCGGGGAAGCGCCAAAAGCCTCATGTTGTTTGCGGGGGAGGTCCTGGGGCTACCAAGTATGGGAAGTTGTTTCCGATCGGGAATACCAGGGCACGCAACCGACGTAGCTAGGGCGCCACGTGGGCGCACATTGACAGGCATCTGTCATACCAATGAAGTGCACAAGCCCGTACACGGAGGAGACTGGAGCTCCATGACTCTCGCGTGGTGCAAGACGCAGGCACATGGCAAGCTAGTAGCGAATTGGTGCCGTGCCCTTGGGCCGCTGCGAGTTGCGACACCTTCCACTGGCGACCGTTGAGGATGCGTTGATGGAAAGGACTGGAAGACAGCCGATTCCGGTTACTTATGTGCTTAGGCTACTAGACGTGTCTGCATCGGCTATACGGTCTTGAACCAAATTGCCGAATGCAAGCTTTGGATTCTCCACTTATGACATTCTTCTGGAAGACATGAATGCGCTTCGAAGTGCGACAACAGTACATGTCGTTATGCCATACTTTTGCTTAGCTGTTGAGTGGTAGGAAGATTGAGTTTATTAAGCTCGGGAAGCATCTTGCGTAAGTGCGTAGAGCAGACAACGGTTTTTCGCCGTTTATCGCATCGTGTGAACCTCGAACTGGCACACGTATGCGATCGATTATTGACTTGACACTTGGTCACTTTCAAATCGCCATGTCAACCTCCTCCTGGCCCAGCGAACACATATGGAGCCCGATACTTTTTGGTACACAATTCTCTGGGGTCTAGCACAGGACAAAAGAGACTGCGCGAGCGATGAGGGATGAAATAAGTGGTCTTTGGGCTCGATGATGGACATGGTGTATTCGTAGGACACATGCTTGGAATGCGCAAACAGGAGGACATTGATGAATGCACTAGGATAACTTTTCTGAGCTCATTCTAGTCTAAAGACGCTGTCACCATTCCTCCAGCTTTCGCTGTATGATGCTATTCGATAGGGACAAGATATCCACCTGGATTGCAACTCTGATGCGCGTTGAATTTCTCCTTGGACGAGAATACCAATCTATGCTCATAGCAAATGTACCATTGCCCTTTCTTTTCATTTCTCAGTTCGCCATGACTGCCATGCTGAAAAAGTTGAGTGACTAGCCTCTTCTCTCCGTCTACTGTCATCGTCTTATCTTGTCACACCCACACGCCAGCGACTCTGAAGCCTGCGGTTGATTTGGTCGGAGACGAGGTCGAGCCGCTCAGCGATATCCCAAGTTGTCGCATACCAACGCTGTAAGAACATGCTGTTTGGTAGCGCAGCCTCGTCGCAACGCGCATCGATAACATCTTCGCACCAAAGGACTGGGGCGCAAGCAAGCTTCTTCACGGTAGTCTGCATATGGTGCAGGCCTGTATGCCATGGCGATCGAGTACTTGTAGACGTCTTTTTTTCGCCCGGGAACCTGTCGCATCCAGTCATCCACAACATAAGTGGTAGTATAGCCGTGACACCAGACGCAAGAGTGACTACCAGGCCATAGTTGCAGGGAGCGCACTTGTATGGCATATGCAAATCGAACCCAACCCGCACTGGAATCACTGATTTAAACTGCACAGGTTAGCTGCAGTCGACTGGGTATTAGATGTGCATATACCTAAGGCAAAGCCGTTGCCAACGTGCGCGCGATAAGCGCGATCGAGTCACCGAGACAGCGGTGCTTGAAGTCATACTTTTGCACGTAGACCGTTCCGTATTGGCGCCGGGCTCTGTCAGCCCAGACCGGGTTCAGTTTGTACAGCTGCTTTGTAATGTCGACGACGCGCAGCTTCATCTCTGGAGACATTGACTCGTACGAGGCGAGGTCTCTAGAGTCGAACGCAAGAGGCTCTGCATGGTGGAATATGGTTGAGGGTGGCTTGCCTGGGTGATCGTCGTCGAATAAGATACCTAAGGCTGCGTATGATCGATTCATGCTGGGTGCGAAGAGATACGGGATGGGATGGTGCCAGAAGTCTATCGTCTAGCCGAGTCAGCGCAGCGGTAGTGAATGGAACGTTCGGCACTTACTAGACTGAGCTCTCCAGCCTCTTCGCGTGCCAGTTTTCTGAATGGTGCAAAACATGGTGGGACGAATACAGCGTCGAAGGTGTTCTGGACGTCCCCGTCGCCGATGCTTTCTGGTTGCGCGTCATCTGCTTGCTCTTGCACAGCTTGATCGTTTCGTAAGTGTGTGCGACTCAATTCGCTGGGCAAAGTTCGTCGTGTGGGCGATTAGCAATGTCACTCTTCCTCGATGTAGTCGTGGCGTGGCCGCCTCTCTCTCGAATCTCACCATCCTCGAGAGCATCGGTTGGCCCCAATGAAGTCCTGCACGCTGATCTGTTGTAGCGCCCTAGCAATCCTCTTCGACAGCTCTGTGATTGGTCTAGTCGGCAACCTGCTGCATGCTTTGTCGCGCTCGCGCAGGATCTGTCCAATATCTACAAGCGTGGGGTTTGTAGTAGGTGCATTCTTACGAGCGATGTCAAGTACGCGATTGTACTCAGATGCAGTAATGGTGGAGGCAACGCGCTTGTTGGCTGACGTGTCGTAGAGAACCTTGCGCTTCCGTACCATGACTCGGGAGGGGGAGAGGCCGAGATAGACTAGTAGGGTGGATAGTTCTGGGATCAGACCTCAGGAGCTACAGAATTCCTGTTCCTTGCCAAGAGGTGAATTGTG
>TARA_R110002003_G_scaffold1048_18_pt1 | contig 24637 bp, 16 predicted proteins | sample TARA_R110002003 | Tara Oceans TARA_R110002003 (sample SAMEA4396441) | marine metagenome | biome: Westerlies Biome; feature: [SRF] surface water layer (ENVO:00010504); material: water (ENVO:00002006), including particulate matter (ENVO:01000060) such as... | depth 5 m
CTGCTGACGCTGTTTGGCAGCTCGAGAAGAAGAAGCTTGAGTACGAATATCTCAAAGAACAGCGCAGACGCTTCGAGGCGGAAATGGAACTCATTGATTTACAGTCACGCCGCGGCGAAGAGGAAATCCACCGCCTCTCTACGGATCTTCGGTACGGAAAGCAGCCAGCCCATAGCCAGCCCACGACTCCGCCTGAATACAACGACGGCAACGGCTTTCCCTCTGCATTCTCGCGTCCGAACCGCTTCAGCATGTCTAGCATCAACCCCGGAATGACCACTCCTCGTGGCAGCCGCGCCAACTCTCAGGTCACCTCTCCACCCGCGTCCTTCTTTGGCAGCGGCGGCTTGCCCTCCCAGTCTGTTCCAGGTACCCGCCGCAACTCTGACGAGGATCATGACGACTTTGACAGTGATGACTTCACGCCTGTGAGCCCTGTCACTCGCAAGTAAGTCCAGCTGCAATATCACCTTTACCTGCTCTTGGCGCTTTGACGCCACCATCTACTCCTCTTCAAGCCTGCACCGTCCTCGCTTCCTTCTACCTCTCTCTCTCTATCCTTCACATAACCACCCAAAGTCAAAATGACGCAGACTGACGTTCAAAGGAACAACCGTATGTCGATGCCGGTTACTGGACTTGACCTTCGTGGCCGCGACAACTTGCCCGACCTTGCATCCGTTCTAGGCCACATTGACACCACCGGCTATCTCTTCGGCGAGGAGGACAAGGAGCACAATCCAGCCGCATCCCCAGACCACAAGGCCTATCTCCAGATGAGCAACACGGATGACAAGTTTCCCATCTTGGTCCGCCGTGATGGAGCTGGTAATGGTACGAAACTCTCTGCCTCTTCCGCTGCGCTTGATTTGGCCCTTTCCCAATCCCCTGGCCCGGATGCCCATCCCAATGGCTGGCAAGGATACCGTCATCGTCAAGCTCAGCAGTCGTTGCCTACTAACACTTTTCGCAAAGCTACCCAAGTTGACGAGTACGATATTGGCCAGGCCAATGGCGACACCACTCCCAACAAGAACATGGCCAACAATCGCCGCTCGGTAGAGTTCAACCTCAGCCCTGAGCCCAAGCGCTCTAGCTACGCCAGCCCCACTAACGGCATGCCCAAGTTGACCCAATCCTACTCCGCGAGCGACGTTCCGACCCTCAAGAACGGAGCTGGAGTGAACGGTACCAACGGAGCTGGCTTCAACACCCATGCTGAGCAGCACTTTCACAACCACAATGCCAATCTGGGCCGCATTCCTCCCAACGCCATCAACAATCGCCACAGCCGCGATGTCTCGAATGGCTTCAAGGAACAGGAGTACCGTCCTGCCTACTCTGCTCTTCACGCCAGCGCCGCTCCTTTCGGTCCGACCATCACCTCCGCTGCGTCAGCCGGCGGACTCGCTGGCACTGTTGGCTCTCCGACCATGTCACAGTATGCTACAACTCCCGCTCCGAACACTCCATACTACGGTTATGGTATGTCGATGCTGAACGGTGCAATGAACGGCCTCTCCTTGGGAGTTGGCCAGCAGATGGGTGGACCTCCTGTCTACGGTGGCAACGGCATGTTCGGTGCTGGTAACATGCCCTTCTACAACCCGTATGCTGCCTACGGTCCCAGCGGTCGCGTCCAGGATAGCCAAGCTCGTGTCATCCAGAGCCGTCGTCTTCAGAACGATGCCAACCGCTTCATGAACTACGACTTGAAGACCATGCCTCGCCACGAGATCTATAGTCTCTGCAAGGATCAGCATGGCTGCCGTTTTCTGCAGAAGAAGCTTGAAGAGCGCAACCCGGACAACCTGCAAATCATCTTTGATGAGACTGCGCCCCACGTTGTCGAGCTCATGACCGATCCCTTCGGTAACTATCTCTGCCAGAAGCTGCTGGAGTTCGCGAACAACGAGCAGCGCAACACGCTCGTCCGCAATGCCTGTCCGTCGATGGTCTCAATTGCCCTCAACCAGCATGGCACTCGGGCACTTCAGAAGATGATTGAGTTCATCTCTACTGAAGAACAGGTACGTCGAGTCAAGCCCTTTACTCCTTCGCTATGCTAACATGATTGTTAGACCGAGATGATCATCCAGGCTTTGTCTGGTCAGGTCGTTGACCTCATCCAGGACCTCAACGGCAACCACGTCATCCAGAAGTGCTTGAACCACCTCAAGTCATCTGAGGCTCAGTTCATCTTTGATGCTGTCGGTGAGCACTGCATCACTGTCGGCACCCATCGTCACGGCTGCTGCGTTCTTCAGCGCTGCATCGACCATGCTTCGGGCTTTCAGAAGGTCGACCTTGTCCGCAAGATCACTGCGCATAGCTTCCACCTCGTTCAAGATCCTTTTGGCAACTACGTAGTTCAGTACATCCTCGATCTGAACGATCCTGCCTTCACTACACCCATGTGCGAGGGATTCGCCGGCAAGATCATCGAGCTGTCTAAGCAGAAGTTCAGCTCCAACGTCATCGAGAAGTGCATTCGCTGCGCTGAGATGTCGGCTAAGCAGCTGATGATCGAGGAGCTTCTCGATGCTGAGGAGCTTGAGCGACTCATGCGCGACTCCTACGGCAACTATGTCGTTCAGACCGCTCTGGAGTTCGCTCCACCAGCTCTCTGCATGCTGCTCATCGAGATGATGCGTCCTATCCTGCCCTCCATTCGTCAGACCCCTTACGGCCGTCGCATCCAGAGCAAGGTCCAGGAGCGCGAGGGCCGTCTTGCCGCTTACACGGGTCGTGCTGCTTCCGGTCATGTCTCCCCTCACGAGAGCAGCACCACCCAGTCAGGTGCTCCTCCAGTCTACGCAAGCCAGGCTTCTGGTACCTCCATGTACCAGCCCAACGGCTCCTCGGCTTATCAGCCTCCCATGTACACTGCCGCTGCCAACTATGGCCCCAACATTGCTTCGCCCCAGCCGCACCGTTTGAGCAACCCACCTCTTCCTCACCACCTGCACAACTCTGTACAAAACCAGGCCTACCAGTATGGCGTCGGCCAGAACGGCATGGGTAACTTCTTCTAGAGGTCGCTCAATATCTTCGACGACTTATGATCTGACGAGTTACGGCCACGATCGCTCAAACACTTCGACGTCCATGACTACCGCAGCATTTCTACCAGTTGGCATAGGTGCACTGGTGTGTTGGGTGGCAGTCATCTGAGAAGCGATCTCTTTCCTATCTTTCGATCTTGCCTATCATGAATGGAGTGTTTCTTATCACTCATTCACATCTTTCATTTCACGGCAGATCGTTTTGTATAGTATCGACACACGACATGAGCATCTTCGCGGAGCCTCGGCATCTTTTGGCATCTTCAAGGCGCTACGAACAAAGGTTTCATGACGGATCGAACACTTTCTTCCCCTTCACCCCCTTGCATTGTTTTGTACTTTATCCTTTCCCACGTTGCTTTCGACCCTTGGCCTATTTCTGGGCAGGCACAGATGGTGACCTTGACCCTCCAAAACGTTAAGCATGAGCAAGCGTGGCTATTTCCATCGGACGCTGAAGGCGCTCGTCTTTTATTCTATCCAGATGATTGCATCGGAACGAAGCGTCAAGTCACTTGCCAGAGATAGATGGTAGCTACGAATCATCACACAGAAGCTCATGTTCTCTGCTACCTAGTGTGACATGACTGTACTAACCAAAGGCCTTGTCCACAAACACATCTTTCATGTCTTGCTGTCGTACCAGCAAATTAACATGTGTAGAAAGAGCGCGTGCAGCGATGAAGAGAAGTAAGACAATTCATCATGCGTGAGCGAAATAATTGTTCGAAAAGAAGCTAAAGTACTTTCACAGATACTGGAACCGCCAAGGCCTGCATCAACGGAGTGATCAGGGTCCAGCAGCCCCACTGCCGCATCACACCATGCCACCATGCCACCTTCTGCTCTCGGCGATGACGCTTGCGACCCGCAACCGCCGACTCGCCCATAAACCCACCATCCTTCCAGGCAGGCACTTTTGTACCTTCCTATCTGTTCGAACCTCCGATCGCACAAGTCCTACGATTCGCAGCCTGAAAGCCTGAAAACCAACGACCGATCATCACATACATCATCGCAGCACACTTAAAACACCGTCGCGCACCCCCTCTCACGATCGCAATCATGCGCTTTGTCCTTGCATCGATTATTATTGCGCTCCTCGCTGCTTTCGCCATGGCAGTTGCGCCGCACAAGTCTGTCATCATGAGCTGGCCGAACGACACGCCCGACAGCGTTGTCGAGGAGGCGAAGCAGGCAATCATCGCTGCGAAAGGAGTTATCACACATGAGTATAGTGAGTGAAGACTGTTCTGCGCTCAGCGACGACATGCATGCAGCGTACGCATAGATTGGAGCAACGATGACTAACGTAATCGCTGCAGACATCATCAAGGGCTTCGCATGCCATGGCCCTGCATCGATCTTCGAGAAGGTGTCGACGATGAACGCCGATCACAAGCCGGAGATTGAGGAGGATGGTATTGTGACCACACAGGAGAACAAGGAGTAGGGAACGGAGCGCGGTTGGTACTGAAGGGAGATATCAGAGGCCTTCGACAGGAACTCGAGGCCGCGTCATATATTCTTGGTCATGGCTGTCATGAGGTTTCTCAGACATGGAAACGCGATGAGCATGAATGATGATGCAGGAATCTGACTAGGAGCACGGGATAAGATACTCAAGGCAGGCGTTCTGGTTACGTTCATGGGTTTCTTCTCATCAGTGATACCAATTGCAATATGAACAATCATAATCTTAAAGCATTGTACCTTCGACTGGAGGCGGTCGTGCTGTGGACGGTAAGCGCATGGGCGCAGTTTCCCCGCCGGCCAATTTGGGCGGGTAGATCTGCGGACGCATCTCGTTTCAACGAGACTTTGGCCTCATGCACGCATTTCAATCGCTAGTCATCATACCTTCTTCGCTACGCTCTCTCAACCCCTTCACTCACTATCAACACCAAGCTGCGTGACGTTCTGACGTTGGCTCGCAGGAGTCGTTCGATCTCCGCTTAGCGCGACATCGACTGACGACTACCGCGTCGCATCGCCATATCCTCACCGCGCGGGCGTTGTCCTGCCGCTCATGATACGCCGTCCCTCTCAGGATGCATAGCTTCTCACACATCTCTTGGATTCAGACTCGTATAGAAGCGCGCGGCTCCATTCCGTGAGCCCCGCGATCCTCCAATATGGACGATTTCAAGCCCGATCTTCTGAAGGCTCTCCTCGACTGGGTACGCGTCGCGGACCACCACGATATGCCAGCTACTGATCCCACACGCAGGTGAACACGTTTGATCTTCCCGGGAGAGTGACAGCATGGAGCCAGCTCGAAGACGGCCAGATACTATGGCAGATCCTCAACGACATCGACGCCGACTACTTTAGCGAATCGCTACCAAATTTCGACGAAAGCAATCGCCGAACATCTGACTGGATACCGAGATGGCAGAACCTGAAGCACATCGAGCGGTCTGTGTCGACGTACATACGCGAGGAATGTGGGCAGCTACCGGTTCTTACGAAGCGCATGGTACCAGACCTAAAGACTGGCGCGCGGGACGGCTCGACCATGCTCATAGCGAAGCTCACTATGGGCGTCCTTCTTGCGGCATGCTTCTCGCCCAAGAGCAATCAACGGATGCTGCAGGTCATGGCACAACTGGGTACTAAGACGGCGGAGACAATTGCAGCTGCGATCCAGGATATGCAGTCACTGGACGTGAGGATGTCAGAGCTTGGCGTGGATGCAGAGCTGACCGCGGAGCCCAACTTGTCAGGGTTCAGGACACCCACCCGGGCGGTGTCTGGGCAGATCCCAACGACCGGGAGAGACAACGAGCTGGAACAGGAAGCGCTTTTGTTCGAAGCCAACAAGGACAGGGCTGCACTGAAGTCACAAGTCGAAAGATTGCGGGATGAGGTGAACACATCTCGGACCCGAATAGCGCAACTTGAGGAGGAATTGGGCGAGGCGACGCTGTACATGGACGACCGCAAATCGCAGGCACAGCGAGCCCAGTCTGATGACGTTGAGCAATTACGAAACGACCTAGCCCGTGATCGACAGTATATCGACCAGCTCGAGACAGACCTCGCGAATGCTAGGGACATTCTTGAGAGTCAGAAGCGTCGACTAGAGCGTTACCAAGGCGAGGAGGGATCGAAGCAAGATTTGCGCGATCAGCTACAGCTCATCAAAGCGGAACGCGACGAGCTGAATCAAAGAGCCAAGGCAAATGAGAACCTCAAGAAGAAGATTGAGTCACTCACAAAAGAGACGAAGCAGTTGGAAACACTACGTGAGGACTACCAACAAGCGCGGGAACGATTGATGCAATTGGAGAATGTCGAAGAGCGGTGCGAGGCTCTCGAGAAGGTCAATAAGGAGAACAGCCAGACCCTTGTCAACTGTGAGCAGGCCATTTTCGAGGAGAAGGGCAAGCGGACCAGAGTTGAGCACGAGAATCTATTGCTGATGAAGCAATTGGAACAAACTCGTGAGCTACAGTACAAGGCAGAAGACGCCAAGAACGAACTAGAAGACAGAATACGGGACCTCGAGTCGTCGGCCCATGCAGATCGTGGTGGGAGCCTGGAGGATGAGCTCACCCAGGACGATAATGCTAAGAGTTTCGAAGAGCCCGGAAGCGCGAGACCTGTCACAGATGCTCGAATTAGCGCCGATGCAATTGCGCTGCAGCAGAAGGTGGACATTCTTAGTGCCCGATTAAAGTCGCTGGAAACGGAAACGCTCAAGCAGATGCAAGAGAATCTGGGGTTGAGGTCCGATATGATGGCAAACAAAGATGAAGAAAGCGAGAAGCCATTCTTGGAACAAAATGAAAAGCTGCAAACCGCTGAAACCGAGCTCGAAGAGCTGCATCGCCGGCTTCGAGAGAAAGACTTGCAGGTTGCTGAGCTCCGGAATGAGCTCAATAAGAAAGCCGACATCAGCGAAGAGGCAAGGTCAGAGGGGCTGCAGGCTGAACACGAGCGCATGTTAGCATTGCAACAGAAGACCAATGAAAGGCTACGGGACCTCGAACTCGCCAACGAAGAGAAGGCAGGCCTGCTGAGGGCTGCTCTACTCGATCGCGAAAACTTGTCTCCTGGGCTCCTCGAACTTAAGCGGGCCGAGACGCTACGGCAGATTCGTGAGCAGATCCAGTCTGTAATCGGAGCTCCACCCGAAGTACAACCAAATGTGCTGGAACTGACCAGCTCTGAGATCTCGGAGACCGTACTATCCTCAGAGGCGGCCTTGGACAAGGCAAAGAAAGTAAGCATTCGTCAGATTTCTCATGACAAGTCACCTTGCTCGGCGTTTGATGTCGCGATCTCTACTATGAAATCAGCGCAGCGGCTCGACCCTTCGTTTTCTGCGGCTACCTTGATCTCGCCTACATCGCCATCACGAGGCCGTGCGGGAAAGAACAAGTCCCTTTCGGAAATGTCTACTTCGACAGCTGGCACGGGACAAAGCACTTGGGGCCGTATGGCACAATTGATCTCGCCGAAAAGGAGAAAGCAGTCAACAATAGCTGGCTCTGAGTACTTCTCTGCGCTGACATCAACTGAGTGTGCGGCAAGTTTGTCCCTGGCTTTGCTGCCTCGAAGTATACATATTCCTTCTGTGTCAATGTTCAACTCTCATATCTCCACTTGCATAGACACAGAGACTTGTGGCTAACAAGTGCTAGGACCTCCAAGAACAAACGACCACCAACACCAATTTGCGGGAGCAGCTAGAAGCAGCAAAGAAGGAGACTTCAGAGAAGGGCTCGGTACGTCCCGTCTTTTCGTGCCTCTCGCTGGCGATCTACCATGAGTATACTAACTCTCGCCAGGCCGAACTGCAGCAGGAGCTTGAGAACCTGCGTCGCGAGAACGATCTTATCGCCTCTGCATGGTACGACATGACGAGCCGCCTCCAGAGCAATACAGTCATCCTGCAAAGGCGAGCGGAAGCACCTAAGAGCTGGCTCGGCAAGCAACGAGTCGCTGTTGGAGGAGCGGCGAGCGCGGTAACCCACTCTAGCCACCTGAATAGAATCGGGACACTAATGATTTCGCAGGGCCGAAGGTAGCACCCTCTCGACCCATCGAGACATCTGTTTCCCCTCTCCTTTATATTTGCCCTCCATTGCCAACGCGCTTTACCATAGCGGACAGAAGCATGACCTGCACGCCCCCTCACACCTGCATACTTTTATGGTTTCGTTGTTATTATACCCCCAGTCATCAATCAGCATGTAGTAAGGCGTTCCCAGTCCAGTACACGAGGTTGAGTTGTCCACAGCGCACAAGTGGGGAAATACATTTGCATAGACAGCACTTATGGACGGAATACTGCACATTCATCTTGTTGTCACTGCACGTACGTCGGAAGGATGTGTTTCCCGAAAGTCTCACGTGTGACGTAGAACACCGGCGACTTCCTCTCGGCGATTTCAGACTAGACCGTAACCGTGCTTTGTTGTCGCTTTCTTTTCAACGCAGGCACTCCAAACAACACGTGAGCACGCGTTCGCGCTAGTGAGGCAGCGACGTCAACTGCGCCCGATTTTCCCACCTCGACCTCGCACTGCATCTTCGCGACACCAGCATTCGAGCCTGGGGACCGGAGTACCCGAACTTCGCTCCACTGGCAAAGGACTACTAACTGCAACCGCACGACAGGACAACTTACCGAGCGACTAGACGGCAGTGCGCCTTCTGGCTCCACGGCACGATGGCCACTGACGTTAGCTAGGCAGCTTTTACGTCTATTGCACCCACCCCTTTCTGAGCCACTTGTTAAACGTACAAGTTGTCAGCATTGCCTAAGCGCGCTGTACATCGTAAGCAGAATATCTTCTCTCCCACTTATGTGCCTGACAAGCATTTTTCAAGTACTCCAGCATCCAGAATGCCGCCCCGCCGAGGCCTTCCGACCCGCGCTGAGTTCTTCAGCAAGAACCTCGACGTCCTTGAAAAGTGCGACATCTGTCACGATCCGTTCAACGCCACCCACACGCCCGCCCGCATCAACTCCCGCAAGTGCAAGCACACCTTCGGTGTCACGTGTCTTCGCAAGTGGGCCGAGTCAGGTCATGAACAAGCCCATACCTGCCCGCTCTGCCGTGAAGTTCTGTTCCACAAGCCCAAGACACCCAAGTTCAAGTCGGGCGCCCGTGCTACCCCAACGGGCTTCAACTGGATGCATCAAATCGACGACCGCGTTCTGGCTGAGAAGTTCGTCAAGACTATCTGGTATCGGCTCTGGACTCTGTTCACGTATCACTTTGTGTTCGACTCCGATATCGAGGAGCAGATCAACGCGGCGCTGTTTACTACGGCGGAGAACTTCAACTATCCGTCGGGCCTGTTCATTAGTGCCGAGCACTGGCCAGCTGTCAAGAAGGTGGGACGGGAGATGGTGCAGGCCCATTATGAGAACGGCGTGTATCTTAGGTGTGATGATCTGAGGAGCAAGTGGATGCCGAAGATGCAGCACGCGTTGGGTTGGGTGTTGGATGCCGAGATGGATATGATCTCTAGCGATTGAAGAACTGAGGTGGGCAGAGTGTTTGGATATGCGAAGGTCTTCAAGTCAGGCTATCATCGAGCAGCATCGCCATGGTATCCGCAGGTATGCTTCGCACGCAAGCCTCACAAGTTTTCAAAAGAAAGGAGAGTTCAGAGCCCGCGGGCAGGTTGGAGCGCCGAGATGTATTCACAGGATACCTTCGGTGTCCTCTGGAGCCACTATACAAGTGCAGCTCATACCACCCAATCTAAATAAAATCCCATCCAACCACATCCGCAATCTTTCGAAACCACCCTGCATTCCTAGCCCGATTGACCTCGCCTTCCGCAGGCCTAGCCCAATCGAAATCGCCGTCCGCAGGGGGTGAGTCGATCATCTCCTTCACAATCTCTTTCATCGCGCCCATATTACCAGCCGTAAGAAACAGCCCCCATTTGAAGTACTCCTTACGCTCTTGCACCGTCCACCAAAGCGCGAGGTTAACAAGAATCTCCAGATCCGAAGCCCACACCTCTTCGTAATCCCGCGCGAACTGCGCCGTCGATCCGCGCAAGTGCCGAACAAACGCCCACGCATACCGGCTGTCCCGCACGTCTTCCAGACGCCATATTGCCTCGTAGCGCCGGTCGGCGGCGATGTATACATGGCGACGCGGCGGCTTGATGAAGAGCACCTCGCGACACATGGGGCACGTGTTTGAGTTTGATGCGTTGGAATCAATCCATTGCTGGAGGCACGACGAGCCGAAAATATGCTGGCATTGCGAGCCACCGAGGATGGTGTCGAGGCGGTGGGCGACGAAGGCGGCTTTTGTGGGGAGGGGTTGATTGGGCATGGTGTGGTCGGGTTTGCAGTGAGGGGTTGTGGTATGTGTTAGGAAATAGGAAAATTTAGAGGGAGATAGAAGTATGAGGGGGGAGCACCGGTGGTGGGCCCGCCGGAGGCGTTGGTGAGAGGCAAGGAAAAGGAGAACATTGTGGAAGTGCAATTCACCGGCGATGGGGAAAGGGGGGAGTGCTTGCCTTGAGGTATAACTTGGTCTGTTGACAGATACAAAAGTACTTCCATATTCTTCCACATCTAGTATCAACCCATGGAACCCTCAACTGAACAGGAGCACAACAACGAAACTGGGAGTATGTTGAGCGCCTCCTACCCCGAAGCTAGCGACGGGCATTCCACGCCTACGGCCAATATCGAACCGCTACATGCTCAATCCGAAAGCAGCGACAGCAAGACAAAGCCGTCACCAAGCATGTCCGACTCCAACCATACCAATCACTCTGGATTGGACGAAAATCTCGCAACCTTCTTCAACTCGTGGATCCACGATGTCATTCACATATTCGCCCCAACAGGCGCTAGTCTCCACAGCCGCGCCTTCTGGGCATCCCAAATGCGGAACGACTATGATCATCTGCTGTGGCGGCCTAGTCATTGGGGACACGGTCTCACAGACAATGAACGTGACTGCCTCATGGATCTTACCTTGACTACGATGTGGCCGCGCGTGCAGAAGATAGTAGACGGTCGCGAGAGGGTGCTGCGAAGGGCTGCTGCATGCCTCGAAGGACATGAGTCTAAGAAGATGGGACCCAGAGGTGGGAAGCTGAGGCGAGCGATGGCGCGGGAGGAGCGGTTTGAGCGCATGGATCTCGATGGGGAGGACCTAAGCGGGGAAGAGGTAGAAGATGATCTTACGGATTGGAGCGGTTGGGATGTCACGTATGGCTCGTCGCTGCAGCGGGAGTTGTCGAAGGCTGAGGGAATGGAGCGAGGAAGGTCGGAGTGGAGAACCTCTGTTTGTGAGCCAGGTGGTGAACGGGTGGATTCAGAAGAGAAGATGGTCGATTTGGTGGCGATGGCGAGACCGGCGAAAGCAAATGTGCTTCTGAAGAAGGGACTGAGAGGTCTGTGAGATAGCATGCGATGATCCTCTCGCAGGTCCCTACCCCGATGCCTGTTTTCGAACGGCGGACACCAATTTTACGTAGTTCCGTCAAGCAATAAAACCAACGAGCCTGTCACCCTCATTATTTGTGTGAAAGCTGTGTACGCCGTTGAGATTAAAGTGCGTGACCTTCTGATCACATAGTCAAGCTCTTGGCTCCCAATCCTCATCATCGCTTTCATGACCCTGATAGCTTTCAGTCTGCTCTGCTCTGTATCGCACCGGCACGCGAGACGAATCTCAATGCATGTCTGACCCACACGACCCGCTGTGCCACGCTTTGGTGAAACAAGCGTAGTGTGAGCCGACTGGAGGAAGAACATTGCCCTCGACCCACTCGTCAGAGTCAGGACGCATGGAACAGATAAATGAAGATGACGAATGATGAAAGATATGATTCTAGGACAGCCCTTTGATGCAGTGGACGGAACATGACGCGCGGTCGTTGTTTCTTGGTGGAAATGTCGTCTATTCCTTTTTCGTCATAGTGCCCTTTTGTGAAGCTCCTGCAGATGCTTGCAATTGCCCTTCCTCACCACCGTACAACTTCGATCATATATTCGCAATAGCAGAATTCACGATCCAGATACTCATTAACGTGTAGGGTGGTCTGACCCTCATCGTTGCGATGAAGCCGTATTGTCGTGATGCTGCTTGCATTTTGTCGTGCGGCAGCCCACACGTTCCTTTCATTCGAGCCGAAGTTTCGAAATCTCAGAATGCCTGCGTCGATCGGAAAAAGTGACCGTAGGTTGCAGCCATCGCAAGCCACATAATGAAACAAGCATTGAGCAGGCGCTCGTCCCGAGATTCGAAGCCTCGCTTGTGCAAACAAGCTTCAGACGGACGGCATTAGTACCTTTTTCGTGGTACCCACCACGATGGCTTATCATGTGTACAGCGGCTAGCCTGGTGTCGACATGTTTCGCATGTTTCGAATGCCACATGCTGCTGCTATAAAGGATGCAGCATGTCCTGTAGACATCATTCCTTACCACACTCATTCAGTCCGTTCGGCAATTGTCATTCTTTTCACTTTCGCGTGCACTTCATCGATTGAAGCATTTTACCTTCTTTTGAACCTTCGTTGATCTCGAAGCTTACTTTGAACACCTCAAACTCGGACTTTTCTGCCACTCATCTCCCCTACGATGCCTTCCAAGATTCAAGTCGCCGCTCTTGTCGGAGCCCTTGCTGCCTCAGTCAAGGCTCACGGTCATCTTTCGTTGATCACTGTTGATGGTACTCCGTACACCGCCTACGACCCATCGTTCCAGTATCAGAATCCTGCTCCAGAGGTCATCGAATGGTCCTGCCCCCAGTGCCTCGATAATGGATTTGTAGATGGATCGATGTACACCGATGTTACCAAGATCGCTTGCCACAAAGACGCCACTGCTGGTGCTAAGGTCGCTACTGTCAAGGCTGGTGGCACTATCGATATCCAGTGGAACACCTGGCCCGAGTCTCACGTTGGTCCAGTCCTCGACTACCTTGCGAAGGTTGATGATGCAACTGCCACCAAGGCTTCGGGTTTGAACTTCTTCAAAATCGATGAGGCTGGCTACGAGAATGGACAGTGGGCTGCGTCGAAGCTCATCGCTAACAACCTCACCTGGAGCGTTACCATTCCCGAGAGCATTGCCTCTGGACAGTATGTCCTTCGACATGAGATCATCGCCCTCCACTCCGCTGGTCAGGCGAATGGCGCGCAGAACTACCCCAAGTGCATCAACATCAACGTGGAGGGTTCTGGCACAGTGACACCAGCTGGCGAGACTGCCGATAAATTCTACACTCCGACAGATCCCGGCATCGAGATCAACATCTACTCTGGCGACCTCTCTGGTTATCAAATCCCTGGCCCTGCCCTCTTCAGTGGTGCCAGCTCCGGATCTGGTTCTTCAACTGGTTCCGGATCAGCTTCGTCTGCTGCCTCGACTCCTACTGCTACCAGCGCACCCGCAGCCGCCTCTACTTCCGCCGCCGTTGAGAACAACGCTGTCGCTTCGTCCACTTCCACCGCGGCTGCTTCCAGCGCCCCCACTGCCACACCTAGCTCTGTCTCGAGTATCGCTGATAAGGAGTTCACGCTTGACACCTTCATCGCTTGGCTCGAGGAGAAGGCTGGTTCTTCTAGCGCTAAGGTTCGCCGCCATGCGCGTGCTTTCCGCGGCTAGAGCGTCAATCTTGAGGCACTGTTGCCAGGGAGTGCTTAAGCTCAGGAAAAGCTACCTTGGCTAGGTCGCACACACCACACAGTATATGGTCGGATAGTTGCTGTGAAGAAGGCAGTCAGGTCTACTCGTTGGTTTTTACTTCTTGTATCTATATCTTGGTCTTGTTCATATGACTTGGCTTTTCTTGTACGAATGACAATGTTGCTCAACAGATCCATGTGCACTGGCTGAGAAATGATTTGTATTACCTTCCAGCGCATGCCCAATGTATCTAACCTTCTCAAGTCTTAGCCAAACATCTTATTTGACAAGGGAATAGTTGCTAGTGTCGTAACTCCCATTATGTCGACCCACTCTCCTAAGTTTGTGCGTTTGCCGTCTCGCTTGTGCATTGACTCAACGACCCACTTTCCTCCACGACGCTATCCAAATCATACTCAAAATTCCTTCCAGCCTGATCATACCACCCTCTCAGAGCGTCCTAAGCATATATCCTCTAGGATATTTATTAAGAATTCCCAAAATTTCCACATCAAGCAAAACCAATCCAAATTAGTCCAGTGGTTAGGATATTCCGCTTTCAAATCTCGGCAACGAGACTGATGCTCCGGAAAGACCCGGGTTCAATTCCCGGACTTGGAAAACGCTTATTTTTTACTCTTTTGGCGTCTTCGTGGTCTTATCTTTGCTGGTGGAGGTGGAATAGTTGGTAGGTTTACTAGCGTGGAAGTCAGGCTTTTTGCGCACGTGGGTGGCGAGGGCTACTTTGAGAGTTGAGAGAAGGGAGACAAGGAGAAGACGTGTCTAAGAGCGATTGGATTGGGGGAGGCAGGGTAAGCGTGGTCTTGTGGGCGGGCTACAATGCCGATTTGCGCTTCCGACGCAAGCACGCTCTTATTTTGCTTTCTTCCTAGAACCTGCTCGATAATGTTTGAGAGATAGTTAGACACATTGCTTGCGCTGTGTCACTGTTACATCTGAACACGAGGTCGACAGACAGTCGGAGAACGTGCTGCAAAGCCCTTGCAGTGTCGCATCCGTGAACAGTCTGAGTTCTAGCACAGCAGCGCTCATACACCATTCTCTCCCAAAGGAACACGTCATTGATCTGATTAAGGGTGTAGATTGGGTACAGCATCAGCATCGGTGTACGGCAAGATAGCCATGCCATCAGTTTCTTGCCGGGAGCTTAGCAAACACGACATACCAACACATTCCAATAGATATGAAACCACCAAGTCATCTGAAGGGTCTTTACTTGTCCATATCTTTCTGCTCCCTGTCCGCCAAACACTTCTTCTCTATGTCGATCATCTCCAGGACTACATCGTGTCAGTACAATCCAGAACATGTCCGGCGCAGGCGCACTACACTTACTCTTGAGTGAAACTCTCCCCGGTTGGTCCTTTATCTTGCATCCTGAGTGACCACAGAACTTCCAACCAAGGTCTTCCTTCTCGTCATTTTTGTACTCGGGCAAGAAAATTTGGATTAAACAATCGGGTATTTTAATCAGAACATCCTCTTTGAACTCTTCTTTAAAGCCGAGAACCCTTCCTTCTTTCTCGTAGCTCGTGTCGCCTTTCGCTGCTCGGGCTCTGATGAGCTGAGCAATGGTTTCGATGCCCTTCTGACACGCTATCTTGTTACCAAGTCTGGAACTCTTGGCATATGTGCCGTCTTTATTGCGTTTACGAGGGTCGTACATGTCCAGCTCCGCAAACTTGATGGCGTTGCTATCTTGTCGTTCTTCTGGCATTGCGGATATGTGCGAGCTTTTGCAGTATAACAGATATGTGTGGGTGTGTCGCGCAGAGATCAGGATTTGCAAGAGAACAGGAGGTTCGGTTCCGAATCTTTTATAGCATGCGATGAGTCTTTAATGTAGACTCAAACACCTGCACGGTAATGGTCTCCAAGTCATAGAGGCCAAGTATAGTGACTACAAAATATGATTGCAAGCTTGCCTAGCACATTGGAGCGCGAGGTTTGAGTCAGATGCACCTTTGATGGACGTGACAAGACATGACAGTTTGTACGACGCATACGTATCGCCAACAGAATGCAGGAAATGCTATGCGCTGAAAGCCCGCTTACTTTACCATAAGTGACATAACTCCCGGAACGCACATATACAGATGCATAGTCTTTCTTCCCGCCTTGCTACTGAGTTTGAAGTGCATTGTGGGGAAGAAGTCTTAGGGTAAGAGAGTGACAGAGCTGACCTTTGGTATCTGTACTCCTTGACTTTCACTAACGTTGCTGAGATCGCATCGGAGTTGGCTGCAACGGTGAGTACACTTTTGACTCACGATGCGCGGTGTCTCTGGGAGCACAAGGCCCACCAAAGTCCGTGTCGCAACATAGAGAGAGCGGTGATATACATGTAGATCCTACATAGCTGTGAACGACTTCCAAGCATTTTGAGCGAATACAAGAAACACTCAGGATGCTAGACTTTGTGGTAGAAAGTGATGCTCACGGTAAGCCGTGAGAGGCCGATGCTGTGATCGGCCCGCGAGTATTTCGATGTGCACTTTTGCGCGGCCTGAGCGGCACCCGCGAACGAGCCGATACATTCAGAGCGATTAACGAGAAGATTGTAACTTAGATGTTGGCAGCATAAGATGAAACGTCGTGTTGTCATTTGGGCCGCTAAGCCCTAACCGCCGAATGCCATTGGCACGTCACCGCTGTAAGACTGCCCCCGTCCACGCAACTCCCCCAAACCCAAGAATTCCAGCTGATCCTCCCAAAATACAAGATTCCGGCAAATGAAAAATCGATCGGACCAGCGACCCCAGCGCCCATGCCGCAAAAATGAAACTCGGAAAGCCCGGAAATTGCCTCCTTGGGTATAATCTCATGCACGTGTTGTGTTGCGTGCATCTGCCGGTATACAATCCCCCACACACTGACCACCTCATCGCCCACGTCAATTGCGCCTGCGCACCGATAAGGGTCGAGTTGGGCTTCGATAAGGCAATTCAAAGACTGATGAAATTGAGATGAGGGGATGGCCTGTGTCGTGTCAGTGGGAAGGATCAACGGCGAATACGTGATGCTTCATTATCCGGATACGGCGAAGGTCATCGAGAGGACAGTTGCGCCGTGCGCATAGCCTAGTGGCAGTGCGCCCAATCTTGGCTGTCTCGTAGTCACATACCTATCCATGACTGGTAATCCACCTTCGGAAGTGTAGGCGTGTTGTTGGAGCCTGAACTTGTTCGCACCCCTAATGCTCCGTGTGGATGGCGCCTGCACCCTCACAAACATCGCATTTCTTGGTGCCCGTTCGCTTGCAACTAGGACAGCCGTTGCCATTGCAGTCGTCACACTTGGTCGTGCCGTTTCCGTGACAAGTCGGACAGTCTTTCATGTTGCAAGATTGATCGGATGGAGCGGGCGGAAGCGGCTGCCGAGGAGATGCGGAAAGCAAAAGTGAAGTGTGACGGAGTTGAGGGAGTGTCTATGGTCGATTGCGTGAAGTGGAATGTGAATATCGCTGGTCAACAGGCGTCGAATATAATGGTGTGCAAGAAAGGAATGGCGCAAGTCTTTATGGCGGGTGAGAATTGGTGTCGAGGGAAAGCGGTAGCTGAGAGGCAGTTTCGAAACAACAAGCAACCTTGGATATTATCAGGGTCTTTATAATCTCCGCCCGCGCAGGCCCGAATCTCACCAGTCTTGCACCTTGTTCCCAGAAATAGTGAGGCGGCACAGCCACCCAAGAAGCGACTCCAACGACGTGCAGCGGGGTCAAACACGAGGTATCGTGAAGTCAGTTCATTGTTGGCTCCACAAACCCTGCCTGGTAACTTCTCCCTTCAAAGCGCTGGCTTGGCGGGCACACGTCGAAGTTATTCGACGGCGTATCGGCTGCCTGTAAATGCCTCGTTGCGCGCATTGGTAGCTCCCGCCTTTCACCTGCCAGGCACAGCGGCCACGTGCTTGCTCGGCTGAAGTTACTGTCGCGATGCTGATTGCTCCATGAGAACACCGATATAGCACCGCGAAAGTTCCCAATATGATTCCCATTCCACCCGGCGTTGACTCTGTGACGCGAGAGTATGTATGCCGCGCTGTTGGAGCACAAGAAAGTTCCACCCTGGCATGGAGGACCTCGAGGATGCGGGCGTCGCATGCAAGAATGCGAAAAGAGACGCCAGGCCGCCACATCCGGACTACCCCTCCGTAGCATTCACGGCACAAGGAACGTGCCGGAACCGATGTCACTGAGGGCTGCTGGTGATTTGCTGGTCAGGGTTGAAAGACAGACATGCTGGTACCAGTCGGCTGGCGCAAATCACGATTACGGCTTCTAGCGTGTTTCCTGTTTCGTTTCCTGTTGACGATCCATGCAACGTCATTGAAAACCCTTGTGTCGGGTACTTGATCACAAGGCGCAGCGAGGTCAGACTCGGAAGACGCCTGAGAAAAGATAGAATGGACCAACAATGCCGGCGACGTGCAGCACGCCCTCGAAGTTGTGGTCGGCAGCATCGCATCAGGTTTCTGCCTGATGAGGTAGAGACACACGTGGTCCACTGCATGAGCGTTGAAGGGTCGAGCCGAGAGGGTGGGTAGGGCTGAAGTCCGGTTGGTTGGTCGATGCCTTAGTGCAGCATCAGATATAGGCTAGGGTGAAGGGGTTTCCATCATTTCATCCACGTCCTTGTTCGAGATAACGACTGGGTTCAACCTCATCGTCAGACCAATCGTGTCGAGATGAACTGCCTTGCTCCGCGTTGCTGCCTAAGAATGTTTACCCGCGAGGTTGGCGGTGCTTCGGCATGGGAGGTCTGCAAGCTTTCCTCCTCGATCCACCTCACCTCGTGGGGCAAGATGGAACATCAGGCAAACATGGCAAATGGGTTTCGGAAGCGCAGTCGCCTAATGTTGAACTTCGTTCTAACGCTGATCTCTGGTATGGCCAGCTGCAGTACATCGATATTGTGGAACTGCCTGGGTGTTTTATATCAAGTTGTTATCAGACACATCGTCTTCCATAGGCATAGGAAGTACATCTTACTGTTGGCGCACAAGAAGACGCGTAGAGCGGCTACTCGGAAACAGCCCAGGAAAAGACGATTGTACCTGAGCTAGCAGCCGAAGTCACACAGCCTCATCCGACTCGTACCACAATTTGATTCAAACCACAGCTAGTCTCGCTTCGTCCCGCGAATACGGACGGAGTACGATTGAATCGCGCTATGGAATCGGCCTCGAAGGATCATACTTCGCGACGGCTTGAATTGGCAAATGCTGCAGCGATCCATCAGGCACCCGTCAAAAGATAGTGACGCGGCCTAAGGCGTACACTCGGGTAGACCATCGGCAAATCTTACCCTGAGGGCGTGAAGTGCGCGCCTCTCGCTACGGAGAGATGAGTATCTGCCGGCGCTGGCGTCATCATCGTGTTGCAGCCGTACGCTTGCACTATCTAAAGACTGGCTCGCTGGCGTCTACAGATATGCCTGAATACTCTGAAGTTTTGCTAGTATGCCGTGTTGTCCAAACGATTACTCCGTCACTGAACATGAAGTATAACTTAATGCATTTACTTCCACATTTAAGCAGGGTCGGTTTAAAATCGAGACCGTCGGAGGATGTTGTTTCCAATAAATCGTGAGAATATCAATGCGGTTAACACCTATTGATGACCATCGTTGCTCGCATGAGGATACATGTAGGCGATGGATGAATTGAGGTCCCCCCTATTTAGGGCTGGACGAAGCACGTAAACAACAAAGGATTGCACCGAGTAACAGACGTGCACCTTTGGACTACATGTAGTCTTTGAAGAAAGGCCACAAGGCCGTTACTCGATCTCTCTGCATGGTGTGTGAATACATAGCAGCAGAAGCACAAAAATACAATACCACTCCAGAAGACGCTAGCCTTCTCGGGCAATGGAGTTTTCAAGTTGTCTTTGCATGCGCACTCGACTTCTTGAGTGACCGCTAGCAATTGATTGTAAGTATTGCCTCGAACGCTAAGATCCAAGAGTCTCCAAGGAGACCCACAAACGTAAACCAATTCACGTGAACGCGTCGGTCCCAAGTTCCTTTTCGTATGGTATAAACCTTGGAAGTGTTAGTGACGCAGGAACCCCCAATATTATTCTCTGTCCTTTTTCCTTTCCGCACTTGCCCCTACAGTCAACCTGCAGCAAGATAACCATACCATTGTATCTCGTTGACACCAGACATTCTAAGCCGCTTGCGAATGGCAAGCCGCAGCTGGCCAATCCCGGCGCCCCTTCGCTTCTCGCTCTACCGCCTAGGAGTCCTTCATCCATGTATAGGGTCGGGTGAGACTCCGATGACCATGTGGATAACGATGATACACGAATCTACAAGCTACCGGACTTATCTGAGATTGTGCCCATTCGCAAAATTTTGGTTAACGACTTCCTGGTTTTGTCCATTTCCCGGCAAGTCCATCGCGAGGCCGTATCGACGCTGTTCTCGGGCAACACGTGGTTGATGTCACGATATCTCAACGTCCACTGCCAAAGGTGTGACATAGCGATTGTCATAAATGGTCCGCGCCACATGGTGGCTGTACTCTCTAGACACGCGCGCAGATTCAAAATGGTGGTGGAAGAGCTCCTGTTCGACATCGATGCGTGGGATGAAAAAATGGAAGTGATATTCAAGAGCATGAGGTGGAAATGTGTCACCGGAAAAGATATATGCATGTCCTCGGATAATCTACGCATTAGTCACGATTTACAATCTCCAACTTACAACTTCGCCTTCAACACCTGTCGCTCAAGCACCGGGCCATCATAAATATCCCTCTCCACCGCTCTTGTATTAATCAAATGCATACCCAACTGCTCCACCTTCTCAACACCAAGAAGTCGCATACACGTCTCCGTTTCGGCTTTCAAGACTAGCAAAACCATTAGCATCTATAGGACAAGATCGAGGGGAATTGACTTACTCTCCAACATCCTTGCAACGCCCTCCTTACCGCCCGCGCCCAGTCCGAACAACGCCGCTCGTCCAACACCCACACCCCGCGCACCGAGGCACAGCGCTTTGACAACATCTGTGCCTCGCTTGATGCCACCGTCAACCCATACTTCGATCTTATCGAAGACCTCGGGGCAGTATTTCCGGATCTCCAGCAACGTATGCACAGCCGGAGGTGCGGTGTCCAGCGCTCTGCCTCCGTGATTCGAGAGAATAATGGCCTTGACCTGCGGTGCATGTAGCGACGCTAGATATGCGTCTTCGTGTGTTTGCAATCCCTTCAGTACGATTGGCTTGGAAGTGTGTTTCGCCAGCCAGGCCAGCGTATCCCGCCATGTCAGGTCGGCAGCCGTGCCCCAGAACAATGACTGGCCCATGCCCATGCTCTTTGGTTTGCTAGGTGTGGTAGCGGATGTGGATGTCTTGCTGACGGATTGGTCTTCTTGGACCGCCGCGCGAACGGGTAGGTTTGAAGCCACGTTCTTACTGCGCTCATCGTGCTCGCGCTTTCCAGGCACTGGCGCGTCAAGCGTAAGGCATATGAATTTGATCGCATCAAGCTTGTTCATGCGTGCGAGCATGGCTTCGGATTTGTGGCGTTCGTTCTGGACGTACAGTTGCCAGCCAAAGACTTGGCCGGGTGTCGCGTCGGCGACAATTTGCTCGGGTGTCATGGATGCATTTTGGGAGATGATTTGCATAGCGCCAAATTTCTCGCAAGCGTTAGCGATACCCCATTCGCCATCTGGGTGTGCAAGTCGTGCCATTGCGGCAGGAGAAACGTAGATGGGAAGCTTGACATTGTGGCCGAGGAAGGATGTCGATGTATCGCACCGCGTGCAGTCTACGAAAACCCGCGGTCGAAGGAGGATCTGCCGATATACCTTATTGTTAAACTCCTTCGATGTCAAGTCGTCTGATGCTGAGTAGTAGTATGCCCAGCCCTTGTATGGTATTTGCTTCGTCGCAACCTCTTCAATCTCATCGATATTTAGTATGCTGTCCAAATCCACTGGACCTTCATCTTTCACATCCCCAGCTTGAATTGGTGTCTTCTCTTCTTTTGGTAATGAATCTGGATTCACGGTGCCCAGCTTGTCCTCCGGCTTCAGATTCTCCTCGAGAATACCGGGCGGGTGGATCGGGTCGTACTCTTCGGTTGCGTCGGTGCCAGCGAGCTGGAGGATGACTTTGCTGCCTCCAGGATGCTCGGGAATGAATCGCGTTACATCGTAGACGTTGCCATACAGCACTACCCAGCAGCTTTCTGCTGTGTTGTGTTTTGCGACTGTCGTGAATGTTAGCAATCGCTCCCCAACGAAAGCGGTGAACGGTGGCTAACCTTCCGCGTAATCGAAAACCTTTGCCATCTTGCCAGACCTCTGAAGTGTACGATTGACGCCGAAAGACAATATCTACACGCTCAAGAAAGGAGTAGGCGCTCACGAAACAACGCTGAGATGGTGGTAAATCAAAAGGAAGAGAAAGAGCGCAACGGCACTTGCGGCAGAAAAGCAGACGCCGACATGTTGTATGCAACGCCACGACTCGCGCGAGCTCCAACAGCCCTGCGGGGGACATAGTTCGGGGTATAGCCCTCCCGAGACAGGCAAAGCGGCCCGCATTGCTTCTTTAGCCAGCTTGGTCGGAAGTCAGCTGGATGCCGATGGCGGCCATTGGTGCGTTTTCTGTCACAATGTGCCGAAAGGTTGTCTCCCTAGCGCATTGTTGAATGGAGCTTTGCCGACACAAACATGAACTTTGTAAAGAGGACTTGCATGAAACCTACAAAGGTGCTTGAAGCTTAACTCACATGTCGTTCATTGCTTGACGATGACGATGTGGTTTGGGTGCGCTCATGTCAAAGGCCGCGGCTGTTGAAGAGCTGGTCTGTGCTCAGCTCGCCTCGTCTTACTGTCAAGACAGAAACCCGCCTCCTAATCACTTGGAAATTCTCTATCGTTCGCCATAACATAGTTGTGGGCTTTTAGATGATATGCATTAATTCGGCTATGTCGAATACCCATTGCATGTCAGTTACTGTCTATCCATTGGCATTTTAAGCTCCCCATTTCTGTAATGTGCAGGTGAATGCGTGTTGATTAAAAACGTTTTGTTCCTACTGGTCTGCAGACGGAATATGCGCTGAAGATACCTGCCTACTTGGCCATCGATGAAGCAGCGCAATGACAAGTCGGATATGCTTTGCCAGGGTATACAGCTCACGCTTCATAAGACAGACTATTCATCGCTCTCAGAGAGGCCCGGATCTGCTATCGACATCCTAGCTTTGGCCTTCCGTTCACGCTCCTGTATTCTCCGACCCTTTCGACACCAAGCCGGTGGTAGTGACGCAAACTCATGGTGGCCCTCTGCCACATCCACTTCAGTCTCTGCCTCGCTGTCTTCAGCATACGAAGCAATAATCAACTTGTTCAACAGTACAGAGACGTTTGACTCTCTTTCGCGTATTGATTTCGGTCTCGTCGCACCAGGCCATGTCTTTGGTGGTCCAGAGAAAGATCGGCGGGGCGTGGGCCTTGCGATGACTCCTCCTCTGGTGGCTTCTCGATGACGACCGAGCTTGAGCCTAGCATACTGAGGAAGACGATTCCGTTCCGGAGACACTGTGCCGAGAAGTCAATTCCAAGCCCCTCCTACTAGCTCATGTGCGGACTGGAGATGCAGGGGCTGTAGAGTTTGGTGCTTAGATATCTCACCAACCCTCGACAACCTGCAAGTCCGGCCAATTTTGCTCCAGCTCAGCATCGGTTCCGACCTCATCACCCCAGTCCATCTTCTCCAACTCATTGCGGAAGAAGTCTTGTTCTTCTTCAAGCACACCTGGTTTCGCGCCGAGGCTTTCAGGATATCGCTTGAGATTGTGCCAATGTGTCAGCGATCGCAGCGCCTGCTCGAGGGGCACGCTTTCGTCAACTTCGGCATCGACATCGCTTCCCGCGAGCCAATCGTCTCGAAGTTCTGGTCTGCAGTGCAAATACACTGCTGTAATAACACGCATGTTTGATTGCCGCCATTTTCTGCCGCAGTATGGTACCTGGTTCTTGAAAAGCTTCAATGTGTAGAGACGGAGCTCCGGCTGCGGTACTTTCAGACTCTTCCGCAAAAATTGCGATGACTTGTACGACACCAGCATCAAATTGCGATGTGCTTTGCCCTTACAGATTTTCTGCATGATGCGGAGATAGTTGATAGAAGTGAAGAAAGCTCGCCAAGAGAAATTTGTGATTGGTTCTTTCGGGAGCTCGTGAGTGGGAATACCCAGTTCATCGACTTCGGGAGGTTGTGTTGGCGCTGAGAGGAATGGTGGTTCTACTCCGGAGTCATTCGACTCTTGCCTAGAGAGGCGTATTGGCGGCGGCGCAGCATCATCTGAATCAGAATCACCGTCCTGCTTTCCATGTGACTTGTCGTCATCGTTGACCTCCTCTGGAGCGTTCCTTGAATGGGCGCGGCAGAAGTTAAAGAAGCTATTCCTGTTAGCTAAGATGACGAGATAATGGTATTTCAACTGACTTTAGCTCCTCTTGCTCGCTCTTGAAATTCACAATCTTCTCGATTTCTTGCAACTGCAAGAGCTTTAGGATCAGCGGCACATAGCTTGAGTCCACTAGTAGCTGAGTGATGTACTCGAACTTCAGAATATCTTGAATGACCTGTTAGCGGTGTGCACCGTTCTGAGACCATTTTCACTTACGAGAGACCTTGAACCACTTCAGGATCAGAACGAGAGTGCCGGTAACTGCTTTATCAAGAACTTCTTGTGTGCGCATGCCATCCAGCTCCTCATTTGTTGCTACCGCATTGGTGTGACCATTGATACCATTCATGTCTGGTCGTCCGGCCGTAGTGCCATTTTGACTGTCTTGAAACTGAAAGCCACTCTGGAGGCCATTAGCCCCGCTAGACTGTGTAACAAGCGCGGTGACGTGTGATAAGATAGCTTTGATCAGTACAAT
>TARA_R110002003_G_scaffold28_16_pt1 | contig 24578 bp, 15 predicted proteins | sample TARA_R110002003 | Tara Oceans TARA_R110002003 (sample SAMEA4396441) | marine metagenome | biome: Westerlies Biome; feature: [SRF] surface water layer (ENVO:00010504); material: water (ENVO:00002006), including particulate matter (ENVO:01000060) such as... | depth 5 m
CTTGACAGTCGTCAAGGCAATGTGACAGCATGGTTGCAAAGATTGGCCTCGAACGTGTCGAGGTTTGGAGTGGATACGCAGACTTCACCCCGAACACAAGCACTTCTCCAACCTCAGCATCCGTGACCTTTTGAAAGAACCTCTTCAATTCTATCAATAAGATCCAACACCATTACATCTCCCACCACCACCCCTTACGTCACAATCGCGATTGCATCGCCGATAGGCCGCCTATTTCCCACCCTCTGAATCCTCCAGCATGGCGACTCAAGTCGGGGATGAGTTGATGACTCGCAATCTCGTGCCCACAGCCTCGTTCCATCTGCCAACGACCAACGGTCATCGCCCCAATCTCCCAGACGTCGACGCTACTAGCACGGTGCAACAAGCCGACCAAGCCTAAACTTGAAACGTGAAATGCACTAAGATGGAGCATTGGGAGCATGCGCCGGCTTTGGAAAGGTCGAGGAAAGAGTTACCCCTGTATGCTGGTGATGGGGAGGAGAGAGAGAGAGTCAGGCTGAACTGGGGATGCTGACGTTGTGATGGAGTGGACACGCTGGACAGGGATCATGGGGGCGGGGGAAAGGGTAGAGCGGGTCGGGCGGGACGGTGATGGCGAGCAACGTTGTGCACGAGGGTGGAAGGTGATGCGAGGAAGAAGCAAAGGGAGGAGGAAAGGGAGCCGAGGGTGATGAAGGGAGAAAAGCAAGGCGAGAACACGCATGTTGTACGTATGGTGGCAGGGATGCGGGTGCTGGACCCTGACAAAGGGTGTGCAAGAAAACCGATTTGGGTATTGGTTCGATAACATGCGTGCGAAAACGGTTTTGGAAATGTTACAATTTGATATTGTTTGTGGACAGAAGAACTTTCGTCAACAATGTGTAAAGCGCCGTCAGAGTGTGGTGCCAAAGTCCTTTTTCAAAACATCCAGAATCTGACTCTTATCCAGCACCTCTGCTGTCTCCCTGGAATGCGTACTTCCGTCCTCTCTCAGTCTTTTCAATATCTCGGGATCAAGCTCTTCCATCAATTCATCAAACTCCTTCTGCTGCCCCTCCTCTTCCCTCAAGTACTCCTCCTCCAGCATGAACTCTCCAGACAACTCCTCCAAACTCGCAGGAAATACATAGATGGTCGGAAACTCAAGCACCGTGCGGCCATGCAGACACTCCGCCAGCGTGGCGGTTGGATCGAGAGGTATGAGCACGCGACGAGATGTGCTAGTGCGCGGCTTCAGAAGAAAAAACCGACACCGCCCATTGCCCATGGACTCGGAGCCTGGCCCATCATTGCGAGTGTCTGAATCGTGCGTTTCTGCCATGTCGGTTTGGACTTCCTCATCCTTTTGTGGATTGGAACTGGAGTTTCGTCGTCCGGGAGGCGAATGCTCTCGTTCCTTACCGACGATTTGGAAGTTGTCGTTGAGGTTGACGTCGAGCTCGAGCTGGACCGGCTTGTTCTGATTCTCTGAAGGAGATGCATCTTGGGTATGTGAGGAGGTAGGTGCTAGAGGCGCATCGACGTTGCGCTTCCTCTTCTTGCCTTTATATTGGTCTCGGGGAGCGAACGGCTGTGCGTCTGCTATCTGACATGTCGATGATGTCTCAGTGAGCAGGCGCCTTTGTTGGTCGTCGAGCCATTCAACCGTCCACAATATGCTGTAGCCGCTATTTGGCTTCCTGAGACAGGTCAGCAAGCTTACATGATCAGCGCTGACGGCGCGCCTTACTTTTTGTTCGATCGGTGGGATTTGTTCTCTTTCTGTCGACTAAGACCTTTTGGTGCGCGAATCACTTTGACGCCGGCAGCTTCGAGGTGTTGGTAATTTATTTGCCCTTTCTGGGATTGATGGGACCATGACCGTGGTATTGTTGTGGCACCATCACCACTTGCTCTGAGACCCTGTTCGGCTTTCTCAATATCCCGCTCTATGCCGGTGAGGAAGTTGAAGTCGTGGTCGATGCCGGCTGGCGTCACCAGTTGCGACTTTTTGACAAACTTTGTAGGGTCGCGCAGTCCTGAGCACTGTGCCCATTGCTGATGCCGCTTGTAGCATGGCAGCGAGCATGTGCGTGCTGAGCAGCCTGGACAGCGGTACTTGGATGTGTTCGTGTTGCTAGCAAATGTCAGCTGAGGTTTTTCATTGTCTCAGCCTCTGCTGCGTTGGCAGAATAATGGCTATCAACTACTTGTAATCGTGCTGATGATCGCCATTCTAAGACACGTTGGGGGAGCAATCCACATTGGGTTGTCGCTGACGTAAACATACCATATGCTACAGAGCTCGCTCAACCGCGTCTGATCTGTCATGTTGTGAAAGGGTGACCACGCCGTGGTCCCGTGATATCGATTGGGTGGGCGGGAACCTTTAGGGCAGCCGCTGCGGGATCTAGATCGCCACCGCGCTGCACGAGTTAGTTTCTACGAACCGAAAATCGAGCTGGCGTGGTTTGGCGCAAAATGAGCAATCCAGCGATAGGGCTTTGCGGATTTGGCGCCGAGTGGTTTTGGTTGAGTGTGCACGTGCTTGGCGGCTTTGAAAAGTTTCGTGGCTGTCGTTCGGAATTATTCCCTGCGATCCAATGATGCGGCAGACCCTGTGAAAAGTCGACGCACGGTTCAGGGATAGCAACAAGCAACAACGATTCACGACAGTAAGAAATTCAATGGCTCGATCTTGTTGTCGTTCGGTTTGCGGGTAAGCGGTTGGGAAGGTTTGATGAATGGTGACCTAGCTTAGCGACAGCTGCGGTCTTGCGGCGACGAACAGCTGCAACTAGTCAACGTTCGTCGCAATCTACTTCCTGCAACACTCGCCTTGTGCTTCAGCACAATTGTGCGAAGTCGAGAGAAGTGATGGAGATTTGGGATCGACGGCCTCCGAATGGGCTCCGCACAGAGCCTCGCGCCGTTGAGCTCCAACAAATCTTCGCGGACGCGGACGAGCCATCACCGGGATGATCCAGGCAAAGATCAAACTTCAGCTTCCACAACGCGGAGAAGAGGCTTAGGCAGCGCAGCCCCTCTGCAGCTGTTGAGAATGGATTCGAATGCTTCCAGTCGACTTCTGGAGGTGGCAATAAATCTCCTTTATGCAGGATCCTAGATGGTTTCTCCTCGATCCCAATCCTACCGTGCCCACCAAGCTGCATGAAAACCGGTTGTTTCATCGTCCGTTAAATCATTTCCCCGACTCCGCGAAACTTCTGCAAACGACGATCACGAGAAGATGTAACCCCACCTGAAGCTAGCGCAGCTAAGCCATGGGAGTGGAATTGTCTCCCAGGGCGTTCGATACGTCGCGCGTTGATTGCAATCTTGAATGCTTCTTCAATAGCAGAACAGTAGCTAGTGGATGTCAACAACGACGGACCAACTTCGAAGGATCAAACGCGTGCTTCGACGGTCGACAATCGATATCGTACCTGAGGCCCGACAGTCCACGGAGCGTCAGGGATGGTCTCCTCGCCAATTTCCAAGTCTTTCCATTTGCGGCAGGCGCCTGTGCACTCCACGCAAGTGCGGGAAGCTTGCTCATGCACGTTGCTGCGAGATTCACAGCGCATGGCCCTCGCGTCGTGCACAAAAGGCTGCGAATGATTCGAATCCTCCCAGATTCGGCGCTCAGCATGAAGAGCCTGCGCCATTTGCGACCTGCCCCAAGCGGGGAGCCCTTCGGCTTTGCCGCCTGTTCCTGTCCAGCCTGACACCTCGAGTCGTGGCCGACAGGTACCAGAGACACGGCTGCTGGGTGTCGAAACGCGCAGAGCGTACCTCCGTACCCAATAGCGGCGGGCTCCTATAAAATGGAAATGCCAATATCAAGCTACATTGTACCTGCGTCCTGAGCACACCTTTGTGTTTTGTTTAAATTGCACGCCGCCGTTCTCTCGGGAGAAAAGAAAAGGTTCACCAGCCGTTATGAGCACCCGGAAAGAGGTGCGCACAGTCGATGGCCGCCCCAGTGGCGTGAAGCCCCTGACAGTACCTTGTTCGGAGAGTGACCCTCTTCGAACGCGGATTGGCAGGGATAGGTCAATTTCCTGGATGCGAGTCTTGTGAAGCTCATAATCCCTGCTAGCCTTCGGGTCGTTCATCCCCAAGCTTCCAGCCCGAGCTTCGAGGGTGCATGCGGCAGAGCTCCCCCAAAAGTAGCCAGGTCCGCTGCTATCTTCCCATGTGTTTCTCCTTGCTGAAGCCCTCCTCACTGCATACCCGCAGCAAGGCGATCTCAGAGCTTTCCAATTGACGGAGTGCGTGAAGTACTTCTGTCTCTGCTCTGAAGTCCTGCCACCACTTCCGACTTTCCCGTGTAGTCCCTGTATTACCATATCGGTCGCAATAACTCCTGGATCAGCCGCGGTCGAACCGTACTACAACCACATATCTTCGCACGGTCAATCCCAAAGTTTAAACCATTTAGCATTTAACAATGGCTCCCTCGTTGAGCCTTCGTCCTCGCACTGGCGAGCGACCTCCGACACGAGACAACGGCGACCACAGCCTGATCATTCCCAGCCGAACGTCGTCACTCCACTCGCGAATCACCCAGCCACTTCCTTCAACACTGAACGTTAAGCAGGGCGCAAGGAGCCCGAAGACACTGACCCATGCATACATGGTATGCGGTGTTGGACGAGAGCCATCGCAATGGGTGAAAGCGCCAGCCCCATCGCAGGGCAAGATTGGACACATGAAGGGTGCTGTTGGGACATTCTGGCTCCCTGAAATCCTGGGTAGCAGCCCCGGTTGGAGCAAGATAACGACATTGCGAGATCTCTCCATGCTGCGATGCGAGTATGTTATCTCATCCAGGTCCAGAAGTCCTCTCTAACGATCAACTTCAGGCATGCTTCCCTCACGACGTCGAGATCTGCACAGGCAGGAGCCAGCCTCACTGCGTACATCACTCATTCGTGCTGCAACAAGACTCCTCGCACACGCTCTACGGCATTGCTCTGCGTGTCTGGTCTCGCGCAGACGAGAAGCGGGCTGAGACGATCCGCGACCTGCGAAAGCGAATCGAGCCGGACTTCTTCGACAATCCGGACGAGACATATTGGATCCCGTACTGCCTGAGTTTCCTTTCCCGTTATCCCTTGTACAACTTGCTTGGTGATTACCTCCGTGGGATGTGGATCCACTGGAACAAAGCCACGAACCTCTTCCATGCCGAGGAAGTGTCTCGCATTCTCAGCTTCCCCGCTCCCCGACTCAATGACTTGGTTCGCATCGATATGAAGGACTATGCGCTGTGCTACCAGTTCCCCTCCTCGCCTACTGGTTTCCAGAACTTCGCAATGTGGCCCCTCTTCACATGTCTCTCGATCCCCAACATTGTTGGTGTAATCGAGGCTGCTGTGTCACCCACACGACGAATCATCTTCACCAGTCACTACCCAGCAATGCTCACCATTGCAGCTGAAACGGTTCGTTTCTGCGTCCGGGTGTACGAGTGGAGCGGTCTGTATGTGCCCGTCGTCCATGCGCGTCACGTCAAGGATCTGGTTCAGGAGCCGGGTCCTTACATCCTTGGAGTAACGTCGGAGTGCCGCTCGCTGTTCACTGCACCCACAGATGCTCTCGTTGTGGACCTCGACCGGAACTTTGTCTTGACTTCGAGTCCGCCGACGGCTCTCACAGCGGGACAGAGGAGCAAGATGATCACGCGTCTTACTCAGGCTCTGAACGGTGAAGTTTCGCCGACCGGTGTTCCACAACATCTGCGATCCGCTTACGGCGGCGGTAAATTAATTCCCGCAGGCCAGATTATCGTGATGCGCGGGGAGGTCGAGAGCATCCAGGATCCAGATTGGTGGACTCAGGACGCCGTCATGTCGGTCATGGACCATGTGTGCGAGAAATTGGTACGTATCTCAGCCATGCAATCTCCACTCGGAAGTCATCGCTAATTATGTACCACCATAGGGCCGAAACACGGGCATGAAGGCTATCTTTGGCGGTTCAGTCAAGAAGCCATTGATGACGAAGGTATCGATGCGTCACCTTAATGAGATCGTTCGGGAACGCAACCAGTACTCCCGCGATGCTCAAGAAGCTTGGCAAGACTTCATCAACCTCAAGGGCCGCATGGATACCGAGCTATCGAAGGTTACTAAGCGCAACAACTTCCTCGAGGAGCTTGAGAGCTGGAAGCAGCAGTTCCTCAAGTTCCAGGCTTTCGCTGAGCAACTCACCAAGGAGACTCAAGAGCTCAAGGTCAAGATCGAGAATCACAAGCGTGAAAATCGTCGCCTTACCAACCTCATTGACCAGCAAAAGGATGATGCCGCAAGGCTCACCATCCGTCTGTCCGGTACTGAGAAGCAGCGTGATGATGCACTCGAGGCGCTCGTTCTCCAGCAAGAAATTGCCGAAGAACTTGAGCGTGAGCGAAAGCGCAACAAGAAGGAGCTTTCTGCGCTTCAGCACACCAACGGCGCCATCCTCCGCCAACGAGACGAGGCACAGCGTGTTGTGCTTCACCTTCGTGCTCTCATTGAGGGTCAAACTCACCATATGGAGCACATTGTCAAGTCATTGAACCAGGACGACATGTCTAGCTACATCGAGGCAGGCTTCGAGGATGTTCCCGAGGAGGACGAGGAGGAGGTTTTCCAGGACGCCAATCTTGAGTCCTCTGCAAAGGACAAGTCTGAAGTCGGTACCATCCGAGGTGTAGCTGGTGTCGCCGACAGCCGCAACGGCTCAAGAGCAAGCACTGCGCAAGCACATCACCTGGAGGGTGAGGACGTCACACCAGACATGGAGCAACGTCTGCACAACAGCCCAGCTCGCAACTCAAAGCGCTTTTCAAACCAGTCCATGGTCGATGTTGCAGACCGCGTCCTCCGTGATAAGACTGACGCTATTGCGTACATCATCCGGAACATCTCAGAGCAGTGTGCAGCCGCTGTTGAGGGTCTTCAGCTCGCCCAGCGTGCTGACACGGAGGATGGTGACAACCACAGCGAGCGCCGCTGCAGCGTTGGCCAGCTGTCATCGGTCGGTGGCCGCGCGCAGTCGACACAAGGTAGCGAGTATGGCGATGAGGACATGCTCCGCCCTGGTCGTGGATCTAGCATCCCTCCCACTCCAGACCTAAGCCACAGGTCAAGCACATCCATGTCCATGGCCAGCGCGTCAACAACACCCGACCGGTCAAGTCTCCAGCACAGGTCGCATGACATTCCCGTCGTGCCCACTCGCATCATGGAGCACGACGACGACGTTGAAGACAATAGCGACCTTCAGGCCGACATGCTGCCTGTGTCCAAGTACGCGACGCCCCTGCAGCGACCGGGCCAGGCTGTCCGAAACGCGCACTGAGTGTTGATGTTTACTTCATAGCGGGCGGGAACCACTGATGCCATCTTTGCTTTTGTTCCGGCGTCGGTGTTGTCAGATTTGACCAGATTCTTACTATCCTTGAGCAAGCATGTTACCACATTTTTGTTTCATACCAACGACCATTTCTTGTGTTGTGCTACGGCCTCGAACCATTGGGAAGAAGAGAGGAGGCAGAAGCGAAGAAAAGTGTGCTGAGGGAAGTCGAGGCAGATTGGAAGAAGCGAAGCTACGGCTCGCGACGACAAGGTCGAAGGGGTGAACGATCGCGCCATTGGCGTAAGCGTCAGAGACTGCGTGCTCATATGTTGATTGTAATTGTTTGTTAGCATAATACCACTATTTCCTTTGGTTCAATCATCGTCGCTGCATCGCGAATGGTAGCGTTCACATCATCTTGCGTTAATGTGGAGTGCGGCGGTGCGATCTTCGTTTGCAACATCGTCGCGACTTGCAGAATTGACAAATACAGTGAGACATGGCGGTGACATAGCACGAGTGTGGTAGAGCATGAGAGAGGAAGAGATGGTTGGTGGTGACGGTTCACCTGTTTCTACATGAGGCAAGTGGGATATACCAGTCCCTTTTGCCTCGTGGACTCGCACCTGTTCTCATCTACCTCGCCCACCACTTTGACATGTCCGCCCGCGTTGTATTGCAAGATTGCAACGTTGACGTTCTTCGCTGCTGTAGAGCGCCCCTCATGCACCTACATGACAATACAGGTCATCCTTATGCAATAACATCAGACTTATACATGAAACCCAGATCTTTGGGGCTCGTGGCACCATCCGCATTCCCAGAATCCGGTTGAGACGCACCCAAGATCCTGCATTGAATCGACATGTGCGCACGACATACGAACGCCACGTATAGTAGATATCAATATGATCTTCGTTGATGACGTTCTACAAGTTTCGAAGTTTCAGACAATCAAGAATGCACGGTTTTTCGGAAGGAGTGATGATGCAATGAGATGTACGGCGACTGGCTGACAGCTGCGAATGAAGTGCACCAGACAAAAGCCGTGTGACGGAATCTGTTATGCAATCTCTATGTCGGCTTTCGTGTAGTTCTGAGTCGGCGTGGTAATTGATGAGATCGCCCGCCGGACTGCAACCACAATGGCACCGCCGACGCTGCAAAAGCGTCGTATGCCCGTTACAGTTCCCTAGTATTTGTTATCAATGCTTGTGGCTAAGATTAAATGACTTTGAAAAAGCAAATTGGACCAGGGATGGCCCGCTGTTGTGTAACGTTCCGAGCTTACAATAGACTGGGTGTCCTTGTAGGCTCCCACTTCTAAATTGACGACCATCAGATGTTATGAAGGCAGGTGAGTGCTTTCTGCAATTGAAGGAGTTCATCAGAGCATTTTGCCGCCGGAGTCATACCGAGAGGCGAAGGCGACCCACGAATGCGAATTAAAAGTAGCAACAAGGTCTTCCTGGAGGCACGAGCCCCCACCAAGGCATCAACAAGGGAATGTTTGCCTTCTTCGTCAAATCTTGATCAATTGGTTGCTGTAGTTAGTCCAAACAGTAGTCGTTCGCTTGCGAATGTCAAACCACGACCGTTGGATTGGCAGGTTGATGGCGGAGATCGCAGGCGTCACGGCTTGGTGTGCATGCAGACCACGGACTACTAGCCTTCAAGCTAGAACTCACCAGAAAACGTCTGGAAGGTGTGCATCCACGTTGAAGGTGAAACAAAGCTCGATGCACGTTGGACGATCGCAATGGCCAGAGATCATGATGCTGAGCGTGGCTGCCACATGCTAATGCAAAGGCCAATCGTTCCTGCATAAGTCAAAACTAGATCGTACGCGTACGCATGGTGGCAATCGAAACTCCCGTCGGACGATTGGAGCGTGCTTGGCAGCATGTTGGCGATTTGTGGGTACGCAGAGGTAAATACTTGCTCGAGGAGCGAGTGAAGCCCATGAAGAATATCGCAGCCCGCTGGAACTGATGGTCCGTTACTAAAACGTCGACAGTCGTCTGACACCCGGAAGGGCAGAGTTGACAGGCGAGTACGAGCTTGACTCGGTCATGGCAAAATAAAGTTTGCACTTGGCCGCGCCTTGCAGTTGTTAGCCGTCGCGAGGTTCACAGAGGATCCACCATAAACTCTGTATGGTCGGTTGTATATGAGTACAATCCAAAACTTGAAGCCAATGCGCCCCGCACTGCAGCAACGAGGGGCAGCCGTGGGCGAATAGATTGTGGGGCGATCTGGGCTCAAAGTGTGCGAATTCGAGGTAGGAGTGCATCCGGATAAAGGTATCTCTCGAAAATCGTAGCTAAGATATGACACACGCGGAAACTGGGACTGCAGCGCACTGAACACTGAGGCAGAAACGACCTTATCCTGACCGACTGACAATTGTAAAGCCTCATGAATGCAGTGAGAGTGCATCGCCATGAGAGATGTGTTGGAAGCGATCGGTGTTCCGAATTGAACCATAACATATGGATCTGCTTCAAGGAACGGCTCGACTCGACCATAGCCTGGAGTGAAGATAGTCTACGATAGGTGGAGACATGTCGCAATAAGCGTTACGAGGCAGATGATGCACATGAGTGTCCCGCTTCGCCTAGTCGGGCGTTCACCGTTATCACTAACGCTTGTAAGGATAGTTAGCAAGAGTATCTTGCGTATGAAGAGGCCACCCAGGTATACATGCCCCACTTGCTGCAGGTGCTTCTCTTTAGCAGCGCGAAGACTTGCATGTCAGTGACGGGGTCTTAACGGGTCTGAACAGGTTGTATGGATGGCAGTGTCTCGAATTGAAGTGGGCGTGCCCAAATCAGTGGAGAAAGTGGCAAGCGCGGTAGACAAGCACTGGCACGTGGCACAACAGCCCCGACAAGTGCAGATTGCGATGCTCTGCGTAAGTATCCACCGGCAGTACAATCGTGCTGCGAAATCTCTCGCCTTCACGCTGGTGTGCTGCAAGCGAAGCTCAAGAGCTGCGGCGGATCAAACGCTGTGCCTAGCTGACACCTGAGGTCAAGCATGTCTAGTCCCCTAGCTGCACCTTGAAGTGTGCGAGAGCTGCAATATTTTGTCCGCGTGTGTAGGATATGGCGTCGAGCGGATAATAAGTGGCAATGTTAAGGTAGGAACTAGGTGTGGCAGCCAATCGTAGAGAAGGGGCAGTAGTGCATTCGTAGACAAGCCTACCTTCGTTCGCTATATCCTGCAGCATGCTATTGTGTGGGCAGCTTCGCATCGCGCTCTCGAGTGAAGGGTGGAGCCAGCACGCTCTTGCTGGTTGTGTGGTCCCTCATAATTTCGCGCGAGGAAGAGGCACAGTCCGACCGAAGTGGGCCTGAGGCTGTCGCCACAACCACGGCCGAAGGAGCGCCAGGAACGAAACATTGAGATTTGCAAGGGTACATGTTGAAAGGAATGCCTCTATGCAGGCCGGCAGGGTCAAGGGCAGCGGGACTTGTTCAGTCGAGTGGTTGCCCCTCTGCCTCGTGATGCTGCGAGCGACCCAGGCACGGTTTGCTGCAGTCTTCGTCACAGCGCAATGGGACTTGGCAGGTCAGGAGAAACGGGAGGCTCGAGGCGCTCGCTTGATATGCCACAGTCGAGATTGACGCTCCTGAAACACGCCATCCATCTGTTTCGGGGGAAGGGCGACGGCAGAGCAGTTGACGCGACTCGACACCCGACGTACACGACGACTCGTGCCGGATTAGGTAACGCAGAACTGCGCAGCTGAAGGGTTTCCGGAGGAGACAAGTTCATGGTTGAAGCTGTCTGGTGGACGAGGATGATCCCGCGGTGCGCGAGATGAGTGAGGCGTGCGTGATCATCTTCTGCGACGGAGCGCTGCAGTGACGGAACAGGGCTAGCCCGCGCGTGAGGACGACAGACGACGGGCAGCGCTGGTCGATCGTCGGTGATATATCAGAGCGTGCAGGTGGTCTGCACATGCTCGGGCCGGCACTGTCTCCCTCCAAGCATAGCGCGCGATGCAGTGCATAATAGAGTCATGGCTTTCTTAGATGCACACTCCGCCGAGCGACGCCGCAGGGTCCTAGGCTTCTAAGCTTTCGCGGAGCCAGCGCGAGTGCTGCATGGCTGGGGCGACAGGGGTGGCTTCAGGAGCAACTAGGGGGCAGCATGTACTCGCGCAGTGCCAGTCACTTTGCTTGTTCGCCCGCCTGCCCTCATACACAGTTTAATTCTGCCACTGCATTCCATTCTTGCTCGCACAGCTCTGCCCGCACGTTGCGCTGACGCTCCGCCCTCTGCGTCGACCAGTGCGCCTGCTCGCGCTGCAAACAGGCTAAACGCGCACGCTCTCGCCCGCGCTGCTTGGTACCGTACCCCGTCGTATGCAGGCCACCACCGGCGCCCAATTTATTCTTTGCCAGCTGCACCCAGACAATTGATCCCCCGCGCGCGGATTCTCGACGACACCACGGCAGCCGACTGCGCGCACCACCCCCACCGCAACCAACGGCGCCGCCGTCGCCGCAAGAGCAATGGCTGCCACCGTGTCACCGCCCGCATCGCCGCCCAGCGGAGGCGTGCCGAGGCCCATGAGCGCCATGATACGCCCCAATCGCAGCTCCAGTCGCCTCAGCATGAGCAGCAAGCACGGCGGGGGCAGCAGGGCCTCGGACGAGGAGAGCAGCAAGACTGCAGTCAAAGTTGGTACGTTGCCGTTCCACGCGCTGTGCCCACCATACCATGTTCTAATCGCAGCCCCCTCCAGCTGTCCGCGTGCGCCCACCGCTCAAGCCAGGCGACCCGGGCTTCGAACTCATCCCCCAGCGATTCCGCGCGCCAACATGCCACGTAACGTCGCCCTCGAGCCTCGCCGTCGACGGGTCCGGGGGGAGGAAGATGTTCATTTTCGACCGCGTCTTCGGCGAGGACGTCAACCAGGAAGGTGTCTACGACTACGTCGTTGATAGCGTCAACTCGTTCGTGCAGGGCTACAACGTCTCCATTCTGGCCTACGGACAGTCGGGCGCCGGCAAGTCCTACACCATGGGCACCACGGGCCCGCGCGAGCAGGGCGATGCCGACATTATGGGTACGTCCAGGACTGCGCTGGCAGACGGATAGATAGAGTCTAATCATTCGAACAGGCATCATCCCCCGCGCCGCCGCGACGCTCTTCGAAAAACTAGACGGCCCCAACATTCGGGCCTCAGGGTCTGGCATTCGCGCCCCGTCCCGCTCATCTGGCTTTGGTATGCAAGGCTTCTCGAACAAGTCGTCCGCCAATAAGAACTGGCAGTTGAAGGCGACCTACGTCGAGGTGAGGCATCCGCGGTCCATCGGTGCGGGAGATGCTAACTGCGCCAGATCTACAATGAGCAGCTGCGCGACCTGCTTCTTCCGGAGAACACGCCGCTCAACGAACGACCCCCGGTGAACATCCGCGAAGATCGCGATAACCGGATCCTGCTTACCGGTCTGACCCAAATTTCCATAACCTCCGTCGAAGACCTCCTTAGCGCGCTCAACTTTGGGTCTGCAATCAGGCAGACTGATGCAACAGCCGTCAACGCCAAGTCGTCCCGCTCGCACGCTGTGTTCAGTCTGAACTTGGTGCAGAAGAAGACTTCCTCGGCCGCTCTTACCACTCGCGAAAAGCGCCGTTCTGTCCCAATTGAAATGATGTCTGGCTCTAGCGACAACTGGATCACCGTCGACAGCAAGCTGCACTTCGTTGATCTGGCGGGAAGCGAGAGGCTCAAGAACACACAGGCGCAAGGCGAGCGGGCCAAGGAGGGCATCTCCATTAATGCCGGACTGGCCAGTCTCGGCAAGGTCATTTCACAGCTGTCATCCCGCTCTAGTGGATCCTACGTTTCGTATCGCGACTCCAGGCTTACCCGTCTTCTACAAGACTCTCTTGGCGGAAACGCCATCACGTACATGATAGCATGTGTTAATCCGGCAGAGTTCCATCTGAGTGAAACACTGAATACCGTTCAATACGCGCAGCGTGCCCGGGCTATCCAGGTCAAGCCACAGATTCAACAGGTACATGATGATAGCGACAAACAAGCCTCGATCGATCGCCTGCGGGCTGAAATCCAATTTCTACGGGACCAGATTCGACTCTCTGAGCGCACGGATAGAAAGAAGGCCAGCCCACAGGAACGCAACGAACGCCAGAACGAGCGTGAGATGGAACTCCAAAACCAGCTTCTAGACGTTCAGGAAAACTATACTGCCCTGAGCACCCGCCACGCTAAGCTGATCACCGAGATCACCAAGGCGCGCGACAACGAGGATGCGGACACACCTATGCTGAAGGAGGCCATTGGCGACTCCGCACTTGAGCGATTGAAGCGATCCAACTCTTTCGCTGAAGCCGTCGAGTCGGTAGTGCTCGAGTACGAAAAGACCATTCAGTCGCTTGAGTCTTCCCTCTCAAACACACGAACGACTTTGTCCTCCCACGAGAGCGACCTACTCGAAAAAGAGACCCGCATTGCCATCCTTGAAAGCCAGAATCACCAGCTCCAGGCTCGCATCCAGAAGGCTATGGATCGAGATGCTAGTAATGAGGAGTACGTAAAATCGCTAGAGCACCAGATTGATAGCTCGACAAATGGAATCGAGAAGAACGACAACACCATCTCTGATCTACGCGAGAAACTTCAAAAAGCGCGCGAGAACGAGTCGAGTTGCGAGGAATACATCTCAACCCTTGAGGAGCGTCTTGCAGAGAATGAGCAGGAAGTCGAAATTATGACCCGAGAGATTGAGCGGCTAAAGCATGTCGTGGAGCGACAGCGTAGTATTGGAAAGCTCGACAACCTTCTGTACGAGCTTGATACCATGCGCCAGGCGGATGCGAAGAACGAAGAAGCGTTGGTCAACGGTCACTCAAAGACCAATAGTGATCCTTTTGTCGACAAGCGACCTCAGCTTGAACATCGACCTTCGAGCGACAACACCCACCACTTCAGCACCAGCGTCGACGCAATTGCAGAGGAGCCAGACACTGAACGGCCCACTACAGCTAGCGCGGCATCTACCACCGAGGAACAACCCAAAGATTTGGACACTGGCGCCAACGGAAGGACTACACCTGTAAAACAACTCTCTAATGGGACTCAGGTGGAGGAACCGAGCAGCCCTGCACAGTCCCGGTATGTCCATGACAAACTCGACTCTGTCACCCAAGAACTTTTCGACCTGCGTGTAGAGCATGAGGGCACATTGCAAGACTACGAACGGCTCGCCAGCAAGTACCAGGAGGCTTTGCGCACCTTGGCTGCCCTCCAAGACACTGTAGACGAGTCTCGTCATCGCCAACCACCCTCTGTGCCCTCCTCGCGACCTACCTCTTTTTTAGAGCACGAAGGGCCAAATGGACACAAAGCAGGGGATGGCCAACAATCATCCTCACGTACGCTCTCTGCGGAACTATCTTTGGCAGAATCTGGTGACACTGTCACGGCAGACGAGGAGGCAGAAGCTGGCCACGAACAAGCTGGGCCGGAATTGTCGCATACAGAGACTCAGCTGTCTCGTGAGCTAGAAGCACTGAAGCTTCTCAACGCAGAGAAGGAAGAACGTTTGGACGAGCTCCACCGAAGCTATGCTGAACTCCAGGAGGAGCACCAAGACACGTTGGACTACGTGGAGGAGCTCAAATCGGAGGTTACGAAGGCCCAGATGACCCGACCAAGTTCACCTTCTCTCCACATGATTCGCCGAAAATCAAGCCAAGCTGTCCTGGCGAATGATCGTTCTAATCGAGCCTTCGCTTCACTTCGTAACATGGCTCTTGACACCTTTGATGAGGAGCCGGACTCGATTCAAAATTTCGAAGTCAATCTCAATACCATCATGTCCGAGCTGCACACCAAGTCTGAACGTGTTCAAGAACTAGAGGCAGAGGTCGCCTCTGTGAGGAAAGAGATGGAGGGTAAGATGACTTTGATCAGCGGTCTGACCAAGGAACGGTCCAGCTTGAAAGCATCATCTCCCCTTGACATTTCAATTGTTGCAACCATGCAGGATCAAATGAAGCAAAACGAGGATCACATCAAGGAACTCAAGGACTCTCACATTCAACGAGAGCTTGAGCTCCAAGAAGAAATAGCACGCCTCAAAGCCACAAGCCGGGTGCCAGGCTCGTTTGACGAGTCTATGGCTCCTGGAAAAGCTGTTCACGCTCGTGGACTGTCAGAGACTTCTGATGATGATGGGCGGGCGGAAGAGCTCACTACGCTCTCAGATGAGGCCGCATTGTGGCAGTCCAAACATGTTGATGCCATTGAAGCTGCCAGGGCCCTGGAGAAGCGACATCTTGAAAAGGTCGAACAACTTGAGCTAGCCCAGACACAACTTGAACTCAATCACGCATCCCGCCTCGCTGAACTCGAGGACACCAAGGGTGCGGAGGCTCAGGTTGCATTGGAGCAAGAGAGAGCTAAACATGCTGAGCTCGTTGCCGGCCTGCAAGCTCAAGTCGATGAGCATAGAGCGACCGCAGGCAGCAATGCTGCGCGTCTCGCTGAACTCGAGGAGTCTCATGCAAGTATCATTAGACAAGTCGAAGAAGACGCGGAAGCCCGAGCCCTCACCGAGAAAGAGCTCGAAACCCATCGTTCCCTCGTCCTGAACCTGGAGAAACAGATCGACGAACACAAGTCTGCCATTGACTATCATCAGCAAGGACTGGACTCGATGCTCCATTCCCATGCTGCGGAATTGACAAGGCTCACGAATGAGCTCAAAACGCATCGGGCATCTGCAACTGCGCTCGAAGCTGACCTCTCGCAGGCCAGGGGTGAGATGGACACTTTGCTGAAGAGTATCTCAACTGCACTAGGCCGAGAGACAGACGTCTCTGAAGTACAGTCTCACATAGAGTCACTAGTCAACGAGCGAAAATCCATTGGCGCACGATTGGAAGAGGCTACCAGTGAGCTCCAGACTGCGAGACGAGAGCTCTCGGAGGCCACAAGCACCATCAGTACCCTCAAGGGCAACTTGAAGGAATTCGAGCTCATCAACGCGGAAACGCTGAAAGAACTCGAGACTGTGAACGAGAAGGAGCGTAGGAGCGCAAGACTCGTTGAAGAGCTCGAGGAGCAGCTCAATCAAAATTGGGACCAGCACGAGGCAGCGAACAATCGACTATCTGCCCTCCAAACTGAGCGCACCCGAGAGCTTCAAGATGCTATCGTACACGGCGAGTCGCTTGAGAAGGAAGTGGAAGAGTCTCGCATCAAGATTGCTCTCCTAGAGGTAAGATCATCTTTCAAAAGCGCCTGGCATATTGCTAACATTGCTAGTCTCAACTTGTAGACGCAAAACGCAATTCCGCTCGCGGCTCCATGGATCCTCGAGAAGACCTACACCGGTCCAACTCCAACAACTCCAATGCCCGCAAGAGCACTGCCCATACTTCTTTGCCCTCTCCACCACCCGCCATTCCACTACCACCTCTACCTCCCGGCAGTCCTCCACCCCAGCAAACAAATGGCGCATCGCCGCCCACCTCAAGGCATCAAAGCAAGGATATCGCTCACGCTCAGTTGGTCGAGGATCAAGAAGCACGCATTCGCACTATCGAGAAGCATCTGTTCGCCGAGAAGCAGTTGACAGCCACTCTCGAGGATGCTTTGACCGACCTAGAGGCCTCCAGTACAAAGAACAAGGCCGACTTGGACCAGTTCAAGAAAAAATGCGCAAATCTCGAAGACGAGCTCAACATCATGCGCAAGGAGCGCAGCGCCGCTCGCCATTCCCTCCAAGCCGTCGAGGAGGAACGCAACGCCCGTCTGCGTGTCGAAGCTGAGCGTGCTCACCTTGAGGCTCGCATGGCCGCGCTGAACGATGCCAACAAGAAGGGCAAGAAGAAGGGCACCCTCAATTGCTTCTAGACCTTCCTCTCCACCCACCGCTACCACAAATCCACTTTCAATCTTCGTGTACCTTCTTTTACCACTCTGCTACTTCTCTGGCGCACTGGGAACGGAACGTTACATACCCCCGATACACCCTGACATTTCTGCCGCATTCTTCGACATGTCTTATGTTTTGACGATTTGCATGGCATCTTTGGCACGCACGCACATGCACATACAGGCACGGAGACGTGCTGCCAGCTCTTCTCTTCCCTTTCGTGTCTTTACATACCCCTTTTTCACTTACCTTAATAATGTATCATACTGTAGGTTGGATTTGACGGCAGATTGTACACAGGTTGTGTTTACAGGTATTGATGAAGGACGATGTGCACGATCTTGGGTGGACACATCGGTGCCTGGACGATGACGATACTAGCATTTGGAGGAGTGGAGCGTTTTCGATTCTTCTTCCGTTTTCTTGTTCATTTAGATTGGCTCTACCTCTACGGCAGAGACTCGACCTACGGAGCACGGAGCCGCACAAAATGAACTTTTTGTTTCTCCATGGTATCGTTTCGCATTATCGCTTTGTTAAAACATGACATTAGTCTGACAGCATAGATTGAACCTTCCCGCCTCTATATCCTCAATCCTCTCCCCATACACCCTCTCGACCAAAGATACCCCTCCAACACGCCCCTTGCGCGCTCCGCACTATCTAAGCCTAACGCGGTCGCTATGTTCCTCCCTATCTCCCCAAAGAACTCCCTATCCCACCCACCCCTCTCACACACGCCCCTTACCTTCCTCACCAGTCTCACGTTAACCGCACTTTCAGCCCGATATCCCGCACTACGGAAACGTATATCGCGGCGGTCGCAGCTCTTCATGTTGACGGCCGCACAGCTTCGTAAAGCTGCCGCTAAAGTAAGGCAAAGCCAGTAGGTAAGCGACGGCGGCCGAACAGCGACATGCACCTGCAGGGGAAAAGACGGCAAATGGGATTCGGAGTGCATTGATGGTTAGCGGTGAAAGCGGTGAAATGTTGGGCCAATTAAGGCACGAGCGTGTGGCGGCGGCGGGGCCCTGAGATGGCGGGGCAGACGATGGATAGAAAAAGTCGACGCGCCCTCGACGTTTGCTTCCTCACTCTCGCTCCTTCCCCTCCCCACCTCCCAAATAATCCCCTACTTCACTTCGATACCCGCAAACATGTCTGCCCCCGCCCACAAGTTCAAGGTCGCCGACATCAGTCTCGCGGCCTTCGGTCGCCGCGAGATCGAGCTCGCCGAGAACGAGATGCCCGGTCTCATGGCCACACGCGAAAAGTACGCCGCAGACCAGCCGCTCAAGGGCGCCCGCATCGCCGGCTGCCTTCACATGAGTATGTCTCATGCCATTGTCGTCGAGGGGTAGAACTGACTAACTCCACTCCAGCCATCCAGACCGCTGTCCTCATCGAGACGCTCAAGTCGCTCGGTGCTGAGCTCACCTGGACCTCATGCAACATCTTCTCCACACAGGACCACGCTGCCGCCGCAATTGCTGCTGCCGGCGTCCCCGTCTTCGCCTGGAAGGGCGAGACCGAGGAGGAGTACGAGTGGTGCCTCGAGCAGCAGCTCACCGCCTTCAAGGACGGCAAGAGCCTGAACCTGATTCTCGACGATGGCGGTGACCTGACTGCCCTCGTCCACAAGAAGTACCCCGAGATGCTCAAGGACTGCTACGGCGTGTCCGAGGAGACCACCACCGGCGTGCACCATCTCTACCGCATGCTCAAGGGCAAGGGCCTCCTCGTCCCCGCCATCAACGTCAACGACTCGGTCACCAAGTCCAAGTTCGACAACCTGTACGGCTGCCGTGAGTCGCTCGTCGACGGTATCAAGCGTGCCACCGATGTCATGATTGCCGGCAAGGTCGCTGTCGTCGCTGGTTTCGGTGATGTCGGCAAGGGCTGCGCCCAGGCTCTCCACAGCATGGGTGCCCGCGTCATCGTCACCGAGATTGATCCCATCAACGCTCTCCAGGCTGCCGTCTCCGGCTTCCAGGTCACCACCATGGAGGAGGCTGCGCCCCAGGGTCAGATCTTTGTCACCACCACTGGCTGCCGTGATATCCTGACTGGCACCCACTTCGAGGCCATGCCCAACGACGCCATCGTCTGCAACATCGGTCACTTCGATATCGAAATCGATGTTGCCTGGCTCAAGAAGAACGCCAAGTCCGTCTCCAACATCAAGCCCCAGGTCGACCGCTACCTGATGCCCAGCGGCCGTCACATCATCCTCCTCGCTGAGGGCCGTCTCGTCAACTTGGGATGCGCCACCGGCCACTCCTCTTTCGTCATGTCCTGCTCCTTCACCAACCAGGTCCTTGCCCAGATTATGCTGTACAAGGCCTCCGATGAGGAGTTCGGCAACAAGTACATTGAGTTCGGCAAGACCGGCAAGCTCGATGTCGGTGTCTACGTTCTCCCCAAGATCCTTGACGAGCAGGTTGCTCTTCTGCATCTCGACCACGTCAACGTTAAGCTCTCCAAGCTCAGCGAGGTCCAGGCCGAGTACCTCGGCCTTCCCATCGAGGGTCCTTTCAAGAGCGACATCTACCGTTACTAGATTTCTTTATTTGCATAGGCGCGGGACGTTTCAACACGACGTTATGAACTGGGATGATACCCTTCGAAAAGTTCTTGTCTTCAACGGCATAGCATCGAGTCTGGGACTCAATTGGGTTTTGGTTCAAAAGGCGTTGGTCTGCACATCATCTTCTTGACCCTTCAACCATGGTCGAGAACATAGATGATACCCTAATGTAAGATGGCAATATAGAGAGACGTCTGCGTCTCGACACGCAGAGACATACAGTTCAGCCCAACCTTAAGAAGGGCTGAAGAATGGACGATTACAACGGGCGAGGCTCGTGTCGACTCAACAAATCACATCATGACGCAGCCGTGACTCTGTGATAGACCACTCGAACTGCGATACGATGCAAGCCCGTGTTATTGGACCGCGCTCGGAGAGACACAACCTTCATTGACAGCTGCGACCTTATGCAGAGAGCTTCCGCCCGGGAGCCCATGTTTCGGATACACACGCATGCAAGAGATGCTGGTCTCAACTTTTTTGACATTGACGTATGCAGATAGCCATCCGAAATCAGTTCCCACGACTTCGCCCACTGCACGCCCCGACGAACCCATGACTTCTCACATATGTCGATATGTCGATCGGGCCGGGTGTCTCACGTACTGTCGCTCGCTATCTACTTCCCGCGTTGTCGTTACTTCCGCTGCAAGCCCACACAGATACTTCCCGCTGGACATATGTACAGGCATCGGCCTGTCATGCCTGTTCGTTGGGCTCCGCTGCGTCTTGTGCTTACATGGGACGCAGCATCCCACGCTTCCTGTCATCTCAGCGTCACAACCAGGTCGCTCGACAGCTGCTAATGATACACGTTGTCTCGAAGGGCTTCTCCTTGCTGGCCGTTGCTGGGGGAATCAGCCGCATCGCTGCAAGGCAACCCGAATGGCGATCGAGCTGGGGCACGGAAGCTCCGTTCACCGGCGAGCCGCATTCGAGTCCAGTGCTCTTCCAAGTCCAGTACTCTTGAAGAAGCGAACAGCGCTCAATCATCTATGCAAAAAATGTTCCAAAAACCAAAAGATGCCACCATAGCACATCTCCAATTACGTTAAGCTGTCTCTCTAGACCATCATCAACCTCCCTCCGCCTTTCCTTACCATCCCCCTTACCCCCGTCTCTTCATGTTCCACAACGCCCATGGATCTGTATTGGACCCACCCCACAGCCCCATGTAACCAGCCCGAAAGCTTATGCAGGTACAGTAAACGTTTCAGAGTGCTCCGCGCGAGCTCCCCGCCACGCATGTCGTGACCCAAGCACCAGGGATCGTCCTCAGCAAGGACAAGGGCGCAGCTCAACAGGGTCACAACAGGGCTTGGTTGTGGGGTCCACGGTGGGAAGGCCGCCACGCGAGGAGGAAACAGGCCCGCCCGCAGCAAGAGAGACAGGTGAGGTGGCTGTGCGAGGGTCGGTACCAGTGTATGGTGTGGAGACGAGAATAGGATATGTCAGGGAGGATGGAGGGCAGCTGAATCGGGGGAACGGACGCTTTTTGGGTACCAGAATGGAAACGGGAACATGTCCAGAGAAAAGAATATTACAATTTACTACGAGTCCTACATGCTGCTGCTGCTGCTGCTATACAAAGCATATGTACTACCGTCGCCGACACCGACTCTGTTAGGAACCCGTCCGTGACGCAATTTTCAAAACATAGAAATAGTCAAATAGGTGAACCTATGCCAACGCACGCTATGGATAACTGACATCTACATTGGTAACAATGTAGGGAGGTATCAAAAACGCAGTACAACTAACATGCCCCGATGGAGTCATCCGCTTGTGCTTTTCCAAGGTGAAGGTACGCATCTCGAGGTCGAGGGAAGTGCTGACAGAAACAAAACGAGATATTTGCAAGGGCGGCTTAGCGAAGGCCAATGACGCTCTGCATGTGGGGTTAGTGATGTGCACGCAGCTCAACTCGGAAGGGGACCCTACCATCTCCAGCGTCCAGACTCTCCTTATCCACACTTTGAGCTTGCCCTCGACGCCTCTGACGTTGTCAAGTTCGACCCCCTCCCACCAGCAACGGCGGGCTGGTTTCCTCCAGAACAGAAGCAGCTTCTGCGCCATTCCGACAGCGTTGCTGTTACCAAGGTCGTTGCCTTTGATGTCTGTCCTGAGGCGTGCAAGGGCGATGCTACAGATGACGGCTTTGTTAGGCTCGCCAGCACGGTGTCCCCATCGATCGTCGTGGTTGAATCCGCTGCCAACCTCAGTCAGTATGTGGTCAGAAAACACGGGAGGTTCAATTACCCTGCGGTCAACATCTCGATGAGGTGCTGCTCCGTTGTCCCTGGTTCTTCGCTCTTCCGAAGACCGGAGAAGATGCCGTCTTGCCTCAGCAGAGCCTCTCCTGCAGCTCGCTTGACCTCGATCATTTCGGGCTGGTTGATATCGCGGTGCGGCGGGATGGCGTAGAAGTCGAGGTCTTCCCTGAGGACGATTATGCCAGCACGGTCTTGCAACATGTCTCTAGCGGAACCATGCATGGGCTCGATGGGAACAGCTTCGGCAGGGTGATCTGGGGCGGCAGTCGGCGAAGGAGGCGACGCGGGAATCGTCTGGGCAACATTGCGGAAGAAGTCCAGCATGTACTGTAGGGAACTGGGATCATACTGTGAGGGATAAAGATTGTCAGATAAATATAATGCGGGATTAGAGAGGTGGTAGAGGATCTTGGCCATGGCGCCTGCGGGGGGACTTGGAGGGGATGGGGATGGGGAATTGGGATTACCGACGTCGACTGGATAGACATCTCCATCGTGATAGGAGTTCATGTGGCCATCAGGAAGGAGCCCATTGGGAAAGAGTGAAAGGAGAACAAACTCGGGCAGAGTCAGAAGCTCATCCCTGGACAAGGTGAATCGCGTCCCTCTAAGTCGTGTCAGCGTTTGATCCTTTGTTTCCCTGCGCGGCCGTAACATACCTCAGCTCTAGTGTAATATTCTCATCGGAACCACCTCCCAAAGTGTTCAATGGTGGTCCGGCACTCGATTGTGACACCTGAGTGATGATACTCGCGGGGCCGCCTGCAGAGGCCATGACGTATGTGAACGACTCGAGTGGGCTGTATCCTTCGCTGTAGGGTGGCGGGGGTTCTCCGTCGTCGAGATCCTTGCTTCTGGACCCGTCCTTGGTGTCGCGCGGTAGAGCAGCCTTGGTCTCAGCGACGGCAGTGGCAGCGGCGGAGGACGAAGACTCGGTAAAGGGCGGAGCAGCAGCAAATGCGGGCGGCGAGTCGTCCTGGGCGTCGCTGGGCTTACTGCGCTGCTCTTCGGTCGCGCGCGACGGGAAGTAGAGGGAGGAGAAGGGCGGCGGGTACGGTGAGTCGCTGGCGGTACACAGAGCTGCGTCGATGCTGGCAGGCGCAGCAACCGTGTGAGATGGGGGCAGGCTATCACGTTCGCTGGAATTCGGCAAAGGAGTGACTACGGACAAGCCGTCTGTTCTCTGCGTGCGCGACAAGGTGACGGTGGTGTATTGGACGGGAGGAGCTGGCGGGCCTCGAAGGGGCAAGGGCGCTAATAGCCGCTGTCCGTAGATTGCGAGCGCGTGCAAGTCAACGGCCGGCAACACGCATTGGAGACTGCAGTGGGCGACGGGAAATGGGCTTGTTTGCTGCGCGCTGTGTGTGTCCTGAGCGTGTGAGTTCAATCCATGAAGTCAGGGCATCGAGGCTCGCCATGGCCATTCCGGTCTAGCGCACCTTTCCAGCTCCGCGAAGGGGAAGGTCCGGGCCTGCATCATCGTCACAACAACCACAACAGCCGACGTGGGCAAGTTGCAGTATCCAACAGCTCCGGCATTCTTGCGGTGAATACCATCGGGGTTGGTCGGTGTCGTTTCCCGATAATTGGGCGAGTTCTGGTGGCCCGCCATCACATTAGGGTCATCTGCGTGGCGACGAACAGGTTGGTGGTGCACACTCATTATCATATTGACGCTTTTTTGGAGCTTCACGACAGTGTGACTGCGAGATAATCACTCGTATATTGAACGAGGTACCAGATCTCCACATCGGCGCTAGCCTACTTGTGATTCTGCTTGACCACACCCGCCTCGTTTGCCTGTGCCGTGATGCGTCTCTTGTAGTCCTTGACCGTCCCGTCGAAGTGCTCAATCGTACCATTGTCGCACACCCACAGACTAGTGCATACATTCTGCAGCATGGTGACATCGTGACTGACCATAAGGACACCACCTTGAAACTTGTTGAGCGCATCTGATAACGCGTCCATGGCCTCGATGTCCAGGTGGTTCGAAGGCTCGTCCAGAACCAAGATATGCGGGTTCTGCAAGGCCAAGCACGCGAATGCCACGCGCGATTTCTGACCTCCAGACAGAAGACCCATTTTTTGCAGACCTGTCATACCTGTGATACCGAATGCACCCAGGTGACGGCGGTACTCCTCGTCTGCCTTACCATGGTATTTCTTCGACATGAAGCCGACTGCGCTGTCGTTCAAGTCCAGAGCATCGACGTGATGTTGTGCGAAAAAGCCGACACGCAGCCGAGGGTTTTGTGAGATCAAACCCGTAGTAGGTTCGAGTGCGCCAATCAAGAGCTTCAAGGCTGTTGTCTTACCAGCTCCGTTGGGCCCGACAATGCCAATACGTGAATCGAGCTGCACGTCCAAGTCCACATTTCTGAGTAGTATGTTGTCTTTGGTGTAGCCAAATGTAACGCCAGCCATCTGAATAATAGGCGGCGACATCTTCTCCA
>TARA_R110002003_G_scaffold2071_1_pt1 | contig 24547 bp, 23 predicted proteins | sample TARA_R110002003 | Tara Oceans TARA_R110002003 (sample SAMEA4396441) | marine metagenome | biome: Westerlies Biome; feature: [SRF] surface water layer (ENVO:00010504); material: water (ENVO:00002006), including particulate matter (ENVO:01000060) such as... | depth 5 m
TGAACGAGGTATGTCTTTTTGGTTTTGGCTGGAGTAGACGTGTTAGCAATGGCTCTCCAAGATGTCGCGTAGCAGGCGTGGTCGCATGAGCTCTAGCAGCTGCAACGAAGCTTACTAGAACACTAGCAATCTGAAATGCTCACACAACCACACAATTCGCCAGGAGTGTTCATAGCGACTTACGAAAAGCATCAAAACTCGACACGATCCCACCCTTAGAAGCTCCAAACGCATCCTCGTCCAGGTGGTGTTCCGAGAAACCATTCATGGTGGGCAGTCAGTCGCAGTCTGGGCGCGCTGCAGGCCCAATTGCGACTCGGAGGACCGAATTGGGGACGGGATTTAGTGGTCGTGGGTCGAGGGAGTGACGCGGATAGCCGGCGTACTTGCACGTTCACGATCCAGAAAGGCCACCTTCAAGTTGCGGAGTGGCCTGTGCGGGCGGAAGAGGCCCGATTAGGAAAGTCCGCCACGTGTTTGGCATACTTTCACGGTGGCACTCATTCAGCCTTACAGTAGACTGCGTAGTCTCCTATACTTCTGCGAGACGATAGTATCAACAAAATAATTGTTTCACGTTAATCCATTACTACATTCCTCATGTACTGAGCGTGGCAATTGTACCATGATGATTCCACTTCTCGTCGTCCTACTTCCAGTTACGTGCTCCTCTCGCTATCCAACGCACTAAACTTGGAATCCCCACCCTGCGCCAAGTCCCTATCGCTAACCCCACTTGCCGCCGCATCTCTCTTCGCAAATGCCTGCTCCGCTACTCGTCCTGGGTCGTTCTTCGTGCCAATTTCACCAAACACCGTCTTTCCCTTCAATTCGTTGTCCTCCGTAATGTTGGTGCCTTTAGGCTTTGAGGTCTCGTGAGAACGGCCGTGCGTGTATGCAGCTTCGGGAGCAATATTGCCTTGGACACCATCGGCGCCGACCTGCGTAGTTGTCGAGACACCGCGTGTATCGCCTGAGCTGTTTACGCTGGAGCCGATGCTGTTGTATGTTGGGCCTACGCCGCTCTCCTTGCCGAGGCCCTTGCCTGCCTTGAGGCTCGACTCCTCGCTCCATCCTTCCTGTGCTTCGCGGGCTTGGGCGTCTACAGCCGGGTCAAGCTTGGTTGCGCTGGAGGTGTCGCTGTTGTTTGTGTTTGTCGAGGCAGAGGGCTGCTTCGAGGCGGCAGCTTTGGGATTGCCGGAACCGAAATCGCCGTCATTCTTGAGGGATTCCGCCGCGAGCGAGTCCGAGGTTACTGTACCAGCGCTTTCGTGGATGGGATTGCGGGTGCCTTCTGGGTCTGTGGTGACCTGAGATGATCAGCAAGATGGTCGATGCAGATGAATGAGCCGTCTTTGGCTAGGAATTGATACCCAGCTGACTCGCGGGAGTAAGGTTGGAAGTCTTGCATACCTTCTGTCCGTGGCTCGGGTTGCTGGACATCTTGATCGTTGTATGGATGAGCTTGACGTAACTGGTGATTTGTGATTCTTAATGGTTTGGGTGTTAAGTGTCAGAATGTCTTATACCATACTCACTGCGTATGATGGTGTGCACCTTGCGTCATGTCTAGTATGCTTTTAATGACGTCAAGTGTCCACTTTCCCTAGCTTCACTTCACATTTTCGCTAAAACTTGCCGGCCTCGGGAGCAGGTTGTTGAGATCGGATATTAGGCACCAAGCGACGATCTAGCGCATGCTTACGGGCGTGGCGCTGGTTGCGGCGCGATCCCAGCAATACAGTGCTCGTATGAGCATGTGAGATAGGTGCAATCTCAGGCTGCTGTTATTGCACATTGTCGTCTGGAATGGGACCAGGCTTAGTGTCACGATCAGGCAAACATCAAAAGTCAAGCCGCGTAGTGTCTGGTGTGTTTGAAAGTTTTACATTGTTGGATCAGGGCAGCCTGAGCAGCAGACCAAGCTCCCCACCATGGAACTGGCTCGATCACAAAACCATAATCGTGATAAGACAATATCCCAACGCCGTTGATCATGCATCGTTTCTCTACTGCTTCACACCCGAGCTTGGGTCGGATTTGCCCGGGTATCCATAGTCCTTGCCAGTTGTCTGCTCAAGTCCCTTGTGGTCCTTCTGGTCACGAGTGACTGCGTCATTTGGAATGCCCTTCAAGCCATCCTTTGCCTCGCGACCGGCGCCGCTCGCATCGCCTGTCGCTGGCTCGCGAAGGGAGCCGCTACCAGACGAGATGCCCGCTTCCTGGCCGCCCGAACCGACGTTGACGGTGCGCGCATCGGCCGAATTGAAGTCTGAGGCAACGGGAGGCTGATCTGGTAGGGGGAGTGCGGCCTTGCGCTCATCGACGAGGTCTGGGCTGGCTTTCATGTCGATGTGTGTGTTGGACTGGCCTTGCTGCGAGGAAACCATTGTGTCTGTTGGTGGTGGTACTGGAAGAAGTTAGACAAGATCGATGCCGAACCTATCGGCGGTGCTGTAGCGTATTTCAACACTTCAGGGCTAGTGTCGCACAGCCCTGCCACCGGCTTTGTGGAGATGCACTTACTCGTTTGGTATGTAGGAGAACGTAGAAGAATCGTGAACCCGAGGTGAGATGTGATCTTGCAATTGGAGGTGATGTGAGAAGTCGTTTGCGGTTCTCAAAGCCCCGCGACATTTTTAAGGTATGGTGGGTTGCTCTTGCCCCGCCGTGACGTCAAGGTGAAGTAGCATTCCTTCGATGAGCATCGGTGCATCTTCGATCCATGTACTCGAGAAAGCGGGTCGCAGGCGGCGCGACGGGGATGTTGCTGCAGCTTGAGTCAAAGGCTGCGTGAGCCCGAGTTGCAGCGTCCAAACGCATATGACGCTCGATGTGCCTTAGGCATCCAAAGAAGGATGTGGCGTGAAGTGTGGCGCAGCATCTCATCTGACGCCTCGACATGCATTGGCTGGACTCACGTTCCTTACTATTGCATGATGTTAGTGCATGCACCGCTCGAGGCACTATTCGAAACAGTCAAAACCGAAACGATGTACCGGAGGACGAGGTCAGGTGGCAAACTAATGCAATTGGATGGTAGTCTATGGTCCCAAGTGTGCACGGGTGAAGTCCTTCCCCAGTGTCAATTTGTAAAGTGGTATGTAAAACAGTCTTTTGAAAAGGAAGGCAAGTCGAGTGGAGAGTATGGGTATGCGAGGCCGGCAAGGCCGATTGGAGGGCGGTCTGATCACAAGGTGGTGAACTTGCTTGACATGCTGTTGCGCCGAGTGCTTGACTGGCTACTGCAGATCGAGCACGCAGTGCAGGAGGTGTGGCAGTGCGTGCAACGCTTGCCCGTCGGGTCGTTCGATGAGTCGTCGCCTTAGCAATGAGCAGGTCGGTCAGGGGATGGAAGCCCAATTGTGCAAGAACCAATCTTGAAAGGTGGTCGGCTCGATGTCTGGGTTGAGTGCATTGAGGTAGCCAGGAATGGCAAAGTCGTATCGGCCCTCCGCAGTTGCAACGAGTGGAGCAAGCTGTTGATATCTCGCATCGTTGCCTTCTGACTGCGCCCTTGACAACTGATATTGCAGGTCTTTGGACGTTAGCGTTATGGCAGAAAGAGAAGGTGCATACTCACTAGGCGCGTCCTGATAATCAACACTGGTCCATTGTCGATCTAGTCCGTGTTAGCTGGTTAGTTGACAATCTAAAGCCACATTGAACCCACTTCTACACGCCCTGATGACTTCCAGCAGGCCATTCACCGTCATTCTCTCGCCGCACATCGACATCTCCGTTGGCCATGATGGCATATCTAGTGCTCTGACCACAAACTGCGCTACGTCGTGCGCCGACGTGAGACAGAGATATGACAGATTATGTCCAGCGTCCCAGAATGGAGCTAGTGCCGTCATGGTGCGAGGATTGGCGATGAAATCACCCTCGTTGCCATATCCAGTATTGGAGCCCATGTGTTGCGAACGCATACCGTTTACTGAGAAGCGCTCGTAGAGTATACCACAGACGAATACTGTGGACTGTATGTACCCTCGATAATGCCGCAACAGGGCCAACGCCGCGGTCTTGCCACGATCGAGTACGTCAATTTGCCCTCTCAATCCGGGCTGCCCTTCGAACTCGGCTGGTGCGAAACGACGCACTCTACTTTGAACAGCTGCTTCAATGAGCCGAAGCTGAGGTGTTCCCTTCACCGTTGATATGACAGTATCAACTCCGCCCAGGGCATATTGTAACGACGCTGGGTCATTATAGTCGACAACTTGACATTGGTACCCCTGAGATATCAAGGCCGATTGGTGCTTGATGAAGGTTAACATTAAACAGTCTAGCAGTAACAAGTTTTGTTAGAGCACTTACTGTTCTTGACAGGATAACCAGTTGATGGCTGGTTTCATCGTTGATCTCTCTGGCTATGAGCAGCGCCAGACCACATGTACCGGCCACCGCAACGCGCATGTTCATCTTTGTCGAAGGCTTAATCGTCAGAAGGAGTCCAGCGTTTTAGGGCGGTGTTGTTCACCTTCATTTTCCTCCGAGGGCGACTAGGTTCTTGATCTGGTCCTCGAGCGCGCACTCACCCCCTTTACTACTGTGACACAAGGAATCGACGTCCGTGAGTCACGGAAGTGAAGCTTGTTTCCAGGACGGTGAAAAGAGTGCACATGCACATTGACTTGGCTAGGATATCCACCAGAAGCGGAAGCTATACATGAGTGATTGGACGGAAGATTATTACATACCTTTCATTGCGGGAAAATACCAATAGCTTACCAATGGCAAAGCGGAAAGCGAACATCTGAGTTACACTAATACCTCTCAAGAACACTGAACTACTGCAATGACCGAACATTGGAGTGGTCCGGGAGGACGGGCCACCGTCTTTTCCAGCATCCCGGCAGCGGGAGTGAGCGACGGACGAGCGATTAGTGAGTATTGGGCAGACTTCCTGGACTCGGTTGCCTTGTACAACGCCTCCTCCGCTGATTGCTCGCTGCTACTGCTGATGTCGCGAATCTGATTCGCCGCAGGAGTAAACGTGGAGGCGCCCTTCGACTCTTGGCTATCATAGCTTATGAACCGCAACGCGACGCACGTGTGGGTCATATCCATGACCTTTGTGATGCCATGGATCATTGCTGAATTCAACCCGGTGGCTCGCAGCAGTTTCGCAGCTCTACGAAGACGTGCAGATCTACCACAAGCACAAACACGGCGGCATTAATGCAACGATCTGGAAATGTGAAAGTGCCTGGAAACACACAACAGAGCGGGCAAGTTTCGATGCCTAGCCACACCATCCTTGAAAGAATCTGAGATGAGACTACTGGCAGAGTCCCGCGGTACTCGCGAATGAGAGGCTTGGAGGGCTCAAACGACCGTGCGGGTGGTCTCCAGAAGGTTAGGTTGCTGGGTTGCGAATGTGGCCCAATAAGCGGCAGTTAGAGCTTGACTGCAGCAGGGGCCGGCCTCTTAGCACAGAGGGACTCATCTGTGCATCCTAGCCGCGTGCCCAATCTGCTCCTACGACGAAACCACACGCATGAGATCTGTAGGGCTAGCCCTATGCCGCAGAAATGTGAAAGCGTGATCTCGATGCACCAGAGCCTCGTGCGAAGCTTTTGGGCTGCAGTGTCGGTTGCATGGGAACGTTCCATGTCGGCTGAGCAAGCTAGCCTCGCGGATTTGCGAAAGATTTCGTTGCACGGGGCTGGAGATTGGTCTCGCAGCATTGTCGCCAATCAAGCAGCATGTACTAGAGCCACACGTTTCGGTGGTGACGACAAGATAGGGCCATGGGGCCAAAACCGGTGTACCCTCTGGGAAACCACCACGGGCAACGCCCGCCAGCACATTGGGAAACCATGACCGACCGCGTGTTCTTGTGGAGCAGGGTGCTCGGCAATGGGCAAACATAACGTGACTGTGAGGATTATGAGACGATCAGCCTTTCCCCACGTCTCGGCTCTTACACGCAGGCCGTAACAAGGAAGCTTCGAATGGTTACCTCCCTACGAGCTCAAAAGCCCAAAGTAAGAAAACACTTGTAATGGCTCGCTACAGTGATTCCAACAGCAACAGTGTAATATGAGAGGTGCCAACATCCCAACTCTTGCACTAATAGTTTCTGCCTTGAGGGAGAGACCGACCTCACCGGTAGCAGCGGGGTAGCTACAGGCAGAGCCGTGGAACAACTCTCTTCATTCGGTCGTAATCATGCAGAATGTCAGATGCCCAGCGAGCGGTCCGGTGCATTAGCGGAGAGTATAGATGTGATCGTAGGAGTTAGAAATCTGCCCGTCTTACTTCCAGGGCCGCCAAGAGTCGTACATATAGGGCTGAATTGAGGTTTGCGTAGCTAGCGAAATCGCTGCCTAATTGCTGCCTCTAGACTAATTGTTGGGTTAGCAGCGGCCTAAGAAGAGTGATACAAAAGGTATGGATGAATGCGACAAGAAGAAGAGACTACACCATGGTGTGAGGCCAAGTTGATGGAGAAAGTGGTGTGGCTAGATTTCCTGCTCGGGATAACGCTTGTCCGAAGGCCGACTAGTCTGGTCACGTGCTTACGCGTTTGTGCCCAGAGCACATAGACAACAAGTTGCCATCTGTGTTGCCAATTGCTGCGTATTCCGAGCAGTTCCTTGGACATTTTGAGGATCATGAGCTCACATTATGCTTTAACACTCCGAAGTTCGTTGCTGACAGAAATTGACGACCTTGCACAGCCTTGCTATCTTCTACATAGGAATCCTTTCCAGCGCCACGACCTACATGACTACTAAAAGTGACGATTGCCACTGTGTACCATGGAGAACGTTATTATGCGTTGTCTGCCAATACAGGGAGAATGTAAACCGGGTAGCAGATGCACTGTACCTAAGTATTTCCAATTTGATATCATGATGTACTGAATCGAAATCCAGAAAAATCGAGTGCAAGTGACTTGCATGTGTCCAAGCGCTCGAGTGTGGCTGGCAATCTTGCAGGATGCGATGCGCTGTCCCGAGCGCGTGCTTGCATCGTTGGCGACTCGAAGCCCTGCATGATGCTCGATCAATGCAACGACTTCGGATCCTTGCATCGAAAGAAGCACCTCCAGAAGCATCTTGGCCGTTCTTCAGCGGACATTGATCGCGGTATTCCACACTTGGAGTGGCATGCGTCTAGGGACTTCGAATCGCGAGGAAAAGTGCATGCTCTCGAAGTGGAATGGTGGCGCATGCGAGACATAACTTAGGGTTGGCCCGAGCGGACCACGGTACCGTGACTTACGCGACGCGCCTATCGTTACCTGCCACAACTTGCATCCCATGTTCTTCCACATCGTTGCTCCGATGCCAATTGATGATTAGAAACTCTCTTCTTCCACATATTTGTACGCCGTACCATCATGTCCAATTCTTCGCCGCTTCCAACCATGTCGCCTGCTCAGCCCGCGATTGGCAGGCGCGACCTACCCAGCCCGCCAGGCGCTCTTGCCTTCCTGGTGCATTCGCAAGAGACTGTGGCGAACAAGATGCCTCCAGATGTCGACAACAAAGCTCTCGCTAGGCAGAGAAGACGCCGCACGAGGTGAGTTCCAGTATTTATTCCTGTTCTATCCATCTCGACCATGTTGACATGGTTCGCGACGCGTTCATGATCTGTGCGCACGCTGCGCGCTGCGCATCGGCACGAGCATCGCTCTCCCGCCGGCTCAACCCCACCATCCACACCACGCCCACATGCTAACCACGTCATCACAGCAAGGAAGACGAAGATGTCCTCAAAGCAGAGTACCTGAAGAACCCAAAGCCCGACAAGGCGGCGCGCCTAGAAATCATCCGTAAAGTCGCTCTTGGCGAGAAGGAAGTACAGGTACTTTTGATGATTTTCCATGCTGCGGCCCGCACTGAATGTCGGCAGATCTGGTTTCAGAACCGCAGGCAGAACGACCGACGTCGTTCGCGACCTCTCGAGCCGTCGTCATCTGCGTCGTTGATGTCCTCTTCCTCCAACATGTCCGACCCGCCAAGTGAAGAAGAGTCGCACGCGCGAGACGTCGCATTTGAGGCAGAACAGCAGGCATCAGAGGAGAGTCCGAAAGCTGACCACCCTATGACGCCTGAGCCCACGTCAGACGAAACCGCTCCCGAGACGCGTCCCGAAGAAAAGACCGCCGCCGATGTAGTTGAGCCGGAGCCTACAGCAGCGACCGAACCAACAGCAGAGGCGTCACCAGAGGAGGTGGAGACACCGACGATTTCGCAAACTGCCGAGGCCGCACCAACCGAAGCTAGCAATGCCCAGCAGATTACGTCGACCTCACAGGGCGCGTCACAACCACGTACATCATGGATCTCGAACCGTCGCAGCGCCTCCTTTGTCCGGTATAGCGAAGACTACGCGCCTGAGGTGATCACATTTCCCAACGCCCCGCCTAAGCCTGAAGAATCGCCTAAGCCGACGGAACCGTCGACGCGTTCGCTGAAGCGCGCCCACTCCTTCGTGCGACTGTCCACCAACGAAGATGGAACCGCTCGCATCGTCACGGACCTCGACAAGACTCCTTCGCCACCACACTCAAGGACGAACCCTGCCACGTTCTCACGAGCGGCCGCAGGACTTCGCAGAAGCTACAGTGCCGCTGGATTGAACGAACGACTCGCGGCTGCCGCACGAGGGGAGCCGAGCCCTAAGATACTCCGAACAGCGTCAAATATTGGAAGGAGTAGGGATTCGCGTGCCTGGGAATTCTGGTGTGATCCAGATAGTCGATCGACCACAAGCCTCACAACGCGCGCTGAGCAAGAGGAAAGCGGCAACGCAGCAGACGCGATCGGAATATTACGTGCGAACAGGAAAATCCTCGCTCAAAACAAGGCGCGGCAAAATACACCTATCATATCACGACATGGCGCGCATAAGGTTCTCGGTAGTCCAGGTGTGAAGAAGTCGCGTGGTCCCATGCAACGCGCGTCCACTATCAACGGGCGGTTCTCGACCAAAGAGTACAAGAAGGGCAGTGATGAGACGGAGTCGGACGAGATGCCGCAGACGGAAAGCGATAAGGAAAATTGGGAGCCTGAGGTTGCTCCTTCAGCACGTCGACACCAGATCTCTACACCTCCCGCTGCGCGACGCGCCCGTCAAATACTCGGCGAGAACACAGACGTCTTGTCTCAGACTGCAAGTCTGGGTGCGATGCTAGCACGGGAGAAGGGCAAGAGTGGCAAAGGCATTATTGACCCAGAGCAAGACGACGAGTTGAGGTCGTTCATGGGCGGCGATGACATGAGCGGACGCACCAGCTTGGGTTCTGCTGAGGAGGCGGGATGTGTGGAAGGTTTGCTGAAGCTGAGTCAAGGGCAGTGGAGATAAGCTCATGGAGAAAAAAGGGAATAGGCGTCGACTCGCTCGCTCGATAAGTGTTAATGACTTCGGCGCACGGTTGGGAGGCTTCATTCTTATATTTCTTGACGATGCATTTTCAGCGGGAAGGCGTTGTTGCTCCACATAGCGAAGTTTGAAGGCCTCAAAACGACCTTTTCTGGTATTGAGGTCTCTGGACAGGTGTTAGGTATATTCCATTGCATGAATCACGATTAAGCACTTTATTCATCACAGAGCGACATTATCACATGCAAATGCACGCTTGGGATATTATGTGCACCATATCTTGTATGTGGCGCGAGAATGTGGAATGAATTGTTGTTATCTCAGGTTAGGCTGGTGTCGTAGTGCGCTCACTTGACATTGGAACAATTGAAGTCCTATCGCATCCACTCCAAGCAAGGTAGAAGTAGACTGAGGAGAGGTCATTTCTTAGCGAGGCGAATATGGGTTCTAGCATGTAAATTTTCCATAAGGAGATGTATGACGCGTAACAGCCAACGATTGACTACAGTGAGTACAGCGATACCAAGTACATGGGAAAGACAAACAGAATTATAAACAGCAAGACACTACAAGACAGTACAAGAACAGAAGAAAACATACCAATATGGATCGTCCAGAATGAACGGCGCTTACCAGATCCCCGACCTCGGACTCACATCCAATACATCGTCTCGAGGTTGCGGTTCCACCTCTGCTTTGCCACGTCATCAACAGGCCCAGGAGTGAACCTGTCGTTGATCTCTTTCTTCAAACTCACCGTTAGTCTCACATTCACCTCCATCCTATCCTCTTCCTCTTCCTTCAACTCCTGTTCCGTCTTCTTATGCCCTCTCTGCCGCTTCGGCCGGTTCAATTTCACATTCTTTGCGTCGCGCTCGGCTTTGACATCGCGCTGATGATCACGCTTCTTATCGTCCCAGGAGTTCTTGGTCTCGCGATCCGGGTTGTACCATTGGCGCAAGTAGCATCGGCCGCGCTCGCAGAGGCGATCGGCTACGCGGGCGGTGCGTAGGAGACGCCCATGGTGGCGCGGACGTAGGTGTGGCAGAGATTGTGAGTCTGTGAGGCCAATGTTAGCATCGTGTTCTGAGGGAAAGATGGTAGCCTTACCAGTTGCTGAAGTTCCGTCATGGTTATGCCCATGCCGTTGTTGAGGACAAAGTAGTGGGAGGGGCGTGCAGTGCCCTTGATGGCGTTCTGGGTTTGCAGGAAGAAATCGCTGAAGTATGGACTCGTGATCACGCTGTCAACTAGCGTTCCAGGATGACAGTTCTCGTTATTTGGCATGGAGTCAGCTGCCTTGGTCGGAAAGAAGCGTGTGCTGTGGCGTTTTGTGACGATCACTGTGGTCACCTTCAGCGGCGGTGGAGCAGGCACGTTCTCTTGTCTCCGCGCCGCCACGGCATCCCACGCTCTTTCGATCAAAGAGACTTCGTCTCGAAGAAGTTCCTCGTATTGAGACTCAGCCACGCCATCGCGATAGTAGAGAATGTTCTCCGGCCACCGTTTATGTATTTTACACCATTTCAATAGTGCGGTGTCCACAGCAAGTTGGAAATTTATGATCATCTGGGTTGTTAGCGTCAAGCTGTCGAATGGGACTTGTCGATCAGAAGACTCACATCGCTCTTCTTTTGCAGGAACAACTGTCCAAAGAAGCGGCCTCCTGTTTTCTCGACTGAGCTGACCACTGCTGCGATTGATGGACAATTGTCGACAGCGCCATTGCCTGGGTGCGTCAAATCAGAGCCCAAAATAAGAGTCGTCGACAACCAGTCCCTCACTCCGGGAACGGTGTGATTAATCCCAGCAACCTTGAGATTAGCTTTCATGGCGATGTTCGCCATGTATTGTCGCATGCCTGCGTCGTGATTCCAGCCACCAGATTTGTGGGCCGGTTTGAAATTGTTCTCTGTTGCGCAAATTGCTTGGAAACAATAGCGCTTGTCAGCAAGCCATTTGAAGTTAGAATAGATGGACTGGTTCTTGTTGCTGAGGAGCAAAACAACGATGTTGGGAGCTTTAGTCTTGTCTAGAATTGCGTCGTTGTGTAGTTCTTGAAGCACGGATTCGAGTCGATTCTCAATAGAATCGTTTCCTCCTGGAAGAGCCGCGGCCGTTTTTCCAATGTGTTCGGCCAACCCAGAAGGGCATACACCAGTCACGACCAGTTGCTGGTTGAAATGAGTCGTAAAGTGTCTGACAGCCTGGTCTGATACCCCGAGGCCGCGGATCAACTTCCACCTGACTGCCTGTTTCGATCCTTGAAGAAACTTGTTTCCGCCAAGATTCCATTTGCCAGACGTGTCGTTCCACTTTGCCTGTGTGTTCAAGTACTGGACCTGAGCATACGGCAATTGAGTTGCGGAAATCTGTAGCATGGTAGGGTTGAGCTGAATTGGTGGGCACTTAACCTGATTTGATGTCAGTCTAGGATGCGATAGGATAGAGTACTTACCAAAGGAGCCAATCGTGTACGATTGTTGACATTAGCAGGTAATCCACTAATGTTTCGGGGAAACTCAGCTAATCCTTCGCGCTCGATGCGAGATCGGTTGAAACCTGGAGGCTGACACGCCATCCTATGAAAGTTTTGTGCGACTGCGTCAGGGATGACTTGGTCCCATATTTGGTATGGCATAATTTCGATGTCCTCTGGCGCGAACCATGAGTGTTCGGTCCCTGTGCCAAGATCCACCGCTCGCAGGTACTTCTTTCGCAGAGTTCGACTGTATGCTACCTGAAATTAGTTATGACACCAATCAATACTTCTTTGAGGACTTACTCTGCTCGATGTAGTCACTAACAATCGTTGTCTGAGTATTCGTAACATTTCCCTGAGTGTCAAGGATCTCTAAGTTGAACTTTTGCTGGTTCAGTGCCTTGCCGAATCCACGGATGCGCTTGATTCGAGAATGTTCGTCGTTGATGCTGGAGGCTCGCGACTGAGCATCCTTACCCCGTTCATACATGATCCGGACCTGCAGGCCCTTCAGAGCATACAAGTCTCTACCGAATGTATCAAGGCCGAAGTCCATAACATCACTGACCGTATGGGGGTTCCAGAAAGCGCTTGTGACCGGACTTACGTTCAACAAGATATTCCCAATGCCAGGCACAATCTTGTAGTAGTAGCCTCTGATGGCGCGGAGAGTTTCTAGCTGATCTCCGCGAGCTTTTAGGTCCAAGAAGGCGTGAGTGACGAAGAATTTGTTCGCGTTGAGATGGACGATGTTGCCTGGATTGTGTATGCATTTGGTCATGATGATGTGTAAAGCCCTTTTTGTTGGTTCGAGATTGTAACCAGCAGGGTTTGCATGATTGCTGCCGACATAAGCCTTGAAAGCTGCAATATCGACGGTACCTTTCAAGCGCAGATTCAAGTAGGCGGTGACTTGACGGTCGATGACATCTATGAGACGCCATTCATCGGCCGAATCCGGAATGTTCGCGTCGTATGTACCCACCTTTGGACCTGTGGCCAGACTATGTAGATCCCTCCAAGCGATGATTGTGTCAACATAATCCGTAGCAAAACTATCTTGGTTGCATTTGAGGAAGGGAACATGCTCGATGACGGTTTCCATAAATCGACGCTTGGTCTTGCGCTTCTCATTCTCAGCCATGCCAAGAATTCGATATTCGTAGAACACTGTAGACGGGTCCACGGTGATCTCAAAATAGTTTGTGTTCACCTTTTCCTGCTGGTTGGGGCGGAGAGATTCCCGAACAGGAAACTTCATCGTGGCTCGAAGCGGATGCAGTCTGCCAATTAGTCCACTTCCAGACTGAACATTGTTGCCAGCAGTGTAGTTGTCTTTTGCCGGAGCTTGCACACTGGGATCTCCGTTCATCTGGTGAGGCAGGCTGAGTGAAACTGGGGGAGAATCCTCGATCGGCACGGCGGGAACATTGCTGTGATGATCGGCTTGCCCTACAGCCGTCGACATTGCGCTTGCAGTCGTTCCAGCGATATTACTTGACGGGGCTATGGTTGTGATAGAGCTAGAAGGAGAGTCTCCAACAGCAAGTTCATCCGTCATAGTGGCTATATTGGCAGGTATCGTTACAGTCGGTGGCGGAGGTCCACCACCTTCTGGAGGGTAATTGTTGTTCCGGCCACTCATCTTCACAACGAAAGAAGACTGGCTGCAACGTGTGTGATACTTACAACCACCACTCCGACATCTTTATATACACTGCCTACCTTGGAGATTGCCATTTGCGTCCTCCACTTACAACCTTGGAAACTCAAGCCAGCCGTCCATGCCAGTATATCAGGCGGTGCCACATTTCAGCAACCACCTGCATGATGACAAGCCAGGCAATCGGGTCTTGCCATGATTGCGAGAAGGGCGGGAATGACAAGTTGGAGATGCAAGCGATTGCGAGGTGGACGCAGTGTGGATGGCTTGCCTACGTGCAGTACAAGATGACTCGGAAATTGTCCAGCTACAAGCAACACGCAAGCGACTTACCCTGCAATGGAGTAGTCCGTGTACACTTGAGTCGAAATTAGCATGGCCTGAGCGACAGCTTTGGCAAAGCAGGTGCCTCGTGACGTGAGAAGGTGATGCGCGAATCTTTTTCTGAAGAAGCCATTGGGGCCGTTGTATAAAGTAGATGTGATATCTCAAATCCGTGATCTAGTTATACAGTCAATGATGGGTGTATGCATCAACTGTTCTCATTAAGCAGCGCATATAAGGGTGCCAAAGACGAACATGCCACCAACAGATCGCGCAACACAGCGACGGCGCATGAGATAGTGACCAGAAAGTTGAGTGAATTACAACAGTTGCTTCACAAGAAAGATGAAGGTGGACGCATAATACGGTCAAATTTCTCCAAAGAATCTGCTCCAGAGCTCATGCCAACAACAAAGCCCTTGGAACAGCGTCATCAACCAGTCCTTCTCCTTCAGGCTCCTTCTAAAACCAGCTCGTGCCCATCTCCATCTTCCTGCCCCTCTCCGCCCAACCCATATGCCCTCACAATGCGCTTCGCCACCCCCTCGCCCGCCCACCAAGCTCCTGTAACCGTCCTATCACATATTAGCCCATCATCCCCACCATCTCGATTCACAAAACTTACCCCAAAGCCACAAACGGCGCCGTATGCTCGCCCGCCAACCACACACCTCTCTCTGGCAATCCCCTCCTCATGACCTCAATATCCTCACTCCCTTTCTCCAATCCGACCTGGAAATTACTATAGCTGCCATATCCCGCCAATTCGTCGCTTGCCCAGTTGGTTGCTAAAACGTGTTTGGGTTGGTGCGACGGGTCGGAAGCGGAGTAGTTTGGGAGTCGGGAGAAATACGGCTGGAAAATTGCGGTAAGTAGGGCTTGATGTTCTGATTCGGGATTCGAAGCAAGTAGCGAGGCTATGTGAAGCGATGTCGGACCGAAGATGTAGAACAAGAGTGTAGGGTGTACGGTTGGACCTGGTAAGGCTGCGAGGTTAACTGCTTCTTGTTGCCAGTGGTGTGGGTTTGTGTCGGGTGCGTAGGAAGGCGAGAGCCAGTGTGTGAAGCCGGGGTAATGGGCGGGGTTGACGGGGGACTCGGACGGCTGTTGATGCAGTGGTGCGGTTGTGGCTGTGACGTTTGGTATGCTTGTGTTGGAGGAGGATGTCGGCGCGGCGGAAGTTGAAGTGGAGGACTCGTTCCAGAAGGCGGTTGGGAAGTGGATGTAGACCTTGTCTTTTCGTTAGAGGATCGGATATAAGTAGATTGCTGTTTCGCTTGCCTTGTCGAGATGACCATATCCGATCGCTTCAATACCCTGCTTCAGCCGTACAGGCAGCTCTGGTTCAAAAGCGTTCATGTTTCTTTTGAGCCAACCCAATGGCGCGGTCATGATCACCTCGTCAAACGTCTCACTGCCTTTTCCATCGATCTCTACAGTCACCCTCTGATTATCGTGTACTTCGCTCGATATGATCTTCTCGACCTTGTGGCCAAACTTGATCTCCGCTCCAAGCGCCGGCTCCGCAATCTTCTGCAGGATTTTATGATATGTCTCAGCGACAAAGAGGTTTTCACCATCTATACATTCCTCCAGCCAGAAAAACTTCAGACTTTGCTTCTGAATTGGCGAGCCAACGAATGCACCCCACATTTCAGCCATTCGCAAGATGGTCTCTTTTTTTATTTTTGCTTTCTGGTTTGTGATACCTCCGTCTTCATCAGGAAATAGCTTTTCCACTTGTTCTTCGAAGTAATCGAAGAGACTTCGCTCCGCTGGTATCGATGCGCTTTCCTTATTCGAATACTTCATTGCTTGCTCTATGATGGTCCACACTGTCTCGTCGTTCTCTACGACATCTTCCTCTGGCATGCACTTGCCTAGGTGATCAAAGACAGATGCTCGGCCATCCCAATTCATGGTCCGAGTGTTAGTCGCTTTTGCAAGATCAAGGATGGGATTGTGGTCGGTGCCATGTATCCAATTTGGACCTCTGCAAATAGCGGGAGGATTAGCTTATTTTGCTGTAGAAAAAGGAAGAACCGCGGACCTACAGATCAACTAAATGACCAAGTGCATCACTTTGGCAAAGCTACGGTTGTAAGCCACGCGCCGTTTCTTCATCAACAGCAAGCAACGTACGCGTCCGCCCACACGATGACGTCCTTCCAGTATAGTGACTTTCACAGCATGCTTGAGCAAGACAGCCGCACATCTCAGACCAGCAACGCCGGCGCCGACTACACAGATGTGCGGTATCTTACCCGCTGCTCTTCGAATCATCGGGGGCTCTGTCTCGCCTATGTTCTCCATGTAGTGGTCTTGATGCGGAGAGGTGGAAAGATCGCGCTCAATTCGGGATTGGCCAGAGCTCTGTGGAGATGGCCTACTAGATGGAACGTAAGTCTTTCGTTCGCATTTCAAGTTACCATTGTTACCCATATTGGCACTAATGAAAATGGAGACTGTGAAGGAATGGACGACTGGATCGACGAAGCGCTGCTCAAGCCAAAGACAAGGATTGTAACCTCTGATGCAAATGATGCTTGCTTTGAGAGATTCTGGGATAGTCGAAAGTGTGGTGCGTTGTTGGAGCCACCTAGGTCCACGATGCAAGCTGTGTAAAGATGGAGAGGTGTCACAGCTCGCCACATCATTGATAGTACGAGTATGACTACATGAGAAGCTTGGCAGCCAAGTAGGGCGCAGCCTCTAAATTTGGTATAACAGATCATGTTCCTCGTAGCTCAGAGGATGGCGTTCTACTCACCTGGGTATGTAGGACTTCTTGTGGAAATGCGGGGCAACGTAACGTGATGTAAACGATTGAGTCGTGTGACGCCGCGGCCAAACCGTCAACGCTAAGTGTCGCCCACCAACGTGATACACTTAGGTGGTATGTGCTGCGTGTGATAAGAGTGAGGCGTGGTGTCAACGCATGCAAGACAAATTACGGTGTTGGTGCTAACCATAACGAGCTCCACGAGGCGTAAGATCGACGATGATTGGGCAGAGTTCCTTAGCTTTGAAGTCGTGGTTCGGGATATCGAATTCTCAAATCGAAGGGCTATATAACTACAATTAATGGACCTTCCGGTCTAAAGTTGACGCCGTGGTATCATTTCTCCATTATCCTCGTAGATGATCTGCCATCCAGGGATGAACAAGCTGCCTATTTGTCCTTGCTGCCAATGTGGAGCTTGTCCTTGAGCTTATCCTTGAGCGCCGACATCTTCTTGCCGCTCTTCTCATCGCCACCCGTGGGTGAAGCTGCCTCACTTGACTTGCGGGAGTCGGACTTGTGGCCAGAGGTTTCTGCCACGAGACCTGCAACACCGTCAGCGCTACTCAGTATGTGACCGGCTTTCCGTATGAACGTACTCTTTGGCTCACCACCCTCGCCAGGTTTTGAGGCCTCGGTATGTCGCACGGTCTTGTTTGTCATCTTGGCATGAGGATTCTCTGCGGCATGATCGTCGACAGAATGCTCAGCTTTTGGTGTCTTGTTGAGGATCGCGTCGATCTCACTGTCGACACCCTCCTTCTTTGAAGAGGAAGACTCTTTGGGTGTAGCAGATGGTGTGGAGTCCTTCGCAGTATCCACACCACTGTGCTCGGTTGGCTTGTCCGATGTCGCTGGAGTCACGTTTGTCTCAGGGGTTGCGGGAGTGTACTCGGGCGCAGAGGGCCCAGCGCCGGGAGCACCAGACAGCTTGATATCATCGAGGGGCGTCTCCTTGTAGACCTTGTCAGAGATGCCTGTCTTGTCCGTGCCACTGGTCTCTGCGGAATAGAGTTCGTTAGTCTTGCCCCCGCCCATTGTAGCGCCGTCGGGGTTCAGCGGAAGGATAGGGATGGCGGTCTCGCCCGAGGTGCCACTCTTCGTGTCCGAGGATGGCTCGGTGGTGGTGGGCTTACCAACGGTAGGGTTAAGCGGGAGGAAGTCATCCGCCTTGTAAGACGTGTTGCCGGTCGTCTTTGAGGTGGTGTCTGCTGGGTTCTCTTCACATGCTTGTCAGCCGAGCTAGAGACTATTGTTCTCGCAATGCCCTCACCTGCATTGCCCTTGTCGAACGGCTCATTCACAGTGCCTTTGCCTTGCTCGCCAGACAGAGGCTCCTTGCCGGCCGTCTCATTGCCAGCGGTGGTGGAGTCCTTGGCTGGCTGGCCGTAGATAAGGCTTGACACGGTGGTTGCGGCTGCGGAAGCGGCGTTGGTGATGGTCTCCATTGTGAGATGCAGTTGTAGGAGAGTATTTGGAGCTGGGTGCTAGAGTTGGAAGCTTTAGTGGAATCTGTGGATGGCTGGTTCAAGTCAAAGAGCGTGTGTTGACGAAGTTATGGTGCTGGTGTGGGCACGCGGGCGCGCAATGACGTCGGTGCCTGGATCGTCAGTCCCAGTTCCAAAAGCAAACCACGAACCGTATCGCGGGGCACAACACCATGGAACAATCTACAGCGAAGCGTCACAGCGGGGCGCAGTCATAGCATGTACCTCAGAATCAAGCTGGCAATCCAATCATGAGACCGAGGAACAGGCTTTGGTGGTTCCCCATGCCGCAGCCTTCTGATTGCGGTTTATTTGTACATTGAGCGTCGTAACTCACTTTGGTCCTATCCTAGTTATCGCTACGTGCGATCATTGAGGGATCTGTTACCTGGTCATTGAATTGCCCGTGCTGTCCGATGCAAATGACGTGCGATGACGTAGGCGTATTATGTAAGCAAACTCCATTAACCGTTCACATGCGTATCTCTCATTCGAGCTCTACCGCAACTAGATTGTCGCCAACTTAAAATGGTTACTCGAGCCTGTTTGTTTTCAGCATCTTTGTAACCTCCAAAAGACAGTAAGGATGGTCAAGCCTCTCGTTGCTAAATGCTTGTCAATGCCTTGCTCGTAGCCTCGGACAAATATCGTTGTCGGACCTGAAGACAAGGACAGGTCCATATGGCTCAGGATATGTTTGTGAGGTCTGGTTGCCCCCCTGGTCAATGGTTATCAAGACGCCGCGTTTACTAGCCTACCGTAGCGCAAGAGTCAAGATATTGGTTTTGCACGGGTTTTTGTCTTCTTATTGTAGGTGCAGCCGGATGAGGCGACCACGGCCCTTCCGTGCCCCAGCTTCCACTCCATGAGCCACACGCGCCTGTCCATTGCTGGTCTGCTCTCTTACACTACCACGTCGCTTTACCATACTACTCTTATCTCAAGATCACATATATCTAAGACACATTCTTTCAAACACTTCACGCTGAATCTCAGACCTCAAGGTCTCACGATGTCAACCTCTTCGAGATTCTTCCCCTGCCTCTCCGATGCCGCACCCGTCTGCCCGCCGCGGGTTTCTGTAGGGAACACCGCCAACCACGTCTCCGCACGATGTAACCTTGCGCAGACACTATGTATTACAATGCATGAGCGCGACGAATGGCTATACAAGTACGTTATGCTCTACATGCCCATCGAGGAGAAAGCTAACAAGCGAGACAGTGAGGGTCTACTCCTGGCGCACACGCATGGCGCAGCGTTTACGCGGAATCTATCGACTGAGGAAGATGAGGTGACAATGAGAAAGTAGGCATTTCTGCATGTACTGGGGTTGGGTCCACATTGTGAGAATGAATCGTGGTGGGGGAATTGGGGTGACAACGACGATGAGCAGAGTTTACCCAGTACGGACTACACCATGGGAGCTAATAACGCTGTTTCACATTATCACCATGATAGAGAAGCGTACACTGTCAGCAGCCCCGAGATCAGTATTCTCACTTCGACCTTCTCGAACGAGTCCGACTCTCCGGAGCAGGTAGAAACTTGCCAGGAACCCAATGAAGCAAGGCTACATTCGCATGCGCAAGCTCAGCAGTATGCGACTACGGCTGGTACTTCGGAAACGTCTAGAAACATGAGGGATATGACTGCGGCAATCACTCGACGAATATCTGGTCCGCCTAGGTGTGCGGAGAAGCGAAATGGCGCGCATGAGAACGCAGCACATCCAATCAAAGAAGTCGAAGAGCATATGCCCGAGAAGCGAAAGGGCAAGCTACTGATGCAACCCGGCGAATCTACTACGGGCGAAGAGATACCAGATCTACCGGCAAGAACCTCCAAACAAGGTAATCAGCATGCGGGTACGAAGCGGATGGGGAAACAACCGATGGGGGACAGCGCGTCGACAAATATGAGAAAGCTACCGAGCAGATCAGTAGAATCGTCGAGACAAGGGGGAAAACATGGGAGCACGAAATGGAAGGCACAGTGGCGGCTGGAAGACAGCGCATTGACAGGTCGCGAAAAGCAACCATATGCACCAGCAGCCTGGACCCGACGCGACGAGCATCGCGAGCCCAGAAACACACAAGCCCACTCTAAACCGCCTGAGCAACCACGAAGCGGCATTGCAGCACTTCCTCAGGAACCAATCATGCCTGGCCCATCACAACGACCTTGGCGCAACACTGCGGCTCAGACCCCACCGCCAGACACGAAGAGGCTTGGTGTGGCCGGTCAAGAAGTCGCATCCACCTCGAAACCGTCCGCCCAGGCACCATCAGACACGAAGCTGAGAGCGGCCGATCATTTTCCGAGGTGGAACAATGACCATGACAATCTGCGAGAGCACAGCGAAGGGCGTCATAGCTGGAGGAGAGCTTCGGAGGAGCCTATACCTCCTGGACAGGATTTTAAGTGGAAGCGATGGCACAGAGCACGGAAGAACGGCTGGTCGAGGAGATGAGGAGACGAGAAGTGGACCACGCAGATAGAAATGCTGAAACGATGCTGTTTGTGCTCAACAGTCTGAATCGAAGTAAAGGCAAAGTCACAATGCTCGAAAAGCAAGGCCTCAAACAAGCTTTATGCGGGCGGGCCTTGACGCGACAGGGATGTGGGATCACGGCTGGTGGCTGCCGAGCTGGGAAACGTGGGATTCTGACTTGCATTCGCCAAAGAGAGCAACCACACCGATTCAGCCCCGCAGCGACACTCGGAGGCACACGATCAGTCAGATATCCCATCTCCTTCTACGGCGTGTCTCAAGAGCCCCCAAGACAGGCCGCGGGTTCTAGTGGCTGCTTCCGGCACTCCCGCAGCTTGCCGCACTCGTCGACGCCCGTTAAGTCCGCACATTCACTCAGTCCTCGATGCTCCGTCGCTGCTAGTTCTCTGCTTCCGACTATGTCCAGCAGGCCGCCTCTCGTCCACATACAGCACGTCGCGTGCGCAACCGCGCAATACACTCGGTAGCACTCGGTGCGGTCAATGGAGCACGGCTGAGCTGCCATGGCCCTGCCCACGCTCCGGTTCCTGGCGGGGCTCCTGCTGCTGCTGTACCTGCTGTCATTCGTCCTATTCGCCTTCATACGCGTCGTCACGGGCGTTTCCATACAGCGACTCGGCTACAGCGGACTGCGCCGCATCGCCTTCACGCCCAAGGACGGCCTGCGCATCGAGATTCGCGGACTGGGCTTCTCGCTGCATCGCCCGACCTTCGCCCGGCCAACGTGGGTCAGCATCGTTCTGAACGAGCTGAAGGTCACGGTAGACCTCAAGGCGCTGGGCGAGAAACCGCGGAAGAAGACGGGCTGGGCGCATTGGGCCAATGGGTCAGCGCACAAGGACAGGAGCGGAAAGAGCACCCCAGAGCAGGTCAGGGACGATGACGAGACGGGCGATGAGGAGATCGAACGCACCCAGACCTGGAAGCGGCTCACCGAGGCCAAAGAGAAAATCAAGCGAATGCACAGGAAGATCAACTGGATCCGGCAGGTCGACCTGGTGGCACACGGCACCACCATCGTCGTAGCCGACGTGGGCTCCCTCCAGATTGGCGGACTGTCGCTCGCGGTCGACACCAGGCGCAAGACAGTCGACCGGAGTCGCCTCTTCAACCACCACAAGCCCAAGACCGACCAGCAGCAACACCCCGCCGAATGGCTCTTCACCGCCCGCAGCATCTTCTTCACCCTCGAGGGACGCGAGTCGACCGAGATCCTGGACCACTGCACGCTCAACGTCCATGGCTTCCTCAAGCAGGAGCTCGAAGGCTTGCGCGACGCGTCCATAGCGCTCAAGCTCGGCCGCCTCAGCATCCCCTACGACGACGTCAAGCTGTGCGTTGAACGCGCCAAGGCCTGTCGGGCAGCCACCACTCGCAGAAGTGCGCATCGCAGCCATTCAAGTATCTCGCTTGCTGACATGATCGACGAATTGGACCACCCTAGCAGTCGCGAAAACAACATTGTTCGCACTGTGTCAGACTCCCGCGACTTCGCTAGCTCCATCCTCCGTGGCATACACGAGTTCCAGTTTGCCGTCGGCTTCTTTGGCTTGACGAAACGGATCCAGACTGCCCACGACCCCGATTCGTCCGTCTACCTCAATGTCTCCATGAAGGAGGTTGGTATGGACCTGCTCCGTCTCGATCCAAAAAGCCCTGCCCATCTCATGTATTTCTCGCCAAACGACATCGCCCACCAGGCTCTCCTCGCTGCGATATCCATCTCAGTTGGCATCGACGATGGTCATGGCCACCCCGAACGCCTCCTGTACATTCCTATGGCAACGACCACATTGAACACAACGTTGCCTTCAAAGACGATACAGTTTGCCAACGACCAGAAGAGTGCTGAGCGCAACACCAACATATTCTTCGCCAATCTAGTCATCACGTCTCCGTCCTTTGATCTCGATCCCAAGCATTTACCCCTGCTGCTTGCCATCTTCAGAGACCACGAAGGGCGTCGCAAACCTCCGAAGGCCCGCAACAGCAAGCGCTATCTCCTGCGGCGCCTCTTGCCCAAAGCGAACATCAAAATTTCCATTCATGAGCCGGTCATTCGTGTTACACTACCACCCATGGATCCAGCAAAAAGAGATACCGAAGAGTTCGATTTACTGATATCCTCGTCTTCATCAGTGTCTCTTGACATGGAATCGTCGCATGCCGCAGATGGCGAGCTGCACTACGCTCTCCTCTCAACGTTCCGTATCAATGCTCAGCAACTGTACTACCAGACTGCAGCTATTGAGAAACACAATTTATTGGTGACGGACTATGTCGAGCTCAGGGCACAGATGAGCGCTGCCCCGGACGTTGTTGTTGAAGTACGCGGGACTGCACAGACATTCTCGTGTTTCATCGTGCGCCCAGAAATCAGCGAAGGTCTGCGGCAAATTGTTGCTCAAGTTCAGAAAGACGTACAGCAGCGCAGGCGTGGGAAGCCCAAGACAAAGGATGGAAATTTTCTACGAAGATTGCCACCCTGGCTCGCATACGTACATCTGCAAGGATCAGATTTCAATCTTGAGGTGGCTGGTACTGACCTTGCTGTTTCAAAACATAGCCGGGGCATTGCTCTGCACCTGGAGTCCTTGACGACTGAGTACAAGCAGAGTCGTGACAACGAGATTGAGCTAAAGCCAGTGAGACGCCGTGCGCCGAGCCGGACGATCAATCGCGATGAGCATCTCCTTCGGCCATCGACTCCCACATCACCAAATTCGCCGAGAAAGCAACTGCCGAGTAACCCAACCGACGGCAGACGCCTAGCTGTACACTTCCATGGCCTTGAGGGACTCGTCATTGAAGCCACAGACTCCTCTGAACAGGAGCCTTTTCTCTCGCTGCCTCGCATGGAAATTGCCTTTAGCACTTTGTCTGACAAGCAAGGACCAATTTTCCATGTTCATGCCTTCGCACAAAGCTTGTTTGCACATTACTCACTCTACCGCCACTTTGCAATGTGCATGGCTTTGCAGGTCCTAAGGCAATCAGTTGACTGGACCTCCGAGCAGGCGACACCTACATTTGCGGAGCCGACCCCACCCAGTTCGCCTCGACACCTTGCAGTACCGTCGCTAGATGGTGACTACATGGACCCTACTGGCGGCCTCAATCGTGAGATCATTTCTGTCGACGTGAAAGCCCATTTTGTGCAGATCAAGGCCGACATGCCAGCGGATCCGCCCCTGATGCTTCAGGTCTACGGACTCGAGACGGGCCGGCATCGATGGACAAACCCATTCCTTCGATCACGCTTGGTGCGACTCTATGCTGAGAATCCCAACGTGAAACGTACGTGGAGTCGAATTGTCAGTGTCAAATCTCTGCGTATGGATTACAGACAGTCGAAGCGCAGATATGGTCATACAGTCACCGACGAGAAGTCATTTGACATAGCTACTGATGCAATCCGGCTCGCTGTACCCCATCAGCTTGTCATGCATAAGATATTTGACAACTTCGCCAACATTATTAAGACTGTGAAGCAGATGAACCATCGCTTTAATACTGGAACTGATGATTATGTTCTAGACAAGGAACCAGAGGGGCCTAAGCGCGTGCCTAAAATCTCGCTTCGCAGCCGCGCAGTGCTTTTTGAGCTTGAAGACAGTTCTTTCGAATGGAAGCTCGGAACCATATATCGTATCGGGCTTATGGAACAGAAGCAACGACTGGCGCGGGAACAGGCCTTCGCCTTAAAGGTGAAGAAGCTGCAACAACAGGACGAGCAGCAACGCGGCAACGCGCGCTTGCGGGCCAAATCAAGCCACGACTCTCGTAGCCGAGGGAAGTCAAGAAAGAGAGATAAGGAATTGAGATTCCACAGGCGGAGCAAGAGCGCGGATTCGAGCGAACAGGAGTCAGTCGGCCGAGGTCGATCAGACCACCCAATACGATACAACAAAGACGGCCTCAGCGGCCTTAGTGGCACTTGTCAGACCTC